>Ga0102924_1003549_pt1 | contig 16330 bp, 16 predicted proteins | sample PaiPotPPM11metaG_FD_80116 | JGI IMG/M metagenome (GOLD analysis project Ga0102924, IMG submission 80116) | Iron sulfur acid spring bacterial and archeal communities from Banff, Canada, to study Microbial Dark Matter (Phase II) - Paint Pots PPM... ... | reverse complement strand
GCCGCCTGGTCCGCGATTACGAGCAGCGCCTCGACGTCTCCGAAGCCATGATCTTCCTCGCAATGGGGAATCTGCTTCTGCGCCGGATCACTCATCCATGACATTCTCAAACGGACTCTCAGCAGTCCTTGAGGCGATCCGAGGCACCATCCAAGACCCGAGGTCTAACGCGGATGGCCGGGTGGTGGCTGCGTATCAGATCGCTCGGATGATCCGAAATGCTTTCTCGCACAGCCCGTTCAATCCAGTGTGGAACATCGATCAGGATTGCCGCGATAAGCACTTCGAACTTGAGAACGTGATCCGTTTGGACTGCCGCAGTCTAAACGGAAAACCATTTGACTGGCGGCACTATGGAGGCCCACTCGCCATTTTGATGCTGTCGAAGTTTGTCCGTCGAAACATTCTTGGCGACGTAAGCGATCCCGACAAAGTCATCCCGATACCGCAGCGCGTATATTACCAGCAGGGCGATCTCATTTTGATGAAGGTTGACGAAATTCCTGCAGATGCGATACGCGTCGAGTCTGCGGAATCGCCGGACGGGCGCGTCTCGCTTGGAGATGGACATGTTATCCGTCCCATCGACGACGGAAAATAGCCCAACTACTCATGGGGTCAGCGGCATGCAAACTCTCAATTAATCCAACCACCACATACGCTCGACCGACGGCGGACGCTTTTCCCTTGCCGTCCATGTTTGGCGATATCGAACAGGCGCAAATGTTGCGTTTTGTACCCATGAGTGGTACATAGACGCAAAGATGGAGCCGCCGCGTGATCGTGAGCTTTCGGACGAGTGGCTGCGCGCCTTCTTCGTCGAGGACACGCGGGCGCGGCGCATCCCGTCCGATCTTGATAGCCGGCTGTTCCGCAAGCTCCAGATGATCGACGACGCGACGACCGATCAGGACCTGCGAGTGCCACCCAGCAATCACTTCGAGAAGCTGCGCGGCAATCTGGCAGGGTTCCACTCGATCCGCGTCAACAACCAGTGGCGGCTGGTCTTCCGCTGGGACGGCAGCCGCGGCGAAGCAGAAGGCGTCTATCTCGACGACCACAGTTACAGATGAGGCGAATCATGCTGACGACGAAGCGCAAACCGGCCACGGTCGGCGAAATTCTGATCGAAGAGTTCATGCAGCCGATGGGACTGACGCAGGCTGCTCTAGCCGAGGCGATGGGCGTTCAGCGCAAGCACGTCAATGAGCTGTGCAATAACCGCCGGAATGTCACGGCGGCGACCGCGCTCATCCTCGCGCGCGTGTTCGGCAACAGTCCCGACTTCTGGCTCAACGTGCAGCGGCGCAGCGATCTGTGGCAAGCGATGAACAGCCCCCGCGAACGGGAGCGGATCAAACGCGCGAAGCCGCTGGGCGCGGCGGCGTGAGCCAAGTTCCGGCGTTCGCAGTTCTGTTCTGAAGTGGCGGAAGGGGTGAGATTCGAACTCACGAGACGCTTGCGCGCCTGCCGGTTTTCAAGACCGGTGCCTTAAACCACTCGGCCACCCTTCCATTCCACGACTTGTGTTCCACGACTTGCGTTCCACGGCTTGGGATTAAATGGAGCCGGGGCGCAAAGCTACCCGCAAAATTTGAAAATTTGCCGCTCTTCGTTTCGCCGATCGGCGTCGTCGCGCGCCGCCACGCAAAAAGGGGAAGGTGCCAATCGATCGTCCGCTCGCGCGGGACACAGAAAACGCGCGCCGGCAATGCTCTATTCACTATCGATCAGCGTGCGCCCATTTTCGCCACAATCTCACCACGCTAGAATCAGATACCTCTCGGGTGGGATGGGGGACAATGCGGCGTCGTGTACGCTCGGTAGTAACGCATCTTGCGTCCATCGGCGCTCGCAGGCGGTTTGCCCCGGTTGCGGCTAGCGCCGTGTTATGCCTTTTTCTTGCCCATTGCGCCGATAGCAGCAAAGTCGATCCGCGTTACGGCGTCTCGGCAAGCGCGCGGCTGGTCGAGCCAGGCGATCCGGTGCCCAAGGGCGGCGGCGTCTACCGCGTCGGCTCGCCCTACATGGTCGCCGGCCGCCTCTATGTTCCCGAGGCGGACCCGCACTACCGCGCCGAGGGGCTTGCGTCGTGGTACGGCGACGACTTCCACGGTCGCGCCACCGCAAACGGCGAGATTTTCGACCTCAACGCCATCTCCGCCGCCCACCCGACGATGCCGTTACCGAGCTACGCCCGCGTCACCAATCTCAGGAACGGCCGCTCGCTGATCGTGCGCGTCAACGATCGCGGTCCCTATGCCGCCAATCGCCTCATCGACGTCTCCAAACATGCGGCGCAACTGTTAGGCTTCATCGATCGCGGCACGACAATGGTGCGCGTCGAATATGTGGGGCCCGCGCAACTGGATGGCTCGGACGACCGGCTCCTTGAAGCGACGTTGCGCCAGGACGAACCGGCGCCGGCACCCGGCAGCGTCAGGTTTGCCGCCGCAACGCGGATCGTGCCGGTCGCGATGACAGCGCCGACCCGGACCCGCTTCGCCAGCACAGGAGCCGTCGGCGACAGGTCATTGTCTTATTCCGACGCGTCGCCGAATGGCGACGATACGGTGCAAATCCTCAATGGTCGCGGGCTCTACTGATCCGATCTGATGCGACGCTCGTATGGGCGTGGCACGGCATTTTCGTGCCGTCGATGGTCGTGTGGCCGACCTATTTTCCATGGCCTATTTTTGCGAAAATGGTGCGTTGAAGGGACGGAGGTGAGGGTGTCGAAAGCGTTTCGCGCGGTGTCTTGGGGGAGGGGATCGCGCATCGCGGCGGCTGGTTCGTTGGCCGCGGCGCTCGCTATGTCAGTCGCTCTTTGGGCCGACTGGCCGGGCGCATACGCGGCGCCCGTGAGTACGGCCAAGAGCGACGCATTCCAGACCAGCAGTCCTTCGGCTGCCCTGCTTGACCCCGACAGCAACAGTTTCCTGTTCGAGAAAAATAGCGATCAGCCCTTCGCGCCGGGAAGCCTCGCCAAGCTCATGACGCTCGAATACTTGTTCAATGAGATCAAGCAAGGCCGCATCAAGCTCGACGACCTGTTCACGATCAGCGAGAACGCTTGGCGCAAAGGCGGCGCGCCGTCACATGGCACGACGATGTTTGCCTCGATTCACAGCAAGGTCAAAGTGTCGGACCTGCTGCAAGGCATCATTGTCGATTCCGCCAATGACGCCTGTATCGCGGTGGCCGAGGCGATCGCCGGCAATGAAGCGAGCTTCGGCGAAATGCTGACAAAACGCGCGCGCGAGATCGGGCTGGAAAATTCGACCTTTACCAACGCGACCGGCCTTTCCGATCCGAACATGCACGTCACCGCGCGCGAAATGGCAGAGCTTACGCGCCACATCATGCAGACCTATCCCGAATTCTATCCGTATTTCGCCGCGCGCGATTTCACCTGGAACAATATCCGCCAGGAAAACCGCAATCCGCTTCTGAGCATGGGCATCGGCGCCGACGGGTTGAAGACCGGCGAGACACCGGACTCGGGCTACAGTCTTGTCGGTTCGGCGCAACAGGACAATTTGCGTCTGATCGTGGTGGTCACCGGCGCGAAAAACGACAAGGAACGCGGCGACGAGGCGAAGAAACTGCTCGATTTCGGTTTCCACGGATTCGAAACCAAAATCCTGTTCGCCGAAGGTCAGACCATCGGCGCGGCCAAGGTCTTTGGCGGCGACAGCAGTTACGTTCCGCTGATCGGCCCGGGCACCATCAGTTTGATGATGCCGCGCAATACCAATGACCGGCTCATCGCCCGCATTGTTTATAATGGTCCGATCCCGGCGCCGGTCGCCAAAGGCCAGACCATCGGCAAGCTCAAAGTGTGGCGCGGCAACAGCGTCGCGCTCGAAGTGCCTTTGCAGGCTGCCGACGATGTCGGGACCGGCACCATGTCGCAGCGGGCCATGGACGGCGCGACCGAGTTGATGATTGGTTGGCTCCGCGCCGGTGTCGGCAAACTGTGAGGCCTTTGGTTGCGGCAGGGCGGGGTGCGCTGCGAGCCGCCGGAGCCTATATTGCATTGGCTTTGCCGAATCTTGCCTGAGTCTTTGAGTACGGAAATTTCGGTAAGCTATTGATTTGAATTGGGCGACGCCGGACACGAGTTTGACGCCCGGTTACCCGACAGAGTTTTGCCGATGCGCGGAAAGTTCATCACTTTGGAGGGTGGCGAGGGCACCGGGAAGTCAACCCAGGCCGCCATGCTGGCGCTGCGCCTCGAAGCTCTCGGCCATAGTGTGCAATTGACCCGTGAGCCGGGCGGCTCGCCGGGCGCGGAGATCATCCGCCACGTGCTGTTGTCGGGGGCGGCGAAACCGCTTGGTCCGGACGTCGAGGCCATGCTGTTCGCGGCGGCGCGCGACGATCATGTCCAATGCACAATTCTGCCGGCACTCGAATCCGGTAAGTGGGTGATCTGCGACCGCTTCGTCGATTCGACGCGCGTCTATCAGGGCATTCTCGGGCAAGTCGATCATCGCCTGATCAGAGGGCTGGAGCGCGTTGCCATCGGCGACCTTATGCCGGATCTGACCGTCATGCTGGACATCCCGGTCGAGATTGGGATGGCGCGCGCCAAGAAGCGCCGTGGATCGGCCACGCCCGACCGGTTCGAAGCCGAGAATGTCGAATTCCACAAGAGATTGCGCGACGCGTATTTGGCGATCGCGGCCGAAGAGCCGGAGCGCTGTGTCGTTGTCGACGCCAGCGCCCGCAGGGAATCGGTGGCGCGGCAGATTTGGAACGTCGTCGGCGCCAAGCTCGATCCGGTGACCGCGCCGCTGAGCGGCGATGTCCGGCGTCACGAGGTCGACGCTTGAGCCGCGCATCACTGAACAGCGTGTCATGAGCCCGCGCGCCGCCGCAGACGAAGACGACAGCGATGAAGCGCCGCATCCGCGCGCGACGACCGAATTGTTCGGCCACGCTTCCGCCGAAACGGCGCTGCTCGCGGCCTATCGGTCCGGCCGCGTTCCGCACGCTTTCCTGATCGCGGGCCCGCAAGGCATCGGCAAGGCGACGCTTGCCTATCGCATGGCGCGGTTTGTGCTGTCGCATCCCGATCCATTGTCGCGGGAAGTTCAGGCGGCAAGCTCGCTCGCAATCGACGCCAATGGTCCGGTCGCGCGGCGCGTCGCCGCCCAGGCGCAGCCCGATCTCCTTATTCTCGAACGAACCTTCAACGATAAGGGCGTGCTGCACAAGCAGATCGCGGTCGACGATATCCGCCGCACGGTGGCGTTTTTCGGCTCCACGGCGGGCGAGGGCGGCTGGCGGGTTGCGATCGTCGACGCGGTCGATGAGCTCAACCGTGCGGGCGCCAACGCGCTTTTGAAAGTGCTAGAGGAGCCGCCGCAGCGTGCGCTACTGCTTTTGGTCAGCCATTCCGCGGCGCGCGTGATGGCCACGTTGCGTTCGCGCTGCCGCATCCTGACGCTGCGGCCGCTCGCCGATGCCGATGTCGCTAAAGCAGTTGCTGCGACGACAGGCGCTGACGCGAACGATCCGCACATCGCCGCCGCGTCGTCCGCCGCGGACGGCAGCGTCGCTCGCGCCTTGTCGCTCTTGGACGAGGGCGCCTTGCTGTTGCGCCAACAGGCGCTCGACCTGCTCGATCGATTGCCGTCGCTGGATGCCAGGGCGCTCCACGCGCTCGGCGAGGCGCTCGCCGGAACGGACCCGCAGCCGCTTGCCGCCTTTATCGACACCGTCAATGTCTGGCTGTCGCGGCGGCTTAGCGGCGGGGCAAACGACATTGGCCGCTTGGACCGGCTCGCCGAGGCTTGGCAGCGCGTTAACGCGGCTGCGCGCGATGCGGAGACCTACAATCTCGAGCGGAAGCCCCTGATTTTCAACGTTTTCGGCTTGCTTGCCGAGGCCACGCGCGGTTGATACCAACCCCGCAGAGGTTGGACGCTAAATGCCCGGAAAGCCCTATTACATCACCACAGCGATTGCTTACCCCAACGGCGCGCCGCATATCGGCCACGCCTATGAGGCCATCGCCACCGACGCCATCGCCCGCTTCATGCGGCTCGACGGCAACGACGTCTATTTCCTGACCGGCACCGACGAGCACGGCATCAAGATGCTGCAGACGGCGGTCAAGGAAAAGCTGACGCCGCGCGAGCTTGTCGAGCGCAACGTGCCGCGCTTTCAAGCCATGGTGCAACGGTTCAACTGTTCGAACGACGATTTCATCCGCACTACGGAAGCGCGCCATCACGCGTCCTCGATCGCGATCTGGGAGCGCATGCAGGCCGCCGGCGACATTTATCTCGACAAATATTCCGGCTGGTACTCGGTGCGCGACGAAGCCTATTACGACGAGAGCGAGACGCGCCTCGACGACAAAGGCCAGCGCCTCGGCCCGCAAGGCACGCCGGTCGAATGGGTCGAGGAGGAGAGCTATTTCTTCCGCCTCTCCGCTTTCGCCGAGCGCCTGCTCAAGCTCTACAGCGACGTGCCCGATTTCGTGCTGCCGAAGGAGCGCATGAACGAGGTCGCGAGCTTTGTCCGCGGCGGGCTAAAGGATCTATCGCTGTCGCGCACCACGTTCGACTGGGGCATCAAGGTGCCCGGCAATCACAAGCACATTATGTATGTGTGGGTCGACGCGCTCACAAATTACATTACGGCCGTCGGCTATCCAGATACGGAATCAGAGAAATTCAAGAAATACTGGCCGGCTAATCTGCACGTCATCGGCAAGGACATCGTGCGCTTCCACGCCGTCTATTGGCCGGCTTTCCTGATGTCGGCCGGGATCGCCGTGCCGCGCCGGGTGTTCTCCCACGGCTTTCTCTTCAACCGGGGTGAGAAGATGTCGAAGTCGGTCGGCAACGTGATCGATCCGTTCGCGCTGGCCGATGCCTATGGCGTCGATCCGCTGCGCTATTTCCTGCTGCGCGAAGTGCCGTTCGGCCAGGACGGCAATTACAGCCACGAGGGCATCGTCAACCGCATCAATGCCGACCTTTCAAACGACCTCGGCAATCTGGCGCAGCGCTCGCTGACGATGGTCGGCAAGCAGTTCGGCGGCGCGTTGCCGAAGCCGGGCGCATTCAGCGAAAACGACAGCGCTATTCTCGCCGCGGCCGACGCCATGATCGGCAAGGCGCGCGACGCGATGGCGACGCAACAACTGCATCAGATGCTCAGTGCCGTTTGGGCCGTGGTCGCGGAGGCCAACCGCTATTTTGCCGGCGAGGCGCCCTGGGCGCTCGCCAAGACCGATCCGGCGCGGCAGGGCACGGTGCTCTATGTGACGGCTGAAGTGTTGCGTCAGGTTGGCATTCTCGCACTGCCGTTCATGCCGGCTTCCGCCGCAAAATTGCTCGATCTCTTGGCGATCCCTGAGGGCGCGCGCACGTTTGCGTTTCTCGGCGGCCAGCATCGTATCGCGGCAGGCGCCGTGCTTCCGGCGCCGGCGGCGGTATTTCCGCGCTATGTCGAGCCCGAGAAGCAAGCGGCGCCGGTGGTGCAATGAATACCTAAATAGAGACACATGCTCGTCGACAGCCATTGCCATCTCGACTTTCCCGATTTTGCCACCGAGCTCGACGCCGTCGTGACGCGCGCCCGCGCGGCCGGCATTGAGCGCATGGTGACGATTTCGACGCGCGTGGCGCGTTTTGCCCAGGTCGCCGCGATTGCGGAGCGGTTTCCCGACATCTACTGCTCGGTCGGCACGCATCCGCACAACGCGCATGAAGAATTGGACGTGACCGCGGCCGATCTGGTCGCGCACACGCGTTCCGCAAAAGTCGTCGCGCTCGGCGAAGCAGGCCTCGACTACCACTACGACAACTCGCCGCGCGACGCGCAGGAACGCGGCTTTCGCACCCATATCGCCGCGGCGCGCGAGACCGGATTACCCTTGGTGATCCATACGCGCGAGGCCGACGCCGATACCGCGCGCATTCTCGAAGAGGAAACCGGGAAGGGCGCCTTCCCGGCCGTTCTGCATTGCTTCACCGGCGGCGCCGATCTGGCGCGCCGCGCCATCGATCTTGGGCTGTTCATCTCGTTCACGGGCATCCTGACGTTTCGGAATTCGGATGCGTTGCGCGCGATCGCCAAGGAATTGCCGGCAGACCGTATTCTGGTCGAGACCGATGCGCCGTATCTTGCGCCCGGAAAATTCCGCGGCAAACGCAACGAGCCGGCTTATGTCGTCGAGACCGCGAAAGCGCTGGCCGAAACGCGTGGCGTCCCGCTCGACGAGATCGCGCAACAGACCACGGCGAATTTCTTCCGCCTCTTCTCAAAAGTGCCCCGCCCCGCGGCTACCGCCGCTTGAAAGCCCAAATGACGTTGAAAATCACTATTCTCGGCTGCGGCTCTTCCGGCGGCGTGCCCCGGCCGGCTTTGGGCTGGGGCGATTGCGATCCGAAGAATCCGAAAAATCGGCGGCGGCGCACCTCGATCCTGGTCGAACGGCACAAGGACGGCAATCAAGGCGAGCGCGGCACGACGCGCGTGCTCGTCGATACGCCGCCGGATTTGCGCGAGCAGCTTCTTGACGCGGAGGTCGATTGGATCGACGGCGTGTTCTACACGCATGATCACGCCGACCACACCCACGGCATCGACGATCTGCGGGCGCTGTTCATCAAGCGGCATCGCCGCGTCGACGTCTATCTCGACGAAGCAACCAGCGCTTCCCTGACCAATAAGTTCGGCTATTGCTTCACGTCGCCGCCCGGCAGCGAGTACCCGCCGATCGTCGACGAGCACCGCCTGACCGCCGGAAAGCCGGTTACCATCGAGGGGGAGGGAGGACCGATCACCGCGCTGCCGATCCTGCAAGAGCACGGCGACATCGCCTCGCTCGGCCTTCGCTTCGGCAACTTCGCCTATTCGGTCGACCTAAGCGCTATTCCGTCCGAGAGCGTCGAAGCCTTGGCCGATCTCGATGTCTGGATCGTCGATGCGCTGCGCTACAAGTCGCATCCCAGTCATTTCTCGCTCTCGGATGCGTTGTCCTGGATCGAACGGCTTAAGCCGCGCCGCGCCGTCCTGACCAATCTGCACGCCGATCTCGACTACGAGATTTTGCGCGGCAAATTGCCGGTGCATGTGGTGCCGGCATTCGACGGAATGACAATCACTGTCGCGGAAGCCCGATGATACAGGCATTATAAAAATATTCCATAATATGTCTTATGCGAATGAGGCTAAAGGCTGGCCAGGTCGCTCACTTAAGCCGCGGCTCAATTGTTTGCCTTAAGGCCCTGCTTTCTCTCACCAAACTCCCGGCAGGATCCGCCAGCGAATGCGTGCCGCGTAGTCGCGGTAGCCGGATAGATCGGCCTGCAGGATCCGGTCCTCATTGATCGCCCGGCGCAGCAGAAACGGCAGGCTCGATATCACCAGCACCGCCCAAGCGAGCCACGAGCCGAGCGCGACGCCGCTGGCCACGACGATGATGACACCCGCCAGATAGCCCGGGTGCCGGACGAAGGCATATGGCCCGGTGTCGACGATATATTGGCCGCGGTCGGATTGGATACGGATAACCGATGAGAAGAACCGGTTCACGTACATCGCCCAGAAGCACAAGCCGTAGCCGGCCGCGACGCCGATCAGGCCGAGCACCTGGAGCCATGAAGGCACGTTGTCGCTCCAGTGGAACCGGCCGCGGTCGAGCCCGGCGACGATCCAATGCGCAACCAAGACGGCCGAGAACAGCCGCAGCGCCAGCGGCGGTTTTTGGCCGCCCGGACGCATCCGCTCGCGCAGAAGTCCAGGATCGAGGCCCAGCAACGAAGCCACGACGATGGCGACGAAAATCGCGAGGTAAACCCAAAAGCCGGGGATCGCGATCGTTCCCGCCGAGCCGAACAGCGCGACGGCAGCGAGAACGAGGAACGCCGCCGATTGGACATAGGCCATAACTGGCATGAGACCGATCCCGCTTATCTCACCGTGTGGAACGAATCTGATCCGGCGGAACTAAGGTTGACGGAACCAAGGTTGTGCGGCCGGCGTTAATTAGCAAGCCCGCCCGGCTCGGCGGTATTTCGAGCCTGGGCGGCCTCACCCATTTCTCGCCCCGTTCCAGGTCCGCAAGGTGAAGCCGTGAACAACAAAGTCAGAGCTCTCGACACACGCCGTAAAGTGGCTCCTTCCCTCGACACGCCCACCGATCTTTCCCAAGAAGCCGTGCGCGAACTGTCAGCAAGGCTCAACGGGATTTTGGCGGACGCTTTCGCGCTTTATCTCAAGACCAAGAATTTTCACTGGCACATGAGCGGCCCGCATTTTCGCGATTATCACTTGCTGCTCGACGAACAATCCGAACAGATTTTCGGCACCACTGACGAAATTGCCGAGCGCGTGCGCAAGATCGGCGGCACTACGCTGCGCTCGATCGGGCAAATTTCGAAATTGCAGACGATCAAGGACAATGATGCGAGCTTCGTGAGCGCCCACGACATGCTCCGCGAATTGATGGGCGACAACAAGATGGTTGCTGCTGCCATGCGGGAATGCCACGAGCTTGCCGACAAGCACGAGGACGTAGCCACCGCGAGTTTGCTCGAGAATTATATCGACGATACCGAGCGGCGGACTTGGTTCTTGTTCGAGGCCTGCCGTCCGGCGCGGGAATAGGCGCGCGAGGTTTTTCGTCATTATTGCTTCGTCGCGGAGCTTGTCATCGGGCCGGCCACTTCGGGCCGGACCCGTTGGCTCCTCGCAATGACGAGGCTGGGTCTGATAGGGTCGCCGCAGACATTGCGGGACCCCATCATGACCCCTTCGCGCGATATCGGCCGCCTTCTCGAAATCATGGCGGCGCTGCGCACGCCTCAAACCGGCTGTCCGTGGGACCTGGCGCAGGATTTCTCGACCATCGCGCCTTATACGCTGGAAGAGGCCTACGAGGTCGCCGACGCCATCGCACGCAACGATATGGCCGATCTCAAGGAGGAATTGGGCGACCTCCTCCTCCAGGTCGTCTATCACGCGCGCATGGCCGAGGAGCAAGGCGCGTTTACGTTCGGCGACGTGGTGCATGGGATCACCGAAAAACTCATCCGCCGGCACCCGCATGTTTTCGGCGATATGGCTGGAGAATTTCATGCGCACGGCCCGCGAGCGGTCGAAGGATTGTGGGAGCGGATCAAGGCGCAGGAGCAGCACGACAAGGCGGCACGCGATAATGGCGCAGTCGAGAGTAGCGCGCTCGCAGGCGTTCCGGCGACGCTCCCTGCCCTGACGCGTGCGCTCAAGCTCCAGGCCAAAGCCAGCAAAGTGGGCTTCGACTGGAACGATCCGCGCGCGGTGTTGCGCAAAATTCGGGAAGAAGCCGACGAGATCGAAGCCGAGCTCGACGCCGCACCGGAAGATGCCGCTGCCGAGGTCGGCGATTTGTTGTTTGCCGCCGTCAATCTCGCGCGCCATCTGCGCGCCGATCCGGAAGCGGTGTTGCGGCAAACCAACCGGAAATTCGAGCGGCGTTTTGGATCAATCGAGCAGGCGTTGGCGGCTCGCGGCAAGGCCCCGCAGGATGCCACGCTCGACGAGATGGATGCGCTCTGGGACGAGGCCAAGGCGCGCGAGTGAGTTAGAGCCCTCCCCGCTATTTCAAAAGCCCAGCGGCGCGCGGCAGCCAGAGTGCGATGTCGGGAAGGAACGTGACCGCAATGACGTTCGCCAACATGGCGACAATGAACGGCGGCACTTCACGAAAAATTTCGGCCAGCGGCGTTCGCGTCAGTCCGCTCATGACGAACAGCAAGAGCCCGTGCGGCGGCAGCGTCAGTCCCACCATCATGTTGAGCACGACGACAATGCCAAAGTGAATGAGATCGATGCCAAGTCCCTGCGCAATCGGGACCAGAAGCGGCACGATCACGAGCAGTATCGTAACCTCGTCAAGAACGATCGCGAGGAGCAGCATCAGGACATCGACACAGAGCAGGAACGCCGTGGGCGACAAGTTCCATTGCACAAACGTGATCTGAATAAGCTGCGGCACACCTTCGTTCGCGACCGCATAATTGAACACGAAAGCTCCGGACATTATCAGCGCGATCATGGCCGTGGCCCGGACCGTGTCCGATATGACGGTGAGCAGTTGCGGCAGTCTGAGCGTGCGGTAGACGACTAGAGCGAGCAGCAGGGCATAGCTGGCGGCGATTGCGGCGGCCTCGGTCGGCGTTGTGATGCCGGAATAGATCAGTCCCAGCAAAATGCCGGGCAGCGCGATCGGCAAGAGCGCGCGGCCGAGCACCGGCAGTGTCGCCATCCAAGTCAGGCGCTTTTCGCGCGGAAAACCGCGCCGGCGTGCGATCACGGCAATGACGGCCATTATCGACAGCGCCATCAAACCGGCCGGCACGAGCCCGCCAAGAAACATCGCGCCGACCGATGCGTTGGCGATCAGCGCGTAAAAGATCATCGGGATCGAAGTCGGCATCAGCGGGCCAAGCGTTGCCGAAACGACCGACGTCGCGGCCGCAAAGCCCGGCGGATAGCGTCCCTCCTTCGACATCATGCGCGCCAATACGAGGCCGGGGCCTGACGCATCGGCAATGGCGCTACCGCTCATGCCGGAGAAGATCAAATTGGTAACGACATTCACCTGCGCCAGGCCGCCCGGCAGATGCCCAACCATGGCGCCGCCGAATGCCAGCAGGCGTTCGATCACGCCGCTTGCGTTCATCACGTTGGCGACGAAGATGAACATCGGCACGGCGATAAGGAGATAGCTGTTGTAGAGGCCGTTCATCGTCTGATCGACAATGAGGCCCGTGTCCTGATGGGTCGCGATCAAGTAGACGTAACCGGCGGTGAGCATCGCCAGTCCGAGAGGCGCGCCGAGCACCGCCGCAAGCGTGAAGACGCCGAGCAGGACCCATAATCCCTCGGCCACCGCGCCCTCTCTCAGATGTAATTGCGCCAGTGCGCGCCGAGGAGGTGTCCGGCGCTAAAGAACGAACGGACGACGACGGCGATGAGAAACAGACCGAAGCAGGAATAGACCAGATCAAGTGGAAGATTGAGCACCGGCGTGTGCTCGCGCCATAGGAAGCGGATATAGCCTAGCGATCCAGGCAGCGCGTAGAGGAAAACACCGCCGACTAGGACATAGCGCGCGATTGCCGCGAGGCGCTGCGTCCACGCCGGCAGCAGCCGATAGACGAGATCGAAGGTGATCTGGTCCTTGTCGCGCACCACAAGGGCCTGGGCCCAGAAGATGATCCAGATGAAAAGGATCACCAGCACTTCGTCGGCCCAAACTGCTTCGTCGTGCTCGAAATAGCGCGTGAAAATCTTGTAGTTGAAGATGAGGAACACGGCCGCGAACATGGCGCATGCGACCCAATCGGCGACTTGACGCAGCCGGGCCGCGGCAACGGCAAGCCTCGACCCGGTCGGCCCGGTCTGTCGAGATAGCTCGTCGGGCGCCGGCATGCCCTACGCTTTCTGTGCGCGCTGCAACCCGACGGGGTCCCACTGTTTAGCAAGATCGGAATCGGAGTAGATCTTATCCGCCGCGGCGCGGAACGGCGTCACATCGATCGCATCGACCGTAAGCCCCCGGCCCTTGAGCGCCTGCACGACCGCCGCCTCGTCGGCAAGCCGCGCGGCGTCGCCGGTCTTGGCCGCCTTGAGCGACGCGCCGCCGAGCGCCTTCTTCTGAGCGGCAGTGAGCCCGTCCCAAATCGGCTTCGCCATGGCGAAGAAGACCGGCTGGACCATGTGTGCCGTCAGCACGATTTGTTCGCTGACTTCGTAGAATTTCGCAGCGTTGAGGATCGAAAGCGGATTCTCCTGGCCGTCGACCGTGCCGGTCTTCAAGGCAAGATAGACTTCGGGCATGCCGAGCGGCACCGGCGTAACGCCGAGCGTGCGGCCGAGCAGCAGCCATTCCGGACCAGCCGGCATGCGCATCTTGACGCCGGAGAGATCGGCCGGACCTTTGACGTCGCGCTTCTGCCGCAGATTGACTTGTCGAGTACCGAGATAATGTGTCGCCACAATCTGGATGCCCATTTTGTCTGCAACGGTCTTGCGGAAATCTTCGCCGATTGGGCCGTCGAATACACGGCGCAGCTGATCGTAGTCCCGCAGCAAATAGGCGCGATTGAAATAGCCGAGCTCCGGCACCTGCTGCGCGACCTCGAATGACGTCATCGTGCTCATTTCGAGATTGCCGCGCTGCAGAGCCGGGACTTCGGTGCCCTGTTTGAACAGCGTCGAGGCAGGATGAACACTGACATTGAGACCGACAGACGCCTGATCGATGTCGGTCTTGAGCTGCTCAAGCGCCTTGGTGAGAAAGTCCGACGGCGGGCGGCGGTCGAGATGCGGATCTGTACGGGCGTCTGCGCCTGGCTGCGGCCGGCTATGCCCACCGCGGCGGCTGCGATCGCCCCGGCCATTACATTGCGACGTGTAGTCATTGCCCCTCTCCTCAACTGCCCGCGATAGTGGACTGATCATACATCCTTTGCTTAATTTGCGACGCGGCTAATGCATGGCGCGCGCGAACTTTGCCCGTACTGCCGCAGCCCGATCCGGGGCGGCCCGCACGGTCATGGCGATACGGCCGTTATCGTCGACGGCCTTGTGGATCACCTCGGTGTGCCGATGCAGCCAGCTCACGCCGGCGCCATCGGCCGGGTCGATGTCGAGTTCGATGAGCACCCGCCCCACGCTCAACCGCGTTTCGATCGCCGCATTGAGAGTGTCGATCCCCTCCCCGGTAATCGCCGAGACCAGGATCGGCCGCTCCGCCTCCGGCTGGCGCTCGGCGATGTTCTGCAGCCGCAAGCGTTCGGCTTGGTCGGTCCGGTCGATCTTGTTCCAGACTTCGATCAGTGTTTGCTTGTGCTCGGGGCTGTTGTGCGGATCGATGCCGAGCTGGCGCAAAATATTCTCGACGTCGGCCAATTGCGCCTCGGCATCGTCGTGCGACACGTCGCGCACGTGCAGGATTACGTCCGCTTCGATCACTTCCTCGAGCGTGGCGCGGAATGCGGCGATCAGCATGGTCGGCAAATCGGAGATGAAGCCCACCGTGTCGGACAGAATGATGCGGCCACCGTGCGGCAGATCGACGGCGCGCAGCGTCGGATCAAGCGTCGCAAACAGCATGTCGGCCGAGAGCACGGTCGCTTGCGTCACGCGATTGAACAGCGTCGATTTGCCGGCATTGGTGTAGCCAACCAGCGCGACGATCGGATACGGCACGCGGCGGCGGCTCTCGCGATGCAGCGCGCGCGTGCGCTTGACCTTGGTGAGTTCGGTCTCGATCTTGGCGAGACGTTCCTCGATCAAGCGCCGGTCGGCTTCGAGTTGCGTTTCGCCCGGACCGCCGAGGAAGCCGAAGCCGCCGCGCTGGCGCTCGAGATGGGTCCAAGTGCGCACCAGCCGGCTCTTCTGATAGGTCAGATGGGCGTGTTCGACTTGCAGCGCGCCCTCGCGGGTGCGCGCGCGCCTGCCGAAGATTTCCAGAATGAGGCTGGTGCGGTCGAGGACCTTGGCGTTCCATTGCTCTTCAAGATTGCGCTGCTGCACCGGCGTGAGCGCGCAATCCATCACCACGATGCCGACTTCGAAGCTTTTGACGAGGCCGGCAATCTCCTCGACCTTGCCTTTGCCGAGATAGGTCGCAGGCCGCAACGCGCTGAGCATCACGATGCCGGAATGCGCGACGTCAAGATCGATGGCGCAAGCGAGACCGACCGCCTCGTCGAGCTTTGCCGCGGAGGTGCGATCGGCCGACCTGGCGCTAGCTTTGGCGCGCGCCTCGACGCGGCGCAACACCGGTTCGATGACGAGCGCGCGTCCGGTGGCCGAGCGACCGCCGGCCGAGCGACTGAAGGCGGTGGCAGCCTTGTCCGGAGGCGGCACCTTGCCCGGGACAGAGAATTCCTGGAGGCGATCCACCTTCATGGCTCCGGAGTAGGCGACGGGCCGCAGGGAGGCGAACAGCTCGGGCTCGACCAGGGGTCGTGGGACGTACAGGGGGGTGTACAGGTCCATGCGGAAGGAGATGGGCCGGCCCGAGACCAGCGCCATGCGCACCCCACGCCAGTCCTCGTCGCTGGGGTTCTCCACCACCGCCCAGCCCTGCAGGTATGGCTTGCCTTCCTTGCCCTTGCCCAGCACCAGCCGGTAGCTCGTCTTCCAGATCGGGTTCTCCACCACGTAGCCGACGCGCACGCGGCGCTTGCCCTCGCCCTCGAAGCCGATGCTGACCGACTTCTTCTGCGCGTCGTGGGACAGGGCCAGGGCCTCCAGGGCCTTCTTGAACTCGGAGTCCAGCACCGGGTTGAGGAAGCGGACCCGGCTC
>Ga0102924_1003548_pt1 | contig 16332 bp, 13 predicted proteins | sample PaiPotPPM11metaG_FD_80116 | JGI IMG/M metagenome (GOLD analysis project Ga0102924, IMG submission 80116) | Iron sulfur acid spring bacterial and archeal communities from Banff, Canada, to study Microbial Dark Matter (Phase II) - Paint Pots PPM... ... | reverse complement strand
CTTCACCCGCGTGATGTGCATCGTTTGAATGAACTTCTTCAACAATTGCGTGATCGAGGAAATACGGTTCTCGTGGTAGAACATGATCCTGATGTCATTAAAGTGGCTGACCATATCGTGGACGTGGGTCCGCATGCAGGGAGTCAGGGCGGCCAGGTCATGTACGAAGGTCCGTTCAAGAACCTGTTGAGCGCGGACACGCTGACCGGAAAATATATGAAACAGTCGGTTTCGATCAAAGGCGATTTCCGTTCCCCCAGTGGAAAACTGCCGATCAAGAATGCAAAAGCCAACAACTTGCAGAACGTGAGCGTGGACATCCCGAAGGGTGTACTCACGGTGATCACAGGTGTGGCAGGTTCGGGGAAGAGCTCGTTAATTCATCAGACCTTTCTACGTCAACACCCGGACTCCATTGTGATCGACCAATCCCCTGTGGGTGTTTCGAGCCGGTCCAATCCCGGCACCTATACCGGCATCATGGACAAGGTGCGAAAGGGCTTCGCGGCCGCGAACAAGGTGAGCCCATCCCTGTTCAGCTTCAATTCGGAAGGCGCCTGCGAGAACTGCCAGGGACTGGGCGTGATCTACACGGAGATCCCCGCGATGGGCGAGGTCAAGTCGCCATGCGAGATCTGCGAGGGCAAACGATTTAAAGATGAAGTGCTGGAATACAAGCTCAACGGAAAATCGATCAACGCTGTGCTGGAAATGACTGTCAGGCAGGCGCTCGAATACTTCAAGATCGACAAGATCACGAGCAAGCTACAGGCCATGAGCGACGTGGGCCTCGATTACCTGACCCTGGGTCAGCCGTTGAGCACGCTCTCCGGTGGCGAATGCCAGCGCATCAAACTGGCGAGTGAACTGCACAAACAAGGCAGCATCTATGTGCTGGATGAGCCCACAACCGGTTTACACATGTCGGATATCAGTCACCTGCTGGAGATCATGAACCGCCTCGTGGACGCTGGCAACACGGTTATTGTGATCGAACATAACACAAGCGTGATCAAAAATGCAGACTGGATCATCGATATGGGCCCCGAAGGCGGCACGAAGGGCGGCAAGCTCATGTTCGAAGGCACGCCCAAGCAGTTGCTCACTGCAAAGAATTCGCTGACCAGTGAGTACATACGGAATTAACGTGATGGGCAAAGTGATCATCGGTTCACCATGTCATTGGACGGTTTCATCAACGACCAGAATGGGAGTGTGGAGCGTCTTTATCCCGACCTCGATACGTTGCGATATGCAAAGCCTCTTCAAGAGTAGATCGAGAAGACCGGCGCCGTGGTCATGGGGCGAAAGACCTTTGCCATGGGTGACCCGGATTCCTACGCTGGAAATTACGAATATCAGGTCCCGATATTCGTGGTAGGATAAGCGTTTTAAGCAGGGGTTGGCCCGGGGTTTCGCTGGTTTTTTCGGGGTTCCCGTATGTCGCATAGGGAATGTTTATGTTGGCTCCCCAACGATGGCTTATTTTTCGGGGTTCACAGAGCAAATAAGAAAGGCTCTTCGACTCCTGCCAAGCACACGAAGAGTACGGACACGGGAATTGGGACGAATTCACAGCCAGAAGGAGTCGAGCGGGGATTCGGAGGCGGTCGCGATCGGTGGCGGACGTGATGGCAGGCCCAGACACTCCAGAATCTTTTGCGTCGCTTCCGGCGGATGGATAGCGGACAGCATTCTGAGTCTTCCGCCACACGCACACGCCAGCACGTCAAACTCAAAAACACGCCGCATCAGTTCCGCCCAAGTGTAGTTGCGGGGGTGACGCTCGGCGTCGGTATGCGGCTCCGCTTCTCTTTCCGGCAACGGGATCACCGCCGGCCTCCAGCGTGCCGCCGGCGCCAGCACGCCGTGATAGCGCGTCAGGTGCGCTCGCGGCCGCGGCACCAGCGGCACAAGTTTCTCGATCAACTCCAGCGGCGTGAGGATTACACGGGAAGTGCCGTCCCGCCACGGGCGCTTGAAGACATAGGCAATCCGCCCGTCCGGAAGCACACTCAGCCGCTCTTCTGCCAGAGGCGGACGCGCCATGTAGCGGATCAACCTTTCCAGTCTTCGGCGGTCCCGTGCCGGCACGGCCACGTTCGCGGGCAGTTCCATCGCGACCTGGAAGAAGAAATGCGTCTGCACCAGGAGTTGAGGGCGCAAGCTCACGCCCAAGAAGGCATGGCGCCCGAGGAAGTACATTGTGCCGCTCGGCGCGAGTTCGGCAATCCACTTCGTCTGCGAGAAAGGAGCCGGGAGATGTGGGGCTTCGCATGGCTTGAGGCTTTACCGCAGGATCTTCGCTACGGGCTGTGTCAGTTGCGACGCAGTCCTGGCTTCACGGCTGTCGCCGTTTTGACGCTGGCGTTCGGTATTGGTGCAAATACCGCCATTTTTAGCGTGGTGAACGCTGTCCTGTTGCGCCCGCTGCCCTATAAAGACCCCGGTCAGCTTGTCTGGGCCGCCGAGCGCTTTGGATTTTCCCACGGCCCTGCGGCCGTCGTGAGTCCTGATTTCGCAGCGTGGCGGGACCAAAACCAAGTCTTTCAACAAATCGGCGCTTTTGGAGGAGGCAGTGCCGCCAACCTCACCGGAACGGGCCAGCCCGCGCGGGTGAGCCTTACCAACGTCACGGCAAGCTTGTTTCCCATGCTGGGCGTGCAACCCCTTTTGGGCCGCACATTTCTTCCGGAGGAAAACAAGCAAGGAACTGATCGTGTTGCCGTGCTCAATGAAAGCCTCTGGCGTAGCCGGTTTGCGGCGGATCGTCATGTCCTGGGAAAAACCATCCAGCTTGATGGTAAGCCTTACACCGTGGTGGGAGTTCTTCCAGCCAGTTTGCGGTATCCCGATTCTGACGTTTGGACCCCTATCGCACTCGATGGCAAGAAGTTTTCGCCCCACTCTCCGAACTGGGCCATTTTAACGGTGATTGGCCGTCTCAAGAGCGGCTCAAGCATTGCCCAGGCGTATTCGGACCTGCAACTGATCACCCGTCGCATGGACCGGGAATATCCGCCCCAGGCTTCGCGATTTCGGTCGCACGTTCGAGTGGAAGTGATTCCACTCCACGCGCTGCTCGTCGAAAACGTGCGCTCGCTTCTGCTGATCCTGCTGGGCGCGGTCGGATTCGTGCTGCTGATCGCCTGCGCGAACGTCGCCAACCTTCTGCTTTCCCGGGGTGCTGTCCGCAGCAAGGAGATGGCCGTGCGGACGGCGCTCGGCGCCGGCCGGGCACGGCTGATACGCCAGTTGCTCACCGAGAGCTTGATGTTAGCTGCCAGCGCAGGACTTTTGGGATTTCTTGCCGGACTCTGCGCAGTCCAACTATTAATGCAACTGATCCCTTCGAATCTTCCCGCGGAAGTCCATCTTGACCTCCGGATCCTCGGCTTCGCGATTGGCATTGCCGTCATCGCCGTGGTTTTCTCAGGTCTGATTCCTGCCCTGATTGCTTCCCGGCCGGACTTGATCGAAACGCTCAAAGAGGGGGGCGTGAGAGCGGGAGCGAGTCGCGGGACGCACCGGCTGCGCAGTTTACTCGTCGCCGGCGAGATCGCGCTTTCTTTGATCTTGCTGATCGGGGCCGGGCTTCTGGCGCGAAGCTTCGTGCGCCAGACCGAGGTAGATCTCGGCTTCAACCCTCATCATGTCCTCATGGCGAGTGTTTGGCGTCCCCTAACGGTCTCGGATAACTCACAAGAGCAAGCAGCATCCTTCCATGCGGTGCTCAAGCGGCTCCGGGCTCTTCCGGGCGTTCAGGAGGCCGCCGCGACCACCCATTATCCGTTGAGTCCTCCCAATGAAGCGTCGGCGAGGATCATCGTGCAAGGCCAAGGCCCGGTGCGTCCTAACCTACCCATTTTCGTCACGTCTGTCAGTGCGGATTACTTCAGCGCCATGGGTATCAGGCTGCTGAAGGGACGGTTCTTTGATCGGCACGATGCACTCGGCGCGCCTGGCGTGGTCATCATGAACGAGACGCTAGCCCGTGAAGCCTTCAAAGGACACGACGCGCTGGGCCAGCACGTCAACCTGGATGGCCCGGATGAGCCGTGGTCCACGGTGGCCGGGGTTGTTGCCGATACCAGAAATTACGCGCTGAACCAGCAATCCTGGCCGGAGATTTTTCTGCCTTACCGGCAACAGCCACAATTCTTCATGACTTTGGTGTTGCGCACCAAAGGCAATCCTGCGGACATGGCTGGAGCGGTGCAGAAAGTGGTGCAAAGCGTTGACAAGAACCAGCCCGTATCCCAAATTCAAACCATGGATGAGTTCATCCAGCAGTCTGAGGCTCCGGCACGATTCAAAATGCTCTTGCTCGGACTCTTTGCGCTGCTTGCCCTAATCCTTGCCGCGGTAGGAATCTACGGGGTAATTTCTTATTCGGTTAGCCAGCGCACGCATGAAATCGGTGTCCGCATGGCGCTGGGAGCGCAAGAGGCTGAGGTGCTGCGGATGGTGCTGGGGCAGGGATTTAGACTGACCCTGACCGGCCTCATCATTGGACTCGCCGGCGCCGCGGGGCTGACGCGCTTCCTGGCCAGCCTCCTGTATGGCGTGAAACCCACGGACCCCCTGACCTTTGCCGGCGTCACCCTTTTCATGGCCGCCGTCGCACTATTCGCGTGCTACATCCCGGCCCGCCGCGCGGCGAAGGTCGACCCACTGGTCGCGCTGCGGCACGAATAAGGCAGTGACGAGTGGCAAGTGACGAGTGACAAGGGAAAGACGCCCATCCGCAATCAGCGGGGCCGCTGACGCCGGGATTTCCGGGGCGGACATAGAATCGGGATGGCTTCGTGGTTGTTCCGGCGATAGATTCGAAAATCTTCCTCGTCGACGGTAATCACGGTGTGGCGCGGGAACAGCTCGCTCAGGCGGATCAGGCACAGGTCAGCCAGATCGGGCTGGCGGTCCTGGTATCGTTCCGCCAGTTGGGCCAGGCGTTCCTGGTGCTTCGCCAGCTCGAAAGCCACGCGCACCATTCCGTCCTCGACCAGGGAGAGAACATAGGATACCGAACGAAGATGGAATGCCGCCTCCGCCAACACCGCTTCGCAGGTCAGCAGCGGTTCCGTAATGCTTTTGGCGATTTCCACCGCCCATTTGTGAAAGCGGTCGCTGCGATTGCCGAAAGCCACGATCAGGCCGGTGTCCGCAATGGCTTTCATGAGCGCGCAAATCCTTTGCGGGAGGCGAGGTCCGGCGGACCGCTGATTTTTCCCGCATGACGAAGGAAAGGCTGGTTCCCAGCCTCGGACTTCGCGCGCTCCAATTGGTGACGGATAATCCGTCCGGCGGGCAAACCGGTTTGGCGGGCCGTTTCCTGCAGCCACTCGGCAAGTTCGGGCGTAAGACGAACTGTAATTGTCTGACTCATTTGCACAAAGTGTAACACGATGAAGTGACCGTGTCCACGGCCGTGTCGGGGTACATTGGTTAGGGTGAACGCTTCGCGGGGAGTGGGCAGGCTAGATGCCCCACATGGCCGCCGTCGCCTCACTCGCATCCTATGTCCCCGCCCGCCGTGCTACCCAGGGTCGATCCTATCGTAGCGCTTCGCGTGGAATAGCCGGCCACATAGATGCCAATAAACAAAGGACTACCCGAAAATACATTGCGAGAGGATTGACGTTGGATACGGTTGCAATCAAATCATAAAGGGCGCACGCGGCGGAAACGGCGCACCATTAAGCCCAGATGGGATCTCCGATGCGGATGGCGCCTTCGGTCAGGATCTCAGCCCGCAGCCCACCGCGATGGACAAGGCCGGGTGAGACCTTTTTCCCCACCACCCGCTCAAGGTGCGCGCAGGGCTCGCATAGACGCATGCCCCGCAGAGTTGCAGCGCCCACGCGGAATTCGCGTCCCACCAGGTGGTTTAGGGGCAGATTCCGGGTCACGATGTTGCGCCGGCTGTCCTGGGGGTCAAGCTCAATATGGTAATCGCGGTTTAAGGCTTCAATCGCCTCCGCTTCAATGAGCGTCACTTCCCTGCCCGCGCCGGGAGTCTTGGAGAAGGTTCCCGTTTCACTAAAGTAGCGGTCACCCTCGAGCCCGCGGCCGGGGACGGCACGGGCTTCCTGGACTGCAACCATCGCCGCCGTGGCTTCCGGCGCGATTTGAATGGAGACAACCACCGGCATTGCTTTCATTGGTTTCCTCTCGCTCCTCTAACGGCCCGGAGGCGGCATTAATGGCGATGGCGGCTGGCTCTCCATGACGACGCGCAAAATGTGGTTGATGCGGGTCTGATAACCCCTGCCCTGTGCCTTGAGCCAAGCCAACACGTCCGTGTCAAGGCGAATGGTTAGTTGCTCTTTGGCCGGAGGCCACGCCGCCCTTGCTTTCGTAAAGAAGATCTTGTCGAGAGGCGGGATGGCCGAATAGTCAAGATCGGCAGCGGCTGTAGCGGCGGTCTGCGACCGCCGAACTTGAATTCCCAACGGTTTTCGGCGCTCATAGAGCGCCGCTACAGCAAACTGCACCACTACCGTCTTTCGAGCGGCTCCGCCGCTAAAAAGACGGCGGGGGTAGGCAATAAGCTCTTGCACGAATTGCTTCATGGCGCGGGTAGCCTGGCGGCGCGGGTCGTCGGACTGTGGGTGGTCTGCTCGACCTTGAAGTTCTGCAACGTCCTTGTTGATCCATGCAAAGTCTTTCACGGTAATCTTCCCTTGGTCCTGTGCAGTGATCTTGACGCCGGGTGGCGCAGAAGCGATGCAATTGGTCATGTCTGCGATCTACGCGGATCAACTCAAGCGCCGTCGATCTGTGAGGCGACGCGGTTGGCAGAGCGGGTGGCGGCTTCCTGTCCCCAGTTCAGATTGTCTGTATAGGCGCCGGCAAAGTGAACTCGCCCCACCGGCTCCATAATCGCCGGCCACATCTTGCGCAAGTCTCCGGGGCGATAAGTGACTGTTTCACAAGCCATCGCATAAGGTTCCTTGGCCCAGGTCTGAATGACCGCTTGCTCGATTCCCCGCGACTTTCCTGGATAGGCACGATGAAATGCGCGGACGGAGTCCTGGGCCGTGGCGCTGTTCACCGCCGTGGCCACAAGAACGGCGCGAGGGGTCTTCACCTCCTCCGCCATGCGCCACATCTCGCTCAGATTGGGGTCCGCGCCTTCCCAATTCGGACTGACCTTGTCGCGTTCCCAAAAGGGAGTGCGGCACTGGAAGACCACGCGCGAATACATGTCATAGGCCACGGTATTGATGGCGTAGCTCTTCGATGCAGGCCAGGCCGGAGCTACGGAGACACGGCGCAGCACGTAGGCGTTCATGCAACAGACCAGGTAATCCGCGTCCAGGGTCTTCTCATCGCCGAACTCGCGATAGTGCACGCGGACGCCGCTCTTTCCATGCTCGATCGCAGTGACCGGCGCTCCCAGGTGAATCCGCTCACCCAGCTTCGCGGCGAACGTATCCGGCAGTGCCTGATTACCCCCCTTCAACCGGTAAACCACAGGGGGTGAAAGTGGCACTCCCCGGATCTTCAGGATGGCCGCATGCCACACCTGATGTAGAGCCGATCCCTCGCTGCCGATGAACCGGATCGCCGCTGCCGAAGCGCCGTCGCGCTTCAATAATTGCGTGAAGCTGATAAGGTCCAGGTCATTCAGTCCCGCCGTGAACGGTTGATACTCGTCGTGGAAACGGCCAACGTACGGGGCAAAATAGAGCGAAGCCAGGTCCCACCAGGGATGATGGCGAAGGTAGTCAATCTCACGCTGATTGAATCCAAAACCCGCGAGGATTCGGGGATTGGCCAGATCCTCCTCACGGTAAATCTTTCCTTCAATGAACCGGATGATGTGTTCGCGATGTGGATAGTAGAGCGCCGTCAAATTAAATTCACGAACATAGCCCCAATACAGGTCATAGCCAGGCTTGGTGAAATGCTCCGCGCCCACATCGGCATAGAGGCCGTCGGCCAGTGGATCGTGGATGGTCTTCACGTGCCCGCCCGTGCGCCCTGCGGCTTCCAGCAGCGTAACCTCATGTCCCCGCATCATCAGCTCGTAGGCGCAGCAAAGTCCGCCGATTCCACCGCCCGCGATAATCACTCTCTTGGGGTTCTCGGTTTGAGGGCGGATTCGGCCCGCGCCGATTTGTTCCCTGGCGGCTGCTGTGGGAAAGGATGAAATCAGATTCGCTGCCATCGCCGCACCCGCTGCTTTAAAAACGTCACGCCGCTTCATGGGTCTCCTTTGTTGACTGGGTAGGACTACTAAAATCTTATCTCTTTCCGCACCCTGCAAGACCAGGGGAAACGGCCGTCAATATCTCCCTGACCGTGAGCAGGGTGGGCGGGGTCGGTTTCAAGCGCCGCCGCTTTTCGCTTGGGATTCGGTGAAATCCTTGTCCCCGCCGCACGCGGGCAGCGAGTCAGTTAGCTGCAGCGCCGAGAGCTGTTGAAAAATATAAAGTCCGGCGGTCACAGACCGCCGCTACAGCAGCGAAACTGCACCGCCGCACGGGTTTCCAATGATTGTCGCGTCCCGCTCTCATGGTATTCCCTTACGATTCGGCCGCCCCGGGGCGACCGATCGGCTACAGATTTCCGCCGGCGCGCCGGGCTTCGCAGAAGGCTTCAAAGCCAACGCAATTTACGACTTTGGCGATCTCAGATCGAAGGCGCGCCACGGCCAGTTCGGTTTTTTGTTGGTCCGTCAGCCAGGCCGAGTTTTTGTAGGTTCCGCGCAGATCGCGTTTGTGGGCGTCGAGGGCATCATTAAAGGACTTTGTAGAGAAGTTGGCGGCAATATACTCATCCACTTTCAGTTTGCGATACTCCATGTAATCAAGCTCGCGGCTCGCCTGATCCTGGACGCTTCTGGCTCGCGCCTTTTCTGCGTCCTGCCGCAGCTTTCGCTTGCGGCTGGTTTCAAACTGCTCGGGCGGCATGACGTTGGACCGAACCAGGTGGACGTAGAAGCCCGGAGGATTGTAAAACTTGCCGCCCGGCGGCTGAGCGAGCAGATAGTCCCCCCATTCCAATTGGTCCATGACGCCCGGCTTATCCGGAGCCGTCAGCAACAGCACCCTCGCCCCATCCGGAGAAATTCCCCGCTCCGCCATCGCCTTCATCAATTGCTCATCCAGGACCCTGGCCTGATCCTGAACACCGGTAGTAGCCGCCTCTTCCCTGCCCCCATGCTGCGATTCGATCCGTTGCGTCTTCCGCCTCTGCATGTCCCGGTGGAATTTTTCGCCGTGATAAAGGATCACTTTGAAACCAGCGCGATCACTCGTTCGCTCCACTCGCCAGTTGGAGAGGTAACCGTGCGCTTTCAGTTCATCGAGCGACGGCCCCAGTTTCTCCTTGATTTTTGACAAGTGCTCGTAAACGCGAATGTTGAGGAACTGGCAGATTTCCTCATAGCGCTTCTCAAAACATCCGGCCTCCCGCGACGCGAAAAGCCAGATTTGCAGGAGCGGAACCAGAATCTTGGCGATGTGGTTTTTGAGCTGTTTGTAGGCGTCATAGTCAATGGGAAGAAGGTAGTTGTTGTTGATGTTTTCAAGTTGCCAATCCGAAAACCAGACATAGTGGCGGTCCGCCACCTTGCCATCTTCCATCTGGGTGCCGAGCAGAACCAGCCGGGTGATGACGTTGAAAGCATCCTTGGCCCATACCTTGCGGCCTGCAAAATACACAGCGCCCTCGGAGAGGATGGTGGCCGTCTTGATGCGCATCAACTGCTCATGAAGCTCCTTGTAGTGGTAGCCGGAAACGCAGCTCTTGCCCTGGATGCGGAGAAGCTCCGCGGAGGTGAAGCCAATGGGGTTGTTGATTCTTCCCTGCCTGCGGTGGATTTCCGTTGCCAGTTTGAGGATTGCCAGGTAAGTGTCCTGGTCAGCAGTGGTGGGCAAGCCGTATTTTGCAGAAGGCAAAATCGTGGCGCGAGCTTCCATCCTGCGTCCGTTCACCTCCCGAGTCAGAGCGATTACTTTTTGCCGCATGCCGCTGATCCGCTTGTGTGAGGGGGTGAAAAATCCAAGCGATGCCAGATTCTTCTCAATTTTGATAAAATCTGGTGAACGCACGCCGGATGGCTTTCTGGAGATGTTTGCAGGACTCGCAGGGAGCGCATGAAGGTTGAGGGGCAATTGAAGGTTATTATCCTCTCCTCTCGGTGGCTTCTTGCGTTCTTCGTCACCCGTCATGGGCCTGTCAGGTTCGGACATGGTCTGTGCTCCTCGCAGCAACAGCCTGTGGTGGTGTTATTTAAATTAGTAAATAAACTGTGAAAGAAAATATCTAGAAATAACGAAGTAACAGCGCAACAATGGCTTACAAGAGATAAATTCCTTCAAACTGCGAACCGGATTCCCTCCGCCTGCGAGGATTCTTCCCTCTAACTGCTTGATAACTTCCCTCTATCTGCGAATTCTCTTCCCTCCGCCTGCGAACATTTCCCGGCGCCTGCGAGGTGATTTGGATCTCGAAGCCCACCTTTGCAATCAAGGTTTTTTCCCTCCACCTGCGGGTCTCATCTCCAAAACTTTCCCTCCACCTGCGAACTTTTTTCCCTCCACCTGCCCTCCAAGTCTCCCCGCTAAATGCCATGGCGGCCACCGCCTTGCGGAGTTATTTCAGAAAAGGCCGCAGAGTCTCTGCCGGACACACGCTCCCGCCGCCACTGTTCAATAGCCGTCAGCAGGCCCTGCGGGGGAGTCAGAGTGATGATGGAGCCACGCAAATCGCCATGGACTGGCGTATAGCGTATGTGTTTTTTGTCATGAAGATCCCCCAACCACTTTCGCACCGTCTTCAGATTCCGAATGCCGCTGGATGAGGACAGCAACTCGAGCGTAATCTGGCAGCTCAATGTCCCCCAGCCAAGCGTGAGCCTTCGGATGGAGCTCAACAAGTTCCGCTGCGCCGTGAACGGTAGGGAGGAGTCCACGATTTGCGCGTAGTAGTCCTGGCAAGTCTTGGGCAAGTAATGAGGCGGCGCTTGAGAGGCGGTAAGGGGCGTGTGCCGGAAGATGGTTCCAAACTCGGAAAGATCGTCACCCACGACCCGGCTAAACCTGGAGAGTCCCTCGACGGCAACAAAACTTGTGACAGGATCAGGGACGCTTTGAGGGATACTCGGGATACTTCTGTACATTCGATGGTCATCCGCCGCCGCAAGAGGACTAGGCTGGGCTGGTTCTGAGATTGCAGGCGTTGGGGGTAAGCTAGGATCCCATACTACGTTGCTGCCGCTTCGCACGGGCGGAGCTTGGCCACCATGCAATGGGTGTTGGCTACCCGGAGGTTCTTGGCGGGTCTGCGCAACGGTAGTGGGGGGGCTTGCCACGGGGTCCGGCTGGGGCGGCGCGAAACTCTTAGGCTCCGGGCCGCCGAGCTGCCGTTTCATGTCCTGCTCGGACTGCTTGAGCAAACGAGAGCGTTCGATGTCCAGAATCTCTGACATCGTCCCCTTGCCATGCAGCTTTGAAAGCAAACCCTCAGGAAGTTGTTTGTTCTTGGGCATTGGAGTCGCCCTGCTCGTCATTAAGCTTGATTACAGAATCGATGGCGGCTTGCATAACACTTTCATCAATCGGCTTGCGGCCCGCGGTGAAGCCAAGGTACATGGCCATGTTGCAGTAGTCCACCGCGTCGCGAATGATGCCGTCCGATGCATTTGAAACCAACGTGAAACAGCCCGGTGTGAAGATCGGGTTGGCGCTGGTACCGCCGGCCACCTTTAACCGGAACTGCAACGTCTCCGTCAACTCCTTTTGATCCAGAGGATCCAAAGTAATCAATCCCCCGGCGGCCCGGCTGCGCAAGGGCTTAAATTCCGGCTCGGCCAACGTGGCGGCCATGTCCAACGTCCCGAAAAGAACGATCTGGATAAATTTGCTGGAGTTAGACTCAAAATTCAGAATCTCCCGGATTCTCATCAGTTGTTTGCGAGGAATGAGTTGAGCCTCATCAATCAGCAGAACCACCGTGATCCCTTCACGGAAGAGCATCGCCATGTGCTCCTGGAACTCGTGCCACTGCTTCGTTTCCGACCGGCGTGCTTTAATGGCAAATTCTTCGCAGAGCGTTACTAGCATCTTATTACTCGTCGTCCAGTGGCTTGGATTGGTTACATAGCGGATGGCGTGAGTGCGTGCGCGCTCCGGATCGTCGCTGTACATGCCAAAAAGTCTCCGCGCCACGGTTGACTTCCCGACCCCGGCATCTCCTAGGATGACGGTAAGGCCCTGCCTGGAATCGATATTGCGCTTAGCTCGCTTCAACGCTTTGGTATGCTGATAACTCAGGTACATGTAACGAGGATCGGGACTGAGCGAAAAGGGGATTTCCTTCAATCCGAAGAACTCGATCTCCTCATCGATTTCGCTGTCGTTCCTTGTCATCACCGAAGGATCGCTCATCTAACTACCTCTTCAGATCAAGTTAGCTTATCACCGGACTATAGCAGCTTGAGATACAAAGTCAAGTGCATTATCATGCCCGTGCTAGTAGTTCAGATGGCTCCGCGGGACGTGTAATGGTCCACGAAGTCTTGATCACGGAGAATTGCCACCGCACCAGAAGTGCGGTGCAGAGTTAAGGTTTACTAGAGCGTGAGGCATGGAGGCACTGTAACGATTTCCCTCAGCCTGCGGTTGGTTGGTGTGTGGAAGGGATGGTAGGTTGGTATGTAATTTATTGATATTTGTTTGTCCGCAGATTGGCAAGGGTATTCAATTCCAAGTGGAGAGCATTTCTCCGGGGTTACAGGAAATGGGATGAAACTTAATGACAGTAAATTGTCTCGTGGAGCAACAGTGGCTGAAGAAGCTGGGTGAATTCAAAGCATGGTATATAGATAAGTGGTTACATGGTAGCAAGGCTGGTATGTAGGGTGGTATGTTAGTATTGATAACATTCCGTTTTCTGTATGATATATTCGCACATCTAGTTGATTTCAAATGATTATTTCCACATTGATTCTCGCCGCGCCGCACAAACCTATTCCCTGTATACCATTATTATGTATGTGGTAGGTTGCACGGTATATAGGGAAGTAGGTTGGTATGTCATTAACAGATCGGGAATAGATACTTTTTAGGCGATCCATAATCGGGCGAGAAAACAGAGTTATATTGCGGGGTTTTATGGGTGAATTTGACAAAACATCGAGGGCTGAGGTTAGAGGAAGGGCGCTGTCAGCAAGATTGCTGCGAACCGTCCCTTTACACCTTTCCAGAAAAATTAACAGGAGGAATCCATATGGGTGATAGGTTGGTAACTTGCTAGCAAGGCCTAACTCTCTATTCATCTTCCACAATTCCCTGAACTCACAGGCAAAGGGAAATTTAACGTAGGCGCAGAGCCTCAATATTATCTCCCGGCGACTGATCTGGCAGATCCAGAGGCTCACCCTTCAAATCGGGAGCGGCAAGGACCCCGGCTTCCGTCTGCTCCCGATTCATTGACTTTATGAACTCCTGTAATGAACGCCAGTGTGGCCTTTCAAGCCCGCCACAGTAGCGCCTTCTACTTAAAATGTGCCCGCAACCCAAATGGAATCGTTGCGATTTGTGGTTCACGGCCGGGGCTGAAACTGTAATGGGGAGTTTCTGGAATGGCAGGACCGAGTGCGCGATATCCGGTTTTTCGAATTGATAATTCCTGGCTAAGCGATTCAATAAACTTAGTTTAGTTCTTCGTCAAATGAATTTAGCGGGAAACCATGTTGCGGCACGGATGGGCCGTAACGGTAACGGACTGCGTAGTCCGAAATTAGACGAATCCTGCGACTTCTTGGCGGACGAAATCCGCCGCCGGGTAGAGTGAAATGGCTGCAAAGGGAAGCTCTTGGTTGATCACCATACCTCCTGCCCTGGATAATTCAAGCATCGCCAGGAACAGGGCGATCTTTCGATCCAACGTATTCTGCTGCCGGAAGAGTTCCTCCGCCAGCAAATGCCGGTCCCCCTTCACCCTGCGGAGCCACGGTTCAAGCCATTGCAGCATCTCACCCACGGTCACAGTCTTGCGCTCGACATCGAAGGCACGGCGGGTCTGAGCCACTTCCAATGCTTTCTTGGCAAGGCGGAGAACTTCCAGTAGGCTAAGAGAATTCGGAAAGCCAGGCCCGAGAGGCTCTGCGCTAGTCTCCCGCAGATCCTCAAGCGGAGGAGACGACCAGGTCGATCCCGCCATGACCAGTTGCTGCTCGAGAAATTCTGCTGCCCGCTTGACTTGATCATAATCCAGCAGACCGCGAACCAGCTCATCGCGGGAATCGGGTTCATCGGGATGAAGGGAATCATCGGAGGGCAGCAGGGAACGGGTCTTAATAAGAATCAAGGTGGCGGCCATATAGGCGAAGTCACCGCCCAAGTCGATGTTAAGCTCCTCTGCTTGGTGCATATAGTTAAGGTATTGCCGCGTGATGCCAGCAATGGGTATTTCGGCGATGGACACCTGATTTTTGCGGACGAGGGAGAGGAGCAAGTCCAACGGGCCCTCGAAGCGGGGCAGGGAAACGGTCAGTTCCTCGCTCATCATTCGCCCTCAACCATCTTCCTGAAATTCGGAAAATCGCTGGACGCGGATGTGGTAAGCTCCACAATCCGGGTCAGAAGGTCCTCCGCTCCCTGGTAAGTAATCTGGAGTTTTCCCGGAGCCACTCGCTCGATTGCTGTAGACAACTTGATCTGAGCGCGCACGAAGACGTCCGCCGGGATCTTCGTCTTTTGAGCGACCCGTGATCTTTCAACCTCATCCAGCGCCTCAAGCACCCGCCGCTTTCTCCCCACGGCCAGGTTTGTCCCGCCCGACTTGATGATCCGTTGCAGGAAGGCGACAACTTCCTTCCGGTCCGCCAGGAAGGTCTTGCCAACCTGGTAGCCACCACAATAGCCCATCAATCGGATGGCTTGCCTTCGGCTCACTTGGAAAAGGCGCTCCATGCCTGGACGGTCAAGGAAAGGAGGAGCCAAAGGGGACTTCAGGGAATCGAGAATCGCAGGCACGCGAATGTACCAGCCGGGAAGAGCAGGCATGGGTGAATGATAACACGAGGAATCAAGGTGATGGCATGGATGTGCCACTCTTCCCGATTCAATTCAGAAGATAATGACTCAGGGTCATCGACGTCATCATTGTGCCAAAAGCTCGGAAAAGGAATAAGGAACGTAGCATTTCGGAGGAAGGCGCGCGACAAGAGCGGCTGTTTTCAAGAAGTCCCTGCCCAGGCAGAAAAACCGCAGGCCGTCGCACGGGGCCGTGCTACTGGCTTGCATAACATTTGGCTCGTTGCGAAAGACGGAGGGCAGATTGTCAAATCCGGGAACTCGCCTCTGGCCGGTATCTATAGTATCGTTGCTTTCATTTGGAGATCGGGGGACAAGTTATTGGTCCTTGCCGAAAGCGGGCGGTGCACGGCAAGCTATGTTATATCGTTGTCAGTCCCTGCCAATACATCTTTGGATAGGGCCGGAGCACGAAATATCAGTACGCGAAATTTGAGGAAGACCATCATGCCTGCGGTACAAGGACCTGCGCCCCAGGGCGGCAGAGGGTACGCGAATACAACGCCAAAACACAGCGAGGAAATTGAAAACGAAATCGTCAGCCAGATCAAACACATTGGAGATGTCATGAGGCCCAAGAAAGACGGGCTCTTTGAAACGAAGAGTTTCCACCTCGACGTGGTCCTACTTAGCGCGTCGAACCAGTACAAGGTAGAGATACAGTTCGATAGGAAGAAAGGGAGTGGGACCGTTGCCGTGGCGTTGGTGGCGCCGGGCGCCACAAGCCTCGCCGACTTGCAAACAGCGTTGCGAAATAGCCTCGCACAGGGCAGACCTTGGATTGTGACTTAACGGGTTCTGTCCGATGCCAGGCGCAGGTGGTCAAGAGGTGCTACTGGCAGGTTGGAGTGGGGCTCCACGGTTAGCTCATCTCTCACCGGGCCCAAAACTCAAAGTCAATTGCAATACAAATTGTGCGCGGCTGCTCCTCTACCAAGAGCTCAGACCCGGAGGGTCTGCGCCAGTCGGCGTGTGTTGTTGCCCGCCGACGGAAAGGCACGCATCTGAAAGTGAAAAGCCGCAGAGTTTCTGAGAAGCGAAACTCCGCGCTGCTAAGTTTGGTGGGTGTCACCACCAAACCAACCATACCCTCAAAGGGGCGCCCTTTCATAATGCGTGGCCCGCTCGGTCCCTGGCGGCTCGGCCACGACCCGACGATCTGCCAAGCCCTGCCGAATGCCTTTTTCGATGGGCTCGGCTTGCCTCGTGTGGCCGACGGTTCTTAGCTCAACCCGCCGAACCACCGTATACGGACTCGTACGTACGGTGGTGTGGGAGG
>Ga0102924_1003546_pt1 | contig 16334 bp, 9 predicted proteins | sample PaiPotPPM11metaG_FD_80116 | JGI IMG/M metagenome (GOLD analysis project Ga0102924, IMG submission 80116) | Iron sulfur acid spring bacterial and archeal communities from Banff, Canada, to study Microbial Dark Matter (Phase II) - Paint Pots PPM... ... | reverse complement strand
GGCACTGTCGAGTTTAATCCGCCGGGGGATAGGGCGTAGCGGGGCAATTCATTGCGCCAGTCGCCTTGACAGAATGGGCACGGACGCGCTACATCGGGTCCTGACTGGCGCAATGAATTGCCCCGCTACAGGCAGTATCGTCATTTATTCCGCTGGGCGCACCTGGATGAGCAAGAACATGGCTTCGAGCAGGTTGCGCTCTTCTGGGTTGGCGAGTCGCAGTTCGGTTGTGCCGAGCGGCGCGTGCAGGGAACCATCCGCGGCGACCGGGGCGAGCGCGTGGATGGCTTTGGGATCGCCGCCCTGCCAGCGAACCGGCTCGATCAAGCCGCCCAGCGGGATCGAGATGAGCAGGTAGCGACCACGCAGCGCGGCGTCGAGGTCATGCAGATGTAGCTCCAGCATGTCTCCTTGCTGCGTGATGCTGCCTTCGAGCTGCTGAGATTGCAGGTAGATGGCGTGCGCGTCGGAGGGCGCGGGCTGCGAGCGCGCGACCGCGCCGCGTACTACGCGCGTCCCATGGCGCGGCCCGGCGGCGCCGACCAGCGGCGCGTAGCTGTGTGCGGCGGGCGTCTCTTCGAAGGGACTGTGCGGGCCGTCGAAAAGCGTGGCGACGCGCACGAGATCGGTCAGCGCCGCGCCGCGCATCCCCGGCTGGGTGATGTGCGCGCTGAAACGCATTGCCAGTTGCAGCAGCGCGCGCGCCTGGGCGTAGCCGTCGGTGTTGTCGCGACGGGCCTGGCGCAGCACGGCCTCTGACTGGCTGATGAGTGATTGACACAGGTGAACAAGCGATTCGGCAGGCATGGCTGAGAGCGAGCGCACGCCATAGTCCATGGGCGGCAGCAGGTGGTCGGTCTCAAGGGTCGGGCGCAGGGCGCGATACAGATCGAGGTAGGCTTCATGACAGTCAGGGCAGCTTGCCAGGTGATAGAGCAAGGCGGTATAAGGAAGAAGCGCGTGCGGATCGTCGGGATGCCGCAAAAGCGTCATCACGAAAGCGGGCAGTTGTAGGTAATAGCCCAGGTGAGTACCGCGCGGCTCGCTATCCGAAATTGTGCTGTCGTCTTCTGCCTCGAAGGCGGCGGATGCTCCTGTCGGAGCGGCTACGATGTGTTGTAGCCAGTGTGCCAGTTGTTTGTAGGCGTCATTGTTTGTTGCCATATGCTCAACCTGCCAGTTACACTCTGCTTACTCTTCCCGGTAGAAACGCGTAAGATGTTTCATCTGCGCGTCGCTGAGATGTACGACATCGTCGTCGCGCCAATCCAGCAGATCTTCGCTCGCCAGTTCTTTCAAGCCGGTGCGCGCGTCCTCCGCGGAAAGATCGTTCTGTAATATGTCGCTCAGTGAGACGACGAACCCTGCCGGGTCTGCCGTCCGTATTCCATATTCTGTTAAACGCAAAGCGACTCTGACTGTCAAATTGCTGCTTTGCGCTTGCAAACAATGGCGCAATTTTTTATGGGCGTGATCTTTGTGCTGGCTCATGTGCGCAATCGCCGCCGCGTCATCGGAGGCAAGATATTCCTGCTGTAAGGCGTGGACAATGTCTTGCAAAACCTCGTCCGCGCCCACTTCTTTCAATTCCTGAATCATGGCGTAGAGTTGCTTGGGCGCGGCCTTGAGCGCGGCGAGGCAGTGAATGAGTACCTGGCGCAGCTCGCTCTGCGCCGCCAGCGTCAGCGTGATCTCTTCCGGCGTGGCGAATGGAACGCCCCAGAGCGGGTCAACCGCTTCGTTGAGGGGATTGTCTTCGCCTTCCGCGCGGTCAGGCATTTCCAGATCGCTGAAATTGCTGATGGCCGGTCGGCGTTTGCGCAGGCGGTCGATGGCTTTATTTTTGCAACTGTTATGTAGAATGAATAGAATTGCGCGCTGCTCAATTGATCCAGTACGCAGGGAGGCGTGCGATCGCCGCCGCCGAGCAAGCCGAGGCGAATCAACTGGTCAATGACATGATTGATCACCAATTCCGGTTCCACCGGGTCATATTTCAGCGATCCCAAATAATGTTGCGCGTAGCGGGCCAGGTAGGCATGGAGCGCAGGATAGGTTTCTTCAGGATGATAGCGTAAATCGCGTGCCGTAAAGGGCATCAGAGAAAAACCTCCACCAAGTCTTTTAGCATCAATCACGTCCTCTCCATTGTACACAGGATGCACGCGAAACGCAACCACTTCTTTACAAATTTTTTGCACATCCTTTACATCAAATGCGCTGGAACCGTGTAGCGGCGCAATTGATTGCGCCCGAGGGGGCCGATGGATCACGCCCATGCCGATTCGGGCGCGATCCATCGGCCCCCACGGATATTACACGCGCGCGACGACCCTCGGCTCGTTGGAGGGTTTCGGCCTGTGTTCAGGATTGGGCGATGGCGTGGGCTTATGCCTGCGCAATCTGCCCGTCATGTAGATGAAAAAGACCAGGATCAGGATGGCCTCAATGATGTTCATCACTTCCAGGAAAGGCAGTGCTGTAAAGCCGAGGTTGATATTCCAGCTATCGATTGTCGAGCCGACGGGTGCGGGCAAGAACGCCAGTACCGCCGTGCCGTTCCAGACAAGATGCTGGAAGACGGCATAGAGCCAGCATAAGACGGCGATCAGGATGCCGCCTCCTTGCTTTCTATGGACCAGGTAGTACCAGCCGAGAGCGACCATGCCGGCGCCGAAGCCGTGCAACAGGCTCGCGCCTGTGCGCATCAGCGCGACCGAGAGCCAATCCTGATAGCCGGAACCGATATAACCGACTGTTTCCACCAGGGCGAAGCCAATGCCGGCCGCCATACCTAGTGTGAAAGATTCCGCCGCGCTGCGCATACGCCCGCTATAGAGCGCGACGCCCAGCGGCTTGACCGTTTCCTCGACGACCGGCCCGATTACCGCGACGATCAGGAAAACGATGTTGAACTGTAGCGCCTGGTTGCACCCCGGCCCGCTGGGATCATCGATACAATTAAAGAAAAGATTCCCACTGGAACGCAGCGCCAGGAGAGACAGGCCCAGTTCCAGTATCAGCGCCAGCCCGATGCCCAGCGTTGCTCCACTCACCAGCGCCAGCGTGAAACGCCGCCACGTTGTCGGCCACGTCGGGAAACGCAGGCGGCGCACGCCCAGCGCGGCCAGCGCCAGCGCCGGGAACACTGCCGCCAGGCTGATCATGAAAATGGTGAGGGACCAGTACGTGACGGAGAGGCCATTGGTTTGCAGGGCGTAGCCAATGCCAAGCACGAGCAGGTAAAGAATGATGGGTATCCAGAACCAGGGCAGGCGCACCGACGCGGACGGCTTGAGATTCAGCGCGCGAATGCTGTGATACAGGCAGAAAGCGCCGCCGACCACGCCCGCGATAGTGAACGCCAGGTAGGTCATTACGCCACTAAAAAAAATGTTATTGGGTTCTGTGGGGTGCGGCACGAGCAATACCAGGAGCAAGATGAACGCGCTGAACAGGCCGCCCAGGATCGCCAGCGCCGCGCCTATAGTCGTAACGATGCTGACGGCGAACTGATAGCCATCGCGTTTGGGACGCGGCTGCCATCCATAATAGGGATAGCCATAGGGAGGTGGGTAGCCATAAGGATACCCATAGCCATTGTAGGCGGGCGCGCCAGAATACGCCGGCGGCGGATATCCGTATCCTGCGGGTGGGTAAGGCTGGCTTGGAGCTGTTCCCGGCCTTTGGGGCGGCGGCAGTGGACGCGGCTGCCCCTGCTGCGGTTGTGGATAGGGATTATAAGCAGGGCGGAAGAGCGGCGCTTCCGCTGGGTGAACTGGCAGTTGCCCGCTCACATGCTCGTGCAGCGTAAATTGCGGATCGACAGGCAATGCGGGTACATTCGGGCGCGGCTGTGTATCATCGTTACTGCTGTCGGCGCCCCACGCGCCCCATTGTTCAGACCCGGAACGTTGCTGCGCCGCGCCAGGGTCAGGCGTTGGCCCTCTCTGTTGAAAACTCACGTTTCTTGCCTTTTCATAATCTATTATGCGCTGATAACTGGTAACAATTATAGCATACTATGCCCGATTTGGCCTATCCACTTCCCTATGGATCAAGGCGATTGAAAAGTTGTGTTTCGTTGTCTTTCCTCGCGCCTCCGGCGCTCGTTGAGAAGTATGGATGAGATTGCAGCGGGCTGAAAGCCCGCTGCAATCTCATCCATACTCGAAACAGCCTCGCAAGCGGGCCGGGATTGCCGTAGCATCAGAGCTATGATATCATAGAAGCGGAAGATGGCTCTGCTCCAATGCGTAGGCGCGATGAGCAAGATCGATCTTCCACGAAGAAACAGATTGGGGCGTACAAAAGCTCTGGGGGTAAGCAAGCGGGCCGCAGCAGCAAAAGGAGCGAAAACGATCATGGCACAACCAATGCGAGACGAGGTGGTTTACTACTTTGATGTTCACCCCACCGAGGAGGATGTGATGGGGGAAACGCCACCTCACTCATGGCTGGTTCACTACTTGATGGACGTCTTGACCTGGTTGTTTCAGAAGCAGGTCTGCGCCGTCCACGAAAATTACAATTTTTATCAGACGTCCGACGAGCATGAGCGTCCGCTCGTTCCTGACATCGCTATCATCAAGGGCATACCGACGTTAGATGCCCGCAGTTATCGCGTCGGTGTCTACGGCCCGCCGCCGCAGATCGTCTTCGAAATTGCCTCGGTGGAAACCTGGAAGAATGATCTGCAAGAGAAACCGGGCGCGTATGCCCGCATGGGCGTTGAGGAGTACTATGCCTATGATCCCAACCAACCGCCGTTGTCGCTCAGCCGCAAGAAAGGACGACGGCTCTTCGGCTGGCAGCGCGATCACGCGAGCGGCAGCTTGCGCGAAATACAGCCTGATAGCAGAGGGTGGCTATGGAGTCCGCGCTTAGACAGCTATCTCGTGCCGGACGGCAAGCTGCTCCACCTCGCTGATCACCTCAGCAACCTGCGTCTTACTCGGGCCGAAACTCTGGCGAAAAAGTTACGCGAGTTGGGCGTAGACCCTGATCAACTCGTGTGATACCTGATCCGGTGCGCCCGTAGGGGCCAGATTGATCGCGCCCGATCCTGGCGCAATGATTGCCCTATGGGCGCGATCAATCGGCCTCTACGTTTCTCTGGCTTCGACCGCGCCTTTGCCGAGGATTTCTTCTAAGCGTTCGTGTACGTCGGGACTATAATGCATGGTATTGTCTTTTGGCGTCAGCAAGACCTGCCATTCCCCGTTGACGACCAGGATGTCGTAGATGTCGCGGCCCGCGCGGTCGCGCACGCAGTTGTAGACGTCCTGGATACGCACCTTGTCGTCGGAGAGCGCGCGCTCGTCTTCGCCGCTCACATGGATGGTGAGCCAGACGTGATATTGCTTGCGGTTCATCTCTTCCTCGACCGCTTTCACCGGGGAGACGCTGTTGCAGATAATCTCCGCAGCATCACGGCGCACCTGCACTTCACCGCTCACAATCACGACCGCGTCCTCGATCCACAGATCGATGTTTTCGTTGTACATTCTGGGGAAGACCGTCACGTTGATCGAGCCGAACATATCTTCCAGTTCGACGATGCACATGGTGTCGCCCTTTTTGGTGGTGATGCGCTTCGCCTCTTTGATGATGCCGCCTATCGTGACCTTCTGCCGTTCGCTCTCCTCCGTGATGTTAGCGATGCTGTGCGTCACTTTCTCTTTGAATAACTCGGTGAGGTAGGCAAGGGGGTGTTTGGAGATGTAGACGCCGAGCAGTTCTTTTTCCCAGGCCAGCAGGCGCTTGCGCGAAATCTCTTCCGCGTCGGTTTTGAGGGCAAATTCAAAGGCGCTTTCCGTCTCCTCCATGTCGCCGAAGAGGCTCACCAGGCCGCGCACCTGCGATTCGCGCTGGTTCTTGCCCCACTTCATGGCGATATCGACCGATTCCAGCAATTGGTGGCGCGGCCCCAGAGAGTCCAGCGCGCCGACCTTGATCAGGGTCTCGATGGCGCTCTTGCCCACCATTCTGGGATCGACGCGCGTGCAAAAATCGGCCAGGGATTTGAACGGCTCACCAGAGCGGGCGCGCACAATCTCACCGATGGGGCCTTCACCGATACCCTTGATTGCCAGCAAGCCGAAGCGCACGCCGCTGTCTTCAACCGTGAAGCCGCGGTCGCTCTTATTGACATCCGGTCCCAACACTTCGACGTCCATGCGTTTGCACTCGGCGATGGCGTTGGCGACCTTTTTGGCATCGGAGGCTTCGGTGGTCATGGTTGCCGCCATAAACTCTGCCGTATAGTTGGCTTTGAGATACGCCGTGTAGAAGGCGACAACGGCATAACTGGCCGCGTGGGCCTTGTTAAAGCCGTAGCCGCCGAAGGGTTCGATAAGGGTGAAAAGCGTTTCGGCATCCTCTTTTTTCACGCCATTATTGATGCAGCCTTGCACGAAATCGCCGCGATAGCTTTCGACTTCGTGCATAATCTTTTTGCTGAGGACTTTGCGGAATTTATTGGCTTTGCCCCAGGAGAAGCCAGCCAGGCCGACGGCAATGAACAGCACCTGGTCTTGATACACGATCACGCCGTAGGATTCATTCAGCCATTGCTCGAGGCGCGGGTCAAGATAGGTCACTTTTTTGCGCCCATGTTTGGCCTCGATAAATTCGGGGATACTATCCATCGGGCCGGGCCGGTAGAGCGCGATCATTGCCATGATGTCCTCGACGCGCGTCGGCTTGAGTTGTTTAATATACTCGGTCATCTTCGGGCCTTCCAGTTGGAAGATACCCGTCGTCTCGCCGCTTGCCAGCAGGTCGAACGCCTTCTGACGTTTCGCGTTCTGCTCCTCATCACCGGGAACGGGATCGAGCGGCACTTTTTCCAGGATCACATCCTCTCCAAGCGTGGCTTTGATGTACTTGAGCGTGTTATCCAGGATAGTCAGGTTACTTAGCCCTAAAAAGTCGAACTTGATTAAGCCCAATTCCTCTAGATGCGCCTGTTCGTACTGCGTGATGCGACCCTTAGACGGGTCTTTGGGGTCGCGCAGTTGCAGCGGCACAAATTGTTCCAGCGCTTCGTTCGCCACAATCACCCCGGCGGCGTGGATGCCGGTGGAGCGCACCGAGCCTTCCAGCTTTAACGCTTCGTCGATGATCTGCTGCGCGTCAGGCTCCTCTTTGTAAAGATCGGCCAGTTCTTTGATGGTATCGAGCGATCCCTGGAGCGTGACTTTGGGGCCGGTGGGAATCAGGCGCGTGATGCGGTCGCCCACGCTCTGTAAGCCCATCACGCGGGCCGCGTCTTTGACGGACGCTTTGGCGGCCATGGTGTTGAAGGTGACCATCTGCGCCACGCTGTCACTGCCGTACTTGCGCGCCACGTACTCGATCACTTCTTCACGGCGATTATCCGGGAAGTCCATGTCGATATCAGGCATGTCCGCGCGCTCGGTATTGAAGAAGCGTTCAAAGGGCAGTTGATAGCGTATGGGGTCAACGTTGGTGATGCCCAGCGTATAGGCCATCAGGCTGCCGGCAGCTGAGCCACGAGCCGAACAGCGAATGCCACGCGAACGCGCGTAGTTGACAAAATCCCATTCGATCAGGAAATAAGGGACGAAGCCTTTGTCCGCGATCATGTTGATCTCATAGTCAAGTTGCCGGGCAATGGTTTCGTTCAGCTCACCAAAGCGTTCTTTGACGCCCTCTACACACAGGGCGTGCAGGTAATCTTTTTGTGAAGCATACGCGGGTGGAATGTCATAGTTGGGCAACTGGGCTTTATACGCCAGGGGATTGACGTCGCATTGCTCGGCGATGCGCACGCTGTTGGCGATGGCATCCGGCAGATCGGGAAAGAGACGCGCCATCTCTTCCGGGCTTTTCAAATAGTATTCGTTGCTGTCGAACTTCATGCGTTTGGCTGTATCGCGCTGCTTGCCCGTTTGCACGCACAGCAAGATATCATGCGAGTCGGCGTCGTCGCTTTCGACATAGTGCAGGTCGTTGGTGACGAGCATCGGGATATGCAGATCGCGGTGCATAGCGAACAGTAATTGATTCAACTGTCCCTGCGGCGAGGGTTTGCCATCCTCGAAGATACCGTGATGCTCCTGGATTTCAAGATAGAAATTGCCCTCGCCGAAGACATCCTGATACCAGCGCGCGGTTTTGTAGGCTTGTTCGCGCTGTTCGCCCAGCAGCATCTTGGGGATCTCGCCGGAGAGGCAGGTTGAGGTGACGATCAGCCCCTCAGCGTATTGATCCAGCACGCGCTTATCCATGCGCGGGCGCAGGTGCCAGCCCTCGGTATTGGCGATGGTGGTCAGTTTCAGCAGGTTATAGTAGCCGGTGTTATTTTTTGCCAGCAGGAGCAGGTGATGATAATCGTCACTGTAGCGTTTGGAGTGGTCGTGCATGTCCGCGGTCAGATAGGCTTCGATGCCGATGACCGGGTTGATGCCCGCCGCTTTACAGGCTTTATAGAATTCAATCGCGCCATACATGGCGCCGTGATCGGTGATGGCGAGGTGCTGCATTCCAGCGGCTTTGGCCTGACTGACCAGCTTCTTGATGCGGCTGAAGCCGTCAAGCAGGGAATATTCGGTGTGGACATGCAGGTGCGCGTAGGGACTCGATTTATCGCGTCCGCCCATAAGAGATGTTCCTCCGTGTTCAAATTGATCCACATTCAGGATACTCGGAGAGCGTGTATTCGTCAAGAGGGAAACACGAGTCATGCCAAATGGTAAGCCGGCGCGCACGGGTTCGTGCGCGCCGGCTTACCATTTGGCATGACTCGTAAGTCTACTCCATGTCGGAGCGTTTGCCCTGGCTTTGATGACCATAAGCTTTCTTGATGGCGCTCAGGCTCTGCTGCACTTCGCCGCGCTCCTCCAGGAGGTTGGCAAAGCGGAAGTAGGCGCTGGCGGCAATTTCGTGGGTGTTTGAAGAGTCAAGCATACGCAGCGCTTCGGTGAAGAGTTCATCAGCCGCTTTGTAGTCGTTGAGCTGGTGGCGCAGTTGGGCAAGAGCGAAGAGCGCCTGGCCCTGCGTCTGGGCGTCTCCGCTTTCGCGGGCATACGTGAGCGCTTGCTGGGCCTCTTGTTCTGCCTCGTCTGTTCTGCCGCGCTTGAGCAGCAGTTCGGCCAGTGAGGCGTGGCAGGTGGAGATGGCGACAGCGTCGCCCAGCTCATGCTCAATGGCAATCGCTTGCTCGTATTCTTGCTCAGCCTCGTCAAGGAGATTTTTCCGCTCAAGAGCCTTGCCCAGATGCTGGTGCGTCAGGCCAACGAGCCGATGCTCGCCGCGCATTTGATACAACGCGAGGCTGCGCATGGCATAATCGCGGGCCATCGTCAGTTTGCCAGAGGCTTTGTACTGCTGGCTAATCTCCATGTACTGCTTTGCGAAACTTCTGCTATCTCTATTGAGATTGTCAAGCGCCTGCAAAGCACGATGATAGAAGGTGACGGCCTGTTCCAGATCACTTAACCTGAAGTAGTCATTGGCGATGTCACTCAGCACCTCAAGCGTGAAGATCGGGTCAGTGACCCGTCCATTGTTGATGGCGTCGAGACAGCGGTTGTGATTTTCCAGGGCAAGAGCATAATTGTAGAGGTTAAAGTAGGCTTTGCCAAGCAGATCGCGGGCGCGCTCGGTAAACTCAACATCGTTGAGTCCTTCACCTTGCGTGACGGCATTGCGCAGATCAACAACGGCTTCCTGGTATTTGCCGTCGGCCATGTGGATCTCGCCGCGAATGGAGAACAGGCGGAAGGCTTGCTCAATGGTGATGCGCTCCGGTACGATAGGAGCGACCAGTTCTTCGGCTTGTCTGGCATCGCCTTGCTGTACTAAAACGCTGGCTTGCAGCAAATCGACATCGATTTTTTGGTCGGGGCCGGCGTCTGCTGGCGAATAGCCGATCGTGCGGGCCTCGGCAGCCTGGGACGGAGAGCCTTCAAGCAAGAAGGTCAAGGGAACGTCCAGGCGGCGCGCCAGAATCGACAAAGCGCGCAGCGATGGTCGGATCTTCCCGCGCTCAATTGCCGATATATAGGAAATTGAGAATTCGGGGGCCGCGAGCTGCGCTTGCGTCATTCCCATACGAGTACGGACTTCACGGATATTGCTGCCGACACGGGCAGCAACGGCTTTCCCGACATTTGTCGTTTCAGGGGTGGGGGGCATGGTTGTTATTCCTTTCAAGTACGTAGTTCCTCCGGTTTTTTAGAATATGTCTGTGTTACCTCCTTTATCCATATCCTGTTGATATACTTAAGGAAGGCAGATTTCTTTGCCTGTCACTGCTCCACTACTCCTAATCACTTCATCTCAACTTGTCGCTCTAAAAAGTACAGTAACAAAACAGAAAAAACTAACAGATATTACATACTGTTGTTCTCTTGATCTAAGCTTTGTTACTATCAAGTATAGTAACAAGTAAGAAATGAAGTCAGCACATGAATAACGGAGCGTAACTAAACAAATATATCCTATCTCATTATAGCAGGTAATTTCAAGATTGTCAAATCTTATACTATCATTGTTATCAATTGTTTTGTAGTGTGTATTGTGTTAATAATATAAATGGGTTTATCTAACCGGACTAAACCTTAAAAAATATGACCTTTTTCCTACCAGCTCGTTATGGATTGCTTTGTTACGAAGTTTTGATGTTATGTATCGTACATTTATGAATTAAGGTAAGTAAAATAATGACAGTTTTGTATGTAATTTATAATTATAAAACGCTTTTTTATACTTGATAGAGCAATCCAATATGTTTCTAAATGATATGCTGGTAACACTGATCTTAAATGGAGTTATTGAATATGCCAAAAGTCGTTCGTGTGGGATGGCATCATGTGAGAGCTACAAGAAAACTATGGCGCAGCCATAGTTTTCTTGTAGCTCTCACATATCTTATTCGCATTTTCGCTCATAGGATGAATTCCCCCACGTTCAATAGACCCTGCGGGTCCCATCTTGCTTTCAAGCCGCGCATCAGGTCGAGCGTGGGCGGGTGATAGCCCCAACGATCTATTGCGTTTTCCCAGGCGGTGGGCATCTCCAGGATAATGGCGTAGCCATCCAGGGCCAGCGCCGGACGGCGCAACTGCTCGATCCATTCACGCGCAGCGTTGGCATCGCTATGAGCGGCGGCGATGTAGACATGTCCGGCTGCTATATCGACAAGGAATGGACTTTCGCGCAGCAGTTCTGCGTGATCGTTGACATAGGTTGCCGCGTCTTTGGCCGGAACGCCGATGCGCAATTTCAACATCTGGCTGGTATCACTCAACAAATTGGCCCAGAGATCTATGCCGGATGGCGACTCAACTTCGATGGGCGGCGGCGCGCCCGCGTCGCGCAATACTCCGCGCACCTGCTCCATTTCGGCTTGTACATCTTCTGGTAAACCTTCCGCCGTGTAGGCCAATACAAATGGGCTATGCACCTCGCTCGTAACGGTGGTATTGCTGCTCAGCGTGATGGCGGAGGCGACGAGCGCGATGGGCAGCACGCGACGTCCCCAGAGCAGACCATGCCGGTGATCGTCAACAGGAACCAGCAGCGTGCGGCGCGAACGCGATGGCGCGGCAATCTTCAACGTTACATCCGCCAGCAAGCCAAGTGTGCCACGCGCGCCGATGAATGCCTTCGTCAAGTCATAACCGGCGACATTTTTCACGACCGGCCTGCCGGTGCGGATCACGCGCCCATCCGCCAGCGCAACCGTCGCGCAGAGGACAAGGTCGCGGATCGCGCCGTAACGCATCCGCAGCGGCGCGTTGAGGTTGGTTGAAATGAGGCCGCCGATGGTGGTAGTGGGCCAGGGCGAGGCGAGCGGCAGCCATTTGCTCTGCTGAGCGAGGAAGGATTGCACCTCGACCAGCGGCGTACCTGCTCCCACGGTGATATACAGGTCATCAGGCGCGTAGGTCGTGATGCTGTGCAATTCCGCGGCGCTGCATACAACATCTGTGTTGCCGGGCAGCGCCGCGCCGCTCGTCGTCGCGCGGATGGCGACGCGCTTCCCGGCTGCGGCGAGCGCGGCCAGTCCGCGCGCCGCCTGCACCGCCGATTCCGGCGCGAAAATGTTGTCTTCTGATACTATCTGTGCGGTATCAATGATGGCAGCTTGCGATGCGCCTGGCGTGGCTTCGCCTGCTTCCGGCGCGGGAAAAACTTTGCCAGGGTTCAAAATATTGGCCGGATCAAAGACCTGTTTGATGTCCTGCATGGCGGCCAGTTCTTCGGCAGAGTGCATCAGTGTCATATACTGGCGCTTTTCGATGCCGATGCCGTGTTCACCGCTCAAACTGCCGCTCTTCTGTATGCAGGCGATGACGATTTCCAGGCCAGCTTGATGGACGCGCTGCATCAGCTCCGCGTTTTCCGGGTCGGGAATGAGGATGAGCGGGTGCAGGTTGCCATCGCCCGCGTGAAACATATAGCCCACGCGCAGTCCATGCCGATCACAAATGTCATTGACCTCGCCTAGCATTTGGGAGAGATAACTGCGCGGCACGGTGATGTCAACGGTATAATAGGCGGGCGTGAGGCGCGAAACGGCTCCCGCCGCGCTCTTACGCGCCAGCCAGATAGCGGCGCGCTCCTCTTCATCGCGCGCGATACGGATGTCGCGTCCGCCGTGCGCTTCCATGATGCGCGTGATCTCGGCGATCTGCGCATTGAGACTGGCTGGATAGCCGTCCACCTCGATGATCAGCGCCGCGCCCGCGTCGAGCGGTATATTGGCATGAGCGAAAGGTTCGACGATGTTGATGATTTTCTGATCCATCATCTCCATGGTGGCAGGCACGAGTCCCGTGGCGATGACGGCTGAGACGGCCACACCCGCTTGCTCGACCGAGTCGAAGACGACGAGCATGGTTTTGATCGCCGGAGGATTGCGCACCAGGCGCGCGAAGATGGCGGTCATGATGGCGAACATACCCTCGCTGCCGGTGATCAACCCGCACAGGTCATAGGTAGGATAATCGAGCGCGCGCCCGCCGATACGCACGGCGCGCCCATCGGCCAGCACGACGTCCATACCCATGATGTAATTGGTGGTGACGCCATATTTGAAGCAGTGCGGCCCGCCCGAATTTTCGGCGACGTTGCCGCCAATCGTTGATGAACGCTGGCTGGCCGGATCAGGCGGAAAATACAATTCCCTGGCCTTAACCTGTTCGTCCAGCCGCAAATTGATCAATCCTGGCTCGACCACGGCGCTGCGCCCATACTCGTCGATCTCCAGCACGGCATTCATACGCGAGAACTCGACGATGATGCCGCCGCGGTCGGCTACCGCGCCGCCGGAGAGGCCCGTTCCCGCGCCGCGCGCGATCAACGGCACGCCATGCTCCCCGGCCCAACGTACCAGCCGCGCGACATCACTGGCGCTGCGCGGGAAAACCACGCCTTCGGGCAGCCCGCGATCCAGCCCGGCATCGACCTCGTAGCTGATGAGCGATGCGCTATCGGTAAATACCTGTCCTCTGGGCAGTAACGTTTTGAGGGAATTGAGCAGATCTTCTTTCATCATTATTGTTATCCTTCGGCGATGCAGGTATGGCGGCGCAATCGAGCTTGCTGGGAGCAAGATCAAATTACACTTCTACGAGGTAATGTAGCATTACCGCGTCGGGATTGTCGAGGGCAAGATTGACCTTCGTTCATGCTTGATGCAAGCTCATCGCTTCGTGCGGATCTGATGGGACGGTACGAGTGTGGGAAGGGGTACAGTCCTTCTTGTAAAGATTCACAAAATAGCAGCCGTTAGAGGAGGCACACCGATAGAATGACGATGTACCTGTTATGCCGTGCGTTCAACAGTAACGTTCAGCTTGAATTGTCCGCCCAATGCCTCGACGTAGCGTTGCAGCGTTTTTAACGTGTAGCCTTGAAAGCCGCGCCTCTCGATACGAACACTACTTAATGAAATCTCGTATAAAATTCAAACTTTTCGCGAAATTTGATTCATAAAAACAGTGATAGGAGCTGAGTTCAGTTATGATAGCAGGATTTTTGAAATCCTTGTAATTGCTATCTACAAAGCATTTTACTTCGGAATGCGGCCTATTCTGTAGATGGGAAAGAACGGAGGCATAGATGATACTATCTTGTTGAGAAAGACCAATATCTTTTTGAACTTGCTGGGCGCGGCTTAAACAAGCTGAGTTCATCTCAATTACTGTTCCCACAGCAACTAATCGACTGACTACGGACCATAGCTGGTCAGCCTCCTTATCAGCAAGGTTGTGTAGAACTCCCGGCAACTGGTCGTGCATTCCTTCTATAAATTTGCTGAGCCGCTCCATATCCCTGTAACGTCTTGTGATAGTGGCAAACGGCTCGCTCAGTGCAAAACTTGGGACAACAATCTCTATTTTTTGATTTTCTGCAAGTTGGAGGATGGATTCGGTCTCCACCATGTGTTTTTGTTTTAACGTCATCTCCAGAATAAAATTGGATTCAACATACACGATCATTCCGAAACCTCTACCATAACCATACCCTCCTTAACTGAATCGGTGAAACCGGAAAGAGCAAGCGTTTTTTCTGGCTCCTCGTTTGCCCACACTTTAGCGTCTGCGAGATCATGAAGCCAACGGAGAGCCAACGATTCAAGTTCTCTTCCAAATGGTTTTTCTTCCTGCTTACTTTTTCGATAGCGAGTTATAACGCTATCCATTGGGAACTCGTAAGTTGGTGGAGTTTCAGGTCCTTCGCGCCAGGCGTTCTTCCACAAAAACCCTTTTTCTTGTGAAACAAGTAAATAGTAAAGTGTTTGGGGAAGCAGCGTGTGAAGCATACGGGTGCGACGCAATGCCGTTGCAATTTCAGGAGTAAGATTTTTATAGCTTTTGACATCCACGACAGCGACAAATTGACCATCGGGATTCTGTATTACAATATCGTGCCGATCTGGAGCGTAAAGAGACATTGTCGCCATCCTTTCAAAAATGTTGTCTGACCGCCTATAACCATCGACTACAGTATACTTGTTCGCTCGCTGGCTGTCAACGCACTGAAGGGCTGGGTCACGCAACCGCATTTGACGATTCCCCCTATGGCAGGTATAATCACCAGGATACACGTTTGCGTTTTTTCATTAAGGACATATGGTAATGCCAAAATTATATGGATGGGTGCGCGAAGTTGTTCCCGAAAGCCCCGCCGACCGCGCCGGTTTGCAGTCGGGCGATCTGATCCGCACCATCAATGGACACCTTATTCGTGACCTGGTTGATTATCGCTTCTATGTCGCCGATGAAGACCTGGCTATCGGTTTCGAGCGGCAGCAGGAGCAGCATGAAGTCACGATCAATAAAACGCCTGATGAAAACCTGGGCGTCCTGTTCGGCGAGGAGCCAGCGCCCTTTATTCGCCAATGCGCCAATAAATGCGTCTTCTGTTTTATCGCGGGCTTGCCGCAGCGTTACTCGTCGCAACCGGGTTTGCCGCACGGCATGAGATCGACGCTTTATATCAAAGATGACGATTATCGCTACTCGTTTCTTTTCGGTAATTTCATCACGCTGACGAACCTGAAAGAGCTGGACTGGCAGCGTCTCGACGAGCAAAAGCTGACGCCGCTCTACGTCTCTGTGCATACGACCGATCCCGATCTGAGGCGCAAGATGGTGGATGGCCCGCGCGCGGGCGACATCATCGAACATATCGAGCGGCTCGGTACAATGCACATCACCTGCCATACGCAACTGGTGCTGTGTCCGCCTATCAACGACGGCATCCACCTGGAGCGCAGCATCCGCGACCTGACCGCGCTGCGTCCCATCGTCGAGTCGATCTCGGTCGTGCCGGTGGGACTGACGAAGTACAACAATATGATCAAGACGGGCGAGCTGCCGCCGCTGCGCCACTATACGCGCGCCGAGGCCGAAGCGGTGATCGAGCAGGTTGAGGCGCACCAGCGGCGCTTCGAGGCCGAGAGCGCCGACGGCTACCCATTCGTCTACCTCTCCGACGAGTGGTACTACCTGACGGAACGCGACTTTCCCCCGGCGCGGCACTATGGCTCTTACGCGCAGATCGAGAATGGCGTCGGTATGACGCGCTACTTGATCGATCAGTGGCAGAGCAGCGCGCGCCGCCTGCCGGAGCGCGTGGCGCAGCCGCGCAAGGTAACTATCGTCACCAGCCTGATGGCGCGGCCTGTAATCGAGCAATTCGCGGCAGACCTGCGGCGCGTCGAGCAGTTGGAGGTGCAGGTCTTGCCCATCGTCAATCAGTTTTTCGGCGCGGAAGTGACGGTGGCGGGTCTGCTCTGCGGGCAGGATGTGCTGGCCGCGCTGGCGGAACAGGACAACCTGGGCGATCTTGTC
>Ga0102924_1003543_pt1 | contig 16342 bp, 10 predicted proteins | sample PaiPotPPM11metaG_FD_80116 | JGI IMG/M metagenome (GOLD analysis project Ga0102924, IMG submission 80116) | Iron sulfur acid spring bacterial and archeal communities from Banff, Canada, to study Microbial Dark Matter (Phase II) - Paint Pots PPM... ... | reverse complement strand
GTGCCGGGTGTCACCGAGGTGACACCCTTGGTCGAGGGTCAGGTGATGGCGACCAACGCCAACGGCGCGTCGGGAGCGCTGGTGCGCGGCATCCGCCCCGACGATCTGCGTCAGCGGAAGTTGGTGGCGGACCACATCATCGCCGGCTCGCTCGACGATTTCGACGAGGATGCGGTCGCGCTCGGCGAGCGCCTGGCCGACCGCCTCGGCGCCAAGGTCGGCGGCCGTGTCACGCTGATCTCGCCACAGGGCAACGACACCGCCTTCGGCACCGTGCCGCGCCTGAAATCCTACCGGGTCGCGGCGCTGTTCAATGTCGGCTTCTATGAATACGACAATACCTTCGTGTTTATGCCTCTGCCGGCGGCGCAGATCTTTTTCAAGATGGACGATTCGGTCAGCTATCTCGAAGTCTTCGTCGCCGACGCCGATCGCAGCCGCCAGGAGGCGCAACTCGTGCAAGCGGCGCTTGGCGGCCATGCCCGGATTTTCGACTGGCAGCGCGCCAATTCCGGCATCGTCAACGCCGTCGAGATCGAGCGCAACGTAATGTTCCTGATCCTGACGCTGATCATTCTGGTGGCCGCGTTCAACATCATTTCCGGCATGATCATGATGGTGAAGGACAAGGGCCGCGACATCGCGATCCTCCGCACGATGGGCGCTTCGCGCGGCATGATCCTGCGCATCTTCATGCTGAGCGGCGCTAGCATCGGCGTGTTGGGCACGCTGGCCGGCTTCCTGCTCGGAGTGCTCTTTACCGAAAATATCGAGGCGATTCGGCAGTTCCTGCAAGACGTTCTGCACATCAACTTGTTCTCGGCCGAGATCTATTTCTTCACCCGCATCCCGGCGCATGTCGACCGCGGTGAGGTCGCCGCCGTCGTGATCATGGCGCTGGCGCTGTCGTTCCTGGCGACGCTGTACCCGTCGTGGCGCGCCGCCCGCCTCGACCCGGTCGAGGGGCTACGCTACGAATGACCGTCCGACCGTGGGTGGATCGTCTGCGTGCGTCCTTCGAGACGCCCGCTGCGCCGGCTTCTCAGGATGAGGTTTTTCCCCTCACGCCATCAAAATCATACCGCATCCTGAGGAGCGCCCCGGGCGGCAGGCGCGCGTCTCGAAGGACGCTTGCTGTTCATGCAGTTCAGATAGAGGGCGGCCGCGGCGAGTGAACCAGACCGCAAACGCGCCACGGGCGCCGGCGCTCGAATTGCGCGGTGTCCGCCGGGTGTTCCGCCAAGGCGGCGCCGAACTCGCCGTGTTGAACGGCGTCGACCTCGCGCTCGACCCGGGCGAGATCGTTGCGCTGGTCGGCCCCTCGGGCGCCGGCAAATCGACGCTGCTGCACGTCGCCGGTCTGCTCGAGCGGCCCGACGGCGGCATGGTGCAGGTCGCGGGCGAGGAATGCGGCGGCCTCTCCGACGAGCGCCGGACGCTGTTGCGGCGCCGCGCCCTCGGCTTCGTCTACCAGTTTCATCACCTGCTGCCGGAATTCTCGGCGCTTGAAAATGTGATGCTGCCGCAGATGATCGCCAGCGTCGCCCGCGCGGCGGCGCGCGACAAGGCGACGGCGCTGCTGGAGCGGGTCGGCCTCGGCGCGCGGCTCTCGCACCGCCCGGCGCGGCTGTCGGGCGGCGAACAGCAGCGCGTCGCGATCGCCCGAGCCCTTGCCAATGGCCCGCAGATCCTGCTCGCCGACGAGCCGACCGGCAATCTCGACCACGCCACCGCGGAAAGCGTCACCGAGGTGTTGCTCGAGATCGTCCGCGGCAGCGGCCTCGCCGCGCTGATTGCGACCCACAACCTCGAACTCGCCCGCCGCCTCGACCGGGTCGTCGCCCTCGAAGACGGAAAGCTCCGGCCGCAGTAGAGCGCCGGCCCTAGAGAGGATTGGGCCCGACGACTTCCCAGCGGTGCCGCTGCAAGAGTTCGCGGCGCTCTGCTTCGTCTGCCGGGCGGCGCACGGCGAGCGCCTCGATCAAGCCGCCCGCGGCGGCCGGGGTATACAGAAACAAGACGCGCCCCGTTTCGCTGCCGGTGTTCTTCCAGGCGTGCGGGATATCGCGCGGGAAGAACGCGCAAGTGCCGAGGCCGCCGCTCGCAACCTCGTCGCCAATCTTGAAGCCGAATTCTCCGGCGAGCACCCAGGCGACCTCGTCGCTGTCGCGGTGCAGGTGGTAAAGGCTGGTGGTTCCCGCCGGCAGGATTTCTTCGAACATCATGATGCTCTCGTTGGTCTCGCGACCAAGGAGCTTCATGGCAAAGGAGCGGCCGGGCGCCGGCGAGTCGAAATGCGTCCCGCCACCCGCGGGCACGATAAATCCCTTCGTAGTGGTCATGTTGTTTTCCTCCCTGGGGCAAAACGAGCGTAAATCGCGACGGGTGCTGTCGGCAATGAACTAGACGCGCTTGGCTCGGCCGCGCCGAATCGGGCGGCAACGGGAGGGCACAGGCGTACCCCGCTATTGGCCAAGCCGGACAGCCTTTCCGCCGCTCGATGGATGACGCTGGCGTCCGTGACAGGTGCTGTCATCCTGATGTGGCGCTAGACTGACAGGAACGCCATGCCGCTCGCCGATTTCATCCATCTGCGCGTCCATACCGCCTATTCACTGTCGGCGGGGGCGATCAAGATCAAGGAATTGGTCGCGCTGTGCCGCGCCGAGGCGATGCCGGCGGTCGCGATCACCGATACCGGCAACCTGTTCGGCACGCTCGAATTCGCCACCGCCTGCGCCGAGGCCGGGGTGCAGCCGATCATCGGCTGCGAGATCGCGCTGGCCCGGCCTGACGATGCCCGCCCTGCCGGGCCGGGCCGTCAGCCCGACCTCGACCGAATTGTTCTCCTGGTCCAGAGCGAGGCTGGTTACCGCAATCTGATGCGGCTCGTTAGCCGCTCGTTCCTCGACAGCGACAGCGGGGCCGAACCGGCGATCGCGATCGCCGATCTCACCGCGGCGTCCGACGGGCTGATCTGCCTCGCCGGTGGCGCCAAGGGGCCGGTCGGGCGTCTGCTCGCCGAAGGCCAGCAGGACGCCGCCGAAGCCGCACTAGCCGCTCTCAATCAAGCCTTCCGTGGCCGGCTCTATATCGAATTGCAGCGGCACGGCGTCGATGACGAGGCACGCTGCGAGGCCGGCCTCGTCGATCTCGCTTATCGTCTCGACTTACCGCTGGTTGCGACCAACGACGCCTATTTCCCCGACCGCGAATTCTACGAGGCGCATGACGCGCTGCTGTGCATTGCCGAGGGCCGCGCCGTCGCTGATACCGACCGCCGCCGCCTGACTCCCGACTACTATTTCCGTCCGGCCGCCGAGATGCGGGCAGCCTTCGCCGACCTGCCGGAGGCCTGCGACAACACTCTGGTGATCGCGCGCCGCTGCGCCTTCATCCCGCAGCCGTGCAAGCCCATCCTGCCGGCCTTCACGACCGATGACGCGGTAGACGAGCAAACCGCGCTGCAAGCGGCGGCGTGGGCCGGCCTTGCGGGACGCCTGGGGAGCGCCGGGATCGACGATGTTGCGGCCGGCCCTTACCGCGACCGGCTCAAATTCGAGCTCGACATGATCGTCAAGACCGGCTTTGCCGGATACTTCCTGATCGTCGCCGACTTTATCCAATGGGCGAAGCGCGCGGGCATCCCGGTCGGACCCGGCCGCGGCTCCGGCGCCGGCTCGGTCGTTGCCTGGGCGCTGACGATCACCGATCTCGACCCGCTGCGCTTTGGTCTCCTGTTCGAGCGCTTCCTCAACCCCGAGCGCGTGTCGATGCCGGATTTCGACATCGATTTCTGCCAGGACCGGCGCGACGAGGTGATCCGATACGTCCAAGACAAGTACGGCCACGACCGCGTCGCCCAGATCATCACCTTCGGCAAATTGCAGGCGCGCGCGGTGCTGCGCGATGTCGGCCGCGTTCTTGGCATGCCCTACGGCCAGGTTGACCGCCTCTGCAAGCTGGTGCCGAACAACCCGGCGCATCCAGTGACGCTCGGTAAGGCGATTGCCGGCGAGCCGCTGTTGCAGCAGCAGCGCGATGCCGACGAAACCGTAGCGCGGCTAATGACGATCGCGCTGAAACTGGAAGGGCTATACCGTCACGCCTCGACCCATGCTGCCGGCGTCGTGATCGGCGACCGCCCCTTGTCGGAATTGGTGGCACTCTATCGCGACCCGCGTTCGGATATGCCGGTGACGCAATTCAACATGAAATGGGTCGAGCTGGCTGGGCTGGTGAAGTTCGATTTTCTCGGGCTCAAGACCCTGACTGTGTTGACGCGCTGCCTCGAACTGTTGACGGCGCGCGGTATCGAGCTGGATCTGTCGAACCTGCCGCTCGACGACCGCCCGACCTTCGAGCTGCTGAGCCGTGGCGATACGGTCGGCGTGTTCCAGTTGGAAAGTTCGGGCATGCGCGACTACCTGCGCAAGCTGCAGCCGAACCGGTTTGAAGACATCGTCGCGATGAACGCACTTTATCGCCCTGGTCCGATGGAGAACATCCCGCGCTATATCGCGGTCGCGCACGGCGAAGAGGAGGCCGACTACCTGCACCCGAAGATCGAAGGAATCCTGAAGGAAACCCACGGGATCATGATCTACCAGGAGCAGGTCATGCAGATCGCGCAGGTGCTGGCCGGCTATACGTTGGGCGGCGCCGATCTGCTGCGCCGCGCGATGGGCAAAAAGATCCAAGCCGAGATGGATGCGCAGCGCCAGCAATTCGTCACCGGCGCGACCGAGCGCGGCGTCGAGCGCGGCCGCGCCGAGCTGATCTTCGACCAGATGGCGAAATTCGCCGGCTACGGTTTCAACAAATCGCATGCCGCGGCCTACGCGCTCGTTGCCTATCAGACCGCTTATTTGAAGGCGAACCACCCCGTCGAGTTCCTCGCCGCATCGATGACGCTCGACCTCGGCAACACCGACAAGCTGAACGTCTTCCGCCAGGAACTGAACCGGCTCCACATCTCTCTGCTGCCGCCGGACATCAACCGCTCCGAGGTAACGTTTTCGGTCGAGGCCGACCCGAAGACCGGCAAGCCGGTCATCCGCTATGCGCTGGCTGCGGTGAAGGGCGTCGGCGCCCAGGCGATGCACGACCTCGTCGCCGAGCGCGGCGCCCGCGGCCGCTACAAGGACCTGTTCGATTTCGCCCGTCGCCTCGACACCAAAGGCTTCAACCGACGGCAGTTCGAAAACCTGGTCAAGGCCGGCGCCTTCGACAGCCTCGACCCGAACCGGGCGCAGACCTTCGCCGCCGCCGATCTGTTATTGCGCCAGGCCAGCCGCGCCGCCGAGGAGCGCCACGACGGACAGCACAGCCTGTTCGCCGCCGTCGATGACGGCTTCGCCGCGCGCCCGGCATTGCCGGTCGTTGCCGATTGGCCCGCCGTCGAGAAATTACAGAACGAATTCGATGCGATCGGCTTCTATTTGTCGGCCCATCCGCTCGATCCCTACGGCAAGAGCCTCGAACGCGCCGGCATCCTGCGCTGGATCGATCTGCCAGCTGCGCTCGCGGCCAATAGTTCCACCCGCTTCCGCCTCGCCGGCATCGTCGTCGGCAAGAAGGAGCGCACGTCGGCCCGCGGCAACCGCTTTGCCTTTGTGCAATTGTCTGACATGACAGGATTTTTCGAGGTGACGGTGTTTTCGGAGGTGCTGGCCCAGGCGCGTGCCCTGCTCGAAGCCGCCCAGCCACTGATCGTCACCGTCGATGTCCGCAACGAAGAGGACAGTTACCGCCTCACCGCGCAGAAGATCGAGCCGCTCGACGGTGTTGTCGCCCATGTTGCGGCCGGGCTGCGCGTCTTCGTCGGCGAACCAGAGGCGCTGCCGCATCTGCGCAATTTGTTCGGCCGCGAAATGGCCGGCCGTGGCCGCGTCACCCTGGTCCTCGACCTGCCAAGCCGCGAGGTCGAAATCGCGCTGCCCGGCGGCTTCCGTGTCGACCCGCGCATTCGCGCCGCGGTCAAGTCGCTGCCCGGCATCGTCGACGTGCACGACATCTGATCTGGCCTGGCATCCGGGTAAGCCATTTTCGGGTATATTGCCGAGAGTGCCGAGGTAGCGAGCATATGCCCGACGCCGAGTCACGCGTATCCTCGAACGTTTCTTGAAACTGGCATCTTCGCCGGCAGATCGGTCCCGGTACGGCCGGATGCGCTCGATCGTCGAGGCGCGCCAGGAGCTTGACAGGCATTTGACACCGACGCTCCACAACGCTGCGCAAGAGGCGTTCCCAAGCTTTTATCGGGATGCGCGCAAGCTGGCGGAGCTTGGATTGCGCGAGCGTGGAGAACATGCGGCTTGCCGATGCCCCGCCGCAGATCTCGCCCTATACCCTGGAGCAGGGTACTGGCGAAAGACTGGTACCCGGCGCTGCCGAAATAGCCAGTCCTGCCGCCGGCTTGTCCCGGCGGCGCCGATATGCAAGATGAACGGCCTTGTCCTGAGGGAGACCTGAGCAATGCCCGCCCTGTCGCCGCTTGCCCCTGCACGCTTTCCCGAGCTGCCGCCGATCGCCGGCGTGCGCCTCGCCGCGTGCGAGGCCGGAGTGCGATACAAGGGGCGCACCGACCTGATGCTGGCCGAGCTGGCGCCGGGCAGCACCGTCGCCGGCGTCTTTACCCAGTCGCAGACGCCGGGCCAGCCGGTGATCTGGTGCCGGCAATGCCTGCCACACGGCAAGGTTCGGGCCATCGTTGTCAATTCCGGCAACGCCAACGTGTTCACCGGCCGTGCCGGCTGGCGGGTGGCGGAGAGCACGGCCGCGGCGGCGGCGCGGCTGTTCGACTGCGCGCCAAATGAGGTCTATATCGCCTCGACCGGCGTGATCGGCGAGCCGCCGCCGGCCGACATCATCGCCGCCGCTTTGCCGACGGCGGCTTCGGCGCTCGCCGTCGACGCCTGGGAGCAGGCGGCGCGCGCGATCATGACCACCGACACTTTTCCTAAGGGCGCGACCGCCACCGCCTCGATCGACGGGGTGATGGTGCGGATCAACGGCTTCTGCAAAGGCTCCGGCATGATCGCGCCGAACATGGCGACGATGCTCGGCTATCTCTTCACCGACGCATCCCTGCCGCAAGCGGTGTTGCAGCCGCTGCTCGCCGCCGCCGCCGAGCGCTCCTTCAATTCGATGACGGTGGATGGCGACACCTCGACCAGCGACACGGTGCTGCTCTGCGCCACCCAGCACGCACGGCACGCAGCGATCACCGCCCCCGACGATCAGCGCCTCGCCGAATTCCGCCGCGCCCTTGATACGGTGTCGGTCGATCTGGCGCAGCAGCTCGCGCGCGACGGCGAGGGCGCCTCGAAATTCGTCACGATCGACGTGACCGGCGCCGAAAGCGATGGCGCCGCGCGGCGGATCGGTCTCTCGATCGGCAACTCGCCGCTGGTCAAGACCGCGATCGCTGCCGGCGACGCCAATTGGGGCCGCATCGTCATGGCGGTCGGCAAGGCCGGTGAAACGGTTGACCGCGACCGGCTATCGATCGCGATCGGCGGCGTGCAGATCGCCGCCGAAGGCGGGCCGGTGGCCGGCTATGACGAGGCGCCGGTCGCCGAGCACATGAAGGACCGCGAGATCCATATCGCGGTCGATCTCGACATCGGCCCGGGCCGGGCGACGGTGTGGACCTGCGACCTGACCCACGGCTATGTCGACATCAACGGCAGCTACCGCAGCTAAACCCTTGCCGATTGTCCTCGTCGCCGCGGTCGCGCTGATCGACGCCGACGGCCGCGTATTGCTGGCGCAGCGACCGGAGGGGAAACACCTCGCCGGCCTCTGGGAATTTCCCGGCGGCAAGGTGCAACCCGGCGAGGCGCCGGAAGCGGCGCTGATCCGCGAACTCGAGGAGGAACTCGGCATTGATGTGACGGCGAGTTGCCTCGCACCGTTCACCTTCGCCTCGCACGCCTATCCCGCATTTCACCTGCTGATGCCGCTGTATGTGTGCCGGAAATGGTCGGGCATGCCGATGCCGCGCGAAGGCCAGCAGCTGAAATGGGTGCGGCCGGCGCAACTCACGGACTATCCGATGCCGCCGGCCGACAAGCCGCTCGTCGCGATGCTGCGCGACCTGCTGTAACTCACGGCACCCGCCAAAGCCGCTGGTAGCCGCTATACAGCACCGGCGCGCCGATCGCGGCGAAGAACCGGTCGACGATCAGCCCCTTGCCGCCGACCTCCGTGCTTCCGGATGGGGGCCCGACGCCGTAATCGTCGATGCAGACCAGCGTCCCCGGCCCGAGCAGCGGCCGCACCGCGGCCAATTCCAGCGCATGGTGGATTGCGCTCGGCATCGGGTCCTTGAGGTCGAGATCGTAGGAATCGAGATAGACCAGCGCCGCCGGTCCCGGCAGTAACCGGCTTAGCGCATAGAGCGCCGCGACCGAGTCGTTGCAGATCAAGTTTGTCGCCGCACTGCAGGCGCGCCGCGCCGTGTCGATGCTCTCGGGCAGGATGTCGATCGCGAAGAACTGGCCGCCGGTGCGCCGCACATAGGCGTCGAACTGAAACGTGCTCAGCCCGTCGCCTTCCAATTGCCCGGAATGCGCAATGAGCCTGTCTCGATAATTAGCGGTCGCGAGTGTGCCGCCAGCGCCTCGAACAGCGCCGCGAACCCCTCGGCCCGCCGCGCCAGACGCCGCCGGAATACGTCGCGGAACAACACCTCGAACGGCATCGCCGGATCGATCGCCGGCAGCCCGACATAGGCGGGGTCTGCCTGCTTCGGCCCCGCCGCCGCGATCTCGACGGTCCGCGCCTCCTTATAGAGCCGCGCAAACGCCGACGAGCGCGCCACCTCGCGCGCGATCTGGGAGGGGGCGGCGCCGGGCTTGGCCAGTCGGTCGAGCAGCCGACGGCCGTGGCCTCGACCGGCGAACCGATCGAGCAGCGCGGCAACCACGTCATTGCCGGCGGAGCCGGTCTCCTGCCGCGGCCGGCGCGGCGCACGAGCCATCTGCGCGTCCTCCTTGATCCAGAGCCCGCAGCTAACGGCGGCGCGCACGCCCGCTCACTTTCAGCCGGGGAGAAGCGGCAGTCTCATCAAATTCCTACGATTTCCTATGAAAGCCGCTTTCGAATGACGAACAGCTTAGGTGAACTCTCCGGGCCAGTGAAAGAAGGAAACCATGCGTAAGACTGCACGGAACTCTCAGCCTCTTTCATAAAACTTTCTGGTATGATCTCATTCGTCAAATAAATTCCCTGTTCGAAAAATTTAATCATAAAGTCACGAGTTTTCGGGACGATCTTTGAGCCATCCTCATATGCGGGGGATTGCCAGTGTAAATCTTCTATTATGTATGTACCGCCTGGGCGAAGTTTTGGCTAGATATGGAGGAAGGCCAATTGTTGATGATAGGAGGCATGAGATCCATCATCTATCACCACATCGAACCCCGCAGCAGACTTGGCCAAACGCTGTAAATCTTCGCTTGAGCCACCATCGCCTCGGACAAATGTAAATCGTGGATGATGGATATGAGAAAAGTCGGAAATGTCAAATCCATGGACGTGAGCACGAGGAAAGTACTCTAACCACATTTGAATGGAGGGTGAGTCGACCTTCCGATCAATCTCGCCACCCACTTCCGGCCCACCGACCGCTAAACCGAGTTCAAGTAAGTCAATGCCCGCATTGCGATACTTATCGAGAATTAAATCGTAAAGATATGTGTATCTGTGAGGAGGCGCACCTCTCTTCGTTCCTTTATCTGAACCATATCTGTCTGCTAAGATAGTCAATGTGTCTGTTCCGGCTTGGTGCTTTACATACGTATCTATGAACCGAAGGTGCTTTGTGGCAAATTCATCACACCTAAAACAAGATCGCAAGGTATCTTCAATGGATTTCCCAGCGCGCATCGCGCGGATCGCATTCGCTAGGCCGGGGGGATCGGGTTCGCGTAGCAACACAGCCCGATATAAAGCCTGAGCTACGCTTTCCTGTGTTGCATCAAGTTGAGCAAATCGGGACCGTCCGCTTAGAGCCTCTCGGGACACGGCGAGGGCCTCATCAGTATCTTCGCGAAGTTTTTCAACTCGGTCATCGAAATTCCCTGACGCCCGCAGATATTGTTTTATAAATGAGCCTGCCGCGTAGTTGATGAGACCGCGTTCCACAAGAGTGTATGAATGTGCTTCTGGGATAGTGCGTAGGCTAGCGTGAAGCATCGATTGGTCATTTGGAAGCTGATCCCAGACGATGGCATCAACTAACTGTTGGTCTGTAATCGTCTCAAATGCCGAAGACCAACTGTGCACAATCGAGTGAGCCACCGGATGAGCAAAGTTGATTAAGAACACACCAGCATTGACATTCCACCACGGGGCGGCCGGGCCACCGCCACTTTCCGCTATAAATGCAATGTTGATCTTATCGGCTAGATACGCAGCAGCGTCAAAATTCAAGTCTGCAATATAGGCGTCAGCATCCAGATAACAAACCCAGCCTCGAAAGCCAGATTCAAGTAATCCTTTGAGCAATGGAATCCTATTGTATGTGGCTTGCCACGAATAAAACCCCGCGATATAGGCCGAGAAATGAAACGTATTGATGGTCATGTATTGTGCAATATTTAGTTACAGTGCGTGAAGTGAGCTCTAATAAGAGGCGGTATCGATGCTGGTCAGCCGTCTGAACGAAAATCATCTTCATTTATACCTCAAATAATGAAGAAATAAGATCGATATAGTGTGATCGTTTGTTGATATTACTCCTTAACCGCAAAAGGACACTAGAATCAATTTCATTAATTACGTCGAAATACTTGTCGGCTATCGTGTATCCATGACGAAAACGGTAGTCATGCAAGAAGATGCGGGCGTCTTGTGTAATACAGCTCGCTAACGCTAACAGACAGTGCACTCGGAAACGGCCATCCACTAATACAGTATCAAAATCGAAGTCGGTTTCTACAAAAGGTGCTGCAGCGTACGATGGCCAGTTCCGCAGTCGATCATCCGTTCGTGGCACACCCCACTCGGCAACCGGGCCGACATCTACATATTTTAATATGAGCCTATTTGCAGCGATTGCTGAGAGCGCTTGAGGATGATTGCGTACTGTTTCCAACCAATTATTGTCAGTTTCAATGGATACCACCCGTTGGGCGTTAGAATTAATAGCGGCTAACGTGCTCCCACCTGCCCCATACTCGAGATAGTTCGTCGCAGTTGCTAGAAGACCAGTGAACAAATCTGTTTCGGCGACACTCATGCGCGGGCGAAAATCTTGGATATCCGACATTCCGAGGCCTTCATATGCGGTCCCCTTCGTAGGAACCGAGGATTTATGTTGTGGTCGGGTCTCGGAGATTGGTAGGTTCAATGATTGGCGGCTAAAATTTTGAGCGTTCATAATCCAAGTATTAAGTTGCGTGTCATGGGGGGCGATGAAAGTGTTGATTTGGTCCGGGTATAATTCGGTCTCCGAAAACCCTTCTGTTTCGTAGGTCTCCTGGGTAGAGTGGGCGCCGGTGGCCCCTATGTATTTTCCAAAGCACGCGTACGTCATTATTTTTGCCGTCCCAAGAACGCAGGACGCCACGTCCTTCATCGCGTCCTGAGAGGTGCCTGGTGCACCATACCCCAGCTTGTGGAAGTACTCTCGTATGGCGTTGTGGTCTCGCTGGGGATAATCGGAGCGGCTAACGATATCCAGATAAGGCTGTACCAGTTCGCGCTGGTCGAGCCATTGCCGGCGCGTGAGTGCAAAGGCCCATTTATGATGCATTGGGATCAGCTTTGTCGGTGCCGACATTTGCGCGGCCAGTATTGCCTTGTGGTCGCCGTACGCGGCAACATAGGCAATACGCTTTTCTTTAAGGGCAATCTCCGTGAGCGCATGTAATGCGTTCAGGTAATGCGGTGAGAGAACGAGATCGTCCTCGAAGAAGAAAGCAGCGTCGGCTGTCAGTTGATCAAATACCCGGCTTTCTGCTCGAGCAAAATTGCGGGCCACGCCGAGATTGTCGTCAGAAGCGAGAACCTGACCACCGGGAAAGATCGCTTCAAATAACGCGACGCAACGCTCAATCCACCGCGGATCGGTCAGATCTCCTCCATGCTTAGAACGATATCCGTCCTGGAACAGGAAAATCCGACTTGGCTCGATGCTCATCGTCTGTGATGCGAGAGACCGGAGCACCGGCTCCAGGTAATGCGGTCTGTTAAAGGACAACACGGCAATGGGGTATTTCGCCGGCGGGTTACCGCAAGAAGGAGCGTTCATTGACAACATTCGTCAGGATCGAGGGGCAGTAGGAAAGGGTACCGCTCACAACAACAGCGTGTAGAGGACATCGAGCCGGGTCTTCAGATCGTCCTCCGGCACGATAACAAGGCGTTCGAGTCCGATCACCGGCACGCGGCCGTCCATCGCGGCGATTTCGGCGTGCAGTTCCGCCGGCAAATCCACTTCGAGGCGCAGCCGCAGGCGCCAGCCGTCGGGGCCGGCGGCGCGGCGGCGCACGGCGAAGTGCACATCCTTTGGCCGCGGCCCCAGCAAGCCGCTCCACAGCGCCTCTCCATTGGCGCTGATCCGGATCGGCAATTCCGACAGCGGCCCGGGCGCGCGCAGGCGCAGGAACACATAGTAAAGGCTGCATTCGTTCGGCCCGAGGCCGAGCACAATCTCGCCGCCGCCCTGGCATAGCCAAGTGCCCCAGTGCTCCGGCTCGCCCCAATTGCCGGCGGCCCGCACCTCCTCGCCGCGCAGGAAGCTCTGCTCCTGCAAGGGCTCGTTGAGGAAATGGCTGCGCCTGGCATCGACGATCTGGGCGAGAAGGTCGTCGCCGAAGGAACCCTGTGCCTCGCGGCCGAGCCAGGCAAAGCTGATCTCGGTCGAATAGGGTACCGCCGCATGCGGATAGGGTGCGGGCCACTCCTTGCCGGCGGTCGCCCGGCAGGCGCCGATCACCGCCTCCGCTACCGAGCGCCAGGTGGTCGGCCGATAGCCGCGGCGGATCTTGTGTTCCAGCCGCTTGCGGCGGGCCGCATCGGCCACGAGGCCGCTGACCGTCGCTACCGCGGCGTCGAGATCGTCGATGTCGAGATAGACGCCGAACTCGCCGGCCACTTCCGGCAAGGAGGCGCGATCGCTGCACACACAGATCTTGCCGGCCGCCAGCGACTCGCCGACCGGCAATCCCCAGCCCTCGTACAGGGACGGGCACAGCGTGAACAAGGTGCGGGCGTACATCAGCTTCAGCTGCGCGTCGCTGACGTCCTGCAGCAGGATCACCTTGCCGCCGAGATAGCTGGTCTCGACCAAATCGGCGATGAACGATTCTGACTTCCAGCCGACCCGGCCGACGCAAACGAGGCAGGGCGGGTCCTCTCCGGCCTCGATCATGCGGCGCCAGATGTCGAAGACGAGGCGGTGGTTCTTGCGGCCCTCGATCGTCGCGACGAACAGCACGAATCGATCCGGCAGGTTTTCCGATCCGGCCTCGTCGACCGGGCCACCCTGCGGCAGGAATTCCTCGAAGGAGGAGCCGTTGCGCGTCACCGTGATCGGCGGTTCGGGCCGCGACAGCGCGCGGGCGTAGCGCTTCAGATCCTTTGCCGTGTTGTCGGAGACGCTGAGGAAATGGTCCGTGTGGCGCAACGCCCGCCGCAGGAACTCCTCGAATACGCGCGCCGTACCTTGGTCGCAAGTCTCGCGCGCGTAGATTGGGATCAGGTCGTGAACCGTCATCACGAAGCGGGTGCCGTAGCGCCGCTTGAACATCAGCACCCGGTGGAAATAGTCGCGTTGCACCCAAGCCGCACCCAACAGACACAGCACCGACGGGGTGGCGCCGTCGACGAGCCCCGAGCCCTCGAGCTCGCGCGCTCCCGGCAGCATGCCGTAGCGGGCCTCCTCAGCGGGAAAGCGCACCAGCCGCTGCTCCTGCGGCAGGAACAGGTCTTCGAGCACGCTGCTCAGAAACCCGGTCGGGATCGCCACCCATTTCCGGCTGCGCGCGTTGAAGCTGACGAACACCAGGTCCGACACCGGCACCAATTCATTCATCACGATGGCCAGCACGATGCTCGATTGCACGCGTTGGATGCCGGTCAGGTTCGGGTGGTGGCCAAGGTAATAAACCAGGTCGGACACATCGAACATGATGCGGGTACCGGCCGCGACCTGGCGCGCGACTGGTCGGTCCAACTCCAGTGACGCTGCGCCGAGGACGGCGCCGTTCGACCGCAACGCCCGCATTTCCACCGGCGCTTCCGGTTCGAGCGCCTTCGTCTCGAGTTCCGGGCTTGGCTCCATCGTGGTCAACGCGGCGCCGCCGGTGCCTGCTCCGGAGCGCCACAAAATCGGCTCGTCGTTCAGTGGCAACCCGCTCATCAATTCGATGATATCGAGGCGGTGGTCATTGCCGTCCAGCAGCGAGCGCGGCATCGGCAATGCAAAGGCGTGACAGCCGTCGCCGATTTCGGCCGATTGCAGATCCTGGCGAAACACCGATGCGACGGCGCGTGACACGAGTCGGTCGCCCTCTCTCAATGCGACGGTGCACCGACGCGACACCTGCGCCGAATCATGGATCCAGCCAGAAATCTCGCTGTCGGTGATTTCGTCGATGTTGCAGCGGAACGGCCGTGAAATTGGTCCCGATATTACCTCATCTGCAGCGGGTTTTTCCGCTGTAGCTTGCCGATCGGACGGCGCAGCTGCTTTCGTTACCGGTGCCGGTTTCTCGATCTCGGGATCGGTTTGATCGGCGGCGGACGCGTCCGAACCGGTTGGCCCGCCCGCGTCGCTGGCCGAGCGCTTCGGCATCTTTCGTTCGATGTCGGCGGTGAACGTCTCGGCGCCGCTGGCTTCAAACTGCAGCGAAAATCTCCATGTCTGGCCGTCGAACACATGTTCCGGCAAGGGCAGCAGGAAGCCGTAAAGGCCATCGCCGAACCCGGCCTTCTCGACATCGCCGCGCATCAGATTGGCCGTTGCGAACGACACCAGTTCGGTGTCGATGTAGGCGCTGACTGCAACGCGACGCCTGGGGTGATCGGGCACCCAGGCCCAGCCGGTGAGACGGCCGCTTTCATCGACCCCATCGATATGCGCGACGATATTGGCGTCCCTGCCGGCGCGCCCCTGCGCCTCGTCGATCTTCGACACGCCATCGGCCGGTTCGGTTACGGTCCTCGCAGGGAGCGGCCCAGAAACGAGCCCGCCATTCGGGCGCTCCTCGGCTCTGGCTGTAACATTGCGCCGACGCTTCACGGCGACGTCGACGCCGCCCTCCATATTTGCGCCGTCGGGTGCGGTCATCGGCCGGCCACGTGGCAGAGATGAATTTTAAAGATAACCGGGTCCAACGTTCTGCTTCTTCGTGGCTGCCGATATTCTAGCCGCCGCCGGCGCGTCGCCATGCGCCGGCGATCTCGGCCGGGTCCAGTGAAGCTTTACGAAACCGACCCACAACCGTCAATAGTGTATAATATAATACATACAATCGTATATTGAGCCCATACCTTTGGTCATCCCGCTGGGCTTTGCATCGCACAGGGCGTTCGCGCCTCCTCTGTTTGACAAGCCGCTGCCGCCGCAAGCAATGTCCTGGCTGCCTGACGTGACTTTTTTTCCGCGGACCTTGCAATGCAAACTCCTGCGACGGATGCGCCGTCTGCTTCACCCGACTGGCGCGACCAGATCTTCGGGGCGCTGCGCTCGGCCGATATCCGCCAGGTCGGCTATGTGCCGGATGCCGGCCATGCGCGACTGATCGAATTGTGTCAGGCCGATCAGGCGATTCGCGCGGTGATGCTGACCAGCGAGCAGGAGGGGATCGGCCTCGCCGTCGGCGCCTGGCTCGGCGGCCAGCGCACGGCGCTGTTGATGCAGTCGAGCGGCGTCGGCAACTGCATCAATATGCTGTCGCTGCTGAAGAGCGGCCGGTTTCCGCTGACGATGCTGGTGACGATGCGCGGCGAATGGGCCGAGTTCAATCCGTGGCAGGTGCCGATGGGCACGAAGACGCAGGCGGCGTTCGAGCTGATGGACGTGCTGGTCTACCGGGTTGAGCGGCCCGAGGAAGCGGCCGAGACCGTCGCCGCCGCGCTCGATATTTCGTTCAACGGCGGTCCGGCGACGGCGGTCCTGCTGGCGCAGCGGCTGATCGGCGCCAAGGTGTGGGTAAAATGAGGGGCGGTCTCGGAGACAACGATCCACGGCTGGCCAACAGCCTTGGGCGGCGCGACGCTATGCGCATCCTGCTCGAAAACCGCGGCGACCTCTTGCTCGTGACCGGGCTCGGTTCGACGACTTACGATGCTGCCGCGGCCGGTGACGACGACCGCAATTTCTATC
>Ga0102924_1003542_pt1 | contig 16350 bp, 14 predicted proteins | sample PaiPotPPM11metaG_FD_80116 | JGI IMG/M metagenome (GOLD analysis project Ga0102924, IMG submission 80116) | Iron sulfur acid spring bacterial and archeal communities from Banff, Canada, to study Microbial Dark Matter (Phase II) - Paint Pots PPM... ... | reverse complement strand
CCAGCAGGGCGTCGAGCTACCGGTGGCGGCTTCAAGGCTGCTGCCCGCGACAAAGGCGGCTTCCTGGGCGGCGTGATTGATCTTGGCCGCGCTCAGCGCCAGGCCGAGGAACTGGACGCTCATGATGCCCAGCGCAAACACCAACGCCAGGACCATGGCGAATTCGGCGCCCACCTGTCCACGCGAAGCCCGATGCATGAGATCAGCATCGGACGAGGGCCTTGCCGGATTCGTTACGTGTCGAGCCGCTGAATATCGTTTGCCGTTACACGGCGCAGCAGCAGCGCCCGGGGCTGCGCCTGGGTCGCCACTGCAAAGGCCGCCGCAACGCGCTCCGTAACGTTCAGGGCATCGTCCGTCGTGCGGGCGTGGATCACCGCCAGCACCTCGCCGGCCTTGACCGGGTCGCCGATTTTCTTTTCGAGCACGACGCCCACGGCCAGATCGATCTTCGCGTCTTTGCGATCGCGTCCCGCCCCCAGCGCCTTGCCGGCGAGCGCGATCTCCAGGGCGTCCGCTCGGGTGACGAAACCAGTGAGTCGGGCCGTCACCGGTTGCTGCACCGGTGCCGATGGCAAACGGCCCGGATCTTCCGTGACGCGCGGGTCGCCATCCTGCGCCGCGATGAGTTCCGCAAGTTTGCGTAACGCAGATCCGTCAGCGAGAAGCCGATGCAAGTCCGTCGGCGGGTGGCCCGCGAGCCGCAGCATCTCGGCGCCGAGCCGAAGCGACAGCGCCTCCAGGTCGGCGGGGCCGCGACCCGCCAGTGTCTCGATCGCTTCTTTGACTTCGAGGGCATTGCCAACCGCGCGCCCCAGCGGCTGCTCCATGTCGGTGACGTAGGCGATCGTCTCGCGACCGGCATTCGTGCCGATACGGACGAGCGCGCGCGCCAGCGCCTCAGCCTCATGAACGCTCGCGATGAACGCCCCGCGCCCGCATTTGACATCGAGCAAGATCGCGTCGGCGCCGGCGGCTAGCTTCTTGCTCATGACACTGCTCGCGATCAATGGCACGGAGTCGACGGTGGCTGTGGCGTCGCGTAGCGCGTAGAGCGCCCGGTCGGCGGGGACCATATCAGACGTTTGCCCGGCGATCGCAATGCCGATACGCCGCACCTGGTCAATGAAGCGATTGATCGTCAGATCGACCTGGAACCCGGCAATGGCTTCGAGCTTGTCCAGGGTTCCGCCGCTGTGGCCGAGCGTGCGGCCGGATAATTTCGCGACCGGCACGCCGGCGGCCGCGACCAGCGGCGCGACCACCAGCGTGGCTTTGTCGCCGACGCCCCCGGTCGAGTGCTTGTCGACCTTCCGGCCGGGAATCGACGAGAGATCGAGCTGGCGGCCGCTGGCCGCCATCGCCAGCGTCAGCGCCGTCGTCTCGACGTCGGTCATGCCGCGCAATCGAACCGCCATCAACCACGCGGACAGTTGGTAGTCAGGAATGGTCCCGTCCGTCGCGCCCCTGACCAGAAACTGGATGCCCTCGTCCGTATGCGCCTGGCCGTCGCGCTTCTCGCGAATCAGGTCGAGCGCTGTCACGCTCGAAGTGTAATTTGGCCGGATGTGGCTGACGCTGATCGGGCTGGTCATTCCGCTCGGCCTGGACACATTTGCCGTGGCGGCAGCCCTGGGCATGGCCGGCGTGGGCGCCCGTGATCGGACACGGGTGAGCCTGATCTTTACGGCGTTTGAGGCGGGCATGCCCCTGGTTGGTTTCTTCGCCGGCAACCTGGCCGGTCGGGCCGCGGGCAATGCCGCGGACTACCTTGCAATCGCGATCTTGATCGGCCTCGGGCTCTTCATGCTGCGGCCCCAGGACGACGATGACGAAATGCGGGTGAGCTTGCTCGCCCGCACCCGAGGGCTCGCCGTGCTTGGCCTCGGCCTGAGCATCAGCATCGACGAGCTGGCCATCGGCTTCACCATCGGCCTGCTGCATTTTCCCGTGCTCGTCATCCTGGTCTTGATTGGCGCCCAGACGTTCATCGTGACCCAGCTCGGCATCCGGCTCGGGCAGCGAATTGGGGAACGCATCAGGGAAGGGGCAGAACGGCTGGCCGGCGTGGCGCTTGCAGTGCTCGGCGTGGTATTGCTGGCCGAGAAGCTATTTCACTAGGAACGAGTTCACGCCCGGCGCCGGGGCGAACTTGTTGTTGTATTGAACCAGCAGGGCCGGCGCCCCCTGGCCAATGGTCCCAGGGGCCGGGCATGTCGCCGCTGTGCCGGCGCTGTTGCCGAGGACGTTGCCATTGTTGATCTGGAGCGTTGCCCCGATGAACTCGCCCGTGATCGCGTACTGCCCGCTCGAATTGCCGTCGGTCGGCGCTGTGTTGTGCGGGCCTACCTGGACCCCGGTCACCGTCATCGAGCCGGAGGGGCTGGCGTCAAAGACCGTCCCCCAGATCTGAAACCGCGGAACGTTCGAGGCACTTGCATTGAAAGTTTCGCTCCAAACGGCCCCCGTATTTGCGTTGGTGCTCGCGATGTAAAAGGCCACGTGGGTGCTTCCCGTGGGGACGAAGCTGGGCGCCACGAAGAAGACGCTCCCATCGTTGGCGAGCGACGAGTTGCTGGCCGAGAATGCACTCCCCTGGTCGAACACGAACTCCACCCCGTTGGTGCCGTCGGATGCCGCGGGCAGATCGGTCGCCCCCACCGCCGGCGAGCCGGCGTAATGCGGCAGGCCGGTCGAGGTGTTCGAGACATAGCCGCCGGTGATGGTGAGGTTGGCGCCTGACGTGAAGTAATAGAGGCCGTTCAAGAAGATGTAGATGCTGTTGGGGCCGTTGTCGCCGTTGGCGGGGATCTGCTGCGAGCTCGTGTATTTCCCAGGCGTGTAGACATACACCCACTTCGTGGTGCTGGTGTTCGTGATGGTCACCCCGTTGATCACCTGGGAGGACCCCGGCGAAATCCCGTGCTTGGTCGGGTTCAGCGCATTCGCCGTGCCGGATGTGTCAGGAATGAGGTAGTTGGGCTCGGGGTCGGTGGCCGTTCCAAAGTTCACCGGGCTTTGCCAGTACTGGTAGAGGCTGTGATTGTCGCTCGCCTGGTCAACCGTGACCACGCCGTTGACGTTGAGCTTCGGCGTGTTCGGGTTGGGAACGTGGAACTTTGCATTGCTGACCGCGTATCCGTTCACCGAGGGGTTGCAGGCGTCGCCCCCATCTTGCCCGTCATCGACCTGGGCGTAGCCGTTCTGGTCATTGTTGATGGTGTTGCCGCTGCCGCCGCTGGTGTAGGCGAAGATGGCGTAGGTCTTGGCGTTCGTGCCCGCCTCGGCGGTGGCAGTGGCGACGATGTTGACCTGGTTGAAGCCCAGGACCTGGACGAAGGTGGCCACGGCGTTATAGGTGACCGTGACCTGGACCTGCTTGTTGTTGTACGCCGATGGGGCCACGACGGTGACCGTATAGCCGCCAGCTGCTTCGACGACCGTGTTGTTAACCGGCTGCGGCGTGTACGGCGCCGCATTCGGATTGTTGTCCGGGGGCGTCTGCTTGAAGGTCGCCAGAGTGTCAAATGCGGCGTAATAGAGCGCCTGGTTTGGCTGCCCGTTCGGATAACCGTTGCTGGCGACGAGGCTCTGAGCCCCGGCCAACGCGCCGGCGTCGACCGCGTCCTGCATCAGCCGGCGCTGGAAATATAGGCGGCCGGCGTCGACCGCTAGCGCCAGCATGCCGCAGATCGCGACCATGGCGAGGGCCAGGATGACGATGGCCTGTCCGCGCCTGCGCCGCCGGAATGCGATCGGCATCTCAGTACTCCGCCCGCATCGACGAGCCGGCCGTCATCACGAACGAGGCGCCGGTCAGGTTCGAGATCATCCCGGTCATGGGGGCAAACAAGTAGGTCACCCGAACCGTGACCTGCCGGTTGCCGATGGTGCGGTTGGGTGTGAGCCAGATGTACCCCGTGTTTACCGTGGTCGGCACGGACGGTTGGGTGCACGGCGTTGGATTGGAGAGGCAGGGGTCTTCGGTGAGCACCATGCCGCCGCCCCCGATCTTGGCGAGGGTCGCGTTGATGATCACGCTATCGGGCGGGGTGCTGGCATAGTTGCCGCGCAAAACCAGCTGCCGGGCTCCCTCGTGGGCGGCCTCGGCGATGTTGATGTAGACGGCGATCGCACGGCCGAAGTCGAAGATGCCCATCACCAGCAGGAAGAGCAGCCCTGAGAGGAGCGCGAACTCGACCATCGCCTGACCGCGGGATTTGCGGCGGGGCATTAGTAGTTCGTCCTCATTTGCACCGCGACGCTCATGTGCACGGGGTTGCCAACGAGTTGCTGCATCATCGGGGTGTAGAGCTGGAAGTCAAACGTGACGATCACGTTGACGTAGTAGAAGGTCGGGTTCTGGGCCACCCAGTTATCGACTCGGTTGCTGGTATTCGAGCAGCCGGCCGTCGAGCTGGTCGAGTCGTGCGGCGGGCAGATCGTGATCGAGGTGGGGGCGATGGCGCTGTACATCAATTCGTTGTTGACGGCGGTGATGATGGCCGCGTCTGTCTGCACCGGGCAGGTCGCGTAGCTGTTGGAGGTGGAGCAGGTCGGGTTCTGCGGTCCGGTGTAAATGTTCAAGATGGCCACCCGAGCGCCTTCCCGTGCGGCGTTCGTGATCGAGACCTGGAAGTAATAGGCGCGGCCGAAGTCCAGTAAGCCGAAGGTCAGGAGTGCCAGCACTGGCAAGACCATTGCCATCTCGACCAGCGACTGTCCCGCGCGGCCCCGCCCGCGATTGATCTTCATGGATTCGTTACCTGGCACAGCGGGTCACCCGCGGCCCATGCGCCTACTGCAGATAACGCAAACGGTAAGGGTGCGCAGCTTCAAATCGAGACACGGGTCGTTACAGGTCCCGTTACGACTTGTGCGAGGCGGCGTCGCGGCCGGATGAAGGAGAAAACGAGCGGGCGTTTGTGAACAAACGTTCCGTATTGCGGCTTTTTCGCCAGGCAGCTAACGTTCCCCCTGCGACCTGTCAGAAAGCCAGCTAGAGAAGGAAACGACTCTAGTGGGTCGCCGACGAGGGAGCCGCAAGGCCCCCACTCTCGGATCGTGAGGTCCGGGGGCCCGGCCCGAAAGGGCTGGGGAGTCGGTTGCCGCAAGGCGACCGGTTTTGTCGGCGGCGAAGGCTCGGCCCGCAAGGGCTGGGCTGGGCAGCGGGATGAAGGCTCGCTGGGTAACACCGGTGAGTTGTAAACCGTAACGGCAGGTCGCAAATTTTTTTCCCCCCAGCCCCGCGCACGTAGTCGGAAACGGACGGTGGCTTGCTCCTCCGCCCACGTCCGCGCATGTCGGGCACGATGGTGCGAAAGCCGCTCTTGGTGAGGACCGGCACCTGGTTGCGCCACAGATCGCCGGTGTCGGGAAAGCCGTGTAGCAGGATGACCGGGGGGCCAGACTCCTCATCGCGGACGTAGAACTGAAGCCCGTTGGCCTCGATCAACTCGGTCAAGCCAGTCCCATCTTAGAATCAACCCGGATGGAGTCCCCGAACTCGGCCACGTTCGAAGGCCTGCTCAAACGCGGCGAGCTGATCGAATCGGTCTCCGAGATGACGCCGGACTACCTGCGTGAGCTGAAGCACACGCTGATCGTCTCCGGCGACACGGAATTGATCTCGGCGCCCGCCTACTACCTGGCCGCGCGCAAGGCGCCCAGCGTCAACGCCTTCATGACCGGCATCGCGATCATCCAGGACGAGCTGGCGCACGCCCACATCGCGTATCACATTCTTGAAGACCTGGGGGAAAGCCAGGAGGCGCTGATCTTCAAGCGCGATCCCAAGGCGTTTCGCTATCCGTATGCCTTCGACGTGCCACTCGAAAGCTGGACCGAGCTGGTAGTGGCGAACGCCATGTACGACCAGGCCGGGTTTTGCCTCCTGGGCGACATCCACGAGCAGTGCTCCTACGGCCCCTGGAAACGTGGCCTCGTGAAAGTCATGGCCGAGGAGAACTTTCACCTGCGCAACGGCCGCAACTGGAGCAAGCGCATCAGCCAGGCTGGCGGCGCCGCCAAGGAAGAACTCCAGCGGGCCGTCGACTGGATGTTTCCGCTGACCGTCGAGTGGTTCGGGCTCCCCGACAACCTGAAGCAACACAGCGCCCAGCTGGACTACCGGCTCAAGGGCCTGACCAACGATCAATTGCGGCAGCAATGGCTCGCCACGGTCGTCCCCTTCATGGCATCGATCGGAATCAGTGTCCCGGCTCACCAGGAAAACAGCCACTACGTGCTGGATTACCCCTTCCCGTGCACCTTTGACGCGGAGGCAAAGCGCTGGGATTTCAAGGATCCGTGCACCTGGGACGACGTGCTCGCCCGCTGGCGGGCTCGAGGCCCTCGAAACGCCGAGATGGTCGCCCTCTTCCAGGAAAGCTTCAGCAAGTTCCAGGTCCAGGGATGAGCCTTGGGGTCGAGCCGCTCGAGGCGCGGGTCTGGGCGGTGCTCGCCGAGATCGACGACCCTGAAATGCCGATCAACCTGGTGGACCTCGGCCTCGTCTACGGGGTCACGCTGGAGGATCGAATAGTCCGTGTGCGGCTGACGTTCACTGCGATGGGATGCCCCGCGAGCGACATGATCATCGGCGACATTCGGGAGCGGCTCCTGGCCGAGCCCGGTGTCGATAAGGTCGCGATCGAGGTCGTGTGGGACCCACCGTGGTCATCGTCGCGGATGACGGCTGAGGGCCGCGAGGCCCTGCGCGCCTGGGGGCTCTCCGTCTGATGGGCTTCGTACGCGTCCACGACGAGGTCCAGGAGTACGAGGTTTTCGCGCGCAAGACCAGGCTCGAACCGTTGCGGCAGGTCGGGGCTGTTGTGGCACCCGACGACGAGCTGGCGATGGCGTACGCGCGCGCGACCTATGACGAAGAGCGCTGGGTCGAGATGATGATCGTGCCGAAGGCGGCCATCATCAGCCTCTGGGCGCCGGGCGAGGCCGAAGCCTGAGCCTCTACTCGCTGGTCAAGAGCCTCGCGGATAACAAGCAGTTGCTCGGCATGCGCTATGCGGAGTGGTGCATCGCCGCGCCGACGCTCGAGGCCGACATCGCGGCGGCCGCCATGGGACTCGACGACATCGGGCACAGCCGCGTGTTGTACGGGTCACTGCGCGAGCTCGGTACCCCTGACGTTCCGGACGAACCAGGCAGCTATGCGAACGTTCCCTACCTCGATCGGCCCTGGACGGACTGGACGGCCTTCGTCGCCGCGAACGGCGTGCTGGACAGCGCCTTCACCCTCATGATCGAAGCCCTGGCGGGGGGCAACGTCGAAGTCCTGCGCAGCCGCCTCAAGAAGATGCTCCAGGAGGAGCGCTACCACGCCATGCACGGCCGCAGCTGGTTGCGTGAATCGCGAGCGGCGGCCGCCGTCGAGCAGGCGCGGCGCGACGCCATCGTGTGGATCGGGCCCGAAGGCGCCGACGTCGACGACCTGCATGCCAAGGGCATCCTGAGCCTCGGCGTCCGCGAGCTTCGGCGACGGCTCGATGAGCAGGTCGGCGGCGCGCTCCAATCGGCGCCCATCGATTGGAAAGCCTGGGACCCCGTCCGCCGGCGCATCGTCCCGGGCGGGATCGACGAGCTGACGCTCAGCATGCTGCAAGGACTCGCTGAAAAGAGGTACATGCCGGCTGGTGCGTAAGCAGGGCACCGACCCCGCCCCCACCCTGCCCTCCCCCGCAGGAGGGGAAATTGCCCGTCAAGGGAGGAGGGAGATTCCTCAAGTGGGAAAAGAGCCAACCCCGAGATGCCCGTTCTGTCGATCAGAGGACACAGACGTCATCTCGTTGTTTGGCAGCCAGGTGATGACGATGCAGTGCAAGTGCCAAGCCTGCGGAAATTTCTTCGAAGCCAGCAAGTACTGATGCCACCGCCGAGGTCACGCCGCGCGCAGTCGATGGTCCGGATGACGATGGCCGATATGGCGGAGCTCGCCGACCAGCGACCGGGAAGCTTTCGCCTCGAGAACGCCGATACGGACCTGGCGCCTCCGGCCCACGCCATCCACGCGACCCGGGATGCGGTCGGCGTGGACCGATACAACAGTTATCTGCCACTCCACGGCTTGCCCGAGTTACGCCAGGCGATCAGCGAGCGCTATCGTGCCGACCTCGGTCTCCAGTACGACCCTGAGGGGGAAGTCGTCGTAACCTCCGGGGTCGGTGAGGCGATGCTTGACGTGCTGCTGAGTTATGTCAACGAGGGTGACCGGGTGCTGATGACCAACCCGACCTACAACGGTATGGCGCAACGCGTGCGCCTGGCTGGCGGCGTCCAGGTGTTCACCAACCAGGTCGAGGCGAACGGCTGGCATCTCGATCCGTCGGACCTTCGGCGGGCGGCGAAGGGGTGCAAGGTGATCTTTTACGGATCGCCATCAATGCCGACCGGCATTGTGTTCAGTCGCAATGAAACGGAAGCTCTTGCCGAGGCCGCGGTGGAGAACGACGCGCTGATCCTTTTCAACGGCGCAGTCGACAAGGTCCTCTATGACGTGAAGACCGTGATCAACCCCGCGACGCTGCCGGGGCTTCGAGAGCGGACGATCACGGTTGGGTGCGTCACCAAGAACTACAACATGGTGGGCTGGCGGATCGGCTGGGTGGTTGGCCCGCGTGAATTGTTGAAGCCGGTGCACGACGTCCACATCTTCAACGGGATCATGGCGAGCGGGTACTCGGAGGCGGGAGCGGCCGCCGCTCTCTCCGGTCCGCACGACTACGTTTCGGCGTCGGTCCAGATCTACCAGCGGCGACGCGACGCGCTGATCGCACGGCTGCGAACGATTGAGGGCATGCGACTCGTCGTTCCGGACGGTGGCTACTTCTTCATCGCGAATATCGAGGCCTTCGGCGTCACGGCCGGGGTCTTTTGCCGTCAGCTTCTTGAAGAGGAGAACGTGGCCATCACGCCAATGAACGCGTGGGGCGCGGACGACTTCGGCGACCAGCACGTCCGGTTTATCTTCACCAATGAACCTGAGGATCGACTGGTCGAGGCGGCGAATCGCATCGCGGCTTTTGTTGACAGGCACTATCGGCGTGACTGATGAGCGCGTCTTCAGCTGCTTTTCGGTGGGCAGTGTTGCCGGCACATATGACGAGGTCTACGTGCCGCGGATCTTTATCCCATGGGCCAGGCTGCTGCTCGAGCGCGCGGCGCTTCAGCCGGGTGAGTCGGTTCTCGACATCGCCACGGGCCCTGGAACGGTCGCTCGACTCGCCGCCGAGCAAGTGGGTCCGCAGGGTCGCGTGGTTGGAGCCGATTTCAGCGAGGCGATGATCACGATCGCGCGGGCAAAGCCTCCGCTGGCTCGCGCGGCGAAGGTCGAGTACGTCGTTTCGCCTGCCGCTCCACTCGAGGTCGACGACCAGACCTTCCACGTCGTCACCTGCCAGCAGGGCCTCCAATTTTTCCCCGACCGGCCCGCCGCCGTAAAAGAGATGTACCGTGCGCTCAAGCCCGGCGGCCGCGTCGTCGCGGCCGTCTGGCGTGAGATCGCGCTCCAGCCGAGCTTCGCGGCGCTGGATGCGGCCCTCCGTGAGTGCCTGCCGGCCGCCCAGGTGGAACCCTACGGCGCCCCGTTTCGCTGGCCGTCGGCCGACGCCCTGAAGGCAGCCTTCACGGACCACGGGTTCACCGGGGTCTCGATCGAGCAGGTGCGTCATCCGCTTACCTATGAAGGCGGCGTGGCGCAAGTCATCTCGACCCTCGCCGCCTCGCCGATCGCCGGCGCCATTGCTGGACTTGACAGGGATACTACCGCCCGGCTGTGGAGCGCAGCGGAACGGCATTTCGAACCCCTCGTTGTCGACGGCCAGGTTCGAACAGAAATGGTCTCGAACCTCTTGACCGCGAAGAAAGCCGGGTAGGCCCCGACCGGCCTCAGACGATCATCCGTTTGCGAACCGCAGTTCGGAGTTGCGGCTGAGGGCGCTGCCCTTTACGCTACGCCCGCGACCTGTCAGAAAGCCAGCCGGTGAAGGAAACGACATCGGCAGGCTCCCGAAGGCTGAGCCCGCAAGGACTCGGTTAGTACGGAGCGAAGGTCCTTCCGGAAACGGCTGGACTGGGCGGCGGTAAGGGCTCGTTGGGTCACACCGGCGGGTTATCAACCGTAACGACGGGTCGCTTCACTTTTCTCAGGTTCTGCCGGCTTTGCCTTCCCGAGTCCGGCAGACCTGTGGGCGACCCTCCACCTGCCGGTCCAGGTAAAGGTTGCTCTTGGCAGACAACATGCTGCTGTCACGTTTTCTGTTAATAACGGTCTCAAGCCACGCAGAATCTGGCCAATTTGTGTGTCTTGTTTTCGGAAACTTAATGGGCTATCGTCAGACAGGCGCCTCGCGGGGCGGGGTTCGCACCACGAGATTCACGGGGAGGAGGATGCATTGAAAGCACGACGTCTACTTGTTCTATCGATTCCGGTCGTCCTTGTCGTCGCCTACGCCGGCTCGCCAGCTTCAGCCAGCCTGGGGCCAGGGGTCGGCAATTTGCCGCAGGGCACGCAGACCAACCAGGCCTACAAAAACAGTTATTGGGCCAATAGCGTAACGAACGTTTTCGCCACGACGCAGCGGACGAGCTGCTACACGCCGGAAGTCCAGTACGCCGCGAACGCCGGTCCGAACGACGGCTACAGCGGGGAAACCGCCTGCAATGGCGCCGCCACGACTTTAGAAAACCAGGGGCCGTACGCGCAGCAATCCGGGAGCAACCCTCCGTACGGCGTCGGACCGCCCGACCTGGTCAAGAATCACTCCGAATCGGACCTTCGCGTCGATCCGACCAATGCGAAGCACCTGATCGGCTCCGTTAAGTGGATCGTCAGCGCCGAGGGCTACAACCATTTGCTCGGCTTCTACGAGTCCTGGGACGGCGGCCAGACCTGGCCCGTCCAGGGTCACATCCCGGGCTACGAAGGCTTCACGGACAACACCGACCCGGTCGGCGCCTTTGACACGTACGGCAACTACTACGAGCTGGTCCTCCCGTACCAGTTCTACTACGACAGCAGCGGCGGACATAACTTCCAGACCAATCCCAACAAAGAGCCGAATCCCACGGTGCCGGCGGAGGTCATTAGCATCGCCGTCCACCCGGCCCATCCGCTCGCCGGTGTCCCGCTGTCGCAGAGCTGGATCACGACGCACAATGGTGCGCCGGACTACGTTGCGCCCTACCCGGTCAAAGGCCAGGAGCCGGACAAGCAGTGGATCACGATTGACACCAACCCAAAGAGTCTCTTCAAAAACACGATCTACGCGATGTGGGCCGTGTTTGATGGCATCAACAGCAAGCCCTTTGTCTCCACGGCAAAAGCGCTTCCGGATGGCACCCATACGGACTGGTCGACCCCCGTCCTCCTGCCGACCGTGAACAACACGGCGAGCGACACCTATTTGCTGCCGCACGCCGCGCCTGACGGGACGCTCTACACGTCGATCACGAACTTCCCGGCAAAGCACGGGTATTGCTGCATCACGGTTTCAGCCATCAAGTCGGCCGATGGTGGCAAGACATGGACCTTCCTTTCGACGGCTGTGTCGAACATCCTGGTCCCGTCGTTTGTCGGCGGCTACGCCAACACGACGTTCACCGACGGTATCGACAACACCTTCGCCGTCGGCATGACCAAGGTCAATGGCAAGTACCCGCTGTACATCGCCTACAACGATGACAGCGCGGGCGTGTCGAACGTCATGCTGACCGCCTCCTATGACGGTGGCTCGACCTGGACCAGCCCGATCCAGGTGAACGACAATGCCGCGCCCGCGGACGAGTTCCAGCCCAATCTGGCGGCGGCGGCCAACGGCACGGTCAGCGTGAACTTCTATGACCGCAGGCTGGCTTGCCCAACGGGGTCTGAGGCAGCCGCCGCCGGCCTCGCGCTCGACACCTCAAACCCGAATTACAGCGGCAGCCTGCCGCCCTATGGCGCGAGCAACTACTGCGTCAATACCAGCATCCAGTTCTACAACGCCGACCTCACGCTGATCGGCGGGCATCAACACAACGTCCGGCTGAGCCAGCACACCTGGGACCCGCAACTGAATTCGCCGACTCGTTTCTGCGTGTGTTTCCCCAGCGCTACCTTCATCGGCGACTACTTCGGCAACACGGTCGGCGGCTCAACCGACTACACGACGTCGGTGAGCACCTACAACGACGGGACGAACTCGAACAATCAGCAGCAGCAGGTGATCGCGACGATCGCGGTCCCCTAACGACGGAAAAAAGCCGGGGAGGAGCAATCCTCCCCGGTGACATCGCCGGCGAGTACGACAAGTAGGAGATAGGGAGGATTCGGGGATGCTTCGAAAGGTTCGACACCTACGCCGTGCCGCATTGATCGTCTGCCTCGTCGTTGGCGGGACAGCCGGCGCCGCGGTCGGCGGGGTCGCCGGCAATGGAAACGGTGGCCACGCGACCAGACTCTGGCAATCGTCGGTTACTGCGGCCAACTCGGTCGTCAGCTCGCCCACCAGCGGCGGCGGCTACCCGGAGAATCCACCGGTGGCCGGCGGCTGCGTCGGGCCGAGCCCGAACAACTTCAACGCCAACCATTCGGAGTCTGAGCTGGCCGTCATGCCCGGCACCGAGCAGATCGTCGGCTCCTCGAAATTCTTCTTCGACAAGTTCTCGACCGGCTACAACTTCTACCTGGGCAGTTACAACATCAACGGGGCCAACGGCTCGGCCAGCAACAACATCATCCAGGGCTATGACTGCTCGACCATCACGCCCGGGACCCTCGTCCAGAGCATGCCGCCGAGCTGGACCAATACCACGGATCCGAACGTCGCCTTCGACACCCAGGGGCGGGTCTACCAGACCATGCTGCCCTTCAACGCGTTCTGGACCAACCTTCACCCGGATGGGGAGATCACGGTCTCGTCCAGTGATGACATGGGTAAGACCTGGACGATCGACAACGGCGGCCAGGCCCTCGAGCAAGTGCCAAATGCCAGCTCATTCCAGTTTGGGTACGTCGAGGACAAGCAGTGGATCGCCGTCAACCATTTCGCCGGCAACAAGTACCAGGACCACATCTATTCCACCTGGGACCTGATCAACGGGACCACCGTCAAGCTGCGGATGGCCGCCTCGCGAGACCGCGGTAAGACCTTCTCTCCAGCGACCACGATCGTCTCGGCTTCGACGGACCAGCTGCGCGACCAGTTCAGCCAGACGGGGGTCGATTCGAATGGCGTCCTGTATGTGGCGTACGCGAACATCGGCAACAAGACCTCCGTGTCGGACTTCTTCGTCACGAAGTCGACGAACGACGGCAATACCTTCAGCACCCCAGTGCTCGCCGGGTCCGGGACGTCGATCGGCGTGAGCAGCGGGGCCCTGCCGAATACCACCTTCCGCGATGGCATCCCGATGTCGTTCACGGTCTCTCCGGATTATCCGGGCCACCTGTACCTGACGTACAACCACTGGAACGGCACACAGTACAACGTCTTCTTCGTCCAGTCGACCGATGGCGGAACGAGCTGGAGCGCCCCGGTGCCGGTCAACGACGACATCGCTTCAAACAAAGTTGCTGACCACTTCCAACCGGAAATCGCCGCTGGGCCCAACGGCGCCGTGGCGGTCGCCTTCTACGACCGGCGGGCGGCCTGCCCGACGGACGCGAGCATCATCCCTCAGGATCAGGGCCGCTCGAACTTCTGCATCGACGTCTCGGTGCAGGCGTACAAGGACGACGGAACCGGTGCAGCGCCGGTGGGCGCGAACATCCGGGCGTCGAACTTCACCTGGGACCCCCAGCAACCGGGACTGCTCGTGAACGCGGACGGTTCGCATACCGATCTGCAAACTCTTGGCGGACTCGGCCAGATGGCCTGCGCCTCGCACAACGATCCCTGCCGGCTGTCCTTTATCGGCGATTACTTTGGGCTCGCCATCTCGGGGAGCAGCATCTACACGTTGTCCGTCTCGACGCACTACCCATCTAACGTGTCGGCCGACGATGGCTCAACGCTCTACTACCAGCAGCAGGTGCTGGGCACCATCGGCAGGACGGCGGCAGGCATTCGATGACAACAACGAACCGATGCAGCCAAGGAGGAGCATGTGCGAAGAGTGGGTCCGGCATTTGCATTGGCGACCGGCGCCCTGGTGGCGCTGGCGAGTAGCCGGAGGGGAGGATCAGATGCGACTGGCAGCGAAGGCGGGAACGATTGAAAATTTTTGGAGGGAACGATGAAGCCAATCCGATTGAGCCTGAGTCTTGGCGCCATCGGGGCGCTGGCAGCAGCGCTAGTGAGCCCGGCGACCATGGTCCACGCCGCACCAAGCCACATGGCGCTGCACTGCGATGACCGCGCCACCTGTACCGAAGTCCACAACTATTCCGAGGTCTTCGGCGCGAATTACTATGTCGGCCACGACGAGCCGTCGACCCTCTTCTACTCGAGCCAGCCAGGCTCGGGCAACCGGATGACCTACCGTCTCACCCTGCCGAAGGACCCGCCGCCGCTGACGACCAACAGCTTCAATTTCCAGCTGCACCCGGCCTTCTGGTTCGGCATGGCCATGTGCGATGTCCAGTCCTATCCACAGCAGGTTTCGACCTGTACCCCTGATAGCGACAGCAACATCGCCAATAACCCGGATCCGACAGCGCCGGATTTCATGGGCCGACACGCTGGAACGGCGTTCATGGAGTTGCAGTTCTACCCGCCCGGCTGGGCGCCCTGGCCGGCTGGGAACAGTTGCGACGCGACCCAATGGTGCGCGGCGCTGAACATCGACAGCCTCTCGGAAGATCCCATCAACGGGACGGTTCTGAACCAAACCTGCCAGAACCTGGTCGGCGTCGAGTACGTGAACTTTGCCTTCCTCACCAAGGATGGCGTCGCGCAGGCGCCGGCCAACCCGGTGCAATCAACCACCGCGACCTTCACGCCGAATGCCAGCAAGGACCTGTTCATGGGTTCCGGCGACCAGCTGGTGGTCGACCTGCATGACAGCCCGAGCGGATTGGTTACGACCGTCACGGATCTCACCACTAAAGCGGTCGGCTCGATGACCTCGAGTGGGGCGAACCAGTTCGGGATGGTCAAGGCAGCCCCCGCGCCGTCGACCGAATGCACGAACATCCCCTACGACTTCCACCCGATGTACAGCACCTCCTCCGAGGAGACCCGCGTCATCTGGGCGGCGCACTCCTACAACATCGCCTTCTCCGACGAGATCGGCCACTTCGATTACTGCAGCACCGTCACCGCCAGGGGTGCCTGCGCGGGTCACGAGGGCTCGCCCGGGGACGTCGAGCTGAGCGACGGCGACGATAGCTTCTGCTTCCGGGCCGATCAGTCAACGCTGGTCCAGGTGGCCGGTTGCCTGGGGACGAACACCGGGTTTGATGGCGTGCCATACAAGACGGTCTGGCCAGACGGCGACACGCTGCACCATCCGACGTCGCTCCTGTTTACCAGCCCGCTAAGTCGCGGCGCGGATTACGAACGCATGGCGTTCGAGGCTGACTTGCCCCGGATCGAATTCGGGGTGTGCAACCGGTCAACCGGAGCCAACTGCACGATCATCCCGCAGACCGACGATGGTGCGCCCGCCAACTTCTATCCGTTCTTCAGCAACACGAACCTGCAGTCCACCTGCACCTGGGGTCTGGGAAATGATTTTCCCGGCGTGACCAACGATTTCGGGCGTAATGCCCAGTACGGTGCGCTGCTCCAGCTGACCTACCTGGTCTTCGGCGGCCAGGGCGCCACACTCCAGCGGTACAACAACTTCCGCAATGTGCTGGACTCGAATCCCTGCCCAGCAGCTCACCCGGGCGAAGGCGAGCAATAGAGGGAACTCAAAAAAGGGGCCGCGCCGCGAGGTGCGGCCCTTTTTCTTGGCCTGTTACCTCGCCGCGGTAAATGACCACTACAATGCAGCGGGTGCGAGACGGTGATGGCCAGGGCGCTGGCCCTCGGATTCCTGGTCGGGTTCCCGATCGCGCTATCGCCGGGACCGATTTTCTTCCTGGTCCTTCGACGCACGCTCGCCCGCGGCTGGCGTAGCGGTTTCGTCTCCGGTCTGGGCGTCGCCACCGGCGATGCGACCTATGCCGCGCTGGCGGCCTTTGGCGTTGCGGCCGTGACCACGGTTCTGCTCGCGGAGCGACGGTGGATAGTTCTTGTGGGCGGCGTCGCCATCACGCTGATCGGAGTGCGGACGGTGTTCCGTAGGGAAATACCCCCCACCCCGACCCTCCCCCACAGGCGGGAAGGGAGATATCCGCAAGGAGGGAGGGAAATGCCCAAGGGGGGAGGGACATGCGGGATGGATTACTTCTCGATTCTGGCGTTG
>Ga0102924_1003541_pt1 | contig 16352 bp, 5 predicted proteins | sample PaiPotPPM11metaG_FD_80116 | JGI IMG/M metagenome (GOLD analysis project Ga0102924, IMG submission 80116) | Iron sulfur acid spring bacterial and archeal communities from Banff, Canada, to study Microbial Dark Matter (Phase II) - Paint Pots PPM... ... | reverse complement strand
GGCAGACGTCCACCGGGTAGCGCAGGACGTTGCCGCGCCGCTGCGCGAACCGCGCGTGCGGTCCGGTCAGCGACGAGAGCACCGGGTTGTCGAGTGGGTGCGGCACCGCGTAATCGCCTCCGTCTGGCATCCATCTCGTGCGAGATCAGCTACTTACCCGTCCGCCGAAATCGTGCCTGGCTCGTCCGGCGGCCATGATCTTAACCCGGCCCCCGCCGGAACTGTTCCGGTCAGAGTGCGCGTCGGTGTTCCTTCTTCTTAGAAATCCGGGCCTTTACGTTCGGCGTGAGGCGGACGCGCGAGCGTCCAAAGCGGGGACGCCAAGGCGCGGGAGCCTAGGAGCGGAGACATGAAGCAGGGCTGGTCAACAGCCGTCGTGGCCGCTGTGGTCGCCGTGGCCGTCTTCATCACCGCCTGGGTGCTCTGGCCCAGGCCCGCTACCGTCACCGCGCCGGCCCGCAACATCGAGGCCGGGCCGGCCGCCGTGCCTCCTAACACCGTGCCTCCTAACACCGTCGTCGTCTCGGCCGCCGACGCTTCAGAACGCATCAACCAGGAAGTCACCGCCCTCGCGGGCACCGCCTGAACACGTACGCACACCCACCTGGAGCGGATCATGTCGTCCCGGCGAGGCAGGAACATCTGGCGCGGTGTGGCGACGATGACCGCGTTCGTCATCGGCATCACCCTCTGCGCGCCCACCGCCGTGGCGACGACAGCGATCCAGAACCGGACCGTGCCGCCGCCGAAGATGTACGGGTACGCGGCGGGACCGGCGCAGCAGAACGGAACCGCGGCCGGCCGGTCCCACTACGTGCCCGCGTCGGCCACGCGGACGGACCTGCGGGCGCCGGGCCACAGCGCTCCGCGGCCGGACCTGGCACCGCCCGCGATGGCGACAGGAAAGCTCGTGCCGACCGGGGAGGCGAGGACCGCGTCCGGCCATGTCGTCACCCACGCGGGAACGGGCGGTGGTACGACCCAGGGGACGGTCCAGGCAGCGGCCGCGGCCACCCTGGCCGACAACGCCTCGTACAGCGTCGCGGCAACCTATGACACCGTCCCGATGGCCAATCAGACCGGCCGCGTGGCGGTGACCTTGACCAACACCGGCACCGCCACCTGGTCCGGCGGGTACGGACTTGGCGCGAACGTTTACCCGGCCAGCGACACCACCGGCACCGGCACGCCGCTGACGACGGGCCAGGACGTGACGTTCCAGTCCACCGTCGCCCCCGGCCAGTCGGTGACGGTGGAGAGCGTGACGCCGAACGAGAATCCCGGGACGTACGAGATCTGCTGGGACATGGAGACCCCGTCCGGCGTGTACTTCTCCGCGGGCGGCGGCAGCACGTACTGCGCGGCGTACCCGGTCCAGCAGTACGCGGCGCAGGTCAACGAGCAGTCACCGTTGCCCGGCACCTCCGAGGACACCCAGACACCGCAGCTGAGCGCGTCCGCGACGGTCCCCGGCGGGTACCCGGTCAGTCCGGAGATCTGGTTCGCGTTCGAGTTGCTCATCCCGGGAGTCACGAGCGGCACGTACACGGTCGTGCAGTCCTCGGGCTGGGTGGCGAACAACGGCAACACCTGGTCCGTTCCGAAACCGCTCACCTGGGGGTCGACCTACTACTGGCAGGTGGCCGTCAGCGACGCCAGCACGCCGCCGAGCCTGTCCAGCACGTCGCTCACCTGGACGACACCGATCTCGTTCGTGGTGGGCGACGCCCAGCCGTCCGTATGGCACCAGTTCGGCCCCGTGGCGCAGGCCGACGACGGCAACCCGGTGATGACCTCCGACCTCGGCGCCAGCACCTACACCGGGTCGGGGAAGACGGTTGACCCGAAGACGGCGAACGTCACCCAGCAGGCCACCGACGCCAGCGTGGCGACCGCGGGACCGTCGCTGTCGATCGAGCGGACCTACAACTCGCTCGACCCGCGGACCTCGCAGGCGTTCGGCGCGGGCTGGTCGTCAGCGGAGGACATGTCGCTGGTCCCCGACCCCGACGGGACCGGCGCGCTGATAATGACGCTCGCCGACGGACAGCAGGTACGGTTCGCGAAGAACGCCAGCGGCGGGTACGCGCCCCCGCAGGACATGTACGCAATCGTCACCGCGGTCAGCGGCGGCGGCTTCTCGGTGACCGACCAGACGGACACCACGTACTACTTCACTCAGCCCAGCGGGACTTCCTGGCTGCTCTCCAAGATCGCCGACGACGAGGGCGGCGGGGAGGTTTTCGGCTACACGAGCGGTGAGCTGACCACGATCACGAACAACGTCTCCGGGCGGGCCCTGCACCTGACCTGGTCAACGCCGAGCAGCGCGGCGTACTCGCACGTGGCGACGGTGTCCACCGACCCGGTGACCGCGGGGCAGGCCAGCACGGCGCTGACCTGGACGTATACCTACAGCGGCGATTTGCTGAAGACGGTGTGCCCGCCGGGCACCACGACCGCGTGCACGCAGTACACCTACGTGACCAACGGCTCGCACGCACCGACGGCAGTGCTGAACGCGAACCCGACCGCCTACTACCGCCTCGACGACCCGTCAGGCACCACCGCGGCGACGAACGAGGTCCCGGTCAACGACCTCACCACGGTGAACCCGCCGGCGGCCGAGATCAACACCACGCTCGGCGCTGCGGGCCCGGGTTCGGGCGCGACCGCCACCGGCTTCAACGGGACCAGTTCCTATATCCCGATGGACGGCGCCTGGTGCACGGCGCCCGCGACCAGTTCCTGCATTCCGGTCACCGGCAGCAACCGGATCGTGACCAGCTCCACGACAAGCCTCGGCTTCAGCGTGTGGTTCAACACGTCCACGGCGTCCGGCGTGCTGCTCGGGCTGACCTCGATCCTGCCGGGCAGTTGCACCACGGGCTGTTCCGCCGTCAACGCGACGCCGATCATGTGGATCACCAGCACCGGTCACCTGGAAGGCGCGGGCTCGCTGACGTCTACCGCGGTCGTTGACGACGGCAAGTGGCATCAGGCGGTGCTCATCCCCGGCCAGGCGCTGTACATCGACGGGACGAAGGTCGCCTCGGGTACCACGGCCTTCGTCACCCCGGCCGGCACGTACGCGCTGCTCGGCACCGGTATCGTCCCGTCGGGCGCGACCGGCAACTGGGAGTTCTTCAACGGCTCGCTCGCGGATTTCGCCGTGTACCAGAACGAGCTTCCCGGCGCCGGCACGGTGGCCGCGCAGTACGCCGCGGAAACGAAGCCGGCGGCCGAGTTGTCTGGCGTCACGAGCCCGGGCGGGCGCACCGAGATGTCCGCCACCTACGACACCGTCAACGACCGGGTGACCTCGCTCACCGACGCGCACGGCGGAACCTGGGATTACAGCTCACCCGTGACCCAGTCGCTGTCGGCCGGGTACGACGACGCGGTCCTGGCATCGGGACCGGAAGACTTCTGGCCGCTGAACGACACCAGCGGCCCGCTGGCCCATGACCTGGTCGGCGGGGCGGCGACCGCGGCCGTCCAGCGGCCGCCGGCGACCTACAGCAACGTGACGCTCGGGGCCGAAGGGCCGACCGGGTTCGCCGACGGCCCGGCGGCGAGCTTCAGCGGCAGCGGGTCGCAGGTCAGCGTCCCCGGCGGGTACTTCGCGGGCACCGCCGGCGCGGGCGAGTCGGCCGAGCTGTGGTTCAGCGCCACCAAGGCCGGGACGCTCCTCTCGACCGGGTCCGGCACTGGCGGGAACCCGCCCACGCTGTGGCTCAACTCCAGCGGCTGCGTGGAGGGAACGGTCGACGGCGTCCTGCTGAACGGCTCGACAGCGTGCGCGTCGGCGATCGGCGACGGAAAGTGGCACCAGGTCGTCTTCACGCTGAGCGCCGTGGGGACCAACTCGACGGGTACCGCCTCCATCCAGACCGCCACGCTTTACGTGGACGGCAAGGTGCTCGCGGCGAACACGGTTACGCCCGCCGCGGTCTCGGCCGCGGGGTACACCGCCGTCATCGGCAACGGGTCAGACGGCGACTTCACCGGGTCGATCGCCGACGTCTCGCTCTACACCACCGTGCTATCGGCGACCGACGTCACCGCGCACTACGACGGGCTGCACAACCAGGTGCTGGTCCAGGAGCCAGGCGGCAACCCCGCGCTGCCCACCTACCTGGCGACCCCCGCGCTTAACGCCCAGACGGTCACCGTCAGGGACCCGTTCAGCAAGAACGCCTCCTACGTCTACGCGAGCGGCGACCTGATCAAGACCACCGACGTGCTCGGCGGCGTGACCTGGTACGGGTACGACGCCTCGAACCGCGCCACGACCGTCACTAATCCCGACGGTTACAACACGTACACCACGCACGACTCATACAACAACGTCACGTCCACGACCACCTGCGCGGCGATCAACGACTGCCAGACGTCCTACGAGTCGTACTACGAGAACCTCGCCAGCCCGCTGGACCCGCGCAACAACAAGCCGACGGACGAGCGCGACGCGCGCTCGTCCTCGCCGAGCGACCCGGCCTACGACACCGTCATCGCCTACAACGCTTCGGCCGAGATGACATCGAAAACCACCCCGCCGACCGCGGCCTGCCCGTCAGGCTGCAAGACGACGTACACCTACACCACCGGGTCCGAGTCGGCTGTCGGCGGCGGGACCGAGCCGGCCGGCCTGCTGGCATCGACAAGTTCCCCGAACGGCGGGCTGACCACCTACGCCTACGACTCGGCGGGTGACGTGGCTCAGGTGATGAATCCGCTGAAGCTCGTGACCACGCACACCTACGACAACCTGGGCCGCGGGCTTACGTTGACGCAGGTCTCCGACACCTACCCGGCGGGCCTGACCACGACCTACGTCTACGACAGCCTGGACCGGGTGGTCAAGGAAACGGACCCGCCGGTCACCGACCGGGTGACCGGCGCGGTGCACACCGAGGTGACGACAACCACCTATGATCCCGACGACGACGTGCTCACCAGCGAGATCAGCGACACGACCGCCGGTGACGCGTCGCGCACGACGACCAAGACCTATGACGCCCACGGCAACCTGGCATCCGTCACCGACCCGCAGGGGAACGTTACCAAGTACACGTATGACGCCCTCGGCGACCGCATTACCGCGACCAACGCCGCCGGCGTCACCACGGCGTACACCTTCGACGCGGCCGGGAACCTGCTCACCACCACGCTCGACGGCTACACCGGCAACCCGTCCAGCCCCATCACGGCGGAGAACCTGGTCCAGGACTCCCGCTCCTACGACCCGGCCGGGAACCTGGCGTCGGACACCAACGTGGAGGGCACGACAACCGACTACACCTATTACGGCAACGGCCAGCTCGCCTCCACCTACGTGGCCGGCCCCTCGGGCCAGGAAGACGTGCACGCGTACGTCTACGACGCGGCGGGCAACAAGGTCTCCGAGACCGACCCGGGCGGCCTGGTCGTCAACACCGTCTACAACGCGGACAACCAGGTCACCTCGCAGACCACCGATCCGACGGGGGTCGACCGCACGACCAGCGCGGCCTACGACCCAGACGGGAACGTCGTCAAGCAGACACTGACCGGCGGCGGGGTCACCCAGACCGAGACCATGACCTATAACGCGATGGACCAGGAGCTGTCGCAGACCGTCGACAACACGGGCGGAAACCTGACCACCACGTACGTGCGGGACAAGCGCGGCCTGGTGACTTCCGAGACCGACCCGGCGGGCAACACGACGACGTACCAGAACGACGAGGCCGGGCGAACGGTCGTGACGACCGCCCCGGCGGTGCCGTCGCAGACGGGGAACGGCGCCCCGGCGGTGACGGCTAATCCCGTCACCATGGTCGGCTACGACACGTTCGGCGACGAGACCGAGACCTCCGACGCGGACGGCAACGTCACCACTTACACCTACGACCTGGACGGCCAGCAAGTTACCGCGACCAACCCGGCCTACACCCCGCCCGGGTCAAGCACCCCGGTCAACGGCACCACCAAGACGACCTACAACAGCCTGGGCGAGCAAACCAGCGAGACCGACCCGCTGGGCAACACCACCTCGTACGGCTACGACCAGCTCGGCGACGAGACCAGCGAGACCGACCCGGGCGGCGGGGTGACCACTTATACCTACGACCCGGCCGGCGAGCAGCTCTCGGTGACCGACCCGACCGGAGCGCAGACCCAGGCGACCTACGACAGCCTGGGCCACATGGTCACCACGACGGACCTGGTGCGGCAGAACGACTCCGCCGCCTTTACCACGAAGTACGGGTACGACGACGCGGGCGACCGGACTTCGCAGACCAGCCCGACCGGGGTCGTCACGCACGCCGCTTACGACGCGGCGGGGGAACAGACCTCGACCACGGACGGGGCCGGGAACACCACGTCCTACGCCTACAACCTTGACGGCGACCTGACCAAGACCACGCTGCCCGGCGGAACCGCCACCACGGCGACCTACGACCTGGCCGGGCGGCAGACCGGGCAGTCTGACCTGAACGCCAGCGGCACGGTCCTGCGGTCAGAGTCCGCCACCTATACCCCCGACGGCCAGGTCGCCACCTCGACCGACTTCCGCGGCGACACATCCACGTTCAGCTACGACGCGACCGGGGTGCCGACCGCGCAGACCCAGCCGGTCTCAGCCAGCGCGTCGATCACGGTCAAGTACGGATACGACCTCGACGGAAACCGCACCGCGCTGACGGACGGCAACCTCAACACCACGTACACCACGTATAACGCGCTCGGGCTGCCGGAGAAGATCACCGAGCCGACGACCGCGTCCTACAGCACCGCCGCCGACTCCACCACCACAGACAGCTACGATGCCGACGGCGACCTGGTCACCCGCGACCTCCCGGGCGGCGTACAGGTCAGCGACACCTACGACGCCATGGGCAACCTGACCGCGCAGTCCGGCTCCGGCGCCACCGCGCCGACCGCGACCCGCTCCTTCACCTACGACAGTGCCGGGCGGGTGCTGACCGCCGCGACCGGCGCCGTCGGCACCCAGGGCAGTTCTGCCTACCAGCCCGCCACGTCCGAGACGTTCCAGTACGACGACCGCGGCCTGCTCCTGTCCGCATCAGGATCGGCGGGCACGTCGGTGTACACGTACAACGGGAGCGGACAGCTCGCCTCGGCAGCCGACGCCGCGGGCACGTCCACCTACACCTACGACAGCGCCGGCCGCCTCGCGACCGACGCCGACGCCGCGTCCGGCACCACCGGCACCTACAGCTACAACTCCCTGGACCAGGTCACCCAGATCTCGTACGGCTCGGGGAACGACACCCAGTCCATCGGCTACGACAGCCTGCACCGGGTGGCCTCCGACACCATCGCCACCGCCTCGGGTGCCACGGTCGCCTCGATCGGCTACGGCTACAACGCCAACGACGACGTCACCTCGGTCACCACCAGCGGGCTGGCCAGCTCCGGCGGCACGACCGGGACAGTGACCAACACCTACGGTTACGACGAGGCCGACCGGCTGACCTCCTGGACCGCCACCCCGTCCGGCGGGACCGCCACGACCCAGACCTACGGGTACGACAACGACGGGAACATGACCAACGACAACGGCGTCACCTACACCTACGACGCCCGCGACGAGCTGATGTCGAGCAGCAGCGGCAGCACCTACGCCTACACCGCGGACGGCGAACTGCAAAGCGCGGGCAGCGCCTCCTACACGTTCGACGCCTACGGCCAGCAGATTACCGCCGGGACCGCCGGCTACACCTGGGACGCCCTCAACCGGGTCGTGACCGCGGGAGAACAGAACGGTTCCGGTACCGGCGAGGCTCTCACCTACGAGGGCATGACCAGCGAGGTCGCGTCCGACTCGTCCGCCACCTACTCGCGCGACCCGGCCGGCGACATCACCGGGGTCAACGCCGCGGTCGGCGGCAAGACGCTCGCGCTCAACGACCAGCACAACGACGTGTCCGGGCTGTTCACCGCGTCCGGCACGGCGCTGGCCGGGTCCACCACCTACAGCCCCTGGGGCCAGGTGCTCGGCAGCACCGGGCCGACGGTCCAGGTCGGCTACCAGGGGCAGTGGACCGACCCGCAGAGCGGGCAGGTCAGCATGGGCTCCCGGTTCTACCAGCCGGGAACCGGCTCGTTCACCAGCGTGGACACTTACACCGGGGCGGAAGGCGGCAAGGCCGCGGTGTCGGACAACCTGTACGCCTACGGCAACGACAACCCGGTGACCGTCACCGACCCGTCCGGCCACTCCCCGTCCAGCGGCTCCGGCGCCGGGGACATCACCGCGGGCCAGGTCGCCGCGGCCGCCGCGCGCGCCGCCGAGGCACGGGCCAAGGCCGTCGCCGCGGCCGCGGCGGCGGGGGGCGCCAGGCTGGCCGCCTCCGCGGCGTCCTTCGCCGCCACGAGCGCCGAGGCACTGGCCAATGCGCTCAACGCCGCCGCGCAGAAGGCCGCCGTGCTGGCCGCGAAGCTCGCCCAGTTGGCCGCCGCCGCGTTCCGGGCCGCCGCCGCCCAGCTGAAGGAGGCGGAGTCCTGGCAGGACAAGGCCGATGCGGCGTGGGAGTCGGCCCGGCAGCACCTGGACGCCTCGCATGGCTGGAACCCGTTCTCCGACGCGGCGAATGCCTATGACGCGGCCAAGGAAGCCGCTCTCGCCACCTACTACGAGTTGCGGGCCGGGGCCGCGTTCGCCGCCTGGGGCGTTATGGAGATTGGCGCCGAGGCCCTGCAGCTGACATCCGATGCCGCGACGGTCGCGGCGCAGCTCGCCGCCTCGGCCGCCAGGGGTGCCGCGAAGTTCGCCGCCCTGGCCGCCCGGGCGGCCGCTGCCGCCGCGCGCACCGCCCAGGAGCTGTCCGCCTACGCGGCCGAGCAAGCCGCGATAGCGAACACTTACCAATCCGAAGCCGAGCACCTGGCCGAGGCCTACGCCGTGCAGCAAGCGCGCAAGGCCGCGGCCGCCGCCCTCGCCGCGGCCCGCGCCGTCAAGAGAGCCGCCGAGCGCGCCGCCCGGGCCCTCAAGAAGGCCGCCAAGGCTGTCGCTCACGTGGCCGTCGATGTGGGGAAGGCCGCGTACAAGTACTCCGGCGCCCAATCCGTCGTCTCCTGCGTCACCAACCCCAACGTGTCCTCCTGCGTGCAGGCCGGCCTTGCCGTCGCCATGGTCGTGGCCACGGTCGCTACCGGGGGAGGAGCAGCCGTGGCGGACGCCGCCGTCGATGTTGCCGCCGACGCTGCCGAAGAAGGCGCCGCCGACGTCGCGGAAGAAGGCGCGACGGAAGCTACGGAAGACACCGGAGAAAGCGCCGCGGAATCGTGCACTACCGGAGGCGAAAGCTTCACCGCGAACACAAAGGTGCTGCTCGCCTCCGGCGTCGCTGTCCCGATCAGCCAGCTCGTTCCGGGCGAGAAGGTCCTGGCCACTAACACGAAGACCGGCAAGACCCAGTCGGAGACCGTCACCGCGGTCCTGGTCCACCACGACACCGACCTGTACAACCTCAAGATCCGGTCTGGTCACACCACGTCCGTGATCGATACCACCAGCAACCACCTCTTCTGGGATCCTTACCTGCACCAGTGGGTCGCTGCGGCCAAGCTGAAGAAGGGCGAGCACCTCAAGACCCCGAACGGCACGCTGGCAACCGCCGACGGCGGAACCACCCCCAAGGACCACGACGGCTGGATGTGGGACCTCACCGTCCCCGGCAACAACGACCACGACTTCTACGTGTTGCCTGAAGAAAGGGACGGCGGAGGAGCGTACTACCATGTCGATGAGCATGGAGTCACGGCTGTGCTCGTCCACAACGTCAACGATCCGTGCGACATCTCCACTCTGAAGTCCTATGCGAGGCAAATCCGCCAGGCGGGAGATACTCCACGGGCGATCAATAGTCGGGTAATCGCTGTCGGACAAGATGAGGCGGGCAACCTGACGGCCGGATCGAGCAATGGGTTTGATATGGGAATGCAAACGGAGGCAGATAACCTTGGCATCCGGACAGTGCCCAGCATCGGTGGGCAGCATGCGGAAGAGGACCTAATGCTGGACAACCAGGACACGCTATGGCCGCTTAAGCGAGTCGCTTCCGACAACCAGGGAGCATGTGGCCCTGAGAGCCATGACTGCGCTGGGCAGATGGATGATCTCGGAATCGAGCACAATTGACCGGATCCGATTATGGTTTGTATGCCGAGATAAAAGATCTTGCCAAAGCCCTCGAGGGTGCTACGGCACAAGGCATGGCTGCGACATTCGGTGTGTGCGGTCGCGCCTTGGCCCCGCTGCTCGAGAAGGTCGAGCAGCGGAGCGGCGGAAAGTGGAGAGTTCCTGACCTCCCCTTGGCCCTAGCAATAATTGAGGAATTTGCTAGCGGATCGGCTGCTCCCGGAGATCACAGTGGGATAAGAGAGCGGCTAATGGGTGAGATACCGGGTGAACACCCATGGAGTACGTACGCACAGGACGTCCTCATCTGCGTGGACGCGGGGTTGGCAGCGGCATCGGCCGAAGGGCGACCTAAGCCCATCGTGATCGAGTATGCCTTGGAGCCACTCGTGGCATTTATGGAAAATCGCGATGCCGACATGATTCGTGTGTACGGCAAGAATCGTTGGAGGGCTCAAATCATCGAGGATCCGGCCATGGAGGCGGCGATCGGATTTCTGCGGGACATGATCGCAGAAGTATCGCGGGCGACATCGGTCGATTCCGAGGAACTCAAGAGGCTGGTGAGTAACGCGAGCGTCCTTCGCCCTGGCTCACCGAAACCGAGAAGGGAGCCGTACATACCACCTGACTCCCAAGACCCGCTATTCTGAACCGGTTGAGTGCGCTTTGCGCAGCGGGAAAAGGCTCACTATTTCCCGAGGCTGATCAGTTTCCGGGGGCTGGACAACGATCCCGTGCGGCAGGTCACTGAATCCCTCCCTCCGGGTACCGAACGGGAGCCAGGTGACAGTGGTCCCGCACGCGTGGGCCCCCTTGCGGCGTACGCGGACCTAGTGGTGTTCTCCCTTGACCGCCTGGCTTTCCTGCTGAATGGTGAGGACTCCGTCCGGGGAACGCTGAAGGCCTCGTCTCAGGTGTGAAGCCTGAGGCGAGGCCTTAGCCGCCGGGTCCTACGAAGAAGAGGTCGCAGCGGTCACGTCGGCGGGGTCGTGGGGTTGACGGCGGTCGCCTGGCCCGTACTGTATTCGCACAGCGTGGTACCACCGGTTGCGATTGTTCCGTTGCCCCAGTCGATCAGGATATTGCTGATGTCGCCGCTCCTGTCGATGTATCCCGCGTACTGACCGGTGCCGTTGACGTTGGAGCACAGCAGGATTCCCCAGCCGACGCCGGCGCCGGTGATGAGCGTGCTGTTGAGGCCGTCGGTATCCTTGCAGTCCGCGTAAGACAGGTCGCCGCTGCCGTCCGTGTACTCGACCCCGAGCACGGCATCGTTGTCCGCGCAGTACGCGATCGTGCGGAAGGACGTCGGGCTCGTCCCCTTGCACCAGGTGTAAAACTCGTAGCTGTTACTTTCACCGGTGAGACAGCTCGAGAGAGTAAGCGGTATGGCCGTTGCGGCGGGTGCGGTCTTCGCGGTGCTGCTCGGGACCGCCGCCCCGGCCGGCGCCGTGCTCAGGCCCAGCGCCAGCACCAGTCCCGCGACTACCGTGAGAGCGGCCGTTGTGAACTTGCGCCCTGGCCTGCCGTGCCGCCATCGTGCAGGTCTTGGCTCGTCTGGTGTACGCAATTGTGATGTGCGCAATGAACGCTCCATTTCGCCGTCCGGCTGACACCGGAAACATAAGCGAGTGGCCCTCGTGTGGCAAGGGGCGTAGACGCGTCGCGAGCTTTCGGCAGATTTACCGGAGGTGATCCTGGCCTTGTCCATTTCCCCGGATGCACGGCGTGGCGCATGCGCGGGGATGCTCGTTTCCACTCGATTCACCCTGGTCATCGACGTTGTAGCGGGCTCTCAACGCCGTGCGGCCGTACGCGGTTGCCGTACCCCGTACCGCCCACGACGCGACAGTTTCCTTAACCAGTCCTGGAACTATTCCAGCCAGAATTCCAGTTAGTGTTCCTTTCCCCGGGGGATGTCCGGCTCTTAGATTCGGCGTGAAGCGGACGTGCACGCGCGAGCACCCGGAATCCGGGGAAAGGACCCGCAGTGAATTTCTCATTCAGGATCCGGCGCAAACGATTGATCGCCGCCGGAGTTGCCGCCCTGGCGATCGGCGGATTCGCGGCTGCCCTCCCTGCCCGTGCGGCCGTGATATGGATCCCCGTGATCACGGACTCCGTCACGACAGGCGACGTCACGGGACCAGACGTCATCGTGGACTGCGCCGTCAAGCAGATCGCGATCGGCGGCACGGACGCTATCGCCGTGCCGGTCGGCTGCCTGACGGAGTACAACGGCGAGTGGTACAAGGTCAGCTGGACCGGCACCGGCGTCTCCACCGAGCTGACCCAGCAGACGGACGGGAATTTCGTCCTCTACGCGGGCAACGGCAAGGTCTGGGCCGCGGCCACGAGGTTCGTCTCCAACGCCAACGGGCCCGGCTGCCTGGCGCAATTCCAGAGTGACGCCAACCTGGTCGTCCGCAACTGCGACAGCACGGCGATCTGGAGTTCCGGTACCCATACCTACCCCGACGCGGTCCTCGCCTTCCAGGCGGACGGGAACCTCGTCATCTACGAGTCGACGTCCGGCAAGGCGCTCTGGTCCACCAAAACCAACTCATGATCGCCGTGACCGGTTTCGCCGGCTCCAGTCGGCGAAACCGGTCACGACGCTTCAGTCACACGGTTTCATCACACGGTTTCATCACACGGGCGCGGCGGCGCGGCTTTCCTCTTCTTCGTGCTGGGCTGCCTGCTCGCACGCGTATGCCCGGAGCAAGTGACTCATGGTGTACCGCTCCTGGCCCGTGGCCTGGATCAGGCTCGCGCGGGCCAGGGCGTCAAGTGCCCGACCCGCGCGCTCTGGTGTCGTGCCGGTCAGGGCGGCGATCGCGTGCGGCTCGAGATCAAGGCCTGGGTGCTGGCCAACCAGCCGGAAGGTGCGGGCGGCATCCCTGTCGAGCTGCCGGTAGGACCACGAGAACGCGGCGCGGATATCGGCGGCCGGGTCGGCCAAGTCGGTGAACGCGTCCAGGGTTGGCTGCCCGGCCAGGTCCGTGACGATACGAGACAGCGGCAAGTCCTGGCGGTGTTCCGCCCGGGCCGCGACGATGCACAAGGTCAGCGGCAGTCCCGCGCACGAGCTGACGATCTGGTCCGTGGCGGGCCGGTCGGTGGCGAGCCGGGCGGAGCCGAGGCGCGCCGCGAGTAGCTGCCGGGCTTCGGCGCTGGTGAGCGCGTTCAGGGGCAGCGGGCGGGCGGCCTCGGTAACGGTGAGACCGGGCAGCTGGTCACGGCTGGTGACGATAACCCGGCAGGTCGGGCTCCCCGGCAGCAGCGGACGGACCTGCGCCGCGTTGCGTGCGTTGTCGAGGACGATGAGCATTCTCTTCCTGGCTAGCAGGCTGCGGTAGAGGCCTAGCTGTGCCTCTGCGGTCGCCGGGAGCCGGTCGGCGCGGACCTGCAGCGAGTCGAGGAATACCCGGGCCGCAGCCGGGGGCGTCAGCGGCGTGCCCGCAGGGCCGAAACCGCGCAGGTTCATGAACAGCTGCCCGTCAGGGAATTCCTCGGCGACCTGGTGCGCCCAGTGCACCGCGAGTGCCGTCTTTCCCACGCCCGCGGAGCCGGTGATGGCAGTGACGAGTGTCTTCCCGCCGGGCTCGTCGAAGATGCGCGACAGGGTCTCCAACTCGTCGTTACGTCCGGTGAAAGCGGGGGTAGGCGCGGGCAGCAGCCGCGGGACGTAGCCGTGGCCCGCCCGGGGCCGGGCAAGTTCCGTGCTATGTCCCAGGCGGCGTTCGGCGGTGGCGATGAATTCCGCTCGCTCCGCGTCGCGCAGGCCCAGGGCATCGGCCAGGCGGTCCACCGAGTCGGGGTACGGCCACCGGGTGCGGCCGCATTCCAGCTTGCTGATCGCGCGGATGCTCAGCCCGGATCGTTCGGCGAGCTCTTGTTGTGACAACCTCGATGACCTGCGACGGGCGCGCAACCGGCCCCCGAATCCTCTAGCGCCTTCGTCCATCACTTTCCTCTCACTGAGCGCGAATCAGGAAAGAACATAAATTTTGCGGGAGACATCGTGGGCCGCGGTCGTCTTCGTTATGAAGGCCGATGAGATCGCTAACTGATCATTCTGCAGCTCCCGGCTAAAGCGGATCAGCCCACACGTGGATGCTCCCAAGTACGCGTGACATCTGCGTGATAACCGGGTGATAACGCAGGACCAGAGCTCGTGCGGCAGGGCGGCTATACGCTCCGGCGTCTTCGGTGCGGTCGCGGCCTCGGTCCGTACGAATGCTCACCTGGAACCACATGTGCGATAGCGTCTTATACCGGCATTTATCCGGACCGGTGCCAGAAGCGGGGAGATCCAATGCAGTTCCAGGTGCTGGGGCCTTTGCAGGTGATAACTGGTAATTCCAATACGATTTCCGCGGCCCGCCTGCGAACACTGCTGGCGGTGCTGCTGTGGCGAGCGAACCAGCCGATGGCGGCCGACGAAATCGCCGAGCTGGTGTGGGATGGCGCGCCGCCTGGCGGCGCCTCGGACGCGATTCGCGCCCTAGTTATGCGGTTGCGGCGGCGGCTGGGCGCCCCCGCCGCGGCGCGGATTGTGACCCGTCCGCCCGGCTACGCTATCGAGATCTCCGGTGACGAACTGGACGCGTCGCTATTCGAAACGCTGATCCAGCAGACGGGCGCGGCGCTCAGCGCGGGACAATGGGCGGAGACGGCGCGGACCGCGAGCTTGGCGCTGGGATTGTGGCGGGGCGCAGCACTGGCCGATATCCCCTCGCAGTTGCTACGCGACCGCTGGGTGCCGCACCTGGAGCAGGCGCGGATGCAGGCGCTGGAGTGGCGCATTGAGGCACACCTGCATCTGGGACGCCACGAGCATGTCGTCTCGGAACTGGCGGACCTGACGGGGCGTCACCCGTTGCGGGAACGTTTCCACGTCCAGCTCATGCTCGCCCTGGCTCGCTGCGGTCGTCAGGCGGAAGCATTGGAGGCCTACCAGCACGTCCGCCAGGCGCTGGTCGATGAGCTCGGGATCGAGCCCGGACCCGAATTGCGTGCCCTGCACGAGCGCATCCTGTCCGGCGAGAGCCAACCCGCGGTCACCGTCGCCGGCTACGCGGCGATGTTGATGGTGCCTCGGCAGTTGCCCGCCGCGCCGCGGCACTTCATGGGTCGGCAGACCGAGCTAGACGGGCTCACCGCCCTTGCCCAGGGCGACGGTGGTCACGCGGGGACGGTGGTGCTCTCGGCGATCGACGGGATGGCCGGGATCGGCAAGACCGCGCTGGCCGTGCACGCTGCGCACCGGCTGGCCGGGGATTACCCGGACGGGCAGCTTTTCCTCGATCTGCACGGGTACACGCAAGAACGGCGACCGCGCACGTCGGGTGAGGCGCTGGACTGGCTGCTGCGCGCTCTGGGGGTGCCGGCCGGGCTGATCCCGAAGGACGAGGAGCAGGCCGCTGCGCTCTATCGTCAGCGCCTGGCCGGCACCAGGACCCTGATCGTGCTGGACAACGCGGCCACCGAGGCACAGGTACGCCCGTTGCTGCCCGGTGCCGGGTCGTGCCTGGTGCTGATCACCAGCCGGCGGCGCCTCAAGGCCCTAGACGACGCCCGCACCCTGTCACTGGACCTGCTGCCCGGGTCAGAGGCGGCGGCGCTGCTGCGCGCGGCGGCCGGGCCCGGTCGCGTCCCGGCGGACGATCCGCTGCTGGGCGAGGTCACCGGGCTGTGCGGGTACCTGCCGCTGGTGCTTCGCATCGCCGCCGCGCTGCTGCGCCACCGCCCGGCTTGGAACCTGGAACACCTCCACGGGCTGCTGCGCGAACAGCACCGGCGCATCCCCGCGCTCTCCGACGGGGAACGGGACCTGGGCGCCATATTCGACCTGTCCCAGCAGAGCCTCACCGTCGACCTGCAGCGTGCGTTCCGCCGCCTGGGGCTGGTTCCCGGCCCCGACCTGGACACCTACGCCGCCGCGGCCCTGACTGGCACCGACCCGGCCACCGCCACCGGCCTGCTGGAGGATCTGGTCGACCACAATCTGCTGATCGCGTACACCCCCGGCCGCTATCGGCTGCATGGCCTGTTGCGAGCCCACGCCCGTATCCAGGCCGTCACCGAGGCCGACCAGGGCAGTGCCCTGGATCGACTGCTGTCGTACTACGCGTATACCGCGCAGAGTGCCTCCATCATCATCGCACGCTCCCCCCGGCCCGAACCCCATGGC
>Ga0102924_1003540_pt1 | contig 16356 bp, 12 predicted proteins | sample PaiPotPPM11metaG_FD_80116 | JGI IMG/M metagenome (GOLD analysis project Ga0102924, IMG submission 80116) | Iron sulfur acid spring bacterial and archeal communities from Banff, Canada, to study Microbial Dark Matter (Phase II) - Paint Pots PPM... ... | reverse complement strand
GACAGCAAAGACAGCCAGCAGCCCGACGTGAAGGCCGACGACAAGACCGCCGCTTCAACTCCAAAAACTGACGAAAAGCCGGCCGAGAAGAAAGCGTCAACCGAAATCAAGCCCGGCCAGTCACCCGAGGAACGGCAAAAAGCTTACGAGGGATGGAAGACACGCATCGCCGATCAGAAAAAGAAGGTTGACGTGCTCGCTCATGACCTCGATGACTTTCAGCACAACGCCACGCTGGCACAAGTGAGTGTCTGGCCGGAGACGCAAAAATATGGGCAGGGCCTTGCCGATAAACAGAAAGCACTGGCCCAGGCGAAAGCGGAACTCAGCGATCTGCAAGAGCAGGCACGAAAAGCCGGGGTTCCGGCTTCTGTGGCCGAGTAGAGTTCAGCGCGCTTGTCTGAGCCTGACAATCTGACGCGCGTGGTGTTTCCCATGCACCCAATGGAATTTTCGCCATTCGCTGGCAGTCATCGGCCCCAGGATCGGATGATCGGCGATAGTCTTTCCCCGGCCGAATCGGGAATCGCATTCGGAAATTACGTTTTCCATGCGGCTGATATTTTCAAAGATTTCCGCAGTCAGCTGCGAAATGGGAGTGCCGCGCGGAAGCACGGGCACGGGCGACTTGCGGCCAGGTGGAAAAAATCCCAGCCAGAGGATTCCACGGCGCTGCCAGCGCTTGCTGCTTCGGTCCGGGCTTGCTCCCGATTTTCCCGACCCCAGACAGCGCTCGCAGTTTTTGATGGTGCCGCGGTAGGTCAAATTCAGGTGGTCCAATATTTCTGCTGAACTCCACTTGCCCTCAGGATGGCGCGCCATATCTTCGGCCGACATACCGTCGATCGCGGCTGCGAGCCGGTCTCGCAATTCAGACAGTTTCGAGGTCACGTCTAGTAGAATGCTCTCCAGGAATTCCAATCGCAACAGTTCTTTTCCGACAAAGGGGCAGCCTATGAAGAGACTCGCGCTAATTTTGCTGTCGCTGGCGACGGTTTGCGGATGTACCTCTCCGGCGAACCAGGAGGAGCAAAAGCCGCAACCGCCGGAGGCCCTCACCGGACGCAGCGCTTTTCAACGGCTCTACGTATCTGCCCACGGGTGGGCCGGCGATGCCAGGCCTTATCAACTGCAGTCACAGGTCTTTGGCGACAACAAAGGTACCGACGGAAAAGCTCCTATATGGCGCGCCTCATTTGGCTCGGCAACGCAACACAGTTCTAAACCTTACATGTGGTCCGGAGTTGATTCGCCTGACGCTCCCTCGCGCGGAGTCTCCCCCGGAGCGCAGGACAATTACTCGCCGAATAATGCCTTCGACGTCAATTTCCTGAAGATTGATTCCGACAAAGCTTACGAAGTCGCTCAAAAACATGGCGGTGACAAGATCGCCGGTACTCCCGTTACCTATTTGCTTGAGTGGGCAGCTGGCGAGAACAACCTCGTTTGGCACGTCATTTACGGACCGAGCCGAAATGATGCCAAGCTGGTTGTAGATGTGGACGCAACCACCGGAGAATTCATCCGCAAAGAAAAGTAAGGATGGGGGGAATTGGCGAATTGGCAACCGTCAAGGCTCCGGTTACGACGTCTTTCGCTTAAAGACAAAAACTACCGAGTTCGAGCGCGGTTGATAGTTCTTGGCATCGTCGCCCCAGCGATAATCAGTCTGAGTCGCGTGAATATCAGCAACCCCGGTTAAGTCGTAGTGATCGTGAACATACTTTTGCGCCCAGGACAGAATAAGCCCTTCCGAATGGTCGTGGGGCAACCATGATGCCCGCACGTTGACCCATACCAAAGCTTCGGGCCGAGCCGCTTCAATTTCACTGATCATCTGTTGTTGCATTTTCAGCGCGTATTTCTGTTCCTCCATGAGTCCGTAGGTATATATGTAGCCGGTAGCAGAATGCCGGTGCGCGTAGAAATATATCTCCGGTTCTGAGCCGAGCACGACCATGCTGGCATTCTCGGAAGTGTGCTGGCGGATATAGTCAGCGACGGGAATTGCCTCGGGGAACGGATTGCCCCCGTAAATTCCGCGGCTTGTGGCAGTCGGATTATTTTCCAGAAAAAAGTCTCTCTGCGTGTAGAAGCACCACCCCAGTGCCAGAAATAAAATAATCGCTGGTGCGTAACGCAGGCTTCTGGTTTGTCGATCCCGGCTGATGATTTTCATCCCCGAGCTAACCGCAATACCCGCCAACACCGAGACCGCCGGAAGCATGAGAATGAAGTAGTGCTCTCGAAATAAAAGACCCGGGCAGACGGCCAGAAAAGAAAAAAGCAAGAAGCCGATCACAAATGGAGATTGCGGGCGAATCTCTTCGTCCCAGACAAATGCGGTTATGCCCACGACCGCAATGATCCATATCCAGACGCCGGGCCCCATAATCGCCGGGAACACTCTTACCAACAAATGAGCACCGTCGATCAGCCCCCAATTGGTTGCGTACTGAGACGCATAAGAAATTGTCCAGAACCAAAACGTGCGGAATACCCCGGCGCGCCACAAGATGAGGCAGGTGAGCGCGAATGGAAACGCTCCGCCCGCCGAGAACGCTCCGAGTTTTCGCGCCAGCTTCCGCGATCCGTGCTGCCGTTCGGTGCGCAGCAAATATAATGCGCCAAAAATCACAAACAGCAACCCTGGCTGTTTCATCACAAAGGCCAGCCCCAAAAACACTCCGCTTCCAAAGAACAGCCAGAGACGTTCTTCTTTGTCGAGTGCTTCAAGCAGCAGCAACACTCCCGCCACCGCCATCAGGACCACGAAGTGAGTTGCATGTCCGCAAAAACCCAGCACCGACGGGCTCACCGAAAGCAGCGCATAACTGGCGCCAGCCACCACACCTGCAGTCGGCCCTGCGAGTCGCAATCCAAGCAAAAACACCAGGAACACGGTCACCGAACTGACAAGGAGCACTCCAAGATGAACTCCCGCCGGGGTTTGGCCAAACACCGCCAGAATTAACGCGTAGGCCGCATAAGTACCCGGCAGCTTCATGTTGTAGGCCAGCTGGTAGGGCGGGATTCCCTGCAGCATGAGCTGGCCGGCATACGCATATTCGCCTTCATCCCGTTCGAGAGGCATAGTGCGCAGGTGGAAACGGATGGCACTGTTAAGCACCAAAACAAGCGTGATCAGCGCATAAGCAATGCGACGGGGCTTTATGATTGTTTGTGCGGCGGAGTAGTCGACATTTTCACTTGTTTCCACGCTCATTTCACAGTCACTTCGGGGTGGTTTTCGGATTGTGCACGCCTCCGAATGCTATTCTGCGCGCCAGCGGCATGCTGAGCCGGAACACGTAATAGCGCTCGGTTTCAGACGGCCCAAACGCAAAGGGCAAAGGTCCGTAAAAAGATGAATAGAAAGCCGCGCCGCTGCGCCAGCGCATGGTGGAAAGTGGTTGCGAAAGCTTGATCTGAAGCAAATTGCTTGAGGCCACGAACTGCGCCGTGGGTATTCGATACGCGTCCGCATTGTTCTCGGGAACAACCAGCACGTCGCCGCGTTGCATTCCCGTCCTCAGAAAATCCACCGGGTGCGCGCCCAGCAGCTGCATGTAGTACTGGAACCCCCAATGTCCCTGAAACCAAACCGTGCCGGCCTCGTTCTCAGTTTGCTGATGAATGAAAACCGCTGCCTGTTCAGCTGAATTTGCCCAATCCGCATCGGCCTTGGCCAGCCAGAATGAGACCACGCCCGAGAGAACTAACGCGAGCGCAATTTTTCTTTGTAGTGGCGGCCTGGAATCGATATTAAGTTTGTCCAGTCGCCGCGCTATCAAAATTCCGGCCGCTGGAATCAATGGCAGTATCGATCTCGCATTGATGGTCCAATTCACAAATACCGTAAAAATGAAAGTTCCGAAGACCCACAGTCCCAGGAAGAGCGAATCTGAATCACGCCACTTTTTAAGCTCGGAGCCAGCGATACACAAAACTCCGATCCCAGCCGCGATGGCGAGTGTAAGTTGAAGGCCGGTTGTGATCGAATGGCTACTCAGCGATTCGCGTATTACCTGTTCTGCATAAGGACCAAAACGGATCCAGCCCCGCATGAGGGCGAAGCCAGATAATCCGCCCAACAACAACCCGGTGGCGAGGTTTCGCCAGCGCCAGAGAAATGGGGCCAGAAGCAGCGCCGATAGGGTACATCCCCCCGCAAAGCTGGCGCCGATTAATAAGCTTGTGATCGGAGAGGCTTTACCATTGATAACTCGCTCGGTCTGAGCGAAATTCAGCGCATCAGAAAACATCGCGTGTCCATACAAAATGGTCGTCCACAGCTGATAACCGGCCAGCAAAACGACTGGGACAACAAAATAAGCCGCCCACCATCCCAAGCGGCGCTTACGTGCAATCGAATATACGAGCAGCAGCGGCAACAGGCAAATGCCAAAATACTTGGTAAGCGCTCCGAGTGTCAGCAACAGACTTGATGCAGCCAGGTACGCAGGCTTGCCGTTGTCTAATCCTTCCATCCAAAGGACCGCGGCCCAAATCCAAAATGCCAGCATCATGACGTCGCACATCACGCTGCTGGCAGAAACCAGTACTCCCGGCGTCAGCAGCGCGGCTGCTGTCGCGATCAGCGGCGATTTTGTGAAACGCAGACTCAAGCGATAGGTGCCCAGCACCAATGCCAGAGCCGGCAGAAGAAATCCCAAGTGCAGAGCCCACTCCGACCATCCTGCAATCGAACCGATCGCCGCGAGGTAGTAGCAGGCCAATGGGGGATTCTTGGTGATCTCCGACATGGGTTCAGAGAAGTTGTCCCAAACCACCTGGAAACCATACGGATCGAACGGATGCCTCACGATCTGCTGCCCCGCCCAAACAAATAGTGGATCATCCACGTGGAATGCCCGGCCAGAGAACGGAAGCAGACAGAGCAATGTGACGGCGGTCAATAGAAAATAGGAGTAGCTGCTTGACCAGCGCGTCAGGAAAGATTTCTTCGTCTCAGTAAATCCGCTCATCTTCGCTATCGTTATGGCTATGGGAGAAACACTGTTTCGCTGTATATAACTGACTCTACAGTAAAAAGGTTCTGCCCTGACCACAAGTCACCTACCAGATGCACGGAAGTAATATGGAAGACGGTTCGCGCGGCGAGTCTTTCTCGCGAGACGATTATCGCTGGACGGCAACAGCACAGTGCTGACCGAAGACGCGCTTCAGTTCAGTGGCAATATCGGCAGCATCGCGGTACTCAATGTCACTACGCTGCATCATGTGGACTAGCTTTCCTTCCCGGAAAAGCGCTAGCGAGGGAGAAGATGGCGGATATCCAGTAAAGTACGAGCGGGCTCGCTCTGTGGCCTCCATGTCTTGGCCGGCAAACACGCTGAAAGCCCTATCCGGCCGAGAAGAGTTCTGTAAGGCTTCGCGCACGGCCGGACGCATACGTCCCGCGGCGCAACCGCAGATCGAGTTCACGACGACCAGTGTGGTCCCCGACTGAGACTGCATTTCGCGGTCAACGTCGTTCACTGTCTTCAATTCCTTTACGCCTACGCGAGTAAGCTCTTCGCGCATGGGAACAATCATCAGTTCCGGATACATTCTTCACCCCGGGCCAAGCATGGCCTAAACCCATTCTACAGTTGTTGGAATTAACCCTGGCAATTAGTCGCTATCTAGCTTCCGCTTGCACTGCCGTCACAGTCAACGGTACATCGAGAGTACCGATCCTTCGACTATTTCTGTCCACAACGCCCAACCGCAATGTGTACGTTCCAGGCTTCACCTCGAGTTCCTGGTGCGCCGGAATATAGGAGCGCATTGCGTTTTGATAACTGCTGAGTGCCACAGACGTATCAATTTTGTCTGAACTCTCTCCACCACTCTTGCCGTTTTTGTCCCAGGCAACCGCCATCAAATCGAGTGCCAGATGTTTAAGATTGTCTGGAGTATCAATGAAGGTCACATCCTGAGCATTGATCGCGTAATCGATACGCACAGTTTTGTGGGTCGCGTCTGGAGGAACAACCTGTACCTTTAACAATACCACGGTTGAAGTCGGAGCTTCAGGATGCATAGAAGTCGCAAACAGCAGCGCAATCTGATCATCGGCAACTTTGCCATTGGCCGCCAGGCCAGAATCGGCCACGCCGTAGTAGCCCCGCCGGTAAGTTAATTTTGCCCCGCCTTGCGTGCACTTCACTTCCAACTTGCGATATTTCCCGTCCCATTTGTGGTTCTCCGGGTTGTAGGCGAATGTGTAATAGTTCTCGCCTTCATCCATGCTCGCGGAAAGTGCCGCCCTTATATCGTTGCTTCCATAGAAAGCTTTGCCACCGGTTTCGCGCGCAATATCGGCCATAGCTTCATGGTCGTCCCATTCCATCGTGGTCTGCCGCTGTGCCGCCCGGTTGCGCGTATTGCCAATTCTTTCCATGGTGCCGTATTGATCTTGCTCACTGATATCAATTCCCGTGCCCGTGCTGATCGTGCCCCGGATATCGATGGGGTAAACGGCAATTTGCGAGGCAGTTAAAAGCGCAGCCGTTTCCTTGATCGGAGGAGCCTCTACTTTGAGCTCCCGAACGCGAGTGTCATTATTATCGAGACCGGTCTTGGCTTGCTCGGACGCGTTATTGGTCAGTACAAAATTCGCGCCAAAACGGATGGGAAACTCCGTCGAGAGCCATAACAGGTTCTTACGTCCTGGATATGCAGAAAGCGCACGCGCCAGACTTTGCAACGCTGACAGTGTGAACTCCATGCGAACGGTCTGCTGGTAATTCTCTTCAGAGACGAGGGCGCTCTGGATCCCATCCACTATCGGGGCAACCACAGCGGCGGGCGATAATCCAGCTCCGGACCCGGTTGAGCCTGGGCCGGCATTCGCCTGTAGATTCGAACCAAGGATTTCCCAATCTTGTCGTTCTGCTTCACTGGTCATCAATGGCGACGTTTTTCGTAACAATGTCTTGGCCGCCGCAACCAGCGTGTCGGAATCTCCGGTGAAACCTTGAATCATCCGCAACCGAGTGCCCAGCGCAAACAAAGCTACCCGCTGTCCGGTGGGTAGCGCTTTCAGGAACTCGATCATCTGCTTGCGCGTATACGCCTGGTCCTGGACCTGAGTGTTCAGCACATCCATAAGCACGATTGTGATGGGACGTTCGGGATCGGCGACCGCGTAGTTCGTGTACTGATTCGGCGGAAGCTTGATTTTGGGAGAAGGGCCTGGCGGAGTTGCTGAGGCCTGGTGCACACCAAACGCCACAATCTTTTGCGGCTTGCCATCTTCGAAAATAGTAAAATCCCCAGGCTTCAACCCCGCAACAAAGTGCCCGCTATGGTCAGCCACTACCAGATCTAACAGGACCTGGTGGGCCTCCGCGCGAAAAGTTACCGTCTGCTGTGGATTAGTTCCGCTAGAATTCTGAGCGACTGTTGCACGCGCAGATGTCAGCAACAAAAGCAAACACAATGCTGGTTGCTTGCGTAAAAGGCACTTCATGATTCACTCCCAACCCACGCCATTGTATTCCGAGGCTCATTAGGACGGAAATGACCCGACGCCGCTGGATCGCCGATGAAATCACGGGTAGCCGCGCCGCCCTCACCGGCGATCACGCCCGCCATCTTGCGCAGGTGCTCCGCGCCCAGGTCGGACAGGAATTCGACATCTCAACCGGCTCTGAAGTGCGCCGTGGCAGGATTGCAATCATTGGTCCGGAGCGCGTCGAATTTGCCCTGGGCGAAGTGGTTGCGCATTCCGATCACGTCGAAATCACGGTAGCGATTTCGATATTCAAATTTGATCGCATGGAATGGGCAATCGAGAAATGCACCGAACTTGGCGTCGCCAGGATCGTTCCGATGATTGCGGCTCGCACCGAACCGCATCTCGCCGCATCTTCCGGAAAGCGCGCTGAACGCTGGCGCCGCATTTCGAATCAAGCCTCAGAGCAATCGCGGCGAGCCTCCCCGCCGGATATAGCTGAACCTATCACGTTCAAAGAACTGCCTGAAATGGCCGGCGGGACAAGAATCGTCCTCTCCGAAACGGAGCAGAAGCTGATGCTCAAGGATGCCGTCCCACAGCAATCCCAGTCGGTCTTGCTCGCTTTCGGCCCGGAAGGCGGCTGGAAGCAACAAGAGCTCGCAGCCCTTCGCGAACATGGATGGCTGTCGGCATCCTTGGGCAGCACAGTTCTTCGGGCCGAGACAGCCGTGATTGCGGCGGTGGCCGTAGCTGCATCGATTCTTCAGGATTTCGACTAAGCCGACCGCACCACAGCCAACTCTGCTATTCTCCTGCTCAATGGCTGTTTCCAAAGGTGCTTCCACTTCCAAATTCCAACCTGACCCCCAGCAGCGCGCGGCGATCGAGCACGTTACCGGCCCCATGTTGGCGCTGGCGGGTGCCGGTACCGGTAAGACCACCGTGCTCATCCGCCGCATCGCTAATCTGATTCGCGAAGATCACGCCCGCCCGGACGAAATCCTGGCGCTTACTTACACCAACAACGCTGCTGCAGAGATGCGCGAGCGGATACAGAGTGAATTGCGTGGCTTCGATGCCAAAGTCCTGCAGGTTGGAACCTTTCACGCTTACTGTAATGAGCTGCTTCAACGCTGTGGGCGGGATTTCAAGGTGCTCGATGACCAGCAGTTGTGGATTTTTTTGCGCCGTAATATCCGCGACCTGCGGTTGAATTATTACGTTCGCGCCGCCAGCATAGGAGAATTCCTCAAAGACCTGCTGGAATTTATGCGCCGCTGCCAGGACGAACTGGTCGGGCCTGCGCACTACCGCGCATATGTGGAGCGCATTGACTGCGGTGAGCTGCCGGTCCCTCGCGTCGGCAAATCCAAAAAGGCCAAAGAAATTACCGATGACGAAGCCCGTGGCCGCTGCCACGAAATCGCCTTCGTCTTTGAGACTGTCGAGCGCATGCTTCGCGAGCACAACTTCGGCACCTTCGGGCACATGATTCTTCGCGCCCACGAACTTCTCTCCGAAGATCCCGCGCTGCTCGAACGCGAGCAAGCCCGGGCTAAATTCATTCTTGTAGACGAATTCCAGGATGCAAACTTCGCCCAGATTAAGACTTTGGAGAAACTGGCCGGCAACGCTCAGAATATTTTCGCTGTCGGCGACCCTGATCAAGGCATTTATCGTTTCCGTGGCGCGTCAAGCGGGGCGTTTGAGCTTTTTCAGCGACAATTCGCCGGTTCCAAGCTCGCCGTTCTGAACACAAACCGCCGCTCCACGACTCCCATTCTCAAGTGCGCCCATGCGGTAATCGCCGAGAACCCTGAATTCTCGCTGAGTATGGGACCGGACGCCTATCATCGAACGCCGCTGATCTCGGCACGTGATGAAGAGGATCCTGGACGGGCCGCGCGGCGAGTTCCCCTTCAGGCAGTGTTGGTGAGCGGCGGTTTCATGGAAGCAACCGACTTGGTCTCCACGCTTATCGAGCGGCGTCGCCAGTCCCGCTGTGAATGGAAGAACATCGCAGTACTTTACCGGACACACTTTCATCGCGACGAGGTTGCAGCCGAACTCGCAAGGAATGGAATTCCCTTTTCGATTGAGGGCTTGGACGTTCTCGACACTCCGGAAGTGCGCGATCTGCTCGCCTGCTTGGGAGCAGCAGTCTCTGATGCAGACAGCGCGGCGTTATTCAGAGCCGCTGCACTACCGCAGTTTTTGGTTGATCCGGAGGAATTGAGAAGCGCGATCAAATCTCTCCCGCGCGAGAACACCGCGACCATGGCCTCAGTATTGTCTCGCGTCAAAGGATGCGATGCTCTTCTCGACGCAGTGCGACAGGCACGAAGAGAGACATCTGGCGGCAAAGTTTACGCAACCCTGCTCTCCGTAATACGCATTTTCAGGATTTCCCGAGATCAGGCGGTTGAAGCCCTGCTGCGATTCTCAAACCAATGGGAAACATCGCCGCTTACTAAAACTGGCGAGCCGGGCGAGTTCCTCGAGTATCTGGATTATTTTCGTGAAGCGCGGGGGACCATCCCGCTTCCGGCTGCGGACGAAACAAATGCCGTCAAGCTGATGACCACCCATTCGGCTAAGGGACTGGAGTTTGACCACGTTTTCATTCTGCGCGCGGTCAAGGGCAGCTTTCCGGTCTACTATCGTGAGCCGCTGATCGAAATTCCGCCGGAGCTTCGAAACTCCGGCTTGGCAGACACCGATGAAAAGAAAGTTTGCGAACAGGAAGAGCGGCGCTTGTTCTACGTGGCCATGACTCGTGCGCGCGACACCCTGACTATCTACGGCCAATTTGGAAAAGGGCAACTCGACAAGACACCTCCGGGATTCTTGCGTGAGCTTCTAAAGAATCGCGAGTTGAGGCCGTGGTTGAAGCAACGGACTTGCCGTGAATTCCAAACCGACATTTTCGCTGCCGCTCAGAGGCCGTTCTCCCGGCTGGGGGAATGGGTCGGACTGGCTCCAGCTTCTGATCTCGCCGCAACACTGAGTGCCAGCTCTATTCAGCATTACGAAACTTGTCCGCTGCAGTTCAAGCTGGAACGCGAATGGCGAATCCCCGCGGAGGCTTCTGCCGCGTTGCAGTATGGCGCGTGCATGCATCGCGTGCTGCTCACTTACTACAAGTCGGCCCGATTGGAGCGCATTTTGCCCGAAGCAGAACTGATCGATCTCTTTCGGACAGAACTCGCGAACGCCGGTTTCTCCGATCACTATCAGCGCGAACTGTACGAACAGAAGGGGATCACGGAACTGCGGGCTTTCATCGGCGCTTCTGCTCAGGTCAAGTCCGAAGTCTTGCACACTGAAGAACGGTTTAGCGTAAAGATCGGCCCAACCACGCTGGTCGGCCGGATTGACCGGATAGATAGAGCCCATGCATCCGCCGAAAGCGTCATCATTACTGACTATAAAACTGGAAGGCCCAGGTCACAGGAAGATGCTGACGAAAGCCTGCAGCTCTCTCTTTACGCGCTTGCCGCTCGTGAAAAGTGGGGATATCGAAGTGAGCGCCTTGTCTTTCATAACCTCGAAGGCAACTCGTCGATCAGCAGCCAGCGAAGCGATCTCCAACTGCAGGAAGCGCAACTTCATGTGGAAGACATTGCGGCAAAAATCTCCGCCGGAAATTTTGAACCCAAGCCGGGATTTCATTGCGCCTGGTGCGCCTACCGCAGCCTTTGCCCAAAAACCGAAAAGCGCATTCCCGAATTACTCGCCGTCGCCGCCGCCGAACAAAACTAGCCGCAAATTAAATCGAGCCACAAAAACTTTGGGGACGCTATTCGCGTCCCCAGGTTTCTACTTTGCATCAGGCCAATTAGTGTTTCTTCTTGCTGGCCTTTTTCGCTTTCTTTTTGGTTGCCATGTTAACTATTCTCCCTTCCATTGTTCATGGATCGATGCAACGGTCTTCTGTTGCGACTGATTGAATGTATAGAGTCATTAAAATGCGAAGTCAAGCAAAAAATGAAGCATCGGACAGGCGAAGTAGTTGTACGAAAGTCACTGTGAGTGATCACGAAGAAAAAATTTGTTCGCTCACTCACATTTTTTTAATCTCCTCCGCAATTTTTCTGTAATCGTCCGCGTCTCTATGGTCCTAACGACTCGCAACACAAAAGGCGTAGCAATCGCGGCTCTTGCAAATCTCATCTAATGTTTGAAGACTATAATTTCATCAGAACTTTTTCGCAGGAGTACACAAATGACCGCTACAGATCATGTCGTCATCATCTCCGGTTGCCGAACGCCGGTAGGAAAATTTCAGGGAAGCTTGTCTGATTTCAGCGCGACTCAACTTGGCGCAATCGTTGTCCGCGAAGCTGTGAAGCGCGCCGGCATCGAGCCTTCTCAAGTAGACGAATGCATCATGGGCAACGTGATCTCTGCCGGACTCGGCCAGAATCCTGCGCGGCAAGCAGCGATTTACGGCGGCTTGTCTTCGGAAGTGGGTGCCATGACTGTAAACAAAGTGTGCGGCTCCGGACTGAAAGCCGTGGCTCTCGCATCGCAGGCGATTCAAACCGGGGATAGCACTTTAGTTGTAGCAGGTGGAATGGAATCGATGACCAACGCGCCGTATCTGCTTCCGCAAGCGCGAAAAGGTTTGCGTCTCGGCGACGCGCAGATCGTTGACTCCATGATCCGCGATGGACTCTGGGACGTTTATAACGACTACCACATGGGCATTACCGGAGAGAACGTCGCCGAAAAATATGGCATCACTCGCGAAGAGCAGGATGAGTTCGCGGTGAACTCGCATCGCAAAGCCGTTTCCGCAATCAAAGAATGCCGCTTCAAATCGCAGGTGGTTCCCGTCGAGCTTTCCGCAAAAAAGAAAGGTGCGCCTCCGGTCATTTTCGACAAAGACGAATCTCCTCGCGAAGATACCACCATCGAAATCCTGCGCTCGCTCAAGCCGGCCTTCAAAAAAGATGGCACTGTCACCGCCGGCAATGCTCCCGGAGTGAATGATGGAGCAGCAGCCGTCGTCGTCACCAGCGCTGCCAAAGCAAAAGAACTTGGAGCGAAGGCGATGGTCCGCATTGTCGCTCAAGCCACCAGCGGCGTCGATCCCAAGTGGGTCATGATGGCCCCCGTCGGTGCCGTCCGCAAACTTTGGGCGAAGACTGGCTGGAAAAATGAAGACGTCGATCTCTACGAGCTGAATGAAGCCTTCTCCGTCCAGGCTCTGGGAGTGATGCGTGAACTCGGCCTCGACCCAGAAAAAGTAAACGTGAACGGAGGTGCGGTCGCCATCGGCCATCCCATTGGCGCCAGCGGTGCTCGCGTCCTCGTGACTCTCATCTACGAAATGATCCGCCGCGATGTCCATCGCGGAATTGCAGCGCTATGTCTGGGGGGAGGGAATGCGGTGGCGATGGCAGTAGAACGCTGACACCCTAAACGCTTCCCTCTTGCTTCTCTCCCGTGTCCTTTGCCGGGCTGAGCGTCCGGCCATCCGAGGCGTGGTGAATATCGATTGTTCCATTCACGTTTCGCAATCTAATCTCCGCGCCACCACCGCCGAGTTCGCCGCGTAAGTCGTGTCCGACAAAACGGTGATCGTTCGCGTGCAGACCGAAGTCGTTATCGATGCCTCCATGCACCGTATTGGCTTCTATGTTGGCCTTGGCATCTGAGGGCAACGTTAAATCAATGCTTCCGTTCACCGACGAGAGTTCAACCGGAGCCGCGGCATGTTCAAAATTCGCGTCGAGCGTGCCATTGACGGTGGCGAGTTTGGCTTCTCCCCCAAGTCCCCGCGCCGTTAGCCCCCCGTTAACGCAAGAAGCGCGCACCTCTCCTTGCACTCCGGCAACTTCCAGCGATCCATTTACCAGCTTGATTTCATCCAGCCGGGCCTTCCGAGGAACGGTCAGCGTGTATTCAACCGACCCAGGATTGTTGTGCTCGCCATCCCTTTCTTCATGACGTTCGCGGTAATGAGTCTCAATCGAAATGGAATCATTGTGCGCATTGATACGGATCTCTATGTCTTTCAGCCGGGCATCGTCATGCGCCCGCTTCACCGCGTCGACTTTCACTTCGTTCTGGTCCCACGCGGTAATGTGCACCGCGCCATTGATGTTCTCCAGTTCAATGCGGCCATCGGCGGAGAGAGAATAGGAATGGTGAAATTCCTCGCTGACAACCGCGCCATCGTCATCCCACGCGCGGGCTAAAGCAGAGTTCAGCAGTAGCGCCAAAAACGCGCCGAGTATTGCGCCTGTCCAGGTGGCTAAGCGGCGATTCCGTTGCATAACGCCTCCGTGTCCATTTAGACGGGAGATCCGAAGAATGGTTAGGAGACTTTATCGCGGAGGTTGTCAACGTGCTTTGTTCCTGCCTCGGAGATCACGTACGCGATCAGAATTGCCATTACCGGCTCAATTGGATGGCGATACCTCGAATGCGGATAAACGAAGTAGTAGATGGTCGGATAGGAGACCGCAAGGCAGAAAAAGAGTCCCGCCCCGGGCTGGCGTTTGCGTAGGGCGCGTCCCAGTCCCCAGAAGGCAAGAATCGAGGATGCGAAAAAGGCAGAATTATCCACAAGCGCTGACATTTCAGACGATCGCGGCCTTCCCGCCCAGTAGTACACGAAACGTTGGAAGCTGATCCACGCGAAGCGGCCGTAATCAGCGCGGATGAAATCCATTGCCTCGCGCTTGCGTTCGGCTATGTAGTCAGTCTCTCCCATTTGTTCGTACTGCTGCAGTGCCAGCGAATTCTGCGTTGGATGCAGATAGGACATCCACGTTCCATCAGCACCCGGCCCGTTGCCGAGGCGCAGCTCGGCCCCGAAATTCGATCGTATGAAAACAAACTTGCCGAATGCTTCGTAGTTGCGCACCAACCACGGGGCAATTGCTGCGACGAAGAAAACCGACGCCAACGCCACGCCCGCAAGCGACGGCGTCCCTGCTTTCCATCGCCGGTACCAGACCCACAACCCGGACGCCGGCAGAAATGAAATCAGCGAAGTGTTGGTCATCGCGGCCACGCCCCAGAGCAAGCCGAATCCAATCCACGGCGTTAGGCCGTTGAGTTCCTCCAGTTCCAGGGTCAGCCAAAAAATAACGGCGAGCAACAAAGCTGCCAAGCTGGTTTCCCAAACCCAGCGTGTGGACCAATACATCACGGTTGGCAATAGCGCCCAGGCCCACGCGCTCCACACCGCCACTTTTTCGCCGAAGCATTTTCGTGCGATCAGGAAAATCGGAATGCACGTCAGCGCCGAAAATACGCTATTGATGGTGAGCAAAATAAACGCCGAAGCGTGCGTGTAGATGCCACTGAGTTTGAATACCGAGGCAATCAGATAAGGGTAGAGTGGCGGCTCCCACGCGGTCGGGCCGGTCATCGGACCGAATGGGTCAGCAAAGCCGCGGCCGGTGGCAATGGCGTGCCCGATCCTCCCCATTTCGTAGCCAAAGCCAAAATCGTTTTGATCAGGTTTGAACTTGTAGGTGTGGGCGAGCACGATGTAAGCCAGCCGCAACGCGAAGGCGATTGTGACCATCCAGAACGGACACGTCCGGGCCCGCAACCACCAATTGGATAAAGCGCCCCGGGTTGCGCGGTCTTTATTCGTTCGATCCTTATTCGGAGTAAGAGAAGAGGCCTGGGCCATTCCAAGTCTAGCTTCTCACAAAAAGGGCGGATGGAAGGCTGGGCCTACGGCGGGAGACGCCTAGCGCGAAGGAACCCAAAAACGTGGCCTTCCCCGACACTAACTTGCAGCGACGGGGAGGGCCGCTACGCTTGCCTGTAGCAGGTTCAAATCTAATCCCCTGCCTGTCACGTTAAAGCGTCAAAGTGCGCCACTCAGGAGATGGGGCCGCGTCAGCGAATCCTCTTCCGGAAAATTGACATGAGCCTTTCGCAAATCCTAGACTCACACTTCAGGAACGCACATGCCCTACGTCAAACTCACCACGCAATCCGAGCTTCCCGGCGAGGGAGAAGCTAAGGAATTCGAACTCGGCGATAAAGTGATTTGTGTCGCAAATGTGAACGGCACCATCACTGCCATGGATAATGTCTGCCTCCACATGGGTGGACCGCTCGGACAAGGCTTCATCGAAGGAAACAAGATCGTCTGCCCGTGGCACGGATGGGAGTACGATCTTCAAACCGGCGAACTAGGTGACGATCCTCAATCCAAGCTCGCCGTGTATCCGGTTAAAACCGAGAATGGCGATGTGCTCATCGAGATCTGAGCACTCACATCCCAAAAAAACGGGCGGTGCCAAGAACGAGTTCCGGCCGCCGCCCGAAAATTTCCCTTATCTTAACGAGTAGAAGCTTCTTTTGCATTCTGCACGGCGCTCACAAACGCGCGCGCATCCTCATTCGGTACTGGAACGTTGCCCTGCAAAATATCGCGGAATGGAACATCTTTGCCATACCAGTCGCGAGTGGCTCTGGTGTCTTGCTGCAGTTCAGCGCCGTTAAGCGATGCGCCAATGAAAGCGCCCTTGCTGGCTGAGTAGGTCAAGATGCCAGCTTTATATCCCGCATCAGCAGATGCTGACCGTCCCACTGGTCCGGCAGCAGCTGAAACGTCCGCGCCCACTTTAATGTGGCCTGCGAGCAGATCATTCATTCCCTGATCGTTCATGATGAACATCACTAGATCCGTGCTCTTGCCGCCAATCTGCGCTCCCCAACTAATTCCCGACACCGAAAACGGCGCCGGCGCGCTCCAGCTGCCATTGCTGGTGCGGCAGGTCGCAACTCCGGTTCCGTGTTCGCCACCCACAATGAATGCTCCCTTTACCAGCTTCGGAATTACGGCGACGCACTTTGCACCTTCCAGCACTTCGTTCGGAACACCCTGATCCGGCGCGGAAGAACTGATG
>Ga0102924_1003538_pt1 | contig 16362 bp, 13 predicted proteins | sample PaiPotPPM11metaG_FD_80116 | JGI IMG/M metagenome (GOLD analysis project Ga0102924, IMG submission 80116) | Iron sulfur acid spring bacterial and archeal communities from Banff, Canada, to study Microbial Dark Matter (Phase II) - Paint Pots PPM... ... | reverse complement strand
TTCGCCGGTTCTTCGCGCGGGTCGGTCACGGTCGCCCAGAGCATCCCCGCCTGGCCGGCCGTGACGGCGCCAACTCCGAAGGCAAAGTCGAAGCCAAAGGCCCGACCGAACTGAAGGCCGAACACACGTACGCCAACGCTGGGAGCTACACGGCCACGATCACGGTCACCGACGCCAAAGGATCCGCCAAAGCGACGCAGACGGTTACCGTGAGCCCGGCCGGCGGTGGCAACAACAACAACAACAACGGAAACACCAACAGTGGTGGTTCTGGCGGCAGCACCGGCGGCAGTACCGGCGGTTCTAACTCTGGCCCCGGCACAGGAGTGCAGGGATTCCAGGCGGGTCCTCCCGCAGCCATGCTTGCGAGCACCTCTCTTGGGGTGAGCAGCAACGGCACGCTCGACGTCAAGGTGACGTGTCCCGCGAACGCGACGAGCTGCGCCGGAACGATCACACTGCGCACCCTCACAGCGGTCAGCGCGGGCGCGCACAAGCGCAAGGCGGTGCTCACTCTGGCAAGCGCGTCGTTCACCGTGGCGGGGGGACAGGCGAAGGTCGTGGCCTTGCACCTGTCGGCGGCGGCACGCGCACTGCTGGCGCACTCGCACGTGCTGCGTGCAAAGACGACGCTGGTCGCTCACGACAGCGCGGGCACGACGCACACCACGCAGGTCGTGGTGACGCTGCGCCCGGTCAAGGCCAGCAAGCACCACAAGCACTGAGCCGAGGCGCACCCGCCGTTGCCCGATCTCTGGCGCGGCCGCATGTGAAGAACATGTGATCCCGCTCCACGCCATGTAACCAGATCGTGAACGAGACCCTGCGGGCACAGGATCGTAACCGGCCCCGGGTCTGGACCTGCGAGCGTGTGCCACACGGGGGCTCGCCCTCGTGCGTGCGGACAGGACTTTCGCACGACAATGGATACCCAACAGGAGGTAGTCACATAATGATGTCTTTCTCCGGACGCCGCGTGATTCTGGCGTGCATTCTCGCGGTGGCCTCGCTGGTCGCCGTGGTTGCGCCGGGAAGCGCGAGTGCGGCATCGGACCTGAACAAACAGTGTGAAGGTACGAACATCAAAGGCCATGGCTCGTCGTTTCAGGCGCCGATCCTGGTGAAATGGGCCGTCGACTTCAACAAGGTTGGAGGCGTAGCCAACAAAAACGCCAAGGCTTGTGGCGGGTCGCAGGGCTCCAAAGGCGAACCGAAAGTCGAATACCTGCACGAAGGCGCCAACTCAGGAAGCGGCGCGTGCCTCCACGGCATGGGCGCGGAATCGAAAGAAGCCGTGAAATTCGCCGAATTCCCGTACTGCGGCACGGACGAAGCGCCGAACCCGCAGCAGAAAAAAGAAATCGAAGAACACAAATCCCTGGTGGAAGGCAGCGAACCCGAAGCGCTGGAGACGATTCCGGTGGTGCAGGGCGCGGTTGCTGTGATCGTACACCTGCCCAACGGCTGCCTGGCGTCGAGCGAAGTGAAGGTCGGCACGGAAATCAAGAAACTTGGTCGTCTCGTGCTCGACAACAAGACGGTTGAGGGTGTCTACAAAGGCTCGATCAAAACCTGGAACGAACTGCTCGCAAACCAGGAAAAAGAAGGCACGAGCGCGAACAAAGGCGCTGGTAAAGACGCAATCAAATGTGAAAACGAAGAAGAAAAGAACAAAACGATCACGCCGGTTGTCCGTCTCGACCACTCCGGCACGACGCACATCTTCAAGTCGTATCTGGAGCAGGTGAACTCCACCGAAGAAATCGAGATGGAAACCTACCCCGAAGAAATCGGTGGTAAGAAGACCGGCTGTGGTGCGGAACTTAAAGAAGCTCCGGAGAAATGGAGCGAAGTCGCAGAAGCCTGCCAGAACCAGCGCTGGCCGACCGCGGCGCACATCGTGCGCGGCACGGAATCCGGCAACCCCGGTGTCGTCAAGCGCGTCAACGAAGTGGCGAGCAGCATCGGCTACGCCGACCTCGCGGTAGCACGGGAATTCAAATTCTTCTCGTCTAAAAGCGAAGGCGGCGGTGAAAACGCGTCTGGCGAACAGCAGCCGAAATTCTGGGCTGAGGTTCAGGACACGAAAAACGTGGAAACCAAAGGCTTCTCTGACCCGTCGACCGACGGCGACACCGAAGCTCTGGCCAACTCCCACTGCAAGGTCACGAAATACACTGAAGTCGCGGGCAAAAAATTCCCGCCGGCGAGCACGCGTGACCCGTGGAACGAGGCGAAGGCAGAACTCGTGGAGAAAGAATACAACATCTGCGGTCTGACCTACGACCTCTCGTTCCGCCAGTATGGCTTCTTCCCCGGTCTGGAAGAAGCGACGCTGGGCAAAGGCGAGGCCACGACCGTCCACGACTTCCTGCTGTGGGCGCTCAACACCAAAACCAACGGTGGCGGTGCGCTGGTGAAAGAAAGTGACTACGAAAAACTGCCTTCGAACATCATCGAGGAGGCAGAAGACGGTGTCGAAGAACTCGGCTGGAAGCTGCCGGGCAAAGAAGACGCCAAAGAAAAAACCTGATCCGTTCGAGCATCCTGCGGGCGCTTGATTGGCGTCCGCACGTGTGTAGCAAATAGGTCAGGGATGCAGCAGACAAGTGCATGATGCACATCGAAGCGGCCGCTCCAGGGATGGGGCGGCCGCTTCGTTGCGGTGGGCGCGTGTCGCTTTGCTAACGCGAGAGGGGCGGTGTCGGGAGCTTCTGCCAGCTCTCATCGCCTGGGGAGACGATCTCCACGATCATCGCCGCAGTGGGCTGTCAGGTTCCATGGGCGCCTGGCGGTGCGGCCCGCCGTCCGGCACGCGGAAGTCGTTCTCGGAGTGGCCCAAGTTGAACTCGTGCACGGCCGGCACGAGCCCAGCGGCGCGTGCGGGAGCGTCGAGCAGGACCGGCAGCTGCTGGGCGATCTGGGCGTGCTCCAAGTTGGCGCCAGGATCATGTGCAGGACACCACCCCAGACCTCGTCGAGACGGTGCAGTCCCGACCTGCGGCGACGCTGCAGAAGTGTGCGCATCTCGTGCGGCACCGGGTCGAGAACAAGCGTGGGCACGAGCCAGAGCGTAGCGATCCGCGGTTCTGCCGCCGCGAGCGGCAGCGCGGCATGCCGCCACGACGAGGACGACCAAGGTGAGCCAGACGAGTGCGATGATGACGATGAGCATGCCGAAGATTCGGGTATATGGCAGTGCCCTAGTCTATGGGAACCACGTCTACTCGTCCAACATCTGTTTCCGACAGCCTTGATGGCCGTCGGCGGCCATGACGCTTCCTCCGGCATCGTCGACGAGCGGCGTTTGGCGGCTTTGCAGGACGCCGGGCGGCTGGCTCGTGCTACTCGACGAGCTCGACTGGGGTGCTGAGGTCCGTGGAGCCGATGTCCGTGAGGCCCGCGATGTCGGCGACGTCGGCGGGGTCGCCCGAGCTCTCCCATGGGCGCTTGACCAGGAGCCAGGCGCCGCCGCACAGCAGCAGCGTGGCGCACAGGGTCCAGCCGAGCGTCGTGGTCGCCAGGCCCACGTACTTCAGCCCCGAGGCGAAGATCACGAACGTGATCACCGGCCGGATGTAGCGGTCGGGCGCGGTCGAGGACAGCAGCGAGCCGATCAGCACGGCGGGCACCGAGCCGATGATCAGCGACACGGTCACCGCGAATTCGACGTGCCCGAAGGCGAGCGCTCCGAGCGCCGCCGCCAGCGTCAGCGGGACGGCCTGGGAGAGATCAGTGCCGACGAGCTGGCTGGCGCCCAGCCGCGGATAGAGGAAGAGCAGCAGGATGATCATCAGCGAGCCCGAGCCGACCGACGTCATGCCGACGATCAGGCCTCCAGTCATCCCGATCAGCAGGGTGGGCAGCGGCCGGGCGACGATGTCGTGGATGTGGCCCGTGCGCGCCGTGCCGCCGCGGCGGTCCAGGTAGTAGCGCACGACCATCGCGCAGGCGCCGAGCAGGAGCGCGGCGCCCAGCACCTTCTCGATGTTCGTCTGCGCGGATTTCGCATGACCCAACAGGTGGAGCAGGTAGGCGCCCAGGAAGGCCATCGGCACCGAGCCGAGCACCATCCAGCCCACAAGCGGCCTGTGCACGGTTCCCTTGCGCAGATGCACGGCCGCACCGACGGGGCGCATCACCACAGCCGCGACCAGGTCGCTGGATATGGCTGCTGAGGGCTTGACACTGAACAGCAGAATCAGCATCGGCGTCATCAGTGCGCCGCCGCCGGCGCCGGTCATGCCGACCAGGACTCCCACCACGGCGCTGCCCAGGACTATGTACGGATCGACGTGCATAACGCTCTGCGGAATCCCACTCCCCATGCCCGCTGGAGAGGGCATGATAGCGCTTTTCCTCACGTTGTGGGTGCGTTTGGTCGAAGTGATAGGCGAAGCTGTTTTTATGCCGAGGGCTTGCTTTAGGTTGCGATGATGTTTATGATGGCCGCGCTTAGTCGAGATCACCGAATCTCGACATCTGTTGGGGTTGCGAGGCTCACCATAGGGGACGAACTGAGGAGCCTTGGTGACGAGCAAGGAGGCGCATAGGGGTATGAGCGTGGAGGCCGGTAGCACTACGACGGATGCGGGAGCGCCGTGGGAGGGTTCGATCACCACCGGCTCGCGCGGTTTCAGGGGCCTGGCCGGGCGCCGGCGCCTGGCCTCCCAGATAACCGAGGCCCGCGGGCCGGCCGCGAGCCTGCGCAGGGACGGCCTCTTCCGCCGCTTCCTGCTCGTCGCGGACGTCGTCGCGATCGTGGGCGCGTTCATCCTGACGCTCGAGCTTTCGCGACGCTCCCAGCAGTTGACATGGGTGTTCGTCGCGAGCGTGCCGATCCTGATCGTGGGCGCCAAGCTGACCGGCCTGTACGACCGCGACGAGACGCTCCTGCGCAAGACCACGCTCGATGAGGCCCCCAAGCTGTTCCAGCTGGCCACGCTGTGCGCGCTGGTCTCCTGGCTGACGGGCGGGCTGATCGTGTCGAGCAACCTCGATCGCCACGAGGCCCTGTTCCTGTGGCTCGCGCTGGCCGGCCTGCTCGTGCTGGCGCGGTCGGTCGCGCGCTGGCTCGCGCTGCGCGTCGCCCCGACTGAGCGATGTCTGTTCATCGGCGACGAGCAATCGGCCGGCACGATCTGCGCCAAGCTCAGCGGCCACGGTGGGGTCAACGCGAAGGTCGTCGCCCACCTGGACCTCGACAAGGTCGCGCCCTGGTCGACCGACACCTTCTCCGAACCGCGCCTGGCCGAGATCCGCGATCTGGCCCGCTCGTTGGACGTGCACCGCGCGATCATCGCGCCGCGCAGCGCCGACGCGGGCGAGATGCTCAACCTCGTGCGCACGCTCAAGGCGGTCGGCGTGCGGGTCAGCCTGGTGCCGCGCCTGCTGGAGGTGGTCGGCTCGTCGGTCGAGTTCGACGACCTGCACGGCGTGACCGTGATGGGCGTGCGCCGCTTTGACCTGACCCGCTCGTCGGCAGGCGTCAAGCGGGTGTTCGACATGACAGGAGCCCTGCTTGGCCTGCTGGCGATCTCGCCGATCATGCTCGTGATCGCGCTGGCTATCAAGCTCGACAGCCGCGGCCCGGTGTTCTTCCGCCAGCTGCGCGTGGGGCGTCACGGCCAGCGTTTCCACATGCTCAAGTTCCGCACGATGGTCAAGGACGCCGACGCGATGAAGGAGTCGCTGCGCCATGCCAACGAGGCCCAAGAGGGGTTGTTCAAGATCGCCGAGGACCCACGCGTGACCCGCGTGGGCAGGCTCCTGCGTCGCAGCGCCCTGGACGAGCTGCCCCAGCTGTGGAACATCGTCCGCGGCGAGATGAGCCTCGTCGGGCCGCGCCCGCTGGTCGTCGACGAGGACCGCCGCGTGGAGGGATGGCACCGCCGCCGCCTGGAGTTGATGCCGGGCATGACCGGCCCCTGGCAGATCCTTGGCCCCTCGCGCGTGCCGTTGCGCGAGATGGTCGCGATCGACTACCTGTATGTGGCCAACTGGTCGCTGTGGGAGGACGTCAAGATCCTGCTGCGGACCGTGCCCCACGTGCTCGGACGCCGCGGCCTCTGAGCGGGCGCTGGCGCGGACGGGCGGGGCGGGTCGCGATGCGGCGCGGCCGCGCCGCGATGACGAGTTCGTGTGGCGCTAGCGCCTCGTCGGGCAACTCCACGACGCTCGCGACATTTGCGTCGCCGCCCGTGCTGCTGGTCTGTATCACATTCGCGTCGCCCCGCGCGGCCATCACGCAGACGGCCAGCACCATCATGGCGATCGCAAGCCAGGCTGCTGGTATCAGGATGAAGAGCACTTGAGCCGGTTCCCTCAGATCGGTCGCGTCACCCTCTCCTTCGGCATAAGGCTTCCCTCACTTGAGCGGTGCCTAACAGGACTCAACCGAACGTCTACACAGGCTGCGAGGCGGGCGCATGAAGCGCCTGCCTGAGCACGCGCTCGAGGGCGCCGCAGTCGCGCAGATCGCGGACGAGGTTGTGACCGCCGCGTCCAAATCGATAGAACCGCACGCCCTCGAGTCCACTTATGCGCTCCGCGTGCAGACGGTCGCCGCGAACGGTCTCGTCGAAGTAGACGTTGTACCGGGTATCAGTGTGACGGGCTGGTGGAAGAGCGACTCGCAGGTCAAGCCAGCGCGCCTCCAGCGCGCCCTGCGCCGTGAGTGGCCGCAAGATGAAGTCCCATCGGTGGTCGTCCCAGCGGGCCAAGATGTCACAGTCTAAGACGGTCTGCGGCGCGAAGGAGAGAACCGTGTCGGCGCCGAGCAGCGTTCCGAAGACGAGTGCCGCATACCCGCCCGCCGAGTTGCCGGTCACGACCAGCCGGTCGAATTCGTGGTTCGCCAGCACCTCGGCCAGTGACTGCGCTACGCCCGTCACCGACCTTCCGTGCCGGGGGATGCCCCGGTGGTACCAGGACTGATGCGGATCGCGCACAAACAGCCGTTTCACTGCAATCGCGCCGGTGACCGATCCGAACTCGAAGGACGGTTCGCCGCCAAAGCTTCCCAGCCCGCCGAAGGTCACCAGCAGCGTGCGCGAATCGCTGTCCATATCAAGGCTCAGCGAAGCGCCCGCACCACCAAGATACCTACTGTGCAGCCAGCGAAGCCGCCCCTGAAGCCGGCGCTTGACGACCCTCGCACGAGTCAATGACTTCATGAGCTCTCAGCGTTGCTAGAAATCAAGACCAGATCCCACGCGTGGGGACGCCAGCATACCAACCCTCCTGCCGTGCGATCGTTGACGGTCAGAGCGCGTCTGCGCGGCTGAGCGACTATTCTGCGGATGTGAGCGACGACACACACCAGCCCAGCTCCTCTTACCGTGCCGAGCGGAGCAACGGGCTCTCGCAGACGGCCCCGGATGCCGATCAGACGATTCTCGTGGCCGGCGGCGCCGGTTACATCGGAAGCGTTCTGGTGCCCAAGCTGCTCGACCGCGGTTACCGCGTTCGCGTCCTCGACCGTCTCTTCTTCAGCGAAGACGGCCTGGGTGACGTACGCGATCAGATCGAGCTCGTAGTTGGCGACGTGCGGGAGGTGCCGGAAAGCGCCCTCGATGGAATCGACGGCGTGGTCAATCTGTCAGGGCTGAGCAACGATCCGACCGCTGAGTTCAAGCCTGAGGCGAACTGGCAGATGAACGCGATCGCTACCGAGACGCTCGGCCGCGCATGCCTGGAAAAGGGCATCGAGCGCTACGTCTTCGCCTCCTCCTGTTCGCTGTACGACGGCATGCCCCCAGGCATGCACGCCGAGGACGCAGACATCCAGCCCCGTGCCGCGTACGCGACCTCCAAGCGCTACGGGGAGGAAAAGCTGATCGAGCTGGCGGGCGAGGGACTTTGCCCGGTGATCCTGCGTAACGGCACCGTCTACGGTTGGAGCCCGCGCATGAGGTTCGACCTTGTCGTCAACACGTTTGTCAAGGACGCGCTGCTCTCCGGGTCGCTCAAGCTGCACGGTGGAGGTTGGGTGTGGCGTCCCCTGGTGGACATCGCAGACTGTGCCGACGCGATGATCGCCGCGTATGAGGCCCCAGCGGAGAAGGTGCGCGCTGAGATCTTCAACGTCGTCCATTCCAACTATCAGGTCCGCGAGCTGGCGATGATCGTCGCCGGCTCGGTGCAGCTCACCGGGCGTCCCGTGAACCTCGAGGAGGTCCCGGCGCCCAAGCTCATGCGCGACTACGAGTGTGCCAACGCCAAGCTCTCGACGAGGCTCGGCTTCATCCCCCGGCGCTCTGTGCTGGAGGCCGTCAGCGATCTGCTCGCAAGAATCGGCGATGACGATCTGGCCACGCTCACCGACCCCCGTTGTTACAACATCCGCTGGCTCGAGCTGCTCTATGAGGTGAAGCCGCTCCTGGATGCCTTCTCCGAGGTGCTGTGAGGGCGCTTATCACGGGCGGCGCAGGCCAGCTTGCCCACGATCTGAGTGCCCTGCTCGGCGAGTCCGCGCGAGCCTATGAGCGACAAGAGCTCGACATCACAGACGCGGCGGCGCTCGACAGGGCATTCGCGGAGGTGCAGCCGGAGATCGTGTTCAACTGCGCCGCCTTTCACAACCTCGACGTCTGCGAGCGCGACGCCGACACGTCGTGGGCTGTGAACGTGGGGGCGGTCAGAGAGCTTGCGCGGCGCAGCCCGCGGCTGGTTCACATCTCGACCAACTACGTCTTCGACGGCAGGCGTGATGAGCCGTACGCCGAGCACGACGCGCCCTCGCCGCGCTCGATCTACGCCCTCACCAAGCTGGCGGGCGAGTACATGGCGCTGGCATATTGCGACAACGCCCTCGTGGTCCGCAGCGCCGGCCTTTACGGACTGCACGGGTCGGCGAGCAAGGGCGGCAACTTCGTGCAGCGGATGATCGCTCGCTCGCGCGAGCAGGGTCAGCTCGGCGTGGTCGCAGACCAGCGCCTGCAGCCGACCTTCACCGCAGACCTCGCCGGCGCGATCCTCGATGCGGTGCAGGCCGCCGCCAACGGCGTCTTGCACCTCACGGCTGACGGGGCATGCTCGTGGTATGAGTTCACCGTGGCGATCCTGGAGCAGGCAGGCATCGACGTGCCCGTCGAGCCGACCACCACGACGATCTCGCCGGGTGGCGTGGATCGTCCGCTCAACGGCGTGCTCGCGCGTCCGCGGGCAGACTCGCTCGGGATCGCACGCCTGCGCCCCTGGCGAGACGCCCTGGCGGATTACATGCGCCGGGCCGACCTGGCCGCCGCATAGTCCCCCCACCAAGAGAATGGATCCAAGCGCATGAAACAGCTTTCAACGCGGCTCGACGGCCCGATTCTGATGGCTCCCAAGGTCCTCGGAGATGAGCGCGGCTTCTTCGTCGAGACCTACCGTCGCACTGTCTTCTCCGAGCTGGGGATCGCCGAGGAGATGGTGCAGGACAACCACTCGCGCTCCTCGCGCGGGATCGTGCGAGGCATGCACTTCCAGGTTGGGCGCGGCGCTGCCAAGCTCGTGCGTGCAGCCCGCGGCGCGATTCATGACGTGGTGGTCGACTTGCGCGTGGGCTCGTCCACGTTCGGACAGTGGGAGGGCTTCGACCTCACCGAGGAGAACATGCATATCCTCTATTGCCCAATCGGTTTCGCGCACGGCTTCTGCGTGCTCAGCGAGGTCGCCGACGTGATGTACAAGCAGAGCAACTACTACGCCGACGAGACCGAGCGCGGCATCGCCTACAACGATCCCGACGTGGGGATAGCGTGGCCGTTGCCCACCAACGAGCTGATCCCGTCGCAACGCGACGCGACCGCTCCGCTGCTACGCGACATCGCCGACGAGCTGCCGTTTCGCTTCACCACATGAGCTCGCCGCGCATGCTCTACATCGCCACGGTGCACCACGCGTCCCCGCGTTGGATCGAGATCCAGACCGGACACATACGCAAGCACGTAGGCGTGCCCCACCAGATATGGACGTCACTGGAAAAAATCGACCCCTCCTACGGTGTCCATTTCGACAACGTGGTCGTGCAGAAAGGCATGCACGCGGCCAAGCTCAACGGCCTGGCGATGGAGATCTGCAACGTGGCCAACGACGACGACCTGCTGATGTTCTTCGACGGCGACGCGTTCCCGATCGCCGATCCCATGCCGCTGATCGAAGAGGACCTCGGCAAGGCCCCGCTGATGGCGGTGCGCAGGGCAGAGAACGGCGACGAGCCACAGCCTCACCCGTGCTTCTGTGTGACGACCGTGGGCACCTGGAAGGCCCTCCCCGGCGACTGGACCGCCGGTTATACCTGGCCCGGCATACGCGGTCGGCCCACGTCTGACGTCGGCGGCAACTTGCTGCGCCGACTCGAGCTTTCCGGGACGCCCTGGGTGCAGGTGCTCCGCTCAAATCGCCGGGATCTCGACCCTCTGTACTTCGGGATCTACGGAGACGTCATCTATCACCACGGAGCCGGTCTGACCGGCGGACTGAGCCCCGCGCATCGTGCGAAATCGCCTGAGCTGCGCCCGCTCCCGTCCACGCCGGGCGTGCGTTCGGCGATACGCCTACTCAACGGACTGCGCTGGCGACGGTGGGAACGCGCGACCGAGCGGCGGATCGCCCGCCAGTCTCAGATGCTCTACGAGAAGATGCGGGCCGGCGACTCGTCATGGCTCGCCGAGCTCATGTGACGCGGCCGTCTACGAGTCCCTGCAAGGCCGCGGAGATCTGCTTGCACACGACCTCGGGCGCAAACAGTCGCTTCGCCTCCTCGTGCGCCGTCGCGCGCACCCCGGAGGGGTCGGCCCGCAGCCGTTGCACCATCGCGAGGATTGCGTCGGCCATCGCGGGCGCGTCGCCGGGCGCGACCTCCGTGACGACCGAGCGTGCCACGCTCTCGATCGCGCCGACCTCGCTCGTGGCGATGACAGGAAGCCCGCTCGCAAGAGCCGCGGCGACGGTCAGCGCGAACGGCTCGTAGCGGCTGGGCGCCAGCAGCAGGTCGCTGGCGGCGATCTGCCCAGGAACCTCGGCGGGCTCTACGGAGCCGACGTATTCGGCGGTGTCGGCGGGCAGGTCGTCGAGCAGGCTGGTGTAGTCCGACCACAGGCTCGGCCCGCCCACCACGCGGATCCTGATCGCCTCGCCACGCTCGTGTAGCAGCCTGGCGACCTCCACCACCGTCTCGATGCCCTTGCGCGCCACCACGCGGCCGAGCACGAGCACCACGGGCGGTTGCGCGGGCGGCCGCTCCAAGGCGTCGAAGCGCTCTATGCGCACCGGGTTGGGGACTACCACCGTGTCCGCGCGCGGAAAGCCGTAGTCGCGCACGAGATGGTCGCGGAACACGCCGCTGATGCACACCAGCAGGCGCGCGCCGCGGATGCGCCTGCGTTGTGTGCGCGTGCGTGCGCGCATGATCGCGGCGACCACGGCGAACCTGGTGCGTCCCTGGCAGCGGATGCTCAGCTGCCGCTCGGCCAGCAGCGATCGCAGCTCGCCCGCGCTGTGGGTCTCCGGATGGATCACCAGCGGCACCGTGTGCGTCAGCCCCGGCGGCACCGCCAGGCTCTCAACGCTTGAGAACTGGTAGATGACGTCATAGGGGTCGGCGCGGTGGTGGCGCACGATCTGCGCGCGCAGGCGTACCGAGGCGATGCTGCGCCAGATGATGCCGCTGGCAAACGCGGCGATCCGGGTGCGGCTGTACCAACGGTCCCACCGCCAGCGACTCGTGCCCCACACGAACGTGAGGTTGGCCTCGCCGGCCACGCGGGCCGGCAGCGGCTGGCCGGCGGAGGGAAAGAAGCAGTCGATTCTGTGGCCCAGCGTGGCGAGGCCGTGCAGCAGCTCGGTGCCCACCCCAGGCACGCCACCGTCCTCTCCGGGCGCCGGGCCGAGCCACGCTATGTGCAGGGCTCTGGCGGGCATCGCGGCCACCCTATAGGACACCTGCGGGGGCGGCCCTGCCTGCCAGTGCGGCCTGCACCCGCGCGGCCAGCTGGCGCTGGAAGGCTGCCACCGAGAAGCGCTCGGCATTGGCGACCGCGCGCGCGGGGTCAAAGCCGAACTGGTCGATCTCGCCGATCGCGGCTGTGAACGCGTCCACGTCATCCAGTGCCACCAGGCGGCCGGTCTCGCCGTCGAGCACGGTCTCCAGCGCTCCGCCGGCCGCCGCTGCGATCACGGGGCGCCCGGCGGCCTGCGCCTCGACAGCGGTGATGCCGAACTCCTCCATGCTCGGCACCAGCAGCGCGCGCGCGCCCGCATACAGCGCGGCGAGCTCCTCGTCGCCGGCGCGCCCGAGGAATTCGGCCTCGGGGTAGGCGTCCTGCAGCGCCGCATGGTCCGGTCCCGAACCGACCACCTGGATCGGCGCGCGCGCGCGCCGGGCGGCCTCCAGCGCCACGTGCAAGCGCTTGTGGCGGACAAGCTCTGACACGACCAGCAGCTTGTCGCCGGGCGTCCCGGGCGAGAAGCGGTGCGTCTCCACGGGAGGGTGGATCACGTGCGCGTCGCGGCCGTAGTAGCGCTTGATCCGCTCGCGGCTGAGCTGCGAGATGGCGATGTACTCGTCCACGCGCCGGCTGGCCGCCAGGTCCCAGCGGCGGATGCGGGCCAGCTGGGCGCGCAGCAGCGGACGCAGCGGGCGGGGGGTCTCGGCGAGCGCTCGCTCCTGCTCATACCAGGCGTAGCGAAACGGCGTGTAGCAGTAGCACACGTGCAGCGCGCCCGCGGGGGCGCGCACGCCGTGGGCGAACGCGCTGCTGCTGCTCAGCAGCACGTCGCACGCCGGCACGCGCAGGCGTGCGACCGCCCACGGATACAGCGGCAGCAGGCGCCTGAAGCTGCCCTGGCCGACGCCCAGGTGCTGCAGCGGCGAGGTGGCGATCGAGCGCCCGGCAAAGCGTCCGCCGGTGCCCTGCTCGTCGTAGAGCAGCGTGAGGATTGGAGCCTGCTCATACAGCTGCGCGATCGCCGCGAAGGTGCGCTCCGCGCCGCGCATCACGAGCAGGTAGTCGTGGGCGAGCGCCATGCGCGCGTCGGTGCTGGTCGAGCGAGCCCGGGATGCGCCGGCGGCGGCCTGCTGGAGGTCTGACACGAAGGGCATTCTTGTATGTTTCGCCCATGCCGGACACGCTGCTGCGGGCCTTCGGCTGGAGTCCTCTGCTCATCCATGGCGATCCGTGCGTGCTGGACAGGTGGCTGTGGCTGCGCCGTCACCTGCGCAAGGGGCCCGCGAGGACCTTCGACGCCGGCTGTGGCAACGGCGGCTTTGCCATCTACGCGGCACGCGCTGGCAACGAGGTGGTGGCCGCCTCCTTCTCCGAACGCGAGCAGCAGGATGCGCGTCGCCGCGCCGAGGTCGTGGGGGTCGCAGGCATCGACTTTCGCCAGCTGGACCTGCGCGAGCTCGACCAGCACAGCGAGTCGCTGGGCGACTTCGACCAGATCATCTGCTTTGAGACGATCGAGCACGTGATCGACGACGCCGGCCTCGTGGGCAGGCTCGCGGCGATGCTCAGACCGGGGGGGCAGCTGCTGCTGACCACGCCCTTCGACGCGCACCATCCTCTCTACAGCGAGGATCCTCATCCGAGCGGCGTCGAGGACGGCCTGCACGTGCGCTTCGGCTACTCCCAACAGCGCCTGCGCGAGATCGCCCAGGCGGCGGGGCTGCGGGTGACAGACGAGGGCTTCGTCAGCGGGGTGGTCTCCCAGAAGCTGACCGATCTGATGCGCAGGCTGAGCGAGCGGATCGGGCGCCCGGCCGCGTGGGCGATCGTGCTGCCCCTGCGCGCGCTGGTGATCCTCGACGCGCCGCTGACCCGGATGCTGGGCTACCCGCATCTGAGCGTGGCGCTGTGCGCGGTCAAGCCCGCATAGGAGAGACGACGTGCGCATCGTCATCACAGTTCCCTGGGGGCAGCGCCTGGGCGGCGCCGAGGCGATGCTGCAGGGCGTGTTCGACGGGGCGGTCGCGGCCGGGCACGAGCTCGAGCCCGTCTTCTTCCAGGACGGGCCGTGGCCGGCGCAGCTCAGGCAGGGGGGCTTTCGCGTCGAGGTGATCGACGCGGGGCGCCTGCGCGAGGTTCATCGCTGGCTTACGACCGTCAGGCGCCTGGCACGCTTGCTGCGCGCGCGCGAGCCCGACCTGATCCTCAACTGGGCGGCCAAAACGCAGCTGTATGGAGCGCCGGCCGCGATGCTCGCCGGGATGACCGACCGCGTGGTGTGGTGGCAGCAGGCGATTCCCATGCCGGGCAGGCCCGAACTGCTCGACCGTGGCGCTACTGCGCTGCCGGCCGCCGCGATCGGCTGTTACTCGCGTGCTGCAGCGCAGGCGCAGGCGCGCCTGTTCCCGAAGCGTCAGACCTTCGTCGTGGGCGCCGGCTCGCCGCTGCCCGCGGGCGGCCCGAGCGAGCCGCCGCTGTCGCTGCCCGGCGACGTGCCGATCGTGGGCCTGGTCGGGCGCCTGCAGCCGTGGAAGGGGCAGGACCGGATGCTGCGCGCCCAGGCAATCCTGCGCGACCGCGGCCACCGCATGCACCTGGTGATCGTGGGCGGTGATTCCTACGGGCTCTCGCCCGAGTACGCGGCCTCGCTGCCGCTGCTGATCGAGCAGCTCGGCCTGGGCGCGGATGTGACCATGACCGGCGAGGTTCCCGACGCCAGCCCCTACATCGAGCAGATGGACGTGCTGGTGAATGCGTCAGATCCCGAGCCCTTCGGGATCGTGATCCTCGAGGGCATGGCGAGGGGGGTTGCGGTGCTGGCCGTCAACTCGGGCGGCCCGGGCGACTTCGTGCAGGACGGCCAGACGGGCGCGCTCGCCCGCTCGGGCCAGCCCGACGCGCTCGCCGACGCGCTTGAGCCCCTGCTCAGCTCACCCGAGCTGCGCGAGCGGCTGGGGCGGGCCGGCCGCGAGCGCTACCTGGAGGAATTCACCACCGCCGCGATGTGCGCCCGCTTCTTCGCCGAGCTCGAAAAGGTTCTCGCGGCTCGCCCCGGCTCGCGCGGTTAGCCACCCACGCCCGCGGCTCAGCCGCCGCGGCCCCCGCCTGCCTCGCTGCCTGCGCCCAGCAGCGCGCGGCGCAGGATTCGCTTGAGTGCGCCGGCGTCGCGCAGCGCACTGACGAGGTAGTGCTCGCCTGTGCCGAAGCGGTATAGGCGCAGCCCCTCCAGTCCGACCAGGCGCTCGGCGTGCAGGCGATCGGTGCTCAGCGACTCGGCAAAGAACACGAGGTAGCGGGTGTCCAGGTCGTGCGCGCGCCTGGCCTGCTCGAGCGCCGGGTGCAGGTCAACCCAGCGCGGGTCGAACGCGTGGTGGTCGACCAGCGGCTGCAGGTAGTCGTCCCAGCGGTGGTCGCCCATGCCCGCAAGGACGCTCATGTCCAGGGTCGTCTGCGGCGCGAAGCTGAGCACCGTGTTGGCGCCCAGCAGCGTGCCGAACAGCAGCGCCGCATAGCCTCCCGCGGAATTGCCCGTGACCACCAGGCGCTGCACCTCGTTGGCGCTGATCAGCTCCCGCAGGGTCTGCGTGACGCTCGCCAGCGTGGTGCCGTGGCCGGGCAGGCCGCGGTGATACCACGCCTGACGCAGGTCTCGCACGAACAGGCGTTTCACCGGAATGTCACTCGCCTGCCCGAAGAACTCGAACGGCGTTATCCCGACTTCCTGGTTCATGCCGCCGAAGGCGATCAGCAGCGTGCGCGAGTCGTCGTCCATGTCCGCGCTCAGCGGCTGCTCGTCGGCGAACGCGGGGTCATCGCCACGCTCGACCAGCGAGCGCAGATAGCGCCGGCGCTCGCGCTGGATCCCGATGTACCTGACGCGCCGGCGAAGCGCCCTGATCACCGAGGCGCGCTCCCGGGCACGCGCGCTCGGCCTCGCAGGCTCACCCAGCCGCGGCGTTTGAGCCGTTGCCTGGCGCGCGCCGGGTCGGCGCTCGCCAGCAGCGCCGGCGGGTCCCACAGTTTCCTGCTGTATGCCTGCGCTGGAGCGCACAGGATCGGGCCGCCCAACCCCTGGCGCACGCTCAGCACCGTGTAACCGTGGCGTTCCAGCAGGCGCGTCACGGGCGTGGGCGGCAGCTCGTGCTCCTCGAAGAGGATGTCGCGCACCAGGTGCTGGGAGAGCAGCGCCTCGGCGCCTTCCAGCGCGGCCAGCTCGTGCATCTCGACGTCCAGCTTGAGCACGCCGATCGGCTCGGTGAACTCGCCGTCCAGGCGCACGGTCTGCACCTGTGTGGCGTTTGCGCCGCCGGCATGCTCCAGCGAGGCGGTGCCCTTGTTGAGCGCGAACATGTCCGCGTCCACCGTCAAAGGCAGGGTGCCGGCAGTGGCCGACACGGCCGCCGGGCGAGCCTCGACGACCGTCACGCCT
>Ga0102924_1003537_pt1 | contig 16365 bp, 14 predicted proteins | sample PaiPotPPM11metaG_FD_80116 | JGI IMG/M metagenome (GOLD analysis project Ga0102924, IMG submission 80116) | Iron sulfur acid spring bacterial and archeal communities from Banff, Canada, to study Microbial Dark Matter (Phase II) - Paint Pots PPM... ... | reverse complement strand
GGCGGCCCGGTACGCCTTTATCACGTCCTGGGCCAGGTCAGGAGTGTCGTTGTTCATGCCGATCGACAGGATGAGGAAGCTCCCGGCGGCCATGGCCGTCCGGAACGCCGCCACGATTTCCGCGGCCTGCTCGGGCTCGAAGAAGTCCAGGATCATGGTCAGGATCACACAGAACGGCTCGCTCGTATCGATCAGCGCCGTCAACTCAGGGCTGGCCAGGATGTCGCCCGGGCGGCCCGCGTCCCCCGGCACGGCAGCCACCCGTCCCGGGCTGGCCAGCAGCGCGACGGCGTGTGACATCACCACCGGGTCGTTGTCGATGTACACAACCCGGACTCCCGGGCTGACCGCACCCGCGATCTCGTGGGTGGCCGGACTGGTCGGCAAGCCGGAGCCCACCTCGATGAACTGCACGACGCCCTGCTTGGCCACGTAGCCGACGGCGCGCGCCAGGAACTCGCGGTTCTCCCGCACCAGGACATCGGCCAGCGGGAAGATCTCCATGATCTCCGTGAACTGCTGGCGATCGACCGTGAAGTTGTCCTTGCCGCCCAGGGCGTAGTCGTAGCTACGCGCCACATTTGGCTCTCTGGCGTTGAACGGCACGAGCGGCCCCTGCACCATAAATGCCACATTACAACTCTTCCTTGCCGACCGTGACGTCCTGCGCGCTACAAACGATTGCCCCGCGCGACTACAGGACGCCGCGCCGGTGCAGGACTACGTACGAGATCCAGCCGGCCGGAATGGGCAGCCAGAACGTCGCCATGCGGAAGAGGAGCACCGCCGGTATCGCCTGGTGGGCCGGGATGCCGATGGCCGTCAGCCCGGCCGCCAGGACGGCCTCGACTCCGCCGAGGCCGCCGGGCGTCGGCGTAGCCGCTCCCACCGTGTTGCCGGCCAGGAAGACGACCGCGGTGGCCAGGATGGCCGGATGGGCGCCCACTGACCACAGGGCGGCGATGAGCGCGAGGGAGTAGGCGGCGGAAAGCAGCAGGTTCGCGCCGGCGGCGATGGCCAGCCGGAGGGGCTGGGAGATCGCGTCGAGCAGCCGCGGCCAGATCTGACGCACGTGCGGCCACACGGTGCCGGTCACCATCTTGCGGCTCTGCGGCAGCGCCAGCACGACGATGATGGCGACGGCGATGACCGCCAGGCCGACTAGCACGTCGGCGCCCGGCGCGATCTTGAACTTGCTCAGTCCCGAGCCGGTGAGCACGCCGAGCACGATCAGCAGCAGCACGGTGGTGACGACGTTCACCAGCTGTGACACGGTGACCGAGGCGGCGATGGTCCCCTCGTCCACGTTCTCCTTGTGCAGGTAGCGGGCGTTGACGGCCACGTGGCCCACGGTCGGGGGCATGGCCACGCCGACGAACGCGGTGGCCAGCTGGACGAAGAAGCCGCGCCGGATGGACAGGCGCTGGGGGACGAACGCCGCGATGCCGATGGCCGCCCCGAGGTAGGTCACCGCGGATGCGAGCACCGCGACGACGAGCCAGCCCGGATTGGCCTGGCTGAGTGGGCCGAGGACGTCGACGCCGGAGATCTCGCCGATGAGCAGGTAGGCGGCGACGGTGAGGGCGACCGCGGTGACCACGGTGCGCCAGCGGAAGCGTTCCAGCTGGATGGCGGGCGGTGCCGTGGTGTTGGCGCCGAGCAGCTGATGCCGGATCTCGGTCAGCGAGCCGGCGGCGGCCCGCGCGGCCCGCCAGCCCCACGGCGTGAGGGCAACCGGCTGCATCACGGACGCGAGGGCGACCGGGTCCACCGGTCCGTAGCCGGCGCGCAGCACGGTGACGGCACCGGCGGGCCCGTCGGTCTCGGCCACTGTCGCCAGCGCTTGCACCAAGTCGAGGCGGCGGGAGAGTTCGCTGGCACCGGGCTCGGCCGCGTCCAGCGAGCGGAACCCCGCGCGGCTCCCGGACATGAACACGTTGCCGGCCCGCACGTCATGGTGCGCGACGCCTGCGTCGTGCAGGCGCCGCAGCGCCGCGAACAGCGACGTCGCGCCTGCGAGCGGCGTCGCGCCGGCTTCCGGCGCGGCGTCGGGGATAGTCGTGACGAGCACCAGGGTCTCACCGGGCATCTCGCCGAGCAGCCGGACCTCGGGGCTGAGTACGCCGGCTTGCTGCGCCAGATAACAGGCCAGGGCGATTTGCTGGACCTGGGCGCGGGAACTGAGCGCGATGCGGCCCGCGACCGCCCGCTGGAGGCGGACCAGCGCCCACAGCCGACGGGCCAGGCCCGATCCGCGGGTGTCGCGGCCGGACAGGTGAATGCGGATCCTGGTGCCGTCGGCCAGCTTCCCCTCCAGCCGGGCCCGGCTTGGCCCGGCGTCCGACAGGTCCGTGGCCTGCACGTGCTGGCTGGTCAGCCAGCCGGTGAGTTCGGTGATGCCCGGCAGGACCGAGGTCGCGCCGAGCAGCCACCGCACCAGCCAGCCGGCCAGGAGGCCGCCGGATGCCACGATCACCACCGCGAAGGGCGTCAGCGTGCCGACGGCTAGCCCGCTGAGCAGCAGCGCCGCACCTGCGCGAGGCCACCAGCGCTGCCAGTGCGAAAGCCGGGACAGGTCGGTTCCCACGACGAACGCGACGAACGCGGTGTCCACGATGAAGATCGACGGATTGCTGCCGTGCAGCACCGCGCGTTCCACCGTCGCGTTCTCGACCCGCCAGATGACCGTCGCGACGACCGCCGCCGCGGCGCCGACTAGCCCGGCGGCGACCGCGTTCAGCGCGTCCCGCCACTGATTGCGCACCAGCACGACCAGTGACGCGACCGCCAGGACAAAACTGGCCACTCCGGCGACCACCGCGGCCGCGTACGCCAGCCAGCGGGGGATGTGCAGCAGCCACCCGGAGACGTCGTCGGCCGCCTCGGTGCTGCCGAGCGGCAGGGCCCGGATGGTCCCGAGCACCAGGGCCACGATCACGAACGCGAAAACGGCCAGCAGCAGGTCGGCGGGGCGGCGCACGCGGTCAGGGCCGGCTCGCTCGTGGGCCGGGGGAACCGGGTCAGGTACGGCTTCAGCAGGGACAGCCACGCCAGGCCCGCCGCGCGGTTCCTCGCCTGTGCCCGTCACCATGCCATGTGGCTACCCGATCTATCGCTTGGCACTCCGGTCGACCCGCCGCGCCTTAACACTGAACTTACACACCGAGATGCGCAAGGTATTCCTGGCGTAACCATTTGGAAATGGATGTCTCGCAGGCTTGAGTCATGACCAGGCCACTTCGGGACGCTCATCGGCACATCGGGCGGATGCCGGCTTACCCCTTCTACGGCGGCCCGGCGATCACCCCCGACGTGACCGCCAAGGGCACCGTCGATGAACTGATCGCCGACCTTGACGCGACTGGCGTCGAGCGGGCGCTGGTCCTTCCGAATTACGGCGTTCCCGATCCGGACGTCGCCTTCGACCTCAACGGTCTCGCCATCGACGCGGCCCAGCGCGACGACCGGATCCGCTGCGGCCTGTGGGTCTCGCCGAAGCCCTCGGACGCGGACCGTAACGCCAAGGCACTCGCGCTCGCTAGCGAGCCGGGCGTGGCGGTGCTGAAGACCAGCTTCCTGCTCGGCGGACACCCCGCCGATCCCGCATGCAAACCCCAGCTCGACCAGATCTTCGCCACGGCCCGCGAGTACGGGCTCGTGGTCCACGTCCACACCAGCCCGGGTGCCGCTTCCGACATCGACCAGGTCGGTGCGCTCGTAGAGGAGTACGCGGGCCCGGACGGCGTCCCCGTTCACCTGGTGCACCTCGGGGGCGGGATGAGCGGCCACATGAAGCTGATCGGCGGCCGCCTCTTCGGCTGGATCGAGCGCGGCTTCAAGGTCTACACGGACACCAGCTGGACGATCGGCTTCGCGCCGGCCTGGCTAGTCAAGGAGATTGAGCGGCGTGGCATCGGCCACGACCGGATCCTTTTCGCCACCGACGCGCCGTGGGGCGATTTCGCGGGCGAGTACGCCAGGCTCCGTGCCGCCGCTGGCGACGGTGACCTCGCCAATGCTTTTTTCGCAGAGAACTTCTCGGCTCTTTACGGCTGAGATTGCGTGACGTTGGGTCTGCGCCGTCATCTTTTTTCCGGTCCGGCTAAACAGCAATAGGAGAGTCCATGAACGAATCAACCGCCGCCGCCGCCAGCGACATCGAGGGCCAGATTCAGGCCAACATCGAGAAATCGCTGAACGAGATACCGCACCCTTCACAGGCCACGGGCACCAGCATCTACGGCTCCACCAAGATCTTCCCCGACTACCGGGCCGAGGACGGAGAGTCCTATTTCACTCTCGTCCACGGCATCCCGCACGAGTCGTCGGTCAGCTTCGTGGCGATCCTCCAAGCGACGCGGGCACTGCGCAAGGGCTTTGAGTCGGCGATCTACTTCTACGGCCCGGGCACGCTGGCGTGCATGGCGACCCGCGGGTTCCCGACCACTGGTGACTCTGGCTTTCCCGGCGAGCAGAACGCCAACGGCTCGATCGAGACCTTCATCAAGGAGGGCGGCACCGTCTTCTGCTGCCGCTTCGGGATGGCGCTGCATGGCCTGCGCGAGGAGGACCTCATCGAGGGCGTCGTCCCGTCACACCCGCTCGATGTCCAGGACGCGCTCATTCACTACGCCCGCAAGGGAGCCATCATCAACTCCACCTACAACCTGTGAGCTGAGGATCAGATGACGACCGCGCCGACCCCGGTTTCCGCACCTGCTGGCCCGCCGCCCGCCCGCCTTTCCACGCGGGTCGACGTCGCCATCCAGGGCATCCGCCTGCTTGACGCACCCGTCTCGCGCCGGGCCGGCGCAGGCCCCAGCGACGACGGCCACGTCCTGCTCGCCGGGGTCGGCGCGGCCATCCCGCTCAATCCCCGCTCGCCCTACACGGTCAGCGGCGGCAGGCTGCTGCTCGACGGCGCCGACACCGGCATGGGCGTCGAGGCGGTGGCCAGGCCGCGCTTCTACGACCTGACCACCGCCGACGGTATCTCCTACGAGAAGATCGCCCGCCTCCATTCCGCGAATGTCCTCGCCACCACCGTCGTGCAAACCTGTTCCCGGTACCGAGCCGACACTCGGTGCCGTTTCTGCGCCATCGAGGCCTCGCTGGCGACGGGCGCGACGATCGCGGTGAAAACGCCGGCAATGCTCGCCGAGGTCGCGCGGGCCGCGGTCGAGCTCGACGGCGTCAGCCAGATGGTGATGACCACCGGCACCTCGGCCGGCCGGGACAGGGGCGCGGTCCACCTTGCCCGCTGTGTTCGCGCGGTCCGGGAGGCCGTCCCCGGTCTGCCGGTTCAGGTGCAGCTCGAGCCGCCGGGCGACCTCGCCTCGATCCAGGAACTGTACGACGCGGGAGCGCGCTCGATCGGGATTCACGTCGAGTCACTCGACGACGCGGCCCGGCTGCGCTGGATGCCGGGCAAAGGAGCGGTGCCGATGAGCGAGTACCGTGCCGCCTGGGCGGAGGCCGTCCGCGTCTTCGGCTGGAACCAGGTCTCCACCTACATTCTGATCGGCCTGGGGGAAGATCCGGACGAGCTCGTCGCCGGCTGCGAGGAACTCATCAGCATGGGCGTGTACCCGTTTGTCGTGCCTTACCGCCCGCTCGCCGGCACCCTCGCCAAGGAAGTCGACCAGGTCCCCGCTCCGCCGCACGCCGTCGTCTACGACGTCACCCGGCGCGTCGCCGGGGCACTGACCAGGGTCGGCATGCTCGGCTCGGACCAGGCGGCCGGCTGCGCCGCCTGCGGCGCGTGCTCCGCCCTTGAGGGCTGCACCGATTACGCCCCCTTGCCCGAGGCAGCCTCATGACCAGCGTCTTCGACGACGTTATCCTGGCCGGCGCGACCCGGGTACCGCCCCGAGAGAAGTTCTACATCACTCCCGTGAGCGACGCCGCGGGCCTTGCTGCCTACCACCGGCTCAGGCACGACGTTTTCGTCACCGAGCAGGGACTCTTCGCCGGTACCGACCGGGATGACTACGACGACGACCCGCGCACCGTCGTCCTCCTCGCCCGCAGCGCTGGAGAGCCGGACGTCGGCGAGGTACTCGGCGGTGTCCGGCTGCGCCCGATGACCGGCGACGGGCCGTCCGCGCCGGATCTCGGCTGGTGGCGAGGGAGCCGGCTCGCCGTCGCCCAAGACCGCCGGCTTGTCCACGGTATCGGCGCCGCGCTCATCCGTGCCGCCTGCGCGGAGGCCGAGTCACGCGGCGCGCTCCGCTTCGACGCCACTGTGCAGGCCCGCCACGAAACGCTCTTCCGCCGTCTCGGTTGGATGCCGCGCCAGCGTCTCGACCTGCACGGAACGCCGCACGTCGTCGTGGAGTGGCCGGTTGACCGCTTCCGGCGGCTCGCCGCGGCCACCAAGGCAGCCCTCGGCCCGCTGGTCGGCGACCTGCTCATCCGGGACGCCTGGCGCGGCGACGACGGTGCGCCGGTCCCGGGCAGCGACGTCATTGCCGCCACCGACGCCATCCTTCCGTCGATGGTCGAGCGCGATCCCGAGTGGGCCGGCTGGTGTTCGGTGCTCGTCAACGTCAACGACCTGTACGCGATGGGCGCGACCCCGGTCGGGCTGATGGACGCGCTCGGTGCCCGCGACGCCAGTTTCGCCCGCCGCGTGCTGCGCGGGCTCACGGACGCGGCCCGCGCCTGGGGCGTGCCGGTACTCGGCGGCCACACCCAGCTCGGGGTGCCCGCGGCGTTGTCCGTCACCGCCCTGGGTCGTGCCGGTCGCCCGGTGGCGGGCGGCGGCGCCAGACCTGGGCAGCGGCTCCGGGTCACCGCCGACCTGGGCGGCGGCTGGCGGGCCGGCTACACGGGCAGCCAGTGGGACAGTTCCTCTCGCCGCACCCCGGCCGAGCTGCGCGCTCTGGCGGGCGTCGTCCCCGCGCTGGCTCCAACCGCCGCCAAGGACGTATCCATGTCGGGCCTGGTCGGCACCGTCGGCATGCTCGCCGAGGCCTCCGGCTGCCGGGCCATCCTCGATGTCGCTGACATCCCAGCCCCGGCCGGTGCCACCCGCGCCGACTGGCTTACCTGCTTCCCCGGCTTCGCGATCGTCTCCGCCGAGGAGGCCACGCGGCCGACCTCACCCGGAAGCGGCCAGCCGCCCGGTAGCACGGCAGCTCTGCCCGGCTTTCTTACCAGCACGGTCTGCGGCGAGCTCGTCTCCGGCGAGGGCGTCGCTCTGCGCTGGCCTGACGGTGTCGTCACCGAGGCTGTGGGCACCGTCACCGGTCTCGGTAGCGCCGGGGCCGCAGAAAGGATAAAAAGATGACAGCCGTCGCCGCCGTCTCCGCCGGCTTCGGCCGGGACGTCGAGGCCAACCTGGCGGCGATCGCCGCGCACATCGATGCCGCCCGCGAGCACGGCGTCTGCCTCCTGGCCCTGCCCGAGGCCTGCCTGGGCGGCTATCTCTCCGTTCTCGGCCGCGGCCGTGACGGCGAGTTCGACGAGTCACCCGACTCTCTCCCGCCGGTCATGGACGTGAACGGCCCCGAGCTCAAGCGCGTCGCCGAACTGGCCCGCGACATGACCGTGGTGGTGGGTTTCTGCGAGGCGGACCACGACCAGCGCTACAACTCGGCGGCCATTGTCACGGGGGACGGCGTGATTGGCGTACACCGCAAGATCCACCAGCCGCTGGGTGAGAACCTGTACTACGCGGCCGGCGGCAAGCTCAGGGCGTTCGACACGCCGGCCGGCCGGGTCGGCGCGCTCATCTGCTACGACAAGACTTTCCCAGAAGCTGCCAGGGCGCTCGCCCTAGACGGCGCGCAGGTGATCACGTGCATTTCGGCGTGGCCGGCGTCGCGCACCGCCACCGCCGACGCCTTGGCGGAAGACCGCTGGACCCATCGGTTTAACGTCTTCGACCAAGCGCGCGCCCTGGAGAACCAGGTGATCTGGGTGGCCTCCAACCAGACCGGCACCTTCGGCAAGCTGCGCTTCGTCGGCAATGCCAAGGTCGTCGGCCCGGGCGGCGACGTGCTCGACTGCACGGGCGTCGGCGACGGCCTCGCGGTCGCCGAAATCGACATCACGCGGGCGCTGGAGACCGCGCGCCGCTCGATGTTCTACCTGGGAGACCGCCGTCCAGACGCCTACGCCCGGGAGCCCCGATGATCGCCCGCAGCGTTCCTGTTGCCGTTGTCGGCGGCGGCCAGGCCGGACTCGCCACCAGCTGGCACCTGAGCCGCGCCGGCGTCGATCACGTGGTATTCGAGGCGCAGACCATCGCCCACGAGTGGTCCGAGACCCGGTGGGACAACTTCACCCTCGTCACCCCCAACTGGCACTGCAGACTCCCCGGATACGACTACAGCGGCGACGACCCGGACGGCTTCATGACCCGCGACCAGGTTGCCGAGTGGCTTGCCGGGTACGCGCCGACGTTCGGCCCGCCGGTACGCGAGCACGCCAGCGTCACCGCGCTCACCGAACGGGACGGCGGCGGCTTCGTCCTGAGCGTGGCCTGCCGGGGAGGCGAGGAGATCTGGGAGGCCGACTCGGTCGTCATCGCCACCGGCGGCTACCACACCCCGGTCGTGCCGCCGTGGGCGTCCGCGATCGACCCGGGGATCACTCAGCTGGAGTCCGCCCGTTACAAGAACGCCGCTGAGCTCCCCGAGGGGGCTGTGCTGGTGGTCGGCTCCGGCCAGTCAGGCGCCCAGATCGCTGAGGACCTGCACCTGGAGGGCCGCACGGTGCATCTCGCGGTCGGGAACGCTCCGCGCGTCGCCCGGTTCTACCGGGGCAAGGACGTAATGACGTGGCTCGCGGAGATGGGGATATACGACACCCCCGTCCAGCAGTACCCCGGCGGACTGGCGGCGCGGGAGAAGACCAACCATTATGTCACCGGCCGCGACGGCGGACGCGACATTGACCTGCGTCAGTTCGCCACCGAGGGGATGCGCCTTTACGGTGCGCTCGACGGCGGACGCGGCGCGCGCCTCACCTTCCGTCCATCCCTCACGCAGTCACTCGACAAAGCCGACTCGGTCTACAACTCGATCTGCGGCGACATCGACCGCTACATAGAGCGCAAGGGCATCGACGCCCCCGCGGGCCATCACTACGAGCCCGGCTGGATACCCGAGAGCGACCCAGTGGAGCTGGACCTGGCGGCGGCCGGCATCACCTCGATCATCTGGGCGATCGGCTACCGCCCCGACTACCGCTGGGTGAAGGTCGGGGTATTCGACGGAACCGGCCACCCCACGCACACCCGCGGCGTCACCGCCGTCCCCGGACTGTACTTCGTCGGCTTGCCGTGGCTGCACACCTGGGGATCGGGGCGGTTCCACGGCATCGCTCGCGACGCCGAGCACATCGTCGGCTGCATCGTCGGACCCGAACCGCCCGCCGCGATGAGTGCCGACGCGCGCACGCCCATGGACGGCGCGGCCGTGGCGGACTGGATCGCCGGAGCCGAATGGATCGTCAGTCCCGTCAGCGCCGCGCAGGCGGCCAGGGCCGGGGGCATGCGGGCCGCCAGCGATAAGTCCGGAAGCCGTTAGGCTGCCGTTATGAGGATCGGAGCCGTCGCGGCCCATTTCGGCCGCGACATCGGCCGTGCCCTGATGAAAATCGAGGGCATCATCGGCGATGCCCGCGCGGCCCAGGTGGAACTGCTCGTGCTGCCCGACGCTACCCTCGGTGGCTACCTTTCTGACCTGCGCCACCCCGACCCGCTTGCGATTCCGCCCGGCCTGACCGAGGACAGTCACGAGATCAGCCGGATCTGCGCGCTGGCCGGCGACATGGTGGTCTGCTTCGGCTACGCGGAGGCGGTCACCGCCGGAGGCCAGGACCGGCTATACAACTCCGCCCTGTGCGTGACCGGCGACGGCATCCTCGGCCGGCACCGCAAGGTGCATCAGCCCGCCGGCGAGTCGCTGGTTTACGCGGCCGGCACCACATTCGCAGCGTTTGACACCCCGGTGGGCCGTCTTGGCATGCTGATCGACTACGACAAGACGTTCCCGGAAGCGGCCCGGTCTCTCGCGCTTGGCGGCGCCACCATCCTGGCCTGCCTGTCCGCCTGGCCGGCGTCGATGACGGACCGCGCCTCGCGGCTGCCGCAAGACAGGCAGTCGCGCCTGTTTGACCTGTACGACTCGGCCCGGGCCGCGGAAAACCAAGTCGTCCTGGTCTCTTCCAACCAGACCGGCGTGATGGGCGGGCTCCGCTTCCTCGGTCAGGCGAAGGTGGTCGGCCCTGGCGGCGACATCCTGGTCCGCACGTCGTCGAAGGGGGGCCTTGCGGTCGCCGAGATCGACGTGGAGGCGGAGGTGACCCGGTCGCGGCGCATCCTGCACCACGTGAAGGAACTGATCCCTTCGGCGTACACGACGCCCAGGACGAGCACCGCCGATAAAGGGCTCACCTCGTCGTGAGGGTCGCGCTGCTCACTTACTCAACCAAGCCGCGCGGCGGCGTCGTCCATACCCTGGCCCTCGCCGAGTCCCTCGCCAACGTGGGCGTCGAGGTAGACGTGTGGACGCTCGGCCGGGGTGGCGACACCGCCTTCTTCCGGCCGGTCGCAGCCAATGTCGGCGTCCGCGCGGTGCCCTTCGAGACCCGCGATGAGGAACCGGTCGGCGACCGGATCATGCGCTCGATCGCCGTGCTGGCCAAGGCATTCCAGTCGCGCCGCGGCGACTATGACATCATCCACGCGCAGGACTGCATCTCCGCGAACGCGGCCCTGCCCTGCATCCGCACCGTCCACCATCTCGACCAGTTCACTACCCCGCAGCTCGCCGCCTGCCATGAACGCGCGGTCGTCGAGCCGACGTACCGCATCTGCGTCTCCGCGGCGGTCGCGGACGAGGTGCGGCAGGGCTGGGGCTTCGAGCCGACCGTGATCCCCAACGGGGTGGACGCCGCCAGATTCGCAGCCGGCGCCCGCGACGCGGCGGGCCGGGCGCGGTGGCGAGACAAGCTTGGCCGGTATGTGCTCGCGCTGGGCGGGATTGAGCCGCGCAAGGCCTCGATTGACCTGATTGAGGCGTTCGCTCGGCTGAGTGCGCAGGCAGGCCCCGGCCTGGCCGGCCTGCGCCTGGTCTTCGGCGGCGGCGAGACCCTGTTCGATTACCGCGATTACCGCGCCGACTTCGAGGCCCGCGCCGCCGAACTCGGCGTCACCCCCGAGATCGTCGGCGTACTCGCCGACGCGGAGATGCCGGCCCTAGTGGCCGAGGCGTCGGCGCTGGCCATGGTTTCCGCCCGGGAAGGCTTCGGCTTGGCGGGCATGGAGGCGCTAGCGGCCGGGGTCCCGGTTGTCGCCCGCGACCTGCCCGTGCTTCGCGAGGTCTACGGTGACGCCGTGGTCTTTGCGGAGGATGTCCGCGGTATCGCCGCTGCCCTGGCCAGTCAGCTGTCCGCACCGCTACCGCCCGCCGCCGGCGTCGCCCTTGCCGCCTCCTACACCTGGAAGCGGGCAGCAGCCGCGCATTTGGCGGTCTATCAGGGACTTCTCGCCTGACTCACATGAATCGGAGGTAAGTTGCGGCGGATGCCGTCGAAAACGATCTGCAGGAGACGGCGTCCCTGCTCCCTGCCGTCGTCGTCTGGGCTCACTCGCCAGAGGAAGCCCATGAGCAGCAGGATGTCGGCGGGGTCCAGGTCCGGGCGCACGCTGCCGCCGGCCACACAGGCGTCAAGCAGCCGGGCGACCGCGGCCACGACCGGGGCGTAGGTTTCGTCGATGGCATTCTGGACGGCGGCGTTGTGCAGCGCCTCGCCAAGCCCGTGCTTGACGCGGATGTAGGCGGCGAGCGTCTCGAACCAGGTCACGAAGGCGTCGAGGGGAGACTGGGTCGCCAGCAGCCCGTCGACGGAACCGGTGAGCCGCTGGATGTCGCGCCGGTAGACCGCGAGGATCAGGTCCTCGCGGGTGGGAAAGTGCCGGTACAAGGTCCCCGCGCCGACGCCGGCCCGCTTGGCGACCTCGTTCATCGAAGCCGACGGCGAGGCGGCCAGCAGCTCACGCGCCGCACCGAGGATGACCTCGTGATTGCGTTCCGCCGCCTTGCGCTGAGTCTGGTAGGTAGCGGCGCCCTTGTCGGCGTTCATCGGCTCCTCGTGCTGCTGAGCGGGCAGGTTGACATGCGGAGAGTTCTCCGCTAGTTTGTGACATGCGGAGACTTCTCCGGAAATGCCACTTTAGCAGCGGGAGGCAGCCATGCGTTACGTCAAGCTCGGCACTACCGGTCTGGACGTCTCTCCAGTGGCGATCGGCGCGATGACCTACGGAGAGCCTGGGCGCGGCCATCCCGTCTGGTCGCTTGGCGAGGCGGACAGCCGACCGCTCATCAGGCACGCCCTCGACCAAGGGATCAACTTCTTCGACACGGCGAACATCTACTCGCAGGGATCCAGCGAGGAGATCCTCGGCCGCGCGCTGCGCGACTTCGCGAACCGCGACGACGTCGTGATCGCGACCAAGCTGCGGCACCCGATGCGCTCCGGCCCGAACGGCAAGGGCCTGTCCCGCAAGGCGATCCTCGCCGAGGCCGAGCACTCGCTCCAGCGGCTGGGCACCGACTACATCGACCTGTACCAGATCCACCGCAACGACCACTCGACCCCGCTTGAGGAGACCCTCGAGGCGCTGCACGACCTGGTCAAGGCAGGCAAGGTGCGCTACCTCGGTGCTTCGTCGATGCCAGCCTGGGAGTTCGCGAAGGCGCTGCATCTCCAGCGCGAGCACGGCTGGGCCCGCTTCGCGTCGATGCAGGACCACTACAACCTGCTCGCCCGCGAAGAGGAGCGCGAGATGATCCCGCTGTGCCTCGACGAGGGGGTCGGCACGATCGTGTGGAGCCCGCTGGCCCGCGGCCGCCTCGCCCGGGCCTGGACGGACGCTAAGTCGACCGCGCGAGGCAGCAGCGACGGATTCGCCGACATGCTGTACACGCCGCAGACCGAAGCGTCCGACCGGGCCATCGTCGACGCCGTCGGCCGCATCGCCGGCGAGCGCGGCGTCAGCCGCGCCCAGGTCGCCCTCGCCTGGCTGTACAGCAAGCCGGCGGTGACCGCTCCCCTGGTCGGGGCCAGCACAACGCGGCAGATCGACGACGCGGTCGCCGCCCTCGCGATCGAGCTGAGCGAGGATGAGATCCGCGCGCTCGAGGCACCCTACACACCCCGCCACGACTTCCAGGGCATCTCCGACGACGCCGACCTGCAGGCCATCATGTCCCGCCTGCCCCAGTTCACGACCGCCCGCTAAGCCCGGATCCACCGGGAGATCGCGGGTCAGATTAATTACCGGTTGCCGAGTTTAATTACCGGTTGCCGAGTGAATCGATGGCGGCGGCGACCTGGCCTGGCGCGGCGATCACCGTCAGGTGCCGGCCGGGCACGTAGACCGGCGGCGGTGCGCCGATCTTGTCCGCCGTCTGAACCGCGTCGGAGTGTGACATCTGCGGGTCGTCGACCCCGGCGACGACGAGTTTCGGCACGTCACTCGCCTTCAGCGCGCTGAACTGGGCGGGGGTCATGGCCGTGATCCCGTTGCGCATCGAGTACGTGATCTCCGCCTGGAACCCGGGTTGCTCGAGCGGCCACCGCCAGATGTTGACGCCCGCTTCGTCCAACTGCGGGCACGTGGGCCCGCACATGGAGTTGTAGATGTTCTTGATCAGCCAGTCCTGGCTGAGGGCAAGCCGGAGAACCGACGTCTTGTACGGGTTGATGAACAGCGTGCCCGCGATCGCGCCAAGGAACGCCGGGAAGGGGAACGGGGTCGCGTCGCCGTCGAGGAAGACCAGGCCACTGACGGCCCCGGGCTGCTCAAGCGCGGCGATCCCGATGTCCGCGGCGCCGGCGGAGTGGCCGACGAGCACGGGCGCGTCCGGACCGGTGAGGTTCTCTGTCTTGAGGAACGCCAGGACCTGGTCGGCTAGGTGGTCGGCGCTGAACGGCGGGTTGGGCGCGCTGTAGCCGGTGCCGGACAGGTCGATCGCGAACACGCGATGGTTCTTCGCCAGCACCGGCCCGAGCTCCGCGAAGGTATCGGCGGTCTCGAACGCACCGGGTACCAGGACGACCGGCGTCCCGTGCGCGCCCCATTCGAGATACCGCGTGTCCCATCCGCCGCCTTCGGCAAACAGCAGGTGCGGCGGCCTCGGCGCGGGCCCGTCGGTCGCCAGGTTGTAGCCAAAGCTCGCCGCGGTGAGCGCGACCACGAGCGCCGCGAAGGCTATCCCGGCCACCTTCGCGGCCCGCTTCAAGATCCGGGAGAACTTCCGGGGGTGCCCCGGCTCGGCCGTCGGCTCCTCCGTTGTTGTCACGAACCCATTTTGCAGATGAGACCTGAGACTCTCCTGAGCCTGGGCGTCCGGTCACTCGATCCGCATAGCCGGTCAGTTAGCGGTGTGACCGCCGTCGACGTTGAGGATGTGACCGGTGATGTATGAGGCCTGGTTCGATGCCATGAAGACGATCGCGGCGGCGAGCTCCTCCGAGCGGCCGAGGCGGCCCATCGGGACCTCCGCCACCAGACTCGCCTTCTTTTCCGGCGTGCCGGTAAAACGGGTCAGCATGCCAGTATCCGTAGGGCCCGGCGCCACGGCGTTCACCCGGATTCCCGACTTGGCGGTCTCGAGCGCGACCGACTTGGTGATGCCTTCGACGGCGTGCTTGCTGCCGACGTAGACCGACGCCCCGGCCGCGCCCTCGTGCCCGTAAGTCGAGGAGACGTTGATGATGCTGCCGCTGCCCTGTCCTTGCATGACGCGCACCTCGTGCTTCATGCTCAGGATCACGCCGAGAACGTTGGTGTCGAACGTCGCGGCGTAGGTTTCCGCGGTCTGATCGGTGATCGGGCCGACCTGGCCTTCGGTACCGGCGTTGTTCACCGCGACATCGAGACGGCCGAACCGGGCGACGGTCTCGTCGACCAGGGCGCGGACGTCATCCTCCTGGCGGACGTCGGCGTTGATGAACTCGGCTTCCGCGCCGAGAGCGCGCAGTTCCTCGGCGAGCGCCTTGCCTGCCTCATCGCGCCGGCCGGCCACGACCACGGTGGCTCCTTCCCGTGCGAAGGCGACGGCGGCGGCGCGGCCGATGCCGGTCAGCGCTCCGGTGATCAGAACGACAGGGTTGTCCATTTCCCAGCTCCTGTGAGATATGACTTGCGAGATATGGGCGGTCGGCCAGCGACACCCGGTTTCCGGCGCTGGACAGGCTGCGTAATCTCCCTTTACCTCGCAATTTATGCAGCTGCGAACGGCCGGAAAAGTACTTTGTATGCTGTGGGCATACCTCATAGGCATGGGAGAGGTCATGGAGCTACGGCATCTCCGGTATTTCGTCGCCGTCGCCGAGACCGGCAGCCTGACCGAAGCGGCTGAGCGACGACTGCACACCGCGCAGCCGTCGCTCAGCCGGCAGATCCGGGACCTGGAGCATCAGGTTGGAGTCGAACTGCTGTCGCGCAGCGTCCACGGCGTGGAGTTGACCGCCGCCGGCCGGGCCTTTCTCGACCACGCCCGCCTGGCATTGATGCATGCCGATGCTGCGGTCGAAACGGCGCGCCGGGCGGCGCAGCCGGCCAGGAAGACATTGGCCATCGGTTTCCAGACCGGGCACGAGATGAACTGGCTGCCCCGGGCCATGCATGTGCTGCGCGACGAACTGCAGAACATCCAGGTCACGGTTTCCAGCGACTACTCGCCGGATCTCGCCGCAGCCGTCGCAGGCGGCCGGCTGGACCTGGCGTTCCTGCGCGTGGAACCCGGCTACGACCTCGAGTATCAGGTGGTCGACCGGGAACCGCTCGTCGTGCTGATGCCGCGCGACCACCGTCTCACCGCGCGCGAAGCAGTGCGCCCGCAAGATCTCGCGGGCGAGATCTTCATCGGCGGTTCGAACAAGGCCACCGTCCTGCGGGCCGTCACCGACGACTACCTGCGCCGATCGGGGGTCGACGTCAAACTGGATCACGGGGTGGACAACCTGGCGATGGCCATGTCCCTGGTCGCGTCCACCCGCGGAGTGGCACTGATGCCCGCGTATGCCAGGAACCTACTGCCGCCATCCGTCGTCAGCCGTCCGCTTGAAGGCGAGGCGCCGACGATCGATATCGCGGTGGGCTATAGCAAATTGAACCGCTCCCCGACCCTCGGACTCTTCCTTTCCCGGCTCGGGCAACTGGTGGAGGCCGTCCGGAGAAACCACCATCCGTTCTGAAGAGAGATCTTTTTCTATCAGGAACGGATGGCGGCTTCGTCTCTTAGCGGCGACCGCGGCGGCCCCGGAAGGAGGCGGAGGCGGCGGCGGCACCGCGGCTGCCGGCCTCGCGGCCGGCTGGCGTCGGCTGCGTGACCGGGCGAGCGG
>Ga0102924_1003536_pt1 | contig 16365 bp, 14 predicted proteins | sample PaiPotPPM11metaG_FD_80116 | JGI IMG/M metagenome (GOLD analysis project Ga0102924, IMG submission 80116) | Iron sulfur acid spring bacterial and archeal communities from Banff, Canada, to study Microbial Dark Matter (Phase II) - Paint Pots PPM... ... | reverse complement strand
TCGATGTCGGGGCCTTGGCAGCGCAATAGTCGGTGCAGAACGCGCACTCGCAGCGGTGGGCGATCAAAGTGATCCCGCGCCCATCGTATGCATATGTCCGCCCGCGTGCGCTCGGTCGCGGCGTCGGTGCGGGTTCCCACCACGCGGCAGGCATACGCATACAGGTCCTGGCGGCGGCGCTCGTCGACGTGGTCGTTATAGCTGCGCAGAAAGCCGGCGATCACCGGGCAGGCGCTGCGTGGATGGTCGCCGAACGGCTCATCCGCGAGCATCGAGGCGAGCTCCATGGCGCATGCGCCGTCCTCCGGGCCTCGATGGCGTCCCGCCGACAGCTTGATCGTCTGGTGGCTTGCCGGCGTGAGAGCGCTCATATGCTCTGGAAGAAGTTCAGGCCGAACTTGCTCAGGAAGTTCTGGGCGTCGATGTCGAGCTGGAATAGCTGGTCGGTGAGGACGAGGTACCCCATCGCGATCAGCACGATGCCCGAGCCGATCTGGATCGCCGCGTAGTGGCGCTTGAAGAACGCGAATGCGCGCGTCGCAACAGTGAACGCGACCGAGGAGAACAGGAAAGGGAGCGCGAGGCCGACGGAGTAGAACCCGAGCAGCAGCGCTCCTTTGGCGGTTCCGGTCGTGGTCGCCGCCAGCCCGAGGATCGCCCCCAGCGTGGGACCAACGCACGGAGTCCACGCGATCGCGAACGCGGCGCCCGCCACCACCGGCCCGCCCGTTCCGGCTCGTTCGATCAGCGCGTGCGGACGGAACTCGCGATTGAGGCGCATGACGAACACGGAGGCGATGAACAGCGCGCCCATCGCGATGATCGCCACGCCGGCGATCCGGTTGAGCAGCGGCTTGTTCGAAAACAGGAAGGAACCCGCGGCCGTTGCGCTCAGTCCGAGCACGATGAAGATCAGCGAAAACGTGCCCACGAACAGCAGGCTGCGAGCCAACACGCGCCGGTCCACGCGCGAGCGGCCCGGAGCGCTGGGGGTGCCGCCGGATACGGCTGCCAGGTAGCCGGGCACGAGCGGCAGGCAACACGGCGAGACGAACGACACGACCCCCGCCGCGAACGCGAGCAGCAGACTCGGGCTAGCGACCACGGAGCGCGAACCTCGGCATCAGCAACGACTCGCAATAGTACGGCGCTGCCGCGGGAAGGACGGCCCAGCTATCGTCGCTTCTGATGGCGGAGGACGAGCGCGCACACACGTTTCTGTTCGCCGACTTGGCGGGGTTCACCGCGCTCACCGAGGCGGTGGGCCGCAAAGACACGGCTCTCGCGATCGTCGATTGGCTTCACCGCGTTACGAGCGCGGGAACGTTCGGTCCGCGAGGGGCATCTGACGGTGTATGACCGAGCAGCGCTCACGCATGACCATCGTTCAGTTCCCGAATCGGTCGCTGATCATCGCTTTGGCCGCGGGCGCAGCCGCGGAGTTCGTGCACGGGCCAGTTCGAATAGCCCTGGTGACCGTGCATGTGACGGCGCTGACGTTCTGGGCGTACGGAGAGCTGGTCAGCGGCGTGAACCGGTTTTGGCGCCTGCTCGGCGCGGGCGTGCTGATCGCGATAGTTGTGATCCTTGCGCTTGCCTTCTTGGCGTAGGCGACGCCCATCGTGGCCCGCGCGATCAGGAGAGTGTCGCCCCCCCGAATAACGACACCGTGATCTCGAGCCCGGTTAGAGTCGCTCGGGACGACGTTTACAAACCGGGAGGTCACGCGATGGCGCTCATGATCTTGGGCTTCGAGGTGGAGAACTACGACGAGTGGAAGCAGCTGTTCGACTCGGATCCGGCGGGTCGGAAGGCGGTGGCGAAGGGCCACCGGCTCTCGCGCTCGGTCGACAATCCCAACGAGGTCTACGTGGCGGTGGACTTTCCCGCGGCGGACGACGCGCGGGCAGTGCTCGGGCGGTTGACAGAGTCAGGCGTCCTCGAGCGCTTCCGCCCAACATTGGGTCCGGTGATCACCGAGGTGGTCGAAGAGACGACGTATTGATCTGATCCTGGCTCAGGCGCGCCCCGACGCTACCCGAGCGCTTCGAGCGCCTTCAGGTACCCCTCGCTGAAGGTCGGGAACTGCGCGACGGTGTCGCGGAGCACGCCCAGCGGGATCCCCACCTTGATCGCGAGCGCGGCCTGGTGGATCCACTCGCCCGCCAGCGGCGCGACCGCCCACGCGCCGACCAGCACCTTTCGGTCGCGGTCCGCGATCAGGCCCAGATCGCCGCGCGGGTTCTGTTCGTAGGTCCACGGCCGCGCGATCGCATCGGGCAGCCTCAAGCGCGAGGTCAGGACCTCGATCCCGCGCTCGCGGGCCTGTGCCTCGGTGAGGCCGACTGACGCGATCTCGGGGTCTGAGAACACGACACGCGGGATCGCGTCGTAGCTCGCGCGGACGTCCGCCCCGGTGATCGTGTCAGCGACGACGCGGCCCTGATACATCCCCACGTGCGTGAACGGCATCACCCCGGTGACGTCGCCGACCGCCCACACTCCTTCGGCCGCCCGGCAGCGCTCGTCGACCTCGATTCCCTTGGACGAAGTCTCGATCCCGACCGTCTTCAGTCCGAGTCCATCGACGCGCGGGTGGCGGCCGGTCACCACGAGGAGCTCGGCTCCTGAAGCCGAGCCGCCGTCGTCGAGGCGCACGTTGACGGTCCCGTCGGAGCGGGTCACCGACTGGGCCTGCGCTCCAAGCCGAACGTCGACGCCGTCCTCGCGCAGCACCTCGGCGATCAGCTCGGAGACGGCCGGCTCCTCGCGCTCGATCAGCCGCTCCGAGCCCTCGATCAGAGCGACGTTGACGTCGAAGCGGCGCAGGAACTGGCTCAGCTCGATGCCGACGGGTCCGCCGCCGAGGACGACCATACTCTCGGGCAGCTCCGAAAGCGTCGTAGCCTCGCGGTTGGTCCAGTACCCGGCGTCGTCGAGTCCATCGATCGGCGGGATGCTCGGGTCTGAGCCGGTGGCAATGATGATCCGCTCGGTGTCGAGCGTCCGGTCGGCGACTTCGACGCGGCCGGGGCCTGCGATCTTGCCAGCCGCCTTGTAGACGTCGATGCCCTGGTCGCGATAGTCGTCGACCTGCTTGGAGTCATCAAGGTTGCGCACCATGTAGTCGCGATACGCGGCGACTTCGGCGAAACCGATCGCGGGTCGCTCGACGCCGGCAGCGCGCTCGGCCTCAGACCGGACCTCGGGCGGGCGCAACAGCGTCTTTGACGGGATGCAAGCCCAGTACGCGCACTCCCCGCCCACGAGCTCGCGCTCGATCAGCGCCAGCCGCAGTCCGTGCTTGGCCAGGCGAGACACCACCACCTCGCCGGCGGGCCCTGCACCAATGACGATTGCGTCGTAGCGGTTGGGCATCTGTCAGCCCCCTGACCGGGTGGTATTACATACCCGTTCTGCCACCCGTCGAAGCGGTCCGGTAGGGTGACCTAAGTCGTGTTCCAGCGTGCTGGAGGAGGAGTTGCTCGACCCCCGGACAATCGACTCGGAATCGGAGGTCCGTCCAGGGCCGCGTGAGTCGCTGCAACCCGCCGAGCTGGCGCTGGCGCTCGCGCGCGATTACCTCCTTTCGTTGCAGTGCGCCGATGGCCATTGGCGCGGGCTGCTTCAGACGAATGTCACGATGGACGCCGAGGACGTGCTGCTGCGCGAATTCCTCGGCATTCGCGACGCGGAGCGTCTCACGCGCACGGGCGCGTGGATCCGCTCGCAGCAACAGCCGGACGGCAGTTGGGCAAACTTCACCGGCGGTCCCGGCGACCTCTCGACGACGATCGAGGCGTACTGGGCCCTGAAGCTGGCCGGCGACGAGCCCGGTGCAGAGCACATGCAGCGGGCCGCCGCGTGGGCGCGCGAGCGCGGTGGGCCGCGTCGCGCACGTGTGTTCACCCACATCTGGATGGCGCTGTTCGGGCTGTGGCCGTGGGACGAAGTCCCGGCGCTGCCACCGGAGATGATGTTCTTGCCGAGTTGGGTTCCGCTGAACCCGTACGACTTCGGGTGCTGGGCCCGCCAAACCGCGGTCGCGCTTACGATCGTGAGGGCCCACCGGCCGGTGCGGGACATGCCCGCGACGCTTAAGGAGCTCGGTCCGGGTGCGCCCGCAGAGCGCCCGCGTCCCGCGACGCTCACCGGCCGCGGCCTCGATCTGCTCGACCGGCTGCTGCGGCGCTACGAGCACCGTCCAATCGCGCCCCTGCGGCGCACCGCGCTGCGTGCCGCCGAGCGCTGGGTCGTCCAGCGCCAGGAAGCCGACGGCAGCTGGGGCGGCATCCAGCCTCCGTGGGTCTACTCGCTGATGGCTCTCCAGCTTCAGGGCTATCCGCTTGACCACCCCGTGATGCGCGCCGGCTTGGATGGCTTGGACGTTTTCGGCGCCGACCACGAGGGCTTCCAATGGCTCGAAGCCTGCCAATCCCCTGTGTGGGACACCGCGCTCGCGATCATGGCGCTCGCCGATGGGGGCACCGAACGCGAGGACGCGCGGCTGGTTCGGGCCGCCGAGTGGCTGCTTCGGGAGCAGGTTACGGGCGTGTCGGGCGACTGGGCGGTCAAGCGCCCAAGGCTTGCACCGGGCGGGTGGGGGTTCGAATACCACAACCTCAACTACCCGGATATCGATGACACCGCGATCTGCGCGCTCGCGCTGCGGCGGGTCGAGCACCCTGAGCCCGAACGTGTCGAGCTGGCGGTGCAGCGCGGCGTCGACTGGATCGTCGGCATGCAGAGCGCCGGCGGAGGGTGGGGAGCGTTTGACGCCGACAACACGCGCACACTGATCCGCAAGCTGCCGTTCTGCGACTTCGGCGAGGTCATCGATCCTCCAAGCGCCGATGTGACGGCGCACGCCGTGGAGGCACTCGCTCGCGAACACGCCCCGGAAGCGGGCGCGAGCGCTGCGACTGGACTCGAGTGGCTGCTGTCCGAGCAAGAGGCGGACGGGTCGTGGTTTGGTCGCTGGGGCGTCAACTACGTCTACGGGACCTCCGCGGCTCTATGTGCTCTCGCCGAGGCAGGTCTATCCGGCGATGATCCGCGCGTGCGCCGCGCGGTGAAGTGGCTGGAGGAGCACCAGAGCGCGGACGGGGGCTGGGGCGAGGATTGCCGCTCCTACGTCGACCCGGCGTGGATCGGGCGCGGCGAGAGCACCGCCTCGCAGACGGCCTGGGCCCTGCTCGGGCTGCACGCCGCCGGTGAGCCGCGGTCGGACTCGGCCGCGCGCGGGATCGACTGGCTCGTGAGCACGCAGCGTCCCGACGGTGGCTGGGATGAGCCCCAATACACGGGAACCGGATTCCCGGGCGACTTCTACATCAACTACCACCTCTACCGTGTGGTGTTCCCAGTCATGGCGCTGGGCCGGTGGCTGCGATCGTAATGAGCTCGTCTGCCGTCGCTCCGGACCCGACGACGGTCATGGCGCAAGCCAAGCAGGAAAACTTTCCCGTCGCGAGCTTCTTCCTCCCGCGCCGCGTCCGTGGCCACCTGCTGGCGCTGTATGGCTTTGCGCGGCTGGTCGATGACGCCGGCGACGAGGCGCCTGGTGACCGGCTCGCGCTGCTCGATGAGCTTGAGATCGATCTCGAGCGCGTCTGGACCGGAACACCGCACAACCCGCTGATCCTGCGTCTGCAGCCCACCGTCGAGGCTTGCGAGCTACCGATCGAGCCGTTCCGAGGGCTGATCGAAGCCAACCGCCGCGACCAGGTGATCCACCGCTACGAGACCTTCGAGCAGCTGCTGGCCTACTGCGCTCTGTCCGCGAGCACAATCGGGGAGCTCGTGCTGGGGATCTTCGGCTGGGCGACCCCCGAGCGCCTTGCCCTGTCAAACAAGATCTGCAGCGCGCTCCAGCTTGTTGAGCACTGGCAGGACGTGGCCGAGGACCACGCCCGGGGGAGGATCTACCTCCCGGCCGAGGACATGAAGCGTTTCGAAGTTGATGAGAGCCATCTGGGCAGATCGTTTCCAACGCCTGAGCTGAGGGCGCTGATGGAGTTCGAGGTTGCGCGCACGAGGCAACTGCTCGAGGACGGGGCGCCGCTCGCATCGACGCTGCCGCGACGCTACCGGTTCGCCGTCACGGCGTTCGCGGCCGGCGGGCGCTCGGCGCTCAACGCGATCCGGCGAGCGGGGTATGACGTGCTGAGCACATCGGCGCGTGCGGGTTTCGCGCGACGTGCGCTCGACCTGATCGACGCACTGATCCGCGGGGGTGCGGCGTGACGGCCAGCGCCGCGGCGGTGCTCGAGGCGTACCGCTCATGCGAGGCGCTCACTCGCGAGCGAGCGGGGAACTTCTACTACGGCATCCGGCTGCTGCCGGCGGAGAAACGACGGGCGATGTGCGCCGTGTACGCGTTCGCGCGTCGCGTCGACGACATTGGTGACGGCGAGCAGCCGGCTGGGGAGAAGCTCCGGTTGCTTGCGGAGGTGCGCGACGAGCTCAGAGGCGAACGGGGGACTCCAATGCGGCTGGCGCTGCTCGACGCGGAGCACCGCTTTGGACTACCACGTGTGGCTCTTGAGGACCTGATCGCGGGCGTCGAGATGGATGTACGAGATGCCACCTACGAGACATTCGATGAGCTCGTCGTGTACTGCCGGCGTGTCGCCGGCTCGATCGGGCGTCTTTGTCTCGCGATCTTCGGCGCCAGCGACACGTCCACAGCGGTGCCGCTCGCCGACGACCTCGGCGTCGCGATGCAGCTGACCAACATCCTGCGCAACGTTCGCGAGGACCTCGACCGCGGCCGCATCTACCTCCCCCGCGAGGACCTTGCCCGGTTCGGCTGCGAGGACCTCGCACACGCTTCCCAGGAGCCGTTCGCTCAGCTGATGGCCTTCGAGGTTGAGCGGGCGCGCGAGTGGTTTGACCACGGGCTGGAGCTGGTCGACCTCCTCGACGGGCGCAGCGCCTCGTGCGTGTCTGCGATGACGGGCATCTACCGCCGGATCCTCGAACGGATCGACCAGGCGCCCCACGTGGTCCTTGACCATCACCTCTCGCTCGCCACCTGGGAGAAGACGTGGGTCGCCCTTCGGAGCCTGGCAGGAGCGGCGAGATGAGTCGCGTAGTGGTAGTCGGCGGCGGGCTCGCCGGCATCACCGCGGCACTCGACTGCGCAGCGGCGGACGCGCGGGTCACCTTGGTCGAGGTCCGTCCGCGGCTGGGGGGCGCGGCGTACTCGTTCGAGCGCGACGGGCTGTGGCTCGACAACGGCCAGCACGTGTTCCTGCGCTGCTGCACCGAGTACCGCGCGCTGATCGAGCGCCTCGGAACCGCCGGCGACACCATGCTCCAGGACCGGCTCGCGATCCCCGTGCTCGCCCCGGGCCGCCCGACGGCCTGGCTGCGGCGCGGTGGCCTGCCGGCGCCGCTTCATCTCTCCGGGTCGCTTCTGCGCTACGGCCACTTGAGGCCGTGGGAGCGGATCGGCGCCGCTCGGACGGCGCTCAAGCTGGGCAAGGTCGACCCCGACGACAGTGCCGTCGACGCGCGCGGTTTCGGCGATTGGCTCTCCGAGCATGGCCAGGGCCCAAGCGCTGTTGAGGCTTTGTGGGAACTGATCGGCAAGCCGACGCTCAACCTGCATGCTCGCGACGCTTCGCTGGCAGCCGCGGCGTTCGTGTTCCGCGTCGGGCTGCTTAAGCAGGCCGACGCCGGCGACATCGGCTACGCGCGCGCGCCGCTTCAGCGGGTGCATGGGGACGCCGCGCTGCGTGCGCTCGAGGACGCTGGGGTCGAGATCCGGCTCGGCTGGCGGGCTGAACGAATCGACGCGCACCCGCTGGCGGTCAGCGGCAGCGAGCGTCTCGAGGCCGACGCCGTGGTCCTCGCCGTGCCGCATGAGCGCGCCGCGCGCCTGCTGCCGGAGGGCGCTGTGCCCGATCCCGGCGCGTTCGAGCGCTTGGGCAGCTCGCCGATCGTCAACCTCCACATCTGCTACGACCACCGCGTGCTCGGACACGAGTTCGCCGCAGCCGTCGGCTCGCCGGTCCAGTTCGTGTTCGATCGCACCGAGTCGTCGGGTATTGATCACGGTCAGTGCCTGGCGGTCTCTCTTTCGGCGGCCGACGAGGAGATCGAGCGCTCGGCCGAAGAGCTCCAAGAGCGCTTCGGCGAGGCGATCGCTGAGCTGCTGCCGGCGGCTCGCGGGGCGCGAATAGAGCGCTTCGTCGTGACTCGCGAGCGCAGCGCGACATTCCGCGCATCGCCGGGTGCGCGCGCGCTGAGACCGGGCCCGCGTACCGGCGTTGACGGCTTGGCGATAGCGGGCGCGTGGACCGACACTGGCTGGCCGGCGACGATGGAGGGCGCGGTCCTCTCGGGGCGTGCGGCGGCGCGCGAGGCGCTCCGGGCCTTCGGGCGGGAGAGAGCAGCGGTGTTCGCGTGAGCGGCCTCCTGCTGATAGCGCCCATGGGACTCGAGGCGCGGGCGCTGCGCGCGGGTGCGCCAGACGCGGCGGTCGTGCGCTCGGGCATCGGCCCGCGCCGTGCCGCGCGGGCGGCGGTCGAGCTGGCCGCTCGCCCAGCCGAAGCCGTCGCGATCGCGGGTTTCGGCGGCGCGCTGGCGCCCGGACTCGAGCCTGGAGACGTGGTTGTCGCCACCGAGCTTCGCGGTCGCGACGGAAGCGTCAAAGCACGCTGTCCCGGCGCCGAGGTGATCGCGTCGCTGCTTCGCCGCCGCGGCCTTCACGCGATCAGCGGGCCGGTCGTGTCGGTCCGGGGGCCGGCGATCGGGCGCGCCCGCGGCGAGCTTCATCAGCGCTCGGGCGCGCTCGCAGCTGATATGGAGTCCGCGTGGCTTGCGGGGGCGGCGGCCGGGCGGCCGATGGTGGTGGTGCGCGTCGTCTTGGACGGCGCATCATCGCTGCCGGCGCTGCGCGTCGCCTCGCGATCCCTGCGGGCGGTTGCCGCAGGGCTCGCCGATTGGGCCGCGAACGTCCACCCGCGCGAGCTCGTGCTCGCCGCTCCGCGCGCCTCGTGCGCGGGCGTGGAGCGAGCGATCGAGGTCGTGGAGCGCACGCTCGACCGCTTCGGACCGCCGGTTTACATGCGCAAGCAGATCGTCCACAACCGCCACGTGGTCTCAGAGCTCGAGCGCCGCGGCGCGGTCTGCGTGGACGAGCTCGACGAGATCCCAGACGGCTCGACGGTGGTGTTCTCGGCGCACGGTGTCTCGCCACAGGTACGCGAGCAGGCCCGCCGCAAGTCGCTGAACGTCGTCGATGCCACCTGCCCGCTCGTATCGAAGGTCCACGCAGAGGCGCGACGCTTCGCCGACGGCGGCTACTCGATAGTCCTGATCGGCCACGAGGGTCACGAGGAGATCGACGGGACGGCGGGCGAGGCGTCGGAGCACGTGCGCGTGATCGCCACCGCCGAAGAGGTCGACCAGATTAAGGTCGAGGACCCGGAGCGGGTCGCTTACCTGACCCAGACGACGCTCGCGGTCGACGAGACGAAGGGTGTCGTGTCGCGTCTGCGCGAGCGATTCCCGGACATAGTCGGGCCCCGCTCAGACGACATCTGCTACGCGACCCAGAACCGGCAGGATGCAGTGAAGGCGCTTGCGGCATCCTGTGATGTGGTGCTCGTGGTCGGATCGCGCAACTCATCGAACTCAAACCGCCTCGTCGAGGTCGCCGAGCGCCATGGCTGCCGCGCGCGGCTGATCGACTCCGAGGCCGACATCGATCCGGGCCTGGTCGACGGCGCCGCGCGCGTGGGCGTGACGGCGGGTGCCTCGAGCCCAGAGAGGCTCGTGCAGCGAATCGTCGGCGCACTGCAAGTGCTCGGCCCGCTAACGGTGTCCGAGCACGCTGTCGCCGACGAGGAGATTGCGTTCGCATTACCACGGGAGGTGCGTAGCTGATGCCTGTTCCCCTTCGGCAGAGCGTCAAGGTTGGTGCCTACATCGCGCGCCAGAGGCTGGCCCGGCGCGAGAAGTACGCCCTGGTGCTCGAGCTCGAGCCGCTCTACCAATGCAATCTCGAGTGCGCCGGCTGCGGCAAGATCCAGCATCCCGATCACATCCTCAAGCGCCGCATGGCGGTCGAAGACGCCGTCGCGGCGGTCGAGGAGTGCGGCGCGCCCGTGGTGTCGATCGCCGGTGGCGAGCCGCTGATCCATCCCGAGATCGACGCGATCGTCGGTGAGCTCGTCAAGCGCAAGAAGTTCGTCTACCTGTGCACGAACGCGCTCTTGATGGAGCGCAAGATCGACAGGTTCAAGCCGTCGCCCTACTTCGCCTGGGCGGTGCACATGGACGGCCTGAAGGAGCGCCATGACAAGTCCGTCTGCCGCGACGGCGTGTTCGACAAAGCCGTCCACGCGATTGGCGATGCCAAGCGGCGCGGCTTTCGCGTAACCACGAACACCACCTTCTTCTCCGACGACACACCGGAGTCCGTGCGCGATGTGCTCGACTATCTCAACGACGAGCTCGGCGTCGACCAGATGATGATCTCGCCCGCATATGCGTACGAGAAGGCGCCCGACCAGGAGCACTTCCCCGGCGTCGAGCAAACCCGCAAGCTGTTCCGCGCGGCGTTCGCCGATGGCCGCCGGCGGCGCTGGCGTCTGAATCACTCGCCGCTGTACCTCGACTTCATCGAGGGCAAGGCCGATTTCAACTGCACGGCATGGGGGATCCCGAGCTACTCGATCTTTGGCTGGCAGCGCCCTTGCTACCTGATGTCCGACGGCTACGCGTCCAGCTACAAGGAGCTGCTCGAGGAGACCGACTGGGACCGCTACGGCCGGGGCCGCGATCCGCGCTGCGGCAACTGCATGGCCCACTGCGGCTATGAGCCGACCGCGGTCAACGAGGCGGTACGCCGCCCGCACAAAGCACTCGCCGCCGCGTTGCGGCATTGAGGGTCCTCCTAACCGGGCGCGCCCCGAGCTCGGCTACGAGCCGGGTCCCGCCGCCGACGCGCACGCGGATGCCTGTCATGCTGGCCAGGATGTCATTCGTCGAAGTCCCAGGGCACGACATCGTCGGGATTCGGGCGGCCAACCCCGGCCCTTTCACACTCACCGGCACCAACTCATGGATCGTCGGCCGCGACCCCGCGTGGCTCATCGATCCAGGGCCCGCGCAAGCAGAACACGTTGCTGCGCTGACGGAGGAGCTAAATCGTCGAGGCGGGCTCGGAGGACTTGTGTTGACCCACGACCACGCCGATCACAGCCAGGCCAGTGCCGCGGTGCGCGAGCGCTTCCCGGACGCGCTCGCGGCCGCGGCGCGTGGCGACGTCGACGTTGCCTTGGACGACGGGAGCACCTTCGGTCCGCTAGGGGCGGTTGAGGTTCCCGGTCACGCGCCTGACCACCTCGCGTTCGTCGTGGACGGCGTTGGCTTGACCGGCGATGCCGTGCTCGGCACGGGCAGCGTGTTCATTGCTCCCGATCCGGGTGCCTTGCGCGGCTACCTCAACGGTTTGGAGCGTCTGCGCTCGCGAAACCTAAGGCTTCTCTGCCCCGGCCACGGCCCGTTGGTAACCGATCCCCAGGCGAAGCTCACCGAGTACATCGAGCACCGATTGGACCGCGAGCGGCGGCTGATCGACGCGTTGGACGCCGGGCTACGCGGCGTCGACGAGCTTCTCGACGAGGTTTGGGACGACGCCCCAGCGACCCTGCGACCGGCCGCCGCGCTTACTCTCGCAGCCCACCTCGACAAACTCGACGAGGAGGGGAGGCTCCCGCCCGGGGTTGAGCGGCCGCCGCCCTGGCGTCCAGTCGCCGAGGGCTGATTTACGACGGGCTGCCCGGAGCGCCGCCGGTCTGCGGCGGTGGCGGCGACGGTGTGCCTTGCGCGGGCTGGGTCTGAGTTGTCCCGCCAGAGGTCGTCGGCGGACCGGGCGTACGGCCGTTCGTCGTGCCGGGCGTCGACGTGCAGCTCGAGTTCGGAAGGACGAGGCTCGGCTGGCAGAGCAGGTTGTCCGTGGTCGTCGGGATCTGCTGGTTGGTCTGCGGAGCCGCAGTCTGCGCCGGGGCCGTGGTCGTCGAAGTCGCCGTTGCCCCGCCGCTCGAGGCCGGCTGGAGGACGGCGATCGCCGAGGCTCCATACTGGGTCGAGTGCGCAGCCTTCGCGCGGACGCCGTTTGAATCAGTGCTCGCGGGAGCGGTAGCGGACGCGCGGGAGGCGGCCGGCGGCGCGGCAACCTCGGCGCTGGCCGGGGTGGCCGGCGCGCTTTCCTCGGCGACCGGCTGTGCGTGCTGCGGCGCCCGTGGCGCCGACACGGTGTGCTGGAGCTCGAGCGCCCCGCCGGTCGTCACGACCACCGCCGCCACTACCGCGGCGACGTGGCTGACCGTAAGTCCCGCGACTCCCGATGTGACACCACCACCGACAGTGGCGCCGAAAGCCCCGCTCGCGCCGGCCGCGGTACCGCCACCGGCGCCGCCGCCGAACAGCTTGGCGAGGAAGCCGAAGGGCGCGAACACGGCGACCTGGCGTCCCGATCCCCGCAGCTCGGCCCTGCATTCGCGACACGACGCGCAGTCGCGCAGGTGACGGCGCGCCATCCAGCTCGGTCGCACGCCGCGGCCGTGCGCCTCAAGCAGCTGCTGCTGGATCGCCGCGCATGCGACGCTGCGGGCCTCGCGCGCCTGCGTAAGTCCGGTGCGAGCCCGCATCAGCAGCGACTTGACCGCCGGCACGGACACGCCGAGCACACCGGCGACGTCGGCATAAGGCATGCCCGATAGTTCGTGCATCAGCAGCGCCGAGCGCTGCTGATCGGGTAGGCGCTCGATATCCGTCACGAGCCGCTGGAGTGTTTCGTGCCGCTCACTCTCGGCAACCGGGTCGCTGTCGGGCCGACCGGCGAACGTTTCAATCAGCTCGGGCGAGGACTGTGGCGAGCAGCGCCGGAGCTCGTCGACACAGCGGTTATGCGCGACGCGGTATAGCCATGGACGCAGGGCGAGCTCGCGGTCGGTGGCGCGCAGGCCTGCATACGCGCGGACGAACACGTCCTGAAGCGCGTCCTCGACATCGGAGCTGCGGCCCGCCAGCATCTGGCGCACATAGGCGTGAAGCCGCGAGCGGTACCGGTCGTGGATGACGCGGAAGGCCTCGTCGTGGCCCGCTCTGAACAACACTATGAGCTGCTGGTCGGACCGCAAGCGCAGAAGCGGAGCGCCGAGTCCAATGCGGGCTCGCGCGAGGCTCGTCCCAGCGCGGATCGCGGAGGCTTCCATAGCTAGCTGAGCGACACCATCACGTGTTTGACCTCGGTGTAGTCCTCGAGCGCATATGAGCTGAGGTCCTTGCCGTAGCCGGACTGTTTGAAGCCGCCATGCGGCATTTCAGAGGCGAGTGGGATGTGGTCGTTAACCCATACGCAGCCGAATCGGAGCGCATTTGCGACCCGCATCGCTCGCGCGACGTCGCGCGTCCACACAGACGCGGCGAGTCCGTAAGGCGTCCCGTTGGCCCAGGCGATCGCCTCCTCTTCGTCGGAGAACTGCTGCACGGTGATTACGGGGCCGAAGATCTCACGCTGAATCATCTCGTCGTCCTGCTTGAGGCCGGCGACCACGGTCGGCTCGAGGTAGAACCCGTTGCGGTCGGGCTCTCGGCCGCCGGTCGCGATCTCGACATGGGCGGGCTTGCGCTTAAGGAATCCCTCGACCCGCTCGCGCTGCCTGGCAGAGTTCAGGGGTCCAAGCGTTGTGTCCTCGGAGCTGGTGTCGCCGATCACGAGCGCCTTTGCCTGCTCGCTGAGTCCGGCCACAACGTCGTCGTGGACCTTCGCGCCCGCCAGCACTCGCGTGGCCGCGGTGCAGTCCTGACCGGCGTTGTAATAGCCGGTCCCCGCGATCGTCTCGAGCGCGCTCTCGAGCTCGACGTCGTCGAACACCACCACCGGAGCCTTGCCGCCGAGCTCGAGGTGCACGCGCTTGAGCGTGTCGGCCGCGTTCGCGGCGATCCACTTCCCGGTATCGACCGAGCCTGTCAGCGAGACCATGTCGACCTCGGGATGGGTGACGAGCGACTGGCCCGCCGGATCGCCGTGGCCGGTGATCACGTTGAGGACTCCTTTGGGGAAGATGTCGGCCGCGTATTCCGCGAGCGTCAGCGTTGTGACGGGCGTTGTCTCGGCGGGCTTGAGCACGACCGTGTTGCCCGCGGCGAGCGCCGGGCCGATCTTCCAGATCGCCATCATCAGCGGGTAGTTCCAAGGCGCGATCTGCCCGACGACACCAATCGGCTCGCGACGGATGATCGACGTGTAGCCGCTCACGTACTCGCCGGCCGACTTACCCTCGAGACAACGGCCCGCTCCCGCGAAGAAGCGCAGGTTGTCGACCATGAACGGCACCTCGTCATCGCGGAAGGCCGCGATCGGCTTGCCCGCGTTGGCCGACTCGAGCTCGGCGAGCTCATCGCCGTGCTCCTCGATCGTGTCCGCGAGCTTGAGCAGCGCCTGGGCGCGCTCCCCTGGAGTCGTCACCGCCCAGCCGTCGAATGCCGTGCGCGCGGCTTTGACCGCGCGGTCCACGTCAGCCTTCCTCGAAAGCGGCGCCTCGGCGATCGGCTCACCGGTGGACGGGTCGAGAACCGGCTCGGTCTGCCCCTCGGCCGGATCGACGAACGCGCCGTCGATGAAGTTCTGGAGCGTCCGCACGGCCTCAACCTACCACCTGAACACGCTTCATAATTGGCGCGATGGACCCCGCATCCGGGATCGGCATTCCGGTCGCGTTCGGCGCCGGACTGGTTTCGTTCCTGTCGCCGTGCGTGCTGCCGCTGGTTCCCGGCTACATCTCCGCTGTCGCGGGTGGCGCGCCCGGCGAGCTGCCCGCGCGGCGGGTGATCGGTCCGAGCCTCGCATTCGTCGCGAGCTTCTCGGCGATCTTCATCGCGCTGGGTCTGCTCGGGCAACGCGCTCTGCGCTCCAGTCTCACCGGACCGGCGGCGCTGAAGGTCTCCGGCGGGCTGATCGTCGTGATGGGGGTATTGTTCGTGCTGGCTCCGATCGTGCCGCGGCTCGGGCGCGAATGGCACGTCGGCAAGCTGATGGAGCGCGCTGGACGCGGCGGACCGGTCGTCACAGGCGCTGCATTCGCGCTGGCCTGGACGCCGTGCACGGGGCCGACGCTTGGGGCGATCATAGGAGCGACCGGGCTGTCAGGCTCGGCGGCGCACGGCGCATTCCTGCTCGCCGTCTACTGCCTGGGTCTGGGGCTGCCGTTCCTGATCACCGGGCTGGCGTTCGGCACCGCCAGCTCGGCGCTAGCCGTCGTCAAGCGCCACTACGCGGTTGTGATCGGAGTCGGGGGGGTGGTACTGATCGCGATGGGCGTTCTGATCTGGACCGGCGAGTTCACGCAGCTGAACGTCACCGTCAATCACTGGCTCCAGGACGTGGGGCTGCCGAACTTGAACAGCGATACTTAGGGCCGGGCGCGGGCGCGGGCGACGGCCAGAACCACCGCGAACTCCAACCGGGTGGGTTGGAATTTGTTACGCTCTGGCCAGTGCGGTTTATTAGGGTGACCTAATGTCGTTCGGAAGCACAGTCGCGCTGGGCGCGCTCGCCGGCTTCACCATCTTCCTGGGGCTACCCGCGGGCCGGATCCGGCTGTTGTCGAACCGCTCGCGCGTCGCGCTCGCGATGTTCTCGGTCGGGGTGCTGGCATTCATCTTCGTCGACGTGCTCTCGAACGCCACCGGGATCGTCAACAACGCCCTGACCTCGTACAAGCACGGTCACAGCTCGCTCGGCCACGTGGTCTTGTATGTCGCGTTGCTCGCCGCCGGATTCCTCGCCGGCACCGCCGGGCTCGCGGCAATCGAGCGAATGATCCGCCCGCTCGGCTCGCGCACGCCACCGATCGCAGGCGGCGCAACGAGCGAAGTCGCGGCCGACGAAGCGGCACTCGCGGCGTTCGACGCGGCCCGCCGGCGGGCGCTGCGGACCGGGCTGACGATCGCGGCTGCGATCGGCATCCACAACTTTGCCGAGGGCCTCGCGATCGGAGTCTCGGCTCGATCCGGGGCGATCAGCCTCGCGACGGTGCTGATCATCGGCTTCGGTCTTCACAACGCGACTGAGGGCTTCGGGATCGTCGGGCCGCTCGGTGACGTCAAGCCGTCGTGGGGGTGGATTGGCCTTGCCGGGCTGATCGGCGGTGGGCCGACGTTCGTCGGCTCGATGGTCGGCTACGGAGTCACGAGCCAGCCCCTTGAGCTGGCCTTCTACGCGGCGGCAGGCGGCGCGATCCTCTACGTCATCGGTGAGATCTGGAACGGGATGCGGCGCTACGGCTACCGCGAGCTCGGGCTTTTGATGGTCGGCGCAGGATTCATCGTCGGGGTCGTAAC
>Ga0102924_1003535_pt1 | contig 16366 bp, 16 predicted proteins | sample PaiPotPPM11metaG_FD_80116 | JGI IMG/M metagenome (GOLD analysis project Ga0102924, IMG submission 80116) | Iron sulfur acid spring bacterial and archeal communities from Banff, Canada, to study Microbial Dark Matter (Phase II) - Paint Pots PPM... ... | reverse complement strand
GTGCGACCGTGATCGGTGTGGCCCAGTCCCCCGGAAACCATGCCGCCCAAACGCACGCCCGGCTCGCGCAGCGCCACGCGCGCCCCGCCCCGCGCCGCCGCCACCGCGGCTGCCACCCCGCCGGCCGTGGCCCCGTACACCACGACATCCCAAGCGGGCGTGGCGCCCACCAGACGACCGGGAGCGATCCAGGCGCTACCCAGGGCCGCTGCAGTGGTTCTGATCCAGGTTCGACGTTGCATCGAGGTTGAAGTTGGTTATTGGATGATGCTGATTAATTGTTATTGCAAGCGGCTGGCGCCGGCATGCCGTAAGGACTTGGCGCGGGTTTGCTGGCGGTAGTGTCTGGAGGCCATCCATCCAACCGACCCCAACAACCAACAACCAAAATCCAACAACCATTTTCAGGCCCGAACCAACTCCTCGATTTTGGCGGCGAGGATGAAGTCGCTTTCCGTCAGCCCGTCGATCTTATGGGTGTAGGTGGTGACCTCGACCTTGCCCCAGGTGAAGCACAGGTTGGGGTGGTGGCCTTCCTTCTCGGCCACCGCGCCGATGCGGTTGACGAACTGCAGGGCCTGAGCAAAGTCCGGGAAGGTGTACTGCCGGTAGAGATGGTGTTCGTCGATGACCTGCCAGTCGGGCAACTCGGCTTGCAGCGGCCGCAAGGCCGCGCCCTTGAGGGCCGGAACGCCACCGCGGCAGGGAACACAGGATTTCTGCGCCAGCTCGCTCATGGAAGTAAGGTACCACCGGCGCCGGCACGATGGTGACCCCGCATGCCGGTACTGCCGCGACGATGGCGGAAGGCATCCAACGGCCGCATGCCCGGGTCGCATGCTAGGATCAGAAAGATGCTACGGCGGGCGTGCGGTTTCGTGCTGGTGATGCTGCTGACGCAGCAGTGGACGCCGGCCATCGTGTGCGGGCTGCACTGCGCTGCAGGCGTGACGTCCTCCGCCCGGTCGGGCGCCATGGCGATGAGCGCCATGCCCGGCATGGACATGGACGCGCCGGCGGTCACGCGTCACGACGCTCCGCCAGAGCCGGTTGCCGCGTGTGCCCAGCAGTCCCCCGTCTGTTGCAGCCATGCTGCGTTCCTGCCCGGCTCGAAGACCGTGCGGGAAGCCCTGCGCTCACCCGCCGGCGGTGCCGCGGCGCTATTGACGCGCGGCACGCTCGTCCAGCCCCGCGTGTCGCCGGGCGCCGTGTTGTTGCGATCCGCTCCGCGTTTGCCGACCCTCTCGCCTCCGCCTCCGCTGCGGGTGTAGTCCGCTCCTCACCCCTTTTACTTCGCTGCGGCGCTCGCGTCCATTGATGACGCGCAGGCCGGGTGACCTCCGTGTGATTGGCGCTGCTTCCAGCAGCAGGTGAGGAGAAATACCGTGAGCTCTCGACGCAGTTTTTTGCAGCGTACCCTGGCGGCAGGGACGGGAGGAGTGGCGTTGACGCGATTGGGATTGTCGCAGTCGCAGCCGCCTACCATGCTGCCCATGTCCGCCGACATGCCGGGGATGCCCGGGATGGCGGGGATGGCGCACGCCGGGCGGAAGGAACATCACGCCGGCTCGGACCATGCCCGCGCGAGTGCGGCGCCCTTCCTGCCGGTCAACAGCTTGGACGCGCCCAAGCTGCCCTTCACGCTGGACAACGGGGTGAAGGTCTTTCACCTGGTTGCCGAGCCGGTGAAGCAGGAACTGTTGCCCGGCAAGGTGGTCGATCTGTGGGGTTATAACGGTTCGGCGCCGGGGCCGATGATCGAGGTGCAGGACGGCGACCGGGTGCGCATCGTCGTCGACAACCATCTGCCGGAGATGACCTCGATGCACTGGCACGGTCTGGAAATCCCGTTCGCGATGGATGGCGGTCCCGGCCTCAGCCAGCCGCCCATCGCGCCCGGCGGGCGCTTTGTCTACGAGTTCACGCTCCACCAGGAGGGAACCTACTTCTATCACTCCCACATGGCGATGCAGGAAATGATGGGCATGATCGGGGCCTTCATCATTCACCCGCGCGAGGCCTACCATCCGGCGGCGAACCAGGACTTCGCCATCATTCTGCAGGAGTACGCCATCCTGCCCAACCGCAGCGTTCCCAACTCCATGAGCATGGAGTTCAACTGGCTGACGTTCAACGGCAAGTCCGGTCCGGCGACGACGCCGCTGGTGGTCCGCCAGGGCGATCGGGTGCGAGTGCGGCTCATCAACCTGGGCATGGATCATCACCCCATCCATCTGCACGGGCACCAGTTCTGGATCACCGGGACCGAGGGTGGCCGCCAGCCGGTCTCGAACTGGATCAAGCGCAACACGGTGCTGGTGGGCGTGGCGCAGGCCTACGACATCGAGTTCGACGCCACTCACCTGGGCAACTGGATGATCCACTGCCACATGCCGCACCACATGATGAACAACATGGCCTCCATGGTGGGGCCGATGACGCGCCCCGCCGGTACGCCGGCCGATGCCGGCATGGACGCGGGCATGGGCATCATCAGTCACGGTCCGGCGATCTCGGATGAGAACGGTCCCAGCCTGGGGCGCGGCACCAGCATCGCCGGGCTGGAGCGCGCCACGCCCAACGGTCCGCTCTCCGCCGCCCAGGCGGCCCAGATGGGCGGAATGGCCGGAATGCAGATGGGTGCGGGCACGACGGCGGCCAATGCCAACCAGGTTCCCGGCTTTCCCCAGGATGCCTTCATGGAGGGCCCGATGATGAACATGGATGCCCAGGTAACGAAGCCTGAAAACGACGGTCTCCCCGCCGGGTGGAGCGAGTTCATGCAGGGCATGATGACGCTGGTGCGGGTCCTGCCCGTGGAGCAGTACGAGCACATTCAACAGCTCAAGGCCGGGCAAGCGCCCAAAAAGCCGGGAGGCCCGATGCCGGGAATGAGCATGCCCGGCATGAACATGGGGCATCCGTCGGGCGGAGGTGCGCGATGAAAACCCAGCTGTCGTTCAGCCTTCTCGTTCTCAGCCTCGTTCTCAGCCTCTTTCTCAGCTCGGGCATGGCGGCGCAAGCGGGGTCAGGCGCGCCGGGACGCTCCGCGCCTTTGACGTTAGCGGCGTTGGAAGCGATGGCGTTGCAACATAACCCGACCTTGGGCGAAGCGCAGGCCCTCGTCCGGGCCAGTGCCGGTCAGGTCCACCAGGCGGGGTTGTGGCCCAATCCGATGGTGGGCTATGCCGCCAACCGGCTGCGTGGCGGCTATGTGCGCGGCGGTGATCAGGGCGTGTTTCTGCAACAGTCCATTCCTCTCGGGGGCAAGTTGGCGGCCGCGCGCGCCACGGCACAGGCGTCGCAGGCCCGCGCCGAGACGGAAGCCATGGCGCAGCGGGCAACGGTACTTACCGCGGTGCGGCTGGCGTACTACCACAGCCTGGCTGCCCAAGAGCGGGTTCAAGTCGAGGCGCAGCTGGCCAAGTTGGCCGCCGATGCCGCCACCACCACGCACCAGTTGGGCAACGTCGGGCAAGCCGACCAACCCGACGAGTTGCAAGCCGAGGTGGAGGCCGGGCAGGCGCAACTGCGGCAGCAGCAGGCGCAGCAGGAGCGCGAGCAAGCATGGCAGGCGTTGGCCGCCGTGGTCGGCGAGCCCGAGCTGCCGCTGCAGACACTGGCGGGTAGCCTGTCGCAGGACCTGCCCGTCCTGCAGCCGGCGGCGTACTTGCAGCAACTGCTCACCCGGAGCCCCGCCGTGCAAGTGGCGGAGATCGAGCGGCGCCAGGCGGAGGCGCGCCTGCACCAACAGAAACGCCAGGTCGTCCCGGATCTCTTTCTCCGGGCGGGCATCGCCCAGGACCGCGAGTTGAGTGATTTCAGTCGCAAGCCTTCCGGCCTGCAGGGCTCGGCCGAGATCGGCGTCCAGGTGCCGCTCTTCAACCGCAACCAAGGGAACATTGCCAGTGCCGGCGCCGAGCTGGAACGCGCGACCCTCGACCTCGACCGGGTGCGATTGCAACTCCGGGCGCAGGCGGCGCCCTGGCTGGCCGGCTATGCCATGGCGCAACAGTCGGTGCACCAGTATCGCGAGTCGCTGCTGCCCAAGGCGGAACGGGCGTGGCGCCTCTACCAGGCCAGCTACCAGAATATGGGCGCCGCCTATCCCCAGGTGCTGATTGCGCAGCGCACTTGGTTTCAACTGCAGAGCGACTACCTGCGGCAACTGGAAGCCGTGTGGGTGGATGCCAGCGCGCTGCAGGGCTTTCTGGCTACCGACGGGCTGACGCTGCTGTCGTCACCGACCGGAGTCGGGACTCGTCCGAGTGCGGGCGTGAGTGGTCAGGGAGGGGTTCAATGAAATGGCGCATTGCTGTCTTCGCCGGCCTGGTGACGGTGGGCGTCATCTTCCTGTTGGGGTGGCTGCGCATGCAGCACGGCTTCAGCGCCCGTGACCAGCCCAGCAGCATGGAGGCGGCCATGGCCCGCATGGCGCGCCAGATGTCCATCCCGAGCAAGGTGAGCACCATGCGCAACCCAGAGCCGGCCACGCCGGAGAACGTCCGGGCGGGCATGGACCACTTCGCCGATCACTGCGCCCTGTGTCACGGCAACGACGGCAGCGGCGACACGGTGATCGGGAAGAACCTGTACCCCAAGGTGCCCGACATGCGGCTGGCGGCGACGCAGAACCGCAGTGACGGCGAGCTCTACTCGATCATTCACAATGGCGTACGGCTGAGCGGCATGCCGGCTTGGGGCGAGTCCTCGCTGGGTATGTCCGACATGGAAACTTGGCAGCTTGTGCACTTCATTCGGCACCTGCCCCACCTGACCCCGGCGGAACAGGTCGAAATGGAGGCGCTGAATCCTACAACCCCGGAACAACGTCAACAGGACAGGGAGGAGTACGAGTTCCTGCATCCCGGGGCTCCCCCGCCGCCTGAAACCGCTCCGCCCGCGCACGTCATGAACTAACCGAAGGAGAACGCCATGGACTGGAAGCGATTGTTGGCCCGTTGGGTCTTTTCCTGTGTTGCCTTGACCGCGGTGGTCTGGGCCCACGGTGCAGGGCCGCGCATCATGGGGATCGTGCGGGCGGTGACTGAACACGCCATTACGGTGGAAACGATGCAGCACCAGCAAGTGACGCTGCAACTGGACGACGAAACCACCTACCGCGGCGACTCCGGAGCAGCGCAGCTCCAGGACGTGCGGGTGGGAGACCGCATCGTGGTGCACGGCGAAAACCGGCCCGGGGGTCTATTTGCCGAGGTGGTGCGTTTTGCCCATGTGCCCGAGGCCGAGCATCAGGCGCGGCGCTGAACGCGTCGGTGCGCCGCTCAACCGTTCTGCGCCATGCGGTGCTCAATCCAAGCGTCGAGGGCGATCTTTCCCGGTCCGAAGGCGAGGATGACCAGCGACGCAAACAGGAACGTGTAGGGCGCGGCAGCGTAGAACTTGTCGGGGGCGGAGAGGATGGAACGCAACGCGTCACGGTCGGCGGCCAGGAACGCCACCACCATGTCGATCGCCAGCATCAGCGCTACCGGGCGCGACAACAGGCCGACGATCAGCAGCAGGCCCCCCAAGAGCTCCAGCCAGGAAACGAAGAACGCGTTGACGCCGGGCAGCGGAATGCCGAGGCTGGTGAAAAACTGCACGACGTGGCCCAGGTTGTGAACCTTGCCCCAGCCGGTTTGCATGAACTGCCAGCCCCAGTACGCGCGAATGGCCAGCAGGAGTGGGGACTGCAGGACATCGGCGGTCCGGCCGAAGGTGTGGTGGCTTCGAAGCAGAGTAGCTTTCATAGGGGAATCTCACGGGCGCTGAGTCAAGAGCGAAGGTCGGACTCTTCCGGTTGCCGACAAAACAGGCCCAGCCGTGAAAGGGTGTGGAACCACTCCTCGATGGCGGCGGGGCGGTCTTCGGGGGGCATGGCGCTGCCGCGGAAGGCGCTGGCCAGGCAGCGCGCTAGCGGCAGGCCGCGACGCACCGCCCGCAGCAGGGCGTACTCCTCGCACTGCAGGCGACGGTAGTACACCGAATTGTCCAGCCGGTAGACGGCGAGAAAGATGGGGCGGGGCGGCATGCGGGCCACGGTCTGGACGCGGCGGCGCTTACGGCGTTCGCCCACGGCATTGCTGGCCGCGGCGCTGTTGTCGCCGGCGCTGTCGTTGATGGCGAGGGCCAGGTCGTCAACCGGGTACTGCAGGCTGAGGAGTTGCAGGTGGGGTTGCAGGTACAGCCGGAAATCGGGGCTGCCCGGCTCGGCGAGGTCTTCCGGGGCCAACGCCGGCGCTTCGGGCCCGTCAAAGGCCTCGATGTGAGCCCACTCCAGCCGGCACATGTCGAGCGCCAACGTCGGTTGCGTGCCGAGCCAGCGGGGATGCTTCTGCAACCAGGCGGTCAGTTGCGCGCCGAGGTTGCGCAGCGTGAAAGAGCGCGATGGGCAGTCAACAAAGTAGGCGTAGCACAGACGCTCGAAGCGTTCCGAGCCGAGCACCGCCTGCAGCCCGGCGAAGTCCTCGATCATGCTGGAGAGCAGCCGGAACCAGTACTGCCGGTTGTAAATCTCCAGCCGCTCAAAGGCGGTCAGGCGGTCGTTGGGCTTGATGAAGGCGGCGGCCTCGGCGCGCATGGAACCGCCGGCGGCGGTGCGCGGCCGCATCCGTTCCTGGCGGGTCAGCGGCGTCATGACGGCGCGCGCCATGCGGCGCTGCAGGGTCACCAGCTTCATATCGCCTGTGCGAGGGGGGCCGCGGCGGCGGCGGTGAGGAAGCGGTTGGCCTTCAGGGCTTCGCCGTGGACTTCGTCGAAAGAGGGGATGTTGTCATCCCATTCGAGCAGCGTGGCGGTGGGCCCGACGCGCTGCAGGGCGCGCGCGTAAAGCTTCCACACTGGGTCAATGACCGGGTGATCGTGGGTGTCGAGGATGTACTTCTGGTACTTGGAATGGCCGGCGATGTGAATCTGCGCCACGCGTTCCGCCGGGACGCTGTTGACGTAGTCGTAGGGGTCGAAGTTGTGATTGCGGGAGGAAACGTAGATGTTGTTGACGTCGAGCAGGATGCCGCAATCGGCCTGCTCCGCCACCTCGTTGAGGAACTCCCACTCGGTCATCTCGGAGAGGTGGAACTCGGCGTAGCTGCTGACGTTTTCCACCGCCACCGGCACCTCGACGAAGTCCTGCACCTGGCGGATCTTGGCGGCCGTGATGCGGGCCGCTTCGAAGGTGTAGGGCATGGGCAACAGGTCGTGGGTATAGCGGCCATCCACGCTCCCCCAGCAGAGGTGGTCGGAAAGCCACGGCGTTTTGGTGCGTTTCACCAGTGCCTTGAGGCGACGCAGGTGCTCGCGGTTGAGCTTCTCGGCGGAGCCGAAGTACATGGAGACGCCGTGCTGCACGACGCGGTACTGGTCCAGGATCTGGTCCAGCACCTGCAGCGGACGGCCGCCGTCAATCATGTAGTTCTCCGAGATCACCTCGAACCAATCCACGACCGGCTTGCGAGCGAGGATGTGCTGGTAGTGCGGCACGCGTAGGCCGATGCCGACCCCGTACTCGGTGAACCCGTTGAAGCGATTCGCTGGCATTGAGAAAAACGAGGAAGAAAAGGGCCGGGGGTAGGTCCCCCCGGCCCCCGCGACAGTGAAGAAATCCACCGGCGGCAAGCGTCTAGCTCAGACGCGCGGCAAACGAACTACGCCGGCATTTTGGAGCCGTCGGTGGCGCAGCCACCCTTGCCCTTGCAGGAGTTCTTGCCCTTGCACCCGTTGTCGCCCGACTTGCAGCCGCCCTGCCCCTTGCAGGAGTTCTGGCCCTTACAGGCATGCTTCTCGATCTTGGCTTTCGCCTTCTTGTGCTTGTGCGGGTGAGCGACGGCGCTCGTGCTGGAAAAATCGGAGGCTTGGACGCGCACCGCAGTGCCGGCCAGAAGACCCGCGAAGGCCGCGCTGGCAGCCAAAGCCTTGATGGTTGATTTCTTCATGTGTTTCACTCCTTCAATCGATCAGTATGGACAACGACCTTCAGGGCGTCGTCACCTTGCGACGATGATACGCCCGGAGACCTTGGTACGGCACGACGGCGCAACCGGTTGCCGGTCAGGGCTGACGGCCAACATCCGCGGCCTGCCAAGTGACAGTTAGAATCCGGCGCACCCGATGATTATTTCCCGACCGCAGGGAAATCGACAGCGGGTTGGATGACGGTTGCTGGAAACATTGGCAAGTTGTGTGTTTTCTTTTGTTTACCCTAAAAATGGATCGACGGTAGGCCGTGGAGCTCGGCATCCCCCAACTTACGTTCGCGGTGCAAAAAGCAGGTTGCCGCGGCAGTTCACGACCTCACTTACGGTGGGCGTCGCAGATGACTGTAGCCGGCCATGCAGGATCGTCGTAGCCATGGGATATGTCGGGACGAGCATCTTGAGCAGGGCTTCGAAGCGCCGGAGCCGGGGGCTAGTAACGGGCGGGGAGAGGATGCGCCGCGGCGCACGTCGCGGGTTCCAAGGAGCCGATGGTGAGACGATCGTGGAGGTGTCTGTTGATGATCGGGTTCGTGCTCGCGCCCCCCGGCCACCTGGCCGTGGCGGCGCATCGTGGAGGAGGGCAAGCGTGGATGGCTGATCGCGCCCTGATGACGCGCCTGCGGGAGACGGGCGACGCGGTCGTGCGTCCCCACGCCAGGCTGTGGTTCGACCACGACGCCCTGCCGCCGGCGGCACGCGACCAGTTTGCCGACCTGGTGGAGCGGGGCATCACCGCCATCGCTGCCTGGTTGGGCGTCCCCGCCGGCGGGCGTCGCAAGTTCTGCTATGTCATCAGCGGCGAGGTCGATATCTCGCACAGTCGCTCGGGATGCGTCTTTCTGCCGCTCGCGCGCGTACGCCGGCACAGCGCGCCCTATCTGCACGAAACGACCCACCTGCTGGCCCCCTGCGACCAGTGTCCGGTGTGGTTCTCGGAGGGGTTCGCCTCGTACCTGCAGAGCGAGATCGCGGCTCGCGGCGGTGGTTACGATGGCGCCATCTTCACCGACCACGGTAACCAGGGGGTCGACCGCGATGCGCGGCAGTGGCTCCGCACGCCGGAAGGCCAAGCCGTGATCGGCTACATCGGCGTGGATGCCGAGCCGCCCGAGATGTCCTGGAACCGCGAGGCCGTGGCCGCACCGTTCTACGTCCTGGCGCAGTCGTTCGTCAAGTTTCTAGCCCTGCACGCCGGCCCTGACGGGTTGCGCCGGCTGGCGACGGCGAAGGCCTTCGCGACGGCGGTGCGGCCGGTGACCGGGGCGAGCGTTGCCACCTGGAAGCGACGTTGGCTGACGGCGCTGGTCGACGGCAAGCCGGGCCGCGCGATGCCCTGATCCGACCGCCGCTGCCGCCCTAGTGTCGGATCAAACCCGCCCGCGATTGTGACTCCGCCTCGTCCGTGCGCCAAGCGATGCCTGCCAGCGCGGCCAAGGTGGGCGCCAAGTCGGTGACGTGGACGGGTTGGGCGATGCGAGCGGGGGAGATGCCGTTCCCGGCAAAGACCAGCGGCACATGGGTGTCGTAGGGATAGATGGTGCCGTGGCTGGTGCCCGTCGGTTGCGCGGAGAGCAGCGTCCATTCCCGGGCGACGGCGTAAACATCCCCGCTGCGGCCGGGAACATAGCTGTTGCGCAGGAATACGCCTACCGGAGTCGGAACGCGCTTCAGGTCGGCAGCGGCATAAAAGTGCGCAATACCGGGGGCCTGCACCCGGGTGGCAAGCGCACGGGCCACCCGGGCCGGGTTCAAGCCGTGCGCCTTGAGGTTGGCGCGGTCCAGGTAAAGCATGCTGTCGGCGGTGCCGGCGATCCAGTGGAAGTCGGCCGGCTGGTGGAAGATGCGGCTGAGCTGCCCGTTGACGGCGGCGAGCATGGTGGCGGGAGCGATGCGGGCGGCACGGGAGTTGTGGCGCAGGGCCTGTTCCGCCTCGGGGAGCGGTTGCACGCCGTGATCGGCGCTCAGCGCCCAGAGCACGTTGTCGGCCCCCAGTCGCTGGTTGACGAACTCCACCAGGCGTCCCAAGGTACGGTCCAGACGGAGTTGTTCGTCGGCCAGCTCCGGGCTGTCGGGACCATAGCCGTGTCCCACCGGGTCATTGGAGGAGAAGCTCACCGCCAGCAGGTCGGGAACCTTGCCGGAACCCAGTCGCTGGCTGCTGATCAAGGTCTCGGCGAACTGTTCGAGTAGCTCATCTCCGAAGGGGGAAGCAAAGACCGAGCTGAACAGTTGCGGACCGACCGCGCCCGGCATGACGTGATGGAACGGTTGGTCGGAGCGCGGATACGCCGGGGAATCGGCGCCCAGCAGGAGTTGCCAGGCACGGCCGGCGTCCTGCGCGGCGAGGTGGTGCCGGTTGAACGCCTCCACCCAGGGCGGCAGCGCGGAGAAGTAGTAACGACTGCTGGTGAAGTCGCCGCTGCTCTGGGAAAACCAGAAGGCGGCGGTGGGTCGCCGGCCGCCCATGAGGACGGCGGCACGATCCTTGAGCGAGATGGAAAAGACGCGCGCATCCGGATGGGCGCGCTGCAATTGGTCACCCAGTCCCCAGCCGAGGAAGTTGCGCGGCGAGACGCCCGGTCCGGCATTGGGGCCGTTGGCCGATGCCAGCAGCGGTTCCTTCGGGTCGGCGACGCAGTACAGCATGGCGCCCGTGCCGCGGACGTACCACTCGTTCGCCACGATGCCGGTGTGGGCGGGGTTGCGGCCGGAGAGCAGGATGGAGTGTCCCGGGCCGGTCTCGGTCGGGATGTGATGGTAGTTGGCGTTGTCGAACACCGCCCCTTGCGCGTGGAAGAAGTGCAGGCCCCCGTGTTCATAGGGCGCAAAGCGTTCCAGGTAATCGGCCCGCATCTGGTCGACCGCAACGAAGACGATCAACTTGGGAGGGTGGGACGGCGGCAGGGATGCGGCCCCGCTCAAGCCGGAAATCAGCCAGAGGCACGACGCCAACAGGGCACGGAAACGCAGGGGCACGGGTTCCTCCGAAAGAAGGAAGAGTAACAGAGCCACGTGGCCGAACTGGCGCGCCGGATCCTTTGTTATGCTCCCAGCCGATGCCTGAACGCTCCGCCCCCGCCCCCGGCTTGGCGCGCGAGATGCGCCTCTGGGACGTCATCCTGTTCAATATCGCGGCGGTGCTGGGGCCGCGCTGGGTGGCCTCGGCGGCCCACATCGGGCCGAGCTCCCTGACGCTGTGGGTGCTGGCGACGCTGCTGTTTTTCCTGCCCTCGGCTTGGACGGTCACCGAACTGGCGACCCGATACCCGGCCGAGGGCGGTCTCTATGTGTGGGCCCGCGAAGCCTTCGGTCCGTTTCATGGCTTCGTGGCCGGCTGGACGTACTGGATCTACTCCATCATTTATTTCCCGGCGTTGCTGAATGCCAGCGTGGCCATGGCCACCTATCTTGGCGGCCCGCGCACCGCGGGGCTGGCCCAGCACCGCGGCTACATCATGGCGGCCTCCTTGTTGATGCTGGGGCTGGCCCTGGGCTTCAACTTGGTCGGGGTGCGCATCGGCAAATGGCTGGAGAACGCCGGCGGTGTCGGCACCTATCTGCCGCTGGTGGCGCTGGTCGTGGTCGGGACGGCGTACGTGCATCGCTTCGGGCTGGCCACCCCCTTTTCTTGGACGGCGATGGTGGTGCATTGGGACTGGGGCACGCTGAACTACTGGGCGCAGATTGCCTTCGCGTTTTCCGGCTTGGAGCTGGTCTGCATGATGAGCGAGGAGATCCACGAGCCGGAGCGTCTGCTGCCGCGCAGCATTCTCATCTCCGCGGTGTTGATCGCGGCGATTTATCTGCTGGGTACGGCGGCCACGCTGGGCATCCTGCGGCCGCAGGATGTGGACGTGCGAACCGGCGCCATCCAGGCCCTGACGGCGGCGAGTGGCTTTTTGGGGTTGGGCTGGATCGCGGTGGTGACCGCCGTGGTCCTCACCGTCGGCAACATCGGCGGGGTGGGCACGACCGTGGCGGGGGTGGCCCGCGTGCCCTTTGCCGTCGGCATCGACCGGTACCTGCCGCCGGCATTTGCCGCCATCCACCCGCGCTGGAAGACGCCCTGGGTGGCGATGCTGGTACAGGCCGGGCTGGCGGCCGTCTTGCTAGTGGTGAGTCAATTGGGCGAGACGGCGGCCGGGGCGTACCAAGTCCTGGTGGACGCCACCACAATCATGTACTTCATCCCCTTTCTGTACATGTTTGGCGCCTTGATCGGGCTGCGCCATCGCCCTGACCGGGAGAGCGGTGCGCATCACAGCTTGGTGCCGGGAGGACAGGCCGGCGTTTGGGTGTTGGGCTTGGTGGGCGGCGTGGTCACGCTGGGGGCCATCATCCTGTCGGCGATTCCGCCTTCCGACGTGGTGTCCAAGGGGTGGTTCGAGGTTAAGGTGATCGGTGGTTGTGTGGTGCTGGTGGCGACGGGACTGGGACTCTATTGGCGCCGGAAGCGGCAGGAGAGCTGAGCCCCGACACAGAGGCGACCTGCGCACGCCGGATCAGCCCACGCTAAACTAACTGCAGACGCCGGACCCGCGGCGCTCCTCCGGTACCCTACCCCTTGCATGCAGGACAGCTACGGACGTCCGATCAACGATCTGCGCATCTCGGTCACCGACCGATGCAACTACCGCTGCGTCTACTGCCGGGCCGGCGAAGGCGGGGAGACCACCGACCCGGTGGCTTGGGATGATTTTCTACGGCTGGCGCGCATCTTCGTCGGCCTGGGGATTCGCAAAGTCCGCCTGACCGGCGGCGAGCCGCTGTTGCGCCCCGGCCTGGTGGAGTTCGTGCGTCGCTTGGGCGACCTGGGAATTCAGGACCTGGCCTTGACCACCAACGGGCACCTGCTGGCCGCCATGGCGGCGCCCCTGCGAGCCGCCGGGCTGCACCGCGTGACGGTGTCGCTGGACAGCGTTCATGCCGACAAGTTTGCCCGCATCACGCGCGTCAGCCACGGGTTTACCCATGTTCTGGCCGGCATTCGCGCCGCCCAGGACGCCGGCTTTCAGCGGGTGAAGATCAACGTGGTGTTGTTGCGGGGCTTCAACGAGGATGAAGTCGAGGAGTTTGCCGCCTTCGCCCGTGAACACGACGTCGTGGTGCGTTTCATCGAGTTTATGCCGCTCGAAGAGGATCGCGTCTGGTCGCCCGAGGTGGTGGTGCCGTTGCGCGAAATCGTGGAACGTATCGAACGGCGTTTCCCGCTGGAGGAGATCGAGCACGCGCCCAGCGAAACCGCCCGCCGCTACCGTTTCCGGGATGGTGCGCCGGGCGAGATCGGAGTGATTGCGCCGGTCAGCCTGCCGTTTTGCGGGGCCTGCAGCCGCATTCGCCTGACCGCCGACGGCAAGATCCGTACCTGCCTGTTTTCAGTGCGCGAGTGGGATCTGGCCGCCCGGCTGCGGGCCGGCGCGAGCGATGCTGAGCTGGCCGCCTATATCGAGGAAGCGGTGCGTGGCAAGGAACAGCGTCATCATATTGGGGAGCCCGGCTTCGTGAAGCCCGCCCGCACCATGGTGCATATCGGCGGCTGAGCGTCGCCCGGTGAGATGGAAGTCATGGTTGCCAACGTCGTCAGCATTACGCCCTGCAAGCTGGACAACTACTTGAGCGTCCCGGATCACACCCTGGATGCTCACCTGGCGGAGGCGCGTCGCGCCCTGGGCGACCGGGTGCTGATTCTCGGCCACCACTACCAACGTGACGAGGTCATCCGCTTCTGCGACTACCGCGGCGATTCCCTGCAACTGGCGCGCCAGGGACAGCGCCATCCGGCGGCCGAGTTCATTGTGTTTTGCGGCGTGCATTTCATGGCCGAGAGCGCCGATATTCTGCGCGCTGCCCACCAGCAGGTGATCCTGCCCGACCTCAACGCCGGTTGTTCGATGGCCGACATGGCGGAGGATACGCAGGTGGAGGCGCTCTGGGAGCATCTCGAACGCCAGGGCTTGGCGGCCGGCACGTTGCCGTTGACCTACATGAACTCCACCGCCGCCATCAAGGCGTTTTGCGGCGCGCGTGGCGGCTTGGTGTGCACCTCGTCGAATGCCGCGGCGGCCTTTCGCTGGGCCTTGGACCGCCAGCCGCGCCTCGTCTTTCTGCCCGACCAACACCTCGGACGCAATACCGGGTTCGCCATGGGCATTCCCTTGGCGGAGATGGTGGTCTGGGATCCGCAGCGGGCCGGGGGTGGCCTGACCGCCGACCAACTGGAGCGGTCGCGCGTGATTCTTTGGAAGGGGCACTGCTCGGTCCATCAACGTTTCCGTCCCGAGGACGTGGACCGCAAGCGGATGGTCGAACCCGGCGTGACGGTGATCGTGCATCCCGAGTGCTCTTTCGAGGTGGTGCAAAAGGCCGACCGGGTGGGTTCGACCGATTACATCATTCGGCAAATTGCGGCGGGGGCGCCGGGCTCCGCCTGGGCGGTCGGCACCGAACTCCACCTGGTGCACCGCCTGGCGCAGGAGTTTCCCGATCGCCGCATCACGCCCCTGGATGGGTCTTCCTGCCCGGTCTGCAGCACCATGTTTCGCATTTCACCGCAGCATCTGGCCTGGGTGCTGGACAATCTGCTGGCCGGTAATGTGGTGAATCGCATCACCGTGCCGGCGGCGATCAAGCACTGGGCGCGCGTGGCGCTGGACCGCATGCTGGAGGTCGCCTGAGGTTGGCGTTGCCCGTACCATGACCCGCACTTTCACCCTATCGGAAGCGGAAGCCCTGCTGCCCCATCTCGATCGCCTGTTGGCGACGGTGATCAAGGGCCGTGAGCGTCTCGGCGAGCTGGAGACGATGCACGAAGCCATTTTGGCCCGCATCATGGTTCTGGGCGGGGTACAACTTGACCCGCTGCAGTTGGCCGAAGGCAAGCGTCTGCGGAACGACCTGGGGGTGCGGTCCGCCACGCGATGGAAGAGATTGCCGGCTTGGGAGTTCAGGTCAAGGACTTGGAGACCGGGCTGCTCGACTTTCCATCGCTGCGCGATGGTCGTGTGGTGTTGCTCTGTTGGCGGCGCGGCGAGACGCACATCGCGCACTGGCACGGCACCGACGAAGGCTACGCACAGCGCAAGCCGATTGCCCCGGACCACGACGCATCGGCGGGCGGCAAGAGCGTGCAGTAGGCAGGGAGTGCACACCGTGATCCGTGCGCCGGTATCCACTACGGCACCTCGTCAGGCCTTTCTTCGATAGGCGCCGGGCCCCGGCTCATCTAGACTCGGGCCGGAGCTCTCGGGTTCATGAGGGGATCCGGGCTTCGGAGGTATGCCGCGTCTGTGCTGCGCCCATTCCCAACGCCGGGCCGTCGCCGACTTCTGGCGCTAACGCTGGGCGTGTTCGTGGTGCTGGGGTTGGGGTTGAGCGTTTGCACCGCCGCCGCCGACTGGGAAGCCGGGCGCACGCAGTACAGCTGGGCGGTCCGTTGGCGACCGGACGTGGCTTCCTACCATCGCCGCTATGGCGAGATGATCCTGATGGACAACCCGGAGTTGGCGTTGCGCGAGTTTCTGCGCGCACAACAACTCGATCCCAATGACACGCTGACCCGGGCCGACTTGAGCGCAGTGGAAATGGGCACCGACCGCAACGCCCCGGCATTCCGGCGCAACGCCAGCGGATCATCCATTAATCCGTTGTTTTACTCGCATTGGCGCTACGCCAACATGATGTTGACGCAGGGGGACCTGGAGAGCTTCTGGCGCGAAACCGCCATGGCCGGGGGCTTGGTCAAGGACGCCGACGTCTTCCCGTCGATCATCGTACGGGCCCTGAGTGCGAGCCACGACGACTTCACGCGCCTGTACGAAGTGCTACCCAAAGAGTCTCCCCTGGCGGCAGAAGCGTTCTGCAACGCGGCATGGGAAAAGCAGCGACCGGACCAGATCCGGTTGGGTTTGCAATGGCTCACCCGTCTGCATCCGCCGATCACACCCGAGGATCGCAATGCCCGTACCGCGGTGCTGGCGCATTTTCTGCAGTATCAGTTGGCCAACCAGCCGGAGAGCGTGACGCAGACCTGGGACGAAGGGGTGCACGCCGGACTGTTGAAGGGGGACCTTCCCGGCCCCACCGGCAACCGGATCGTGGACGGCGACTTCCCTGCAGGCTCCGTGATCTCGCAGTTGCATCCGATTTCCAGCACCCATGACGCCCCTTTTGCATGGACGGCCGGATCGGAAGAGAACCTTGGGATTCAGGTCGTGGTCACGCATGACTCCCAGTGGCCGACGGTCTTGAGCCTGCAACTGGATGGGGATGAGGGGAGCGGGCTGTTGCTGGCCCAGCAGTGGTTCTTGGCGTCTCCCGGCCAACGCTACCGCTTGGAGGCCGTGGCGCGCACGCAGTTCGAGGGTCCGGCAACGGGGCTGCAGCTTTGGCTC
>Ga0102924_1003534_pt1 | contig 16368 bp, 18 predicted proteins | sample PaiPotPPM11metaG_FD_80116 | JGI IMG/M metagenome (GOLD analysis project Ga0102924, IMG submission 80116) | Iron sulfur acid spring bacterial and archeal communities from Banff, Canada, to study Microbial Dark Matter (Phase II) - Paint Pots PPM... ... | reverse complement strand
GATAAGGAGAGACGGTGGTTGAAATTACGTGAAAAGGAGACCCGATGCGTATCGTGATCTGGCCGAAGCAGTCGGGCGAATGGGTGGAGGCGATTCGAAGCGCGGCGGGGGATGTGGAGGTCGTCACACCGGCGAATGAGGCGGAGGCGATGGCGGCGGCGCGGACGGCGGAAGGGTGGATCGGCAAGTTGACGCCGGCGCTGCTCGAATCCGCGCCATACCTGCGCTGGCTGCAAGCGCCGAGCATCAGCCTCGAGAGCGTCGTCTTCGATGATCTGATCGCCAGCGATGTGACGTTGACGAACATGCGCAATATCTACAACGACCACATCGCGAACCATGTGCTGGCCCTCTTCCTCGCACTCTGCCGCGATTTGCCGCGTCTGATGCGACGGCAAGCGGCGGGTGTCTGGACGCCACATGATGCCGTGCGAGTCCGCGACCCAGCGGAGATGACGGTGCTCGTCATGGGCTTGGGTGGCATCGGCAGCGAAGTCGTGCGCCGTCTCGCCGTCTTCGGGCCGTCCATCATCGGTGTGGACCCGAAGGTGGAGGCCGCGCCACCCGGCGCGGCGGAACTCGCTCGTCCCGTGCAGTTGCCCGACCTCCTGCCCGATGTGGACGCGGTGATTATCTGCGCGCCGCAGACACCGGAGACGATCGGGCTGTTCGACGAGGCGCTGTTCCAGCGGATGCGGCGGGATGCTTTCTTCATCAACATCGGGCGTGGCAAAATCGTCCGTCTCGCCGCGCTGGAAAAGGCGCTCGGCGAGGGATGGATCGCGGGCGCGGGTCTCGATGTCTTCGAGACGGAGCCGCTACCGCGTGACAGCCCTCTCTGGAAGATGGAGAATGTCATCGTCACGCCGCACAGCGCGGACGCCGGGCCACATACCGATGAGCGCCGCCTCGCGGTTGTCCTGGAAAATGTCCGCCACTTCGTCGCGGGTGAACCGCTTGCGACCGTCACCGACAAGGCACGCTGGTATTAGCGAAAGGAACGGAGTCACACGATGAAGCCATTACGATTCGGCATCAAGACCGCGCCGCAAGACACGACCTATGAGGACATTCTCACTGTCTGGAAGGAAGCCGACCGTATCCCGGTGATCGAGCATGCGTGGCTCTTTGACCATTACTCGCCGATCAACGGGCATCTGGACGGCCCCTGCCTCGAAGGATGGCAGACACTTGGCGCCCTCGCTGCCGAAACGAACCGCGTGCGTCTCGGCCTGATGGTCACGGGCAACACCTATCGCCATCCCGCCGTCTTGACCAAAATCGCCATCACGACGGACATCATCTCGCGTGGGCGGCTCGATTTTGGCATCGGCGCGGGCTGGAACGAGTACGAGCATACGAGCATGAATATTCCCCTTTACCAGCCGGGTGAGCGTATCCGGCGGCTCAATGAGGCGTGCGAAATCTATAAATCCCTCTGCACGCAGCATCTCACCACCTACGAGGGCCGGTACTATCAACTGCACGACGCCCGTAGCGAGCCGAAACCCGTGCAGAAGCCCTATCCGCCCATTGTGATCGGCGGCAGCGGCGAGCAGTTGACGCTCCGCGTCGTCGCGAAGCACGCATCCGTCTGGAATGCCACCGCGAATTCGACGGAAGTCTTTCAGCATAAGGTCAGCGTCCTGCGCGAGCACTGCGCGGCGGTCGGGCGTGATCCGGAAGAGATCGAATACTCCATCCAGAGTGCGGTGAACTACGACGATCTCGATGCGACAGCGCGGACTGTGCAATCGTTTGTGGATATTGGCGCGACGCACATCATCCTCAATCTGCGCCCGCCCTTCCCGGTGGGGATCGTTGCACGGCTCGCCGAAGAGGTAATTCCAAGGATCACGCAGCGGTAACGGATGGCGAGTGGTAGCACGGGCTTTCCAGCCTGCGAGTGGGGACGCAGGCTGAAACCTATGCTACTATCTTGAATCAGGAGGTTCGCATGGCAACAACGCAGCAGACGACAGAGAAAATAGCCGACCGGAACGGGCTTCCGTCGCCCTTCGCGGCGCTCCATCACGTCGCCTTGGTCACCAACGACATGAAAAAGACCGTCGCCTTCTATCGCGAGGTGCTCGGTGCCGCCGTCGCGATGGGTCACCGCCTCGACCGACCGGGCAACGAGCGGCACTACTTCATCACGGTCGCGCCGAACACGGTGTTCGCCTTCTTCGAGTTCCCGGATGCCGCCCTGCCTGGGCACAAGGAGGCGACGTTACCGAGCACCGGTCGCGCGCTCGATCACATCTGCTTCCATGTCGAGGATGACGCGGCGTTCGATGCATGGTACCGGCGCTTCGGTGAGAAGGGCGTCAACAATCTTTCCGAAATCATCGAGCGCGGGCCGTCACGCTCCTTCTTCTTCTCTGACCCGAACAATATCGTCTTCGAAGTAGCGACGCCGGGTATGGGGCGACGCTTCCCCGTCCTTGAAGACCCCGATCCGGCGTATTAGGCGCAGCGGCCTTCCGCCCTCATTTCCCGCTCTCCGCTGGCTGCTATCTGCTCGTTGACACCTGCCGGGGAGCAACCTATACTTACGTGGCTCGTTTCCCCGAGGAAGCGGGTTCGATTCTGCATCGCGTTACCCGCGCCCGCGCGCTTACGTCGTACTACGTAGCGGCGGCGCGTCCGTCATCATTGGGAGGAAATCAGGTGGTCAAGCGGACATGGCAACCAAAGCGCATCCCGCGTCTGCGCGTGCATGGGTTTCGCGCGCGCATGGCAACAAAGGATGGGCGACGGGTCCTCTCGGCGCGCCGTCGCAAGGAGCGGGCGAAATTGGCAGTAGGCGAACTGGTCATTGGCAAGCGTTCCTATAAGGTCGTGCGCGAGAAATAGCGCGAGGAGCATCGGCACCGCAATGGAACGCGCCCTCCGCCTCACGTATGACGCCGATTTTCGCCGCGTTCGCAAACAGGGCAGATCCTGGGCGCACCCGTTCGCCATCTTATGCGCGCTGCCGAACGATTTGCCGCACAACCGGTACGGATTCTCCGTCTCGAAGCGATTGGGCAGCGCGGTCATCCGGAATCGCGTCAAGCGACTCTTGCGCGAGGCGGTGCGCACGACGCCGAAAGAGGTGGGGCCGCTGGTTTCCGGGTACGATGTCGTCTTGATCGCGCGCCCTCCCATCGTCGGGCATACCTACGCCGACGTGTGCGAGGTTGTCCGCACGCTGTTGCGCCGCGCGAAATTGCTCCTGCCCACTGCCCCACTCCTCACGGAGGAGGCGCAATCGGCATGAAATGGCTCGCGCTTTGCGCCATTCGCCTCTATCAGCGAACAATCTCGCGGGTCGTGCCGCCGTCGTGCCGCTTCGTTCCGTCGTGCTCCGAGTACGGGTACGAGGCGATCGCGCGTTATGGCGTCGTCCGGGGCGGCGTCATGGCCGCGTGGCGTGTCATGCGCTGCAATCCATGGGGCGGCCACGGCTACGATCCGGTGCCTGATTTGACGCGGTCGGCAGCGGCCGGGAGCGAGAAACCAGAAGCGAGACCCCAGACGTTAGAGCCTGAAGGCGAGAGGAACGGGGATCGCCCTCGGTCCTCAGTCCCCAGTCCCCAGTCCTTTACCACCGCCCTCACGCCGCATGCGCCGGGGCATTCCCTGACGGAGGGCTTACAGTGACCCACTTACCGCTTATCGGCCCCGCGATCACCGGCGTGGCGGATTTCATCCGCTTCTTGCGCGATCATACCGGTGGAAACCTCGGCGTGACGATCATTCTCTTTACCATTTTGATCAAACTCCTGCTCGCCCCGCTGACCTTCAAATCCATCAAGTCCTCAAAAGCGATGCAGGATGTCGCGCCGATCATCAAGGACCTGCAGAAGAAGTACAAAGACGACAAGGCAGCGTTCGCCCAGGAGCAGATGCGCGTCTATCAGGAATATGGCATCAACCCGCTCGCCGGGTGTCTGCCGGTCCTGATTCAATTGCCGATTTTCCTCGTCGTCTATCAGGCGATGCGCCTGGTATCGCAAGATCAGGCGGGCGGACATGCCTTTCTGTGGGTGGCGGATCTCACGAAGAACATCGGCGCGGTCGCGGCCAACGGGCACAAGGTTGATCCCTTCCGCATCCTCGTCTTCCTAGCCTTTATCTTCCAGGTGATCCAGACGCGCATGTCCCTGCCGAATGCCGCCAAGCGCGCGCAGCAGGACCAGCAGACGAAATTGCAGAGCACGCTGATCTCCGCCTCGACCGCGCTCGTGCTCGTCTTCGGCTGGAGCTTCCTCTCCGCGATGGTGCTGTACTGGGCGGTGCAGGCGATCTTCAGCGCGGTGCAGCAGTACTTCATCACCGGGTGGGGGTCGCTCTCTGACATTTTCCCTTTTCTCCCGGTGAAGGAGGAAAAGGCGCGGGTGCTTAAGCCGGTGACGAACAAGAAGCCATCGCGCTTGCAGCAGTTCATGCAGCAGAGCATGGCGGTGCAACAGACACAGAAGGCGTCCGCGGAGCCTGACAAGAGCGATAAGGGTGACACGAGCGGTACCGTGGTGAAGCCGCAGCGGCTTGGGCCGGATGGTCGGCCGTTGAGAGGTTCGACGATCAACATTAGCGGGAACCGTCCCTCAACACCGCCGCAGCGTGCGAAGGCGGACGGTGGGAATGGGGCAAATGGCACGACCCGGCCCGGTGTACGGAACAAGGGCGCGCAGTCGCGTTCGAGTGCCAAAGCGATCGGCACATCGGACGCATCGAGCAAGATGCCGCCCCCCGCCCCCCGAAAGAGTAAAACGGTCCGGCCCGCGCCCGATTCGATCGGCGAGCAAACGGGTAGCGGAGGGAGTTAGTTCATGCAAGGACGGCAACCTATGGGTCGAAGGGGTCGCTCACTCGGTCGGGACAATGGGGAACAGCCCGCGCAGCGCGCCGTTGAGATCGCCGCGAGTTCGGTGGATGAGGCCGTGCGCCTCGCCTTGCAGCAGTTGAATCTCAATTACAATCAGGTTGAGATCGAAGTCCTTGAGGACCCAACGATCCACGATGTGGACGAGGCGCTCGTGCGCGTCATCCCGCTGCCGACGGGTACCGTTTCCGGCAATGTCCGCACCGATGCTCCGCCGCCCGGCAATGTTCGCGGCGATGTCGCGCCACCCGGTAACCGCCGCGAACCGGAGGAAGTCGAAGACGGTCGGGGCAACATCGAAGATAATGCCGCACTCCTCGCCGTCGCGCAGGAGATCACTGAAGACCTCGTGGACTTGATGGGCCTGCAAGCCGCCGTGCATCCCCTCGACCCGCCGATTGAGATGGAGCCGGGTGAGCCGCCGACCGTCGGTGTGGACATCGTCGGCCCCGACCTCGGCGTCCTCATCGGGCGGCGTGGCGATACGCTCCAGCAGTTCCAGTACCTCGTCACGCTGCTCGTCAACAAGCGGGTCGGCGGCTTTAATCGCGTCGTTGTGGATGTCGGCGGCTACAAGCGGCGGCGCGAGGAAGCGCTCCTCGGGCTGGCGGATCGGATGGCGGAGCGCGTCGCGCAGAGTCATCGCCCGCTGCCGCTCGAAGCAATGCCGCCGAACGAGCGCCGCGTCATTCACCTCGCGCTGCGCGATCACCCGGCTGTCTACACCGAGAGCCAGGGCGAGGGCGAGGCCCGCAAGGTCGTCATCTATCCACGCTGACCGGGAATCTGAATCGCCAATACTGCCCATGCTGCCCAAAGGGCGCCCGCAGGGACGCCGAGAAGGAAAAGAGGATACGAAGAAATGTACACGTTCTCTTTCTCCTCTTCTTTCCTTGGCATCCTGGCGGTTTGACTCGTTCCCCTGTGGGCGCGCCGATGACGCCGGACTATGTCGTTGTTGGGCATTGCGCGCTCGATGTGCAGCCGGACGGATCGTTCCTGCCCGGTGGAACGGTCCTCTACAGCGCGCTCACGGCCGCCCGCATGGGAATGTCTGTCGGTATCCTGACCGCCGGTGATCCGGTGGCTGTCGCCGCCGCCCTCGCGCCCTTCGAGGAGTCGTTCGCCATTCACGTCCTGCCGACGGCCGCGACGACAACCTTTGAAAATATCCCGACGCCTACCGGAAGAAAGCAGACGCTCCACGCGTGGGCGGGGCCAATCCCCCCCGATGCGTTGCCGTCCGCGTGGCGGCGTGCGCCCATCGTTCACCTCGGCCCAATTGCGGACGAACTGCCGCCGGACGAGTGGGCGGAAGCGCTCGGTGCGGATCGGGACGGGGCCTGGAGAATCGCGACGCCACAAGGTTGGCTGCGCCGTTGGGGCACGCTTCCCTCACCGGTTCGGCACGACACGCTCGCCTTGCCGCCGCTCCTGCTCGACCGCCTCAGCGCGATGGTCATTTCCGTCGAGGAACGCGACGCAGCGGAGCGTGCCGTCCGTCATGTGGCGCGGCACGGCCTTGGCGCGATCACCTACGGGCCGCTGGGTGTGGATATCCTTCGGGGCGATGCGACGACCCGCGTCGCGACGTTTCCCATCGCGGTGCGCGACGAAACGGGGGCGGGCGATGTCTTCGCGGCGGCGTGGGCCGTTGGGCTGGCGCGTGGCGAGCGCCCGAACATTGCGGCACGCATCGCGTGCGCGGCTGCCTCCCTCAGCATCACGGCCCCCGGCCCGCACGGCATCCCGACGACGGCCGCGATTGACGCGTTACTCGCGACGAATTCTGATCGAGGAACGCAGTGAGCGCATCCTACGCGATGGCGGCCGGATTCGCGTTGCGTGATGAGACCGGGCGGCTCCTGCTCGTTCATCAGGCGTATGGCGATCGGCTCTGGGATTTCGTCGGCGGTGGCGCGGAACCGGGCGAATCCCCCGAAGAGACGGCGACCCGCGAGGCGAAGGAGGAGATCGGACTGACTGTCGAGCCGAGCGGGCTGATTGGCGTTTACTTCAACCGGCCCCGCCGCCTGCTTGTTTTCATCTTCCACGGCATCGTCACCGGCGGTACGCTGGCGCTCCAGCCGGAAGAAATCGCCGAAATTGGCTGGTTCGGCCCCGACGACCTCCCGCCTATGTCCGCATGGAAGGCACGTCAGATCGCTGATGTATTCGAGTGGACGGGCGTAGCCTTTCTACGCACGCGGGAATAGCCATCATTCGCGTTCACTACGTTTCTCGTACATCCATACTTTCCGTGGCACGCGCTCTGCATGCTCGCCGATGTGACATACAGTGTTCACGGCAAAGGAGGCGACACGATGGCAACTGCAACATTCGAGGACCTCAAGCAGGAAGTCGCGATGAAAGCGGAAGAGACTGGCACGCTGCCTACGTCTGTCAATGTCCACGGCACACAGTACACCCTGCAGATGCCCGTCGAGACGAAAATGAGCGCGATGCGGGTGATCCGCGATCCGGCACGACTCGATGATGTGCTCGATCGTGTGACATTTGTTGGTGTGGACGGTTCCGAAGTACACGCGTGAGCCTGACGTGACGCGGACCGCGCGGTAGAATAGGAGCGTGGCCGAACGCGGGTCACGCTTTTTCGTGGGAAGGACCGCGCCCCGCATGGCCACAACCGTCGCGCCACCACGTACCGTACCGACGCTCGCTGTCTATCACGACGCCCAGAGCGCCGCGCCCCTCCTCGTCCTGCCGCTCGGTGAGCCGCCGGTGTACGGCGACGCGCCGGAGAGCGTGACCGTGCGCCGCCGGATCGCGGGGCTGATCGCACACGAGGCGCTGCCCCCCGGCTGGGAACGAAACGCCGGAGCGCTGAAGGATCTCGGTCGGTTGCTGGCGGCAACCTACTCCGTTACCTTCACCGAACGTGGCCAGGAGTATCGCATCCCAAAGCCCCGTGCGGCGCTCGGTTGGTTTTTCCGCGCGAGCGTGCGTGGGAATATCCCGCTCACCATCGCCGCGATTGTCGTCGCGTTTCTCGGTACGCTGCCGATTGCCTTGCGCCAACCGGCGCTCCTGACCGCCGAATGGCTGCTCTTCATCGCGGTGATGCTGGCGCGCGTCTACTACCCGCCGTGGTCGCGGCTCGCACTCGTCCTGCCGGAGGAGGAAGCGCCGGGCGAATACCGCATGCTCGCCCTCGCGCGGTACGATCTCCGCCTCGCTCCCTTGATGCGGCGACGGACGTGGGCGGTCGCGCCGCGCCGCTTCTTTCTCTGGGTCGGCATGGTGACGGTCGGGGCCATCCTCGTCGGCGGCGCCTTGCCGCGCGCCACAACGATCTATCAATCGCTCGGATTTGGTTGCCTCGTCCTCTTGCTTCCCTTCATGCAGATCGTGCGCGGCTGGATCGGCGATCGCAAGTATGTCCTCTTCGAATCGCTCCTCGACGACTACGATTCGCTGCCACGTTACAACCCCGCCGTGGGCGAGTTCATCCGCCATGTGATCGCGGAACCGGAAAAGGCGGTCATCGCGGAAGAACTCTTCCAGACGGTCGGACCGGATTCTCCTTTCGCTGCCCACGCGGACCATCGCCCTGTCGAGACGACATTCGCGGCCCGGAAAGTGACCGCCGCCGCGTCCGGCCCGCTCGGGCGTGTGCGCGACGCCGCCTTTGGCCGGACACGACGACTCTCGTAGCGAGGCGCCCGCGCATCTTCCCTCAACCTCATCGGGGAGATGGCAAAGATGCAACACTTTTTTTGCATTTGTGCAACCGCAAACCTTGTTCCTTCGTTTATACTAGAGAATGATCCGCGAATTTGCGTGGGCGTTCGGTCACACCGGTAGGAGGAATCTATGAGGAATAATCGTGTAGGTCGTTGGTTTGCGGCCGGTGTCATTGGCACGCTCTTTACGATCATTATGCTCGCCCTGGCGTCGCCGGTCACGGCGAGCGGGTTGGTCACACCGCTCGCCGGGCAGGACCCAAACTCCAACGTCATCGTCGTGTCAAGCCCTGGCTTCATCAACAACGTGACGGCGGTCAATCCGGTCACTAACGGCGCCAACTTCTGCACCGATCCGACGTGTGGCGGCACCTTTGTCTGCAACGCTAATGGTTGCGTCGTACCGACGTGCGCCACTTTTGCTTGCAATAGGCTGGGATATACGGCGACAGGCCCGATCATTGATCAGCTGCCCAACGGCGTGCTCGTCGTCGCGGGCTACGACGGCAACATCTACCACTATACGTTTGATCCCACCACTGGTAAATACGTCGAGACTGACGCCAACGGCAATCCCCTCAATGACGTGGCGCATGCGTAATCGCCGCGACGTGGGGTGATGATTCCCGGCTCCGCGCGGGGAATACGAACGGAAGAGAAGGCGGAAGCAGGGATGCTTCCGCCTCCATTGTGAGACGCCCGGTGCGATCTGAAGGAGGAGCAGTGCTGCCTGATATCGAGCGACGTGTTCTTGACGCCGTAGAGGCCGAATTCGAACCGACGGTTGCCCGCATTCAGGCAGCCGTGCAGTGCCCGAGCATTACCGGGCACGAAGGGCGCGTGCAGGACCTGATGGCGGAAATGCTCCGTGCGACGGGCATGGACGTGGACATGTGGGAGCCACGACATGAGGACTTCCGCGACGCCGGTTATCCAGAATATGTCACCGAGGAGCCGCCTTTCACCGGTCGCCCGAACGTCGTTGGCATCCTCAAAGGCACGGGCGACGGCCGGTCGTTCGCCATCAACGGGCATATTGACGTGGTACCCGCGGGCGATGAAACGATCTGGACGTATCCACCCTTCAGCGCGACGCGGGCAGAGGGTCGTATCTACGGTCGCGGTTCGACCGACATGAAGGGTGGGCTGATCGCCGGTATCGGCGCGATCCGGGCGATCCGGGCGGCGGGCGTCCGGCTCAAGGGCGACGTGATGGTGCAATCGGTGATCGCGGAGGAGAGCGGCGGTGCGGGTACGCTTGCGGCGGTCCTGCGTGGGCACGTCGCGGACGGCGTCCTGATCGCGGAACCAACACGGCTGAATATTACGCCCGCCGGAGGCGGCTGCCTGATGTTCCGCATTACCGTGCATGGCCGGTCGGCGCACGCCGCGCTCCGCTACGAGGGCGAGAGCGCACTCGAACACTGGTATCCGCTCCACGCGGCACTCCTCACCCTCGAAGCGGAACGGAACCGGACGGTCCATCACCCGCTCTATCGCCACCTGCCGAACAAATTCCCCTTCAACGTCGGGCGGCTCGAAGCGGGCAACTGGCCCTCCTCCGTGCCGGAGACGCTGGTAGCGGAGGGGCGGTTCGGTATCCTCCCTGGCGAAGATATGGAAGCGGTACGCGCCAGTTTTGCGCGCACCCTGACCGACGCTGCCCAGAACGACCCATGGCTCCGCGAACATCCGCCGACATTAGAGTGGTACGGCGCGCAGTTCGGTACGGCGGAGATCGCGGCGGATCACCCGCTTGTTCGGACACTCCACGACGCGTTTGTGGACACGATGGGGCGCGAGCCGGGTGTGGAAGGCGTCGCGTGGGGCTCCGATATGCGTTTCTTCACCGAGATCGCCCACGTTCCCGCCGTGCTGTTCGGGCCGGGCGATGTCGCCCTCGCCCATTACACCGACGAGTTCGTCCTGGAAGAAGAGATTCGCCAGGCGATGCGCGTGGACGCCCTCACGATCCTGCGCTGGTGCGGCATCGCGGAATGAAATCGAGGAGCGCCGCAAAGAGGGAAGAAAAATTATCCATATCCCCTTCTTTGCGTTCTTTGCGGTTCAATCGGTTCGCCCCCTAGCGTGGTGCGTTAGCGGCTGCTAAACTAGTGTACGGACGGTGAATTCGGTCGTATAGCCGGTGTAGGGTGGGAGGGATTGCGGTGAAGGATCAGCAGAGACAGAATATCATCCGCGCGCTCATTGTCGAGTTTATCGGCCCATTCGCATTGGTCTTCGTGGGGGCAGGCGCGATCATTGCGACGGCGGGCGGCAATCTCGTCGCCATTGCCCTGGCGCATGGCCTCGCGATTGGTTTGCTTGTCGCGGCGGCGGGCCATATCTCCGGTGGCGTCTACAATCCGGCGCTGACGATCGGCCTCGCTATCGCGCGCAAACTCTCGCTGGGGCTGGTGATCCCCTACATCGTCGTGCAGTTGCTCGGCGCGACGGCTGCGGCCCTCTGCTTGAAAGCGGTCTTTCCGAGCGCGGCGATTGACAAGGTCAGCCTCGGTGTCCCGGCGGTGGGGCCGGGCTTCGGCACGGGCGGCGCGTTCGTCGCGGAAGTGATTATGACGTTCTTCCTGATGTTCGTTGTCTATGGCACCGCCGTGGACGAGCGTGGCCCGCGCGCCATCGCGGCGCTCGCGATTGGCCTGACGATCACAATGGACATCTTCATCGGTGGCGGTGCGAGTGGCGCGGCGATGAACCCAGCCCGGCATTTTGGGCCGGCGCTCATCGGCAACTCCTGGGCAAACTGGTGGCTCTGGTGGGTCGCTCCAATCCTCGGCGCGATTATTGCAGCCGCGCTCTACGCATATGTCCTCCAGGAACAATCCGAACCGCCGCGTCCGGACGTCCTTGACGGCGAAATCCCGCGCGACCGCCGCGTCTAAGCAGCCAATGAGCAATGAGGGTTGAGCAATGAGTACCGAATACGAATCGCTCATTGCTTCATTGGCTGCGTTTGGCCTCGATTTGCACGCGATTCAGGACCTCGTCACCCGCTACGGCTGGTGGGGGGTCCTCTTTCTGATGGTGTTGCAAGGGGCGACAATGCCGGTCCCGAATGAGATTACTATGCCGCTGGCCGGGTGGCTGCTGATCGAATCGGTCGGCAAACCGAAGGCGCTGATCCTCTTCGCCGGGTTGGTCGGGGCGGTCGGGTGGGTGATTGGCGCGCTTGTCGCCTATACGGTAATGGCGATTGGTGGGCGGGCGCTTCTCACGCGGCTGCGTTGGCGCTTCCCTGCGGCGGAGCGCGCCCTCGCCCGCTCCGATGCCTGGTTCGCGCGGTGGGGGGCATGGGCAGCATTTTTTGCCCGCTTGCTGCCTATCTCGCGGACGATCATCACCTTGCCGGCGGGCGCGGCGCGAGTGCCCATCGTGCCGTTCACCCTAGCGACCTTCGGTGGAGCATTGATCTGGTCCACCTTTCTCGCCGCATGCGGGTATCTCGCGGGCAGCCAGTGGGATCACGTGCGCGGGCGGCTCGGCCAGTGGTATCTGCCCGTCACCATCGCCGTCATCGTCCTCGGTGTCGTTGCCTATTTCGTCATCGGGCGACTCCGAGCGCATCAGCCCGAGCCCCGTATTCCTCCCTCTCTCCATTCGCCCACGAATGGAGAGGGGATTGGGGAGTGAGGTTCATTCGTCGCCCAAGCGACGGATGAAGGACGCGCCGGGGTCCATTGTCATCCGTGCCGAGTGTCGCCTTCAGAAATGCGCGTCAGTGCCAAGTGATACACATGCAGACGGTACTCATTGCTTGACGAGCAGGCTGTCAACACGGAGACTTGGCGTGAAGAAAAAACAGCGCGGAACATCATGAGAGGAGTCCCACCGATGGCAGTGACACTCGATGCCGACACGACGTTTCTTCGCACGCTGCCTGGTCGGTACTACTACGATCCCGCGATCTACGCGGCGGAGCAGGAGCGCATCTTCTCGCGCATATGGGTCTGCGTTGGCCGTGCGGAGGAACTGCCGGAGCCGGGCATGTATCGGACGTTTGATCTCGCCAATGAGAATGTGGTGCTGCTGCGCGGGCGCGACGACATACTACGGGCGTTCCTGAATGTCTGCCGCCATCGAGGAGCCCGGCTCTGTACGGCAGCGCACGGCCAGGCGCGCAATGCGATCCAATGCCCCTACCACGCCTGGACCTACGCGCTCGATGGCACGCTGCTCGGTGCGCCGAATATCATGGAGATGGAGAGTTTCGACCGCGATAGTCATGGCCTGATTCCCGTCGCGCTCGATATGTGGGCGGGGTTGGTGTGGGTGAACCTCGCGGACGATCCGCCGCCGCTCGCTTCGCAGACCCGTGTGGCAGTCTTGGATCGTTTCGGGGAGGAAGAGACCTTCGCCCGTTACCATCTGGAAGACTTGCGCGCCGCGAAAATGATTGAATACACAGTGCATGCGAACTGGAAACTGACCATCGAGAATTTTCTGGAATGCTATCACTGCGGCCCGATGCATCCTGAGTTGTGCGACCTGCTCCCCGGCTTCCGGCGTGGCGTGGCGTATCAGTCGGGGATCGGGACGGAATTCGCCGAGGGCATCGAAGGGTTCACCTTCTCCGGCAAGGCGAGCCGCCCGCCACTGCCCGATCTGCCACCGGCAGACCAGCGCAAGTATTACGGTGTCGTGCTGCTCCCGAACGTCTTTATCAGTCTGCTCCCGGACCACGCGATTCTCCATACGCTCTGGCCGCAAGGGCCGGACGAAACCCGGATCATCTGTGACTGGGTCTTCCATCCGGATGCGATTGCGGCGCCCGATTTCGACCCGATGGATGTCGTCGAGGTCTTCGACCTCGTCAATCGGCAGGACTGGGAAGTCTGCGAACTGGCACAGCACGGCGTCCGCTCGAAGGTCTACACCAACGGCGGCCTCTTCGTCCCAACCGAGCGACATATCCGCCGCTTCAACGATTTCGTGCTGGCGCAACTGGAAACAACCTAACCCCCCAATCCCCTTCCTTTTCGGGAAGGGGAGCGAGACAAGGGAAGGCCCACCCATGATGGTAAGGCGCGATGCACGAAGCGGGTTCCCCCTCCTTTTCGGGAGGGGCAGGGGGTAGGTACATGGCAACGTACGACCTTATCATCATCGGCGCGGGCAATCTGGGGCTCTGGACGGCGCACCAGTTGGCCCAGCGGGGCTTTGGCAGGATCGCGGTCTGCGAGCGGACGTGGGCGGGATTCGGTGCGACGACGCGGTCGGCGGGCGTCGTGCGGCAGCAGGGTGGCTCCGAAACGGCGATCAAACTCGGCATCTGGTCCCGCGAACGCTACATCAGCCTCGGCGCGGAACTGGGGTTGGATAGCGGCTTCACCGAGACCGGGTACTACGTACTGGCAGAGAGCGAAGAGGAGAAAGCCGCCTTCCTTGATCTCGTCACGTTGCGGCGTGCCTGCGGGATGGAAAACGAGTGGGTGGACGCCGCTGAAGGCCGCAAGCGGTTCCCCGGCCTCGATTGGGAAAATCTGCTCGGCGCGACATACACCGCGAACGACGGCTATGTCCATCCGCCGATTGTCGCGCGCAACATCACCTTCGCGGCGGCGCGGCAGCCAACGATTGACATTTTCGAGCAATGCACGGTCGAAGCGATTGAGCGGAGTGGCAGCGCCTTCACCGTGCGGACGACGCGCGGCACGTTCACGTCTGACCGCGTGCTCGATGCCGGTGGGCCACGCGGCGCGCGGAGAATCGGCGCGATGGTCGGCGTCGAGGTACCGGTTTCCGCGGCGCGGCATCTCGTCGTCACGTACCCGGATGTGCCGCCGTTCCCGATGTTCTTCGCATTGGCGAAGGGCATCTACGTGCGTCCGGAAGAACAGGGCGCGCTGCTCGGCCTCAGTAACCCATACGAGCGCGCGGACCCTTCCGACCGCTACCAACTCGATTTCGACTGGGACTATTTCGCGCAGATGCGCCCGGCGTGGGAATCGGTCTTTCCCGCGCTCGCGGCGCAGCGCGTCTCGCGGTCGTGGGCAGGTTCGATTGATTACACGCCGGATCACCTGCCGATCATTGACCAGCCGCTGCCGGGCTTTTACGTTCTCGCCGCCGGCGGACACGGCATGATGTGGGGCCCGGCGCTTGGCATGAAGATGGCCGAACTGATCGTGGAGGGCGTGGTGCGCGATCTGCCCGAGGACGAAATCACTCTCGATCGCTTCGCGAAACCCCGCGTACACAAGGATGCCATTGCGTTGCCGTTCCCGACGACGTAGCGCGGTTTTCGTCGGGACTGATTCTCTGTTTCCCCGGCGGTAACGGGCTTAATGGCGCCGAGATCCGATCTTCTCCAGCGCGACGCTCTACTGCCATCGCCGGAGAAGATCGGCGCTCAGGATGACTTGCCCCGGTTTCGCCCCCGGCTCACTTCGTGAACGTAATCGAGGCGATGATTGCATCTACCTCGGCGCGATGCGAGCCGATGACAACCGCAGTAATGGCGAACTGCTTGCCGCCGTGATTGACGTCCCAGTCTTCCCCATCGTACGTCTTGCCGTTTGTCGCGTCTTTGCGGGCATACGTGTATGTATATGCCTTCGCCGGTTCCCCTCCGATCTTAACATCCTTGACGGGGGCGAGCGTGAAGGTGAACCGCGTGTCCGTCGTCCGGCGATCCCGCGCCATCTGGGCCTCCTGAGCAACGGTCCCCGGTTGCGGATCAATGATATCAATGTAGAAATAGAGCCGATCCGGGCTTGTCATCACAAGCACGTTGCTCTGATCGCTGGCATCGTGGCTCACGGACCAGGTGGCGGGGTACTGCAACTTCACCAGCCCGTTTGGGTCCGTCCACGTCGCCAGTTGCCCCGCCGTCGCGGGGGGCGTCGTGAAAGTCATCGAGGCGATGATGGCATCAATCTCCGCCTTGTGCGTCCCGATCGGGCTCGCGCTGATGAAGTACTCCCGCCCATTATAGTTCACTTCCCATGCCTGGCCGGTGCCTGGCGTCGCCGACGTATTGTCTTTGCGTACATAGGTGTAGGTGTAGGTCTTCGCGGGCTGGCCGGCGACTTTGGTGTCCGTTGTCGGGCCGTCCGTGATCGTGAACGTCGTATTCTTTGCGTCGCTATCTCGGTCGCCCTGGATTTCCTGGTCGAGCGTCCCTTCTTGCGGCTCGACAATATCGAAATAGAGGCCGGCCGTGTTATCGGCGTTGCTGAGTTTGAGTACGTTGAAGCCGTCATTGGCATTGAGGGTCTGCTGCGTCCAACTGCTCGGGTACTGGAGCTTGACCAGGTTTTCTGGATCAATGAAGGGAGTCAGACCCCCCGATGTGGTGGCTTGTGTCGCCGCTGCCGTGGTGGCCGGCGGCCGGACGGTCGCCGTGAAGGCGGTCGGCGTTACGCCCGCCTGGGTAGCCGCCGCTGTCGCCCCGCCGCGACTGGTTGGCACGGGAGTCGGGCCACTCGTGCCGCCGCCGGCCAGCGCGGTCGCTGTCGCGGCGATACCACTCAAGATGTTACCCGCTTGAGACATCCCGACACGCTGATTCGGCGCCGCGGTGGCGGTTGCCCCGGCCTGCTGGCCTCTGCCGCTGATCAAATTGCCGATGAGCGAGTTCACGTTCGTTGCTGCGGCTGCCGGTGCGGGTGTCGCGGTTGCGGTCGTGCCCCCTCTCCCTTTGACGAGGAAGATCCCGCCGAAGATCACGAGGACCGCGAGGATTGCCCCGCCAATGCCGAGAATCAATCCCCGATTGGATTGTGGCGGCGGTGTCGGTGGGGGATAGCCGCCGTAAGTAGGCGGGTATTGCGG
>Ga0102924_1003533_pt1 | contig 16374 bp, 14 predicted proteins | sample PaiPotPPM11metaG_FD_80116 | JGI IMG/M metagenome (GOLD analysis project Ga0102924, IMG submission 80116) | Iron sulfur acid spring bacterial and archeal communities from Banff, Canada, to study Microbial Dark Matter (Phase II) - Paint Pots PPM... ... | reverse complement strand
TCGTTGCCATGCCACACCCTTCGTCCACTTTCTTGCAGCTTGATTTTCGTGGCGCCAGCCATCTCGGCTTGCTGGAGATCGCGTTCGCATTCCTCTTCGTCGATCTTTTCGACAATGTGGGTACGCTCGTCGGGGTGTGCGAGCAGGGAGGCTTCGTCAAGAACGGCAAAATTCCCCGCGTCGGAAAAGCCCTCGTCGCCGATGCGGTCGGCACCATGTTCGGCGCATTGACCGGCACATCGACGGTGACCAGTTATATCGAGAGCGCAGCAGGCGTTGCAGCTGGCGCGCGCACCGGCCTCGGCAACATTTTGATCGCCGCGCTTTTCCTGCTGGCCACATTTTGTTCACCGCTGGCTACCGCGATCCCGGCCTTCGCTACCGCCCCGGCGTTGATACTCGTGGGCGCGTTGATGACACAATCCATCGCGCGCATCGAATGGCGCGAATTTAGCGAGGCGTTGCCGGCATTCATCACTACGCTGGCTACGCCGTTGACCTTCAGCATTGCCACCGGTCTAAGTCTCGGTTTGATTTGCTACACGGTGGTGAAAATTGCGACAGGAAAACTCCGCGAAGTCAGTGTCCTGATCTGGGTGCTCACCGCGTTGTTCATATTGAGGTATATCTATCTGGTGGCGGAGTAGCGGCAACTGACTACTCTCCGATCTTCTCAGAGCATCCCCGCCACGCCGTTTACAACGCTTTACTCAGCTTGACCACTCTTTACTCAAGTTCAGCAACTTTGGTTGCATAGGGGCGCATCAGTGCCGGATATACCCCAAACCCACCTTAAGGAGCGACTCGTGATTCGTTTGCGGAAACCGGCACCCCTCAGCATTTCTCTGTTCGCCTTGGGCACGATTTTCTTTGCCACAGGATGTGGATCCAGCAGCACCAAAGTAAGATTGTTGAATGCGATGGATGGACAGACCAGCATCAACATGCTGGTGGATAGCAGCACTCTTGCCACCGGCGTCGCCTTTGGCGCCGCCTCGAGCTACGCTTCGGTGGGTTCCGGCTCCCACACGATTCAAATTCAAGCTAATGGCGCCACACTCTTCAATCAGACTCTCAGCTTGAATTCCGGCAACGACACAGTCCTGGCGACTAACTCTGGCCCGACTGTTTTCGCCGACAACAGGACCACGCCTTCGTCCGGCAACATTCAAATTCGCGCCATAAACGCGTCCACCGCTTTGGGGACCACCGACGTGTACGTCGTCGCCCCGGGTACCGATATTTCAACTGTGAATCCGACTTTTTCTGGCTTGGGCTACCAATTGGCATCCGGCTACGCAACAGTCGCAGCAGGCAGTTACCAAGTGGAGTTCGCGCCCGCCGGCTCTAAAAACATCCTCATTAACAGCAATGCGCTTTCGTTCAGCGCCGGTCAGATCCGTACAGTTGTCGCTCTCGACAACCCAAGCGGGGGTTACACGATCGCTGTGCTCTCGGACTTGAACTGAATGTCCGTGACGTTCTAGGGCTTCTGGCGCGCTATGGAAAAGGGCGCTGGCGGCTTGATGCGATAGGCGGATGCAAAACTCGCCTGGTTCACCGCCAGCCCCACGCGTCCGCGTGAATCGATGTACAGGAGTGGCACATTTAACGCCACGTCGCTGAAAGTGCGCACGAATGGCAAAGTTATGTCTGCCGTGCCGATCGTAATGCGAACTTTGTCTCCATGGTGATAGCCGAGCTTCAGAAATTCATCACCATTGATATTCGTCACCAGGTTGCCAAATGGCCCGTCTGTAGCTATGACTTCGCCATGAATTCCAGCATCGTCAGTGCGCACCGGCTTCAAATCCAGTCGGACAAGCTTTTCGACGCCAAGCTCGGGTCCCACCTGCATCCAATCCTCGCCGCGGGCCAAGTGGGCGCCGACGGGAGAAAAAATGTCTCGGCCATGAAAAGTTGAAGAAAGCGCCGATCCGATCATCCAATCGCGATTCGTGATTTCTCTTGCACCGTCGAGTCCATCACGATCTGCCACCAGCGTTATGAGGCCATTGTCCGGCAGCACGAAGTATTGCCCGCGTCTCGATTTCACAATGACGGCCTTCCGCGTGCTTCCGACAGTGGGATCTACAACCACTACAAAAACTGTTCCTGCCGGATAGTAAGGAGTCGCGCCAAAAAGATACCTTGCGCCATCGAGAATCGAATACGGCGTGACCTGATGCGTAAGGTCGACGATGCGCAATTCAGGATCGATCGAGTACATCACTCCTTTGCAGATTGCGACCGAGTCATCGAGCACGCCAAAATCAGTCATGAAGACCAGCCGCGGAGATTGTGATGCCGCAGTGTCGGCGGAAAATGCGGGAACGTTGCACAAAAACAGAAGTGCAATAATCAGCAGAGATTTCTTGTGAGCGAAACGGACGAAAAGATTTGGACCCCCAGTGCTACTCGACATTTGCTGTGCTTCTCCTTTTTGATGACCAGCATAAAGAGAATTCCGCGATTCCGCAAAAAGAAACTGGATCGTTTGCGCTTGCTTTCTTCGTCCGCTCACTGAATGTAGCCAGCAGTTTTCTCGAACACCGCGCCCGGCCTGGCCTTCGGCTATAGTCAAAACAAGCAAACACACATGAATTGGAATGACGAAGCAGGCAGGCTCTACGCAATCCTCGACCTCTCGTGTTTTTCTGCTCCACAACTGCTCTTTGAAGCAGCGGACGAGTTGGTCGCTGCGGGAGTGACCCTCATTCAGTACCGCAACAAGTCCGCTGACGCTCGGTTGATGTTGGTGCAGGCGAAAGAGTTGAAGGACAGGATCGGTTCGCGTGCGAAGCTCATCATGAACGATCGCGCAGACCTCTGCGTCGCCGCACAGTTCGACGGCGTCCATCTTGGCCAGGATGATCTTTCGCCGGCGAGCGCACGGAACATCATCGGACCCGAACGCTGGCTTGGCGTCTCAACACACAATCCTGAGCAAGTGGCCGAGGCTGATCGAACTTCAGCGGACTACACCGCCATAGGACCGGTCTTCGCAACCGCCAGCAAGGTCAACCCGGACCCGGTAATCGGCTTGGCTGGCGTGCGGCGCGCACGTGAGCTGGCGCGCAAACCGGTGGTCGCAATTGGCGGCATTACGCGGCTGAATTGCCAGTCGGTGATCGAGGCAGGAGCAGACTCAGTCGCGGTAATATCCGATCTGGTGCGGGATCCCGGCAAATCAGCAGAGGAATTTTTGCGCATTCTGGGGTAAAGTCTAGTGGGAAGTGGCACTTTTAAGTTTTGACGTGTGGATCGCGCCAGCAACTGACCACTAGTTTTTGGAGAAATACCTGACCGTACAAACCAAACCGGCTGTCGCCATCCCCGCAACCTCATCCACTGATCGCGAATTCGTCAAAGGTCTCGGCCTTACCAGTTCAACCATGCTGGTAATGGGCTCGATGATCGGGTCGGGCATCTTTCTGGTCTCCGCGGAAATTGCGCGCGAAGTGGACTCTCCGGCTTTGTTGATCGGCGCCTGGGTAATTGCCGGATTCCTGACCATCGTCGCCGCTCTGAGTTACGGCGAACTTGCCGCCATGATGCCGCACGCCGGCGGGCAGTACGTTTACCTACGCGAGGCGCTCGGTCCGTTGTGGGGTTTCCTTTACGGCTGGACGTTATTCCTTGTTATTCAAACAGGGACCATTGCCGCCGTCGGCGTTGCTTTCGGAAAATTCTTCGGCGTCTTCTTTCCCTGGATATCTTCCACTCATTGGCTCATTCATTTGGTGAAGGTTCCTCCTATTCACATCGGAACGATGACTCTGGGCAACATGGATGTCGGCATCAACACGCAGAACCTGATGGCCATCCTTATGGTTGTCGCGCTCTCGGTGATCAACATCTTTGGGGTCAAGAGGGGGGCGCTTATCCAGAACGTGTTCACCTTCGCCAAGGTCGCAGGATTGCTGGGACTTGTAATCGTAGGCCTCTTCATCGGTCGCAACGCCGCTGCGCTCGCAGCGAATTTCGGCCCGAACTTCTGGCATGGCGTCAGAGCTTTGCATCCCGTTCAGGTTGGCGCGGGCGGCCCACTGGTCTTAGTGAGCACACTGACCATTCTTGCTGTGGCGCAGGTAGGGTCGCTTTTTTCCGCCGACGCCTGGAACAATGTCACCTTCACTGCCGGGGAAGTGATCAACCCGAAGCGTAATCTGCCGCTTTCGCTTGCTCTCGGCACCGGAGTCGTGATCGCTTTATACATCGCCTGCAACGTGATCTATTTGAATGTTTTGCCACTGCACGGCTCACCGGATGGTGCGACCATTTTGCAGCGTGGGATTCAACACGCCACGGAGGATCGTGTGGCGACCGCCGCGCTCACTCAGATGTTCGGCGCGATTGGCGGTTACCTCATGGCAGCGGCGATTATGATTTCCGGCTTTGGCTGCAATAATGGACTGATTCTCTCCGGAGCACGCGTCTATTACGCCATGGCGAAGGACGGCTTGTTCTTTCGTGGAGCAGGGAAACTGCATCCCAGATATAAGACTCCCGCTGTTTCCCTGATGGTGCAGATGGTCTGGATTTGCATCCTTTGCGTTTCCGGCAGCTATGGGCAATTGCTGGATTACGTGGTCTTCGCTGTGCTGGTGTTTTACATTCTGACGATTGCCGGCCTGTTCGTTTTGCGGTTCAAGCGCCCGAACGCTGAGCGTCCATACCGGGCCTTCGGCTATCCGGTACTGCCAGCGATTTATATCGTGATGGCAGTCTTCATTGATATCGTGCTATTGCTTTACAAGCCGCAATTTACTTGGCCGGGCCTGATTATTGTGCTGCTTGGGATTCCGGTTTACTATGCGTGGCGTTGGCGGCGGACCGCGACCGAGGCGTCCGCTGTTTGAGGAGAACCTGATTAATGGCTAATTTGCTAGCCAGAAAACCGTTGGAACAGTTAATGTGCGAGGCGCAGGAGACTGGCGAGAACAGTCTTCGACGCGCTTTAGGGCCGCTCAATCTTCTAACTCTCGGCATCGGCGCAATCATCGGCGCTGGCATATTCGTAATTACTGGACAGGCGGCTGCGCAATTTGCCGGGCCAGCCATTGTGATCTCATTCGTTCTAGCGGGGACAGCGTGCGCATTCGCCGGGCTCTGCTATTCCGAATTCGCTTCGATGATCCCCATCGCCGGCAGCGCTTACACGTACTCCTACGCGACTCTCGGCGAACTGGTTGCTTGGATTATCGGCTGGGACTTGATTCTTGAATATGCCTTCGGCGCGGCCACGGTTGCCGTCGGCTGGAGCGGTCACCTGCGGGCCTTCATGCACGACCTCGGTCTGAACCTGCCCCCCATGCCCACGTCGAATTTTGTGCTGTTCGGCTTACCCGTTCATTTGAAATACGACTACGTCGGTTTTGTGGTGATCCTGGTCATCACCACGATTCTTGTGATCGGGATCAAGGAATCCGCAAACTTCACTACCGCCATCGTAATCCTGAAGGTTGCAGTGGTTTGCATGTTCATCGCACTGGCAACGGCATTTTTGGCTTCGCATGGATGGAAGCCGAATTACTGGCACCCGTTCATACCGCCGAACACCGGTGTGCGTGGGGAGTTCGGGTGGTCGGGGATTCTGCGCGGGGCAGGCGTCGTGTTTTTTGCTTATATCGGTTTCGACGCGGTCTCAACGGCGGCACAGGAAGCGAAGAACCCAAAGAAGGATATGCCGCTCGGAATTCTCGGCTCGTTGATCATATGCACCGTGCTTTATATCATCGTCTCTGGCCTGCTGACACATCTTGTCCCCTACACCCAGCTTAACGTTCCCGACCCAGTGGTTATTGGCATCCGCACAACCGGACATCCCTGGGCTACGTTCCTGGTCGAACTGGGAGCCCTCGCAGGCCTGGCAACCGTTATGCTCGTGATGTTGCTCGGCCAGTCGCGTGTGTTCTACTCCATGTCGCGCGATGGTTTGCTGTGGCCGTGGGCCAGTAAAGTCCATCCGCGCTTTCGCACTCCCTACCTTAGCTCCATTGTCGTCGGTATTTTTGTGGCCCTGCTTGCGACCTTGGTCCCGCTCAGTGTGCTGGATGAGATGACCAGCGTGGGAACGCTACTGGCATTTATGCTGGTCAGCGCCGGAGTCTGGGTGATGCGTAGGACCCATCCTCACGTGAATCGTCCATTTAAGACGCCGCTGGTGCCCCTGGTCCCGATCCTCTCAATTCTTTTTTCCGGGGTACTAATCGTCTCCCTCTCGTACTGGACCCAACTCAGGCTGGTAGTTTGGTTAGTGATCGGCCTCGTCATCTACTTCGTCTATGGCCGCAAGCACAGCAAAGTGCAGGCATCGAACCGAGCTGGGTCGGTTGCGAAAGGCACGCCGACTATGGCGGATTGAGAAGGCCATTAGCTATCGCTCTCAACCTTCAACTCTGATCGTGCAGCCTCGGACTTCGCTGTTCGATTAGCGCGTCCACTTTCCCGGCTCATGCTTGAGATTTCTCCTTCTATACGTCTCGGTTTAATCTGATAACTGACGGCTGAAAGCCACCATGAAGATTGTCACCTCCGCCGAGATGCGCGAAATCGATCGCCTGACCAGCGAGCAGTTTGGTGTGCCATTACTCACGCTGATGGAAAACGCTGGTTCGGCGGTGGCTGAGTTCACGCTCGCTTCCTATCCCGGCGCAAAGTCATTCGGAGTGATTTGCGGCAAAGGCAACAACGGCGGTGACGGTTTTGTTGCTGCGCGCAAGCTATATCAGGCCGGCAGGGAAGTGCGATTGTTATTGCTGGCTGATCCTTCTGAATTGCGAGGCGACGCTGCCGAGAATTTTGTAAAGCTTCCGAAAGACCCGGGCTCTTTTGCAGTTTTTAATGCCTGGGGAGAACCTGCTTTTAGAGAAGTTTTTGGTTGTGATGTCCTGATCGACGCAATTCTAGGTAGCGGTTTTCGACCACCTGTGAGCGGGTTGTACGCGGAAGCGATCGCAAAAATCAATGCTGCAACGGTGCCTGTTGTGGCGGTCGATGTTCCTTCGGGAGCCGACGCCGATGTCATGGGTGATCAGACTGGCGCCGTCGCGCGCGCACATGCAATTGTCACCTTCACTGCGCCTCGTCCCGCCCACGTCTTCGGAAACTTGACTTCCGGGCCGGTGGTAATCGCACCAATCGGCTCGCCGGATGAGGCGATTCAGTCTTCTCTGAACTTACAGGTGATCACCCCCAAGGAAATTGCCGAGCTAGTCGGCCCACGTCCGCGTGATTCTAATAAAGGCATGTACGGACACGTTCTCGTGACCGGGGGTTCTTTGGGCAAGACCGGCGCTGCAGGGATGGCAGGGTTCTCCGCCCTGCGAACCGGCGCTGGCCTTGTGACTGTGGCTTCCCCGCAATCTACGTTGGGGATTATTGCCGGTTACCATCCTGAGCTGATGACCGAGCCGCTCAGCGAAACCGAGATTGGCAGCATTTCAAAGGTAGCGCTCGAAGAATTCGATCAAGTCGCCGAGAACAAGACCGTTCTCGCCATTGGGCCAGGGATTTCGCGCCATCCGAGCACCGCGGAATTTGTTCACACTGTAGTTGGCAAATCCCAGAGGCCCATTGTTCTCGATGCCGATGGGCTGAACGCGTTTGAAAACCGCGCCCACGAATTAACTGGTCACGGGCGTACCCTCGTCCTCACGCCTCATCCCGGCGAAATGGCGCGGCTCACCGGTCTGAGCACGGCAGCGGTTCAGCGCGACCGAATCAATGTTGCCCGGTCATTTGCGCGGGAGCATGAGCTGATCTTGGTTCTGAAAGGTGACCGCACTGCCATCGCCAAGCCGGACGGCGAAGTATGGATAAATACCACCGGAAATCCTGGTATGGCCACCGGTGGGACCGGAGACATTCTCACCGGTATCGTCGCGGGAATGTTGGCGCAAAACCCAAAGCGCGCTTTCCTTGCAGTTCTTGCCGCGGTTTATCTGCACGGCCTGGCAGGTGACGTCGCCGGGGAGATCATGGGGGAGCATTCCCTTGTCGCCACGGACCTAATAACAGCCCTTCCCGAAGCCTTCCGGTGGGTTCGTGCGCGAGCAGCAGAAAAGTCGGTAAATATCGGACATTGGCGCACTCAATCAGCGTGAATTTGTACAGTGCGCTTCGGTAATCTCGCTTCGTCCCGGGTGCAGGTGCATAGTAATACTGATGACACACTATCCCCAGTGCAATCCCACTCATCGTGCTCCCCGTATAAAGCTCCAGACAACACCGGCGCTGATTAAGTTAGGCGACGGTCACCGTGCGAAAGCCCGCCTGCAGGTCATTTCTGCAACCGGAGGCCTGCTGCAGTTGCCGGCCGCGATCTCCGAGGGCGATTTCGTCGAAGTCGCTTTTCAAACACACTCCGGAGATGTCAGTGGTATGGCCGAAATGCTGAATCCCTTGCGGACAGGGCCGGGAAACGTTTTTCAACCGTTCCGTTTTATCGCCCTCGAAGATGACGATCACCAGCACCTTCGCATGATGGTGGAGTCGGTTGGCGATAGGACCTTTGCTGGCCTGCGCTCGAGTCAGTGGAATTCGCAAAAAGCGTAAGAAGCGCCTCCCGCTATACTGATGTTTCATCGGCAGCCGCATGGCGCGCGACTACACCACAAATTCTCCTGAGGAAACTATCGCGCTCGGGCGGGAGCTGGCGTCCCAGCTTGCGCCACCGAAGCTTGTCATCTTGCGAGGCGATCTCGGCGCCGGCAAAACCACGCTGGTAAAGGGCATCGCGGAAGGATTTAGCGCCGCATCTCACGACGACGTAACCAGCCCTACCTTCACTTTAATCCATGAATATCGGGGTCCGTCAGTGACCGTTTACCACATCGATTTATATCGCATCGATACCCAACGCGAGCTCGAGACGCTTGGCCTAGATGATCTAATGACGGAAAACAGCGTGCTTCTGATCGAATGGGGAGAAAAGTTCCCGCGCTTCGAGCGTGAGCGGGATGTGGAGATCGCTCTGGAGCGAATTTCCGAGAACCAGCGGAAAATCAGATTGTTTTCAGATTTTTGATTTCAGATTTTAAAACCCGGTACCGACCAGGCTAAATTGACAAGCCCCCGATGCAGTACTACGCTTTTCCGGCATGGGGCGAGGTACTGAGCGCCTGTCACACATACAAGGCTTTGCCATGAAGTACGGGCTCGTGCTGGAAACGGAAAAACTGCGGCGATCCTGACTTTTTTGGGAGCACTCTTTGCCTATCTCAGGTATGAGGTATCGACTCAGTGTAAGCGGCGCAAGCTGGAGGAATATCTAAAAACCGAGAAGCTGAGAGTGCAGGACGAAGACAAGAACAAACCAGTCGCCGAAAGGCGCGAAGGCAAATTTTCTGTCATTCGCATCATGAAGGATGTGGCTTTAACCGAGGACGAAATCATCCAGGCTAGCTTTCGCAGTAGTAAGATTCGCCGTTTTGTGACTAAAGACTCAGACACAAATATTGCCAATGACCTGCTGTTCCAGTATGTAGATTGATCTCTCTAGAATCAAAATCCCATAATGTTGTAACCGCAATCGACGTAAATCACCTCGCCTGTAATCCCCGAACTTGCGTCCGAAGCCAGAAACACTCCTGTCGAGCCGACCTCGTTCACGTCGACATTGCGTTTTAATGGCGCCCGCTCGGCATGCGATTTCAACATCTCGCCAAGCCCCGAAACACCGCGTGCGGCAAGGGTTTTGATCGCTGCGGCAGAAATAGCGTTCACTCGAATCTTCTTCGGCCCTAGGTCGTAAGCAAGATATCGCACCGTACACTCCAACGCTGCCTTCGCAACCCCCATCACGTTGTAATGCGGCACAACTTTTTCTGCGCCATAGTAGCTCATGGTGATCACGCTGCCGCCATCCTCCATCAGCGGCGCGGCCGCGCGCGCAACTGCGATCAAGGAATAAACACTGACATCATGCGCGATTCGAAAGCCTTCGCGGCTGGTATTCAGAAAGTCGGCTTTCATGTCCTCAGCGGGAGCAAAGGCGACGCTGTGCACAAGAACATGCAGCTTGCCATAGCGTTGCCTTAATTGCGAAAAGAGCCGTTCAATTTCTTCGTCTCTGGAAACATCGCACATGAACGCTTCGGCGTCGGGAAGGGAGAGAATCAGGTCCTTTGCTTCCTGCTCCAGGCGTTCGTTTTGATATGTAATGGCGAGTTTTGCCCCGGCCTGATGTAAACCCTGCGCGATCGCCCACGCAATACTCCGTTTATTGGCCACTCCAAAGACAACGGCCACCCGGCCGTCAAGGCTGAAAGACATGCATCCTCCTGAGGAAAGGGAAAAGGATATCAGCGGCGCAGGAGGGTACGCCAGTTTCAAGAACAAGCCCTAACCGGCCGCGCTGCTTGGGGCGTGCTCGGGTCGGCGGCCGGCGGGCATGTTTTCTTACTCAAGAGGTGAACCCAGAAGCCAGCTGGGAGTTTCGCGCAAAATTGTGGAAATCGTGAGTTTCACTCAGCAGCCCATTTCCAGGCGGAAAAGCTAGAATGGAATGGTCGACACCGAACCATGAAGACGCGCAATAACAGGTCGCAGCGCGCCGACTTCTACTCCTGAATAGCCATTGGCTGCGCCTTCATCAATTCCGCGAACCGTGTATCCTTCCGCAAATCCGCAAATTCAGGGTCAGTGTAAACGGCTTTTACGTCCTTATAACCTTCTTCCATGGATTTGCGAAGAAACTCGAGCGAGCGGTCGCGGTCTCCGATTTTGGCATACAGCTTGGCAAGGACGTAGTCGTAGTGTGCCCGGTCCTCGGGGGAAGCCATCTGCGCTGCGATTCCCACGTGCGATGTGCGGTTGAAAATTTCCGGATCGAGCTGTACGGCTTTCGTATAAGCCTCGGTGGCATGTTCAAATTCTTTGCGCGCGAAATAGGAAGCGCCCAGGTTTGAGTAGAACGAAGCCGAATCCGGCTCAATAGCCAGCGCTTTCTTATACTGCTTGATCGACGGGCCATATTTTCGCCGCTCGTAGTCGATCACGCCAAGATTGTTGTAGGCTTCGGCGAATGTCCGGTTGTTCCGGATGGCCTTTTCAAAGTCCTTGCCTGCCTGTCTAAAGCGCTGAAGCATCAATTCGGCGATGCCGAGCTTATTGGAAACCGCCGCACTTTGCGGTTCTTTTGCAAGCGCGGCCTGGTAGTAGTCGATTGCGTCCAGATACTGCTTGCCGGCCCGCAAATCGTCGCCCTGTTTCTCCAGTTCTGAAGCCGATGCAGTGCTCGACGGGGGCGGGACTTGTCTCATGGGAGGTGCAATCTGGATTTGATCGGCGGGTGAGCTTTGCGCAAAGGCAAATGGGGTAAGGGAACCTAACAGCGCTATTGGCAGCACTCGGCGGAAGGACGTACTAAACATATGACGCCTCCTGAGCAGGAACTCCCTATCTCAGAGACACCGGGCGCGCCCTTCAGGTTCCTTTGGATCCCTATTTCGGGTTCCGGGGGCACTCAGTGAGGGCTGGCGGTCGCATCCGGCGGCTTTGGCGGAGGATCCGGCTGCTTGTCATCCTTAAAAATACCAGCAATTTTGCCCAAAAATCCTTTTTTCTTTTGTGCCGCCGCCTGGTCGTTTGGATCGTTCGCAGGAGGCTCCGGCTGCGGGTTACCCAGGCCCAGAATCTTGGACAGTATCCCGTGGATTCCGTTGCCCTGATCGCAAGTGCTGGTGGGCTCGGTGCCCACGATGAATGCCGCGCTGTAAGTCTGCGGGCAAGACGGCGTTGCGAGTAGGTTGGTAATCCGGTCGAGCTGCACGTCAACCACGCCAGATGGCTGCGAAAAGGGCTTCATGTCGGAATAGCGGGAAAACTCCGCAGCCTTCTTCATGAAAGTTGTCCAAATGGGTGCGGCCGTTTGCCCGCCGGTCAGATGGATTTCGCTGTAGTCGTCGAAACCAACCCAGACAATACACAGCAAGTTGCTGGTGTAGCCGGCGAACCACCCATCATGCGAGGTTCCGGTTTTGCCGGCTGCCGGCTGCTGGAATCCGTGACCCCGCACCGCGGAAAACGCCAGCCCATTGTTGATTACGCTTTCCATCATGTCGGTCATGACGTATGCGACCCGCGGATCAAGAACTTGGCGGGTCTCCGGGGTTAAATTCATCACCGGATCGCCCTCGGCAGTGCGGACCGATTTCACCAGCACCGGCGAGAGTCGTACGCCATTGTTTGCGAACACGGTGTAGGCTGCGGCCATGTCCATCGGCGTCGCATCGTATGCGCCCAGCGCCATTGCCGGGGTTGCTTTCACTGTCGTGATTCCGGCAGACTTTGCGAGATCGGCTACCTTCTCGTATCCGACTTCTTCCGCCATTTTGACTGTGGCGTTGTTCAGTGACATCGCCAGCGCATAACGCGCGGTGACATCGCCGTGATACTCCTCTTTGTAATTGCGCGGCTCGTAGATCTGGTCGCCATAGGAAAACGTGCTCGGCTGGTCAGGAAGTATCGAGGCGGGAGTGTAAACCGGGTTGCTGCCGTCGAGAGCCGTATTCATCGCCGCGGCATATACAAATGGCTTAAAGATCGATCCTGTCGGCCGCTTTGCGACGGCATGGTTGAGCTGGCTGAACCCATAGTTGCGACCGCCTACCAGCGCCAGCACCTCGCCCGTGCGAGGATCCATCACGATGATCGCCACTTGCGCCTGGGGTCCCGATTCCACCTCGGTTTGGTACTTGCCCTTGCCGACTTTCACGCGCTTGGTCCGGCGCTTGGTCACCTGATCATCCACAAGCTTGATTCCGCTCTCGACCGCCTGCGCCGCGGCCCGCTGCAGCTCGGGATCGAGGGTCGTATATATGCGATACGCCTGCTCGTTCATTTCCCGCTCAGGCAGCTTGGGGATGAGTGTTTCCCGCACCAGGTCCACAAAATACGGCGCCTGGCTGGCCTCGACATTTGGCGGAGCAAGCTTCAGTGGAGCTGCTTTAGCTTTATCCGCCTGCTCTCGCGTGATCGCGTGGGTTTCGACCATACTGTCGAGCACCAGGTTCCGGCGCTCCTGCGCGCGTTCAGGGTGCCGGTAGGGCGAAAGATAACTCGGACGCTGAATGATGCCTGCCAGCAACGCAGCCTCAGGCAGGGTAATGTCTTTTATGTCCTTGTTGAAATATGCCTGGGAAGCTTCCGCGAACCCGCTAATCTGGAACGAACCTCGCTGGCCAAGATCCACCCAATTGCCATAAAACTCGAATATCTGTTGCTTGCTGAACCGCTGCTCCAACTCCATCGCAATGAGCATTTCGGTGAGCTTGCGTTTGATCGTCTTTTCCGGCGTCAGAAAGAAACCCCGGGCAAGTTGCATTGTGATGGTTGACCCGCCTTGCTCGTGGCGCTGCCGCGTGAAGTCAATCCATGCGGCTTCCCCGAAGCGCAGAAAATTGACGCCGTTATGCTGGAAGAATCGGCGGTCTTCGATCGCCAGCACCGCATCCACCAGCGTTTTTGGCATTTCGTTGTAGTGGACCACTTGGCGCTTCGAGCGCTGGTCGCCTTCGAACAACGAAGTGATCATCTCGGGCTCAAGTTCGTAGGCTTCCAGTTGGCTTCCTGCGTTGCCGGTAATGCTCTCCACTTCTCCGGCGCGCACGCGTATGGTCGCTGGCTCCGGGCTGTGGTAGGAACTCGGTCCGGGTTCGATCTGAATACTGGCAGCTGTCAGGCGATAGCTGCCCATCGAGGACTGCCCGCTTTTCTCTGCATAACCGGCGTGGCGCAGCTCCGCCGCAATTTCCTTAAGATCGGCTTTCTCCCCAATGCCGACCGAAATCGGCCTGGCATAGATCTTGGCCGAGTTGGCGAAAACCGACCCCTCGAAGCGGTGGGCGATAATGCGTTCGTATTTAACGTAGTAATACGAGAAGGCAACCGCGAAAACCACCGCCAGGATAAGGAATGTGGCCAAGGCGAAACGCAACACTGGGTCGCGGCCGGATATACCTGACCGGTTGCTTCGACGCGGAATTCTGATCTTTATGGCCACGTGTTGGCGCGGTATTCCCTAAGTATTAGACGAACTCATGTCACTGCTGGTGAGATGAGGCGGCGCGAGCAATCGTTACCGGAGCATAGCCCAGCCCGGGGCCAGAGCAGTTCCCATTCTAATAGATTTCGGGTTGAAATCGATTACGGCTGCAGGCGAACGTACCTCTAGAGTACGCCCCGGTTTTCCGTGGAGGCGTCGAAGTGCAGATCCATGGGGTATCCCGGAAGGTCAAGATGAACTACATACGGCGCGCGGATGATGATCATTCCGCTCCCTTGCATACCCTGGCGTTGCACATGGATCTGTTCTTCCGTGATCGGGATGTCGAGGTCTTGCGCCTTCCTAAAAACAGCGATGCGAATATCGTTTTCATTCTTGCTGGTGTAAGTGTCCAGCGTGGCTTCGTTTTTAATGGCGTCCTTAAACTGGTAATTCTCGAAATAGGGTGGAATTATTTTCGCGCCGACGAATACTATGGCGGCGATCACGAATAACGCCAATAACATTTTTATGGTGCTCATCAACCCACTCCGCAGGACGTAAGCGCAATGAACTACTTATGCGTGGTCCAAGATCTGTTGAAAATAATCAACTATCGCGGCGATCGTAACATCCTGGGATTGGCGGGTCGAGCGTTGAACCACCTCAACCCTATCTTCGGTAACTTTTTTCCCTACATTAACCCGAAAGGGTATGCCCACTAGGTCAGCATCCTTGAACTTCACCCCTGGCCTTTCGTCCCTGTCGTCTAGTAACACGTCGAATCCGGCTGATTCTAGGCTGTCGGCAATGCTCTCGGCCGTGCTTTTGAGCTTTTCGTCACCCACGTTCGTAGGCGTGACAACGATATCAAAAGGCGCGATCTGGCGGGGCAACCAGAAGCCGTTTTCGTCATTGCTCTGTTCCACTGCGGCGGTAAGAATGCGCTCGATCCCAATACCGTAGCTACCCATGATCGGTGTGACTTCCTTGCCGTTCTTGTCCAGCACTCGTGCGCCCATCGATTCTGAGTACTTGTACCCAAGCTTGAAAATATGACCAATCTCGACTGCCGTATCCATGCGCAGCGGGGAACCACAATTCGGGCAAGGATCGCCGGTCGTGACTGCCCGCAGATCGGCGTAGGCACTAGGTTGGAAGTTTTGTCCTGGCGTGATGTTCTTGACGTGGTAATCCTGTTTGTTCGCCCCGGCAATTAGGTTGGTGCGACCCTCGAGAGCCTTGTCAACCAGGAGAACAGGGCTATTGCCGTCGGCGATGTTCTTTGCCCACTCAATTCCGAGCGGCCCAAGAAATCCCGCAGGCGAACCGAACAGCTGCCGGATTTCTTCTTCTTGCATCGGCCGAGTCTCTTTCCCGGCGAGAGCAGTCGAAAGCTTGGCTTCGTTCAGCTGATGGTCTCCGCGCATAAGAACAACGACGGCTCGGGAGGTCGGCTTGCCAGATTTCGCATCGTTCGAATCGATCATCAGAGCCAGCGTCTTAATTTTGTTCTTCGGCGAAACTCCGAGGAAGCGCGCTACATCTTCGATCGTCTTCTGACCCGGCGTGTGCACCTCGATCGGCTTGCCATCTCCTTCGGGCATAAGATCTTCAACAGCTTCGAGTTTCGACGTTGCCTTTTCAAGATTCGCAGCGTACTTGCAGTTCGCGCAGCTTACAACCTGGTCTTCGCCCGCCGGCGTGTACACCATGAACTCTTCCGATTGCGATCCGCCCATCGCGCCCGAATGAGCGTCGATCACCACATAGTTCAATCCGCAACGATCGAAAATACGACGATAAGTCTCGCGGTGCTTCTGATACGAAACATCCAGCCCCGCGGCATCGATATCGAAAGAGTACGAATCTTTCATCAGGAATTGCCGCACTCGCAACAGTCCCGACTTTGGCCGCGGCTCGTCGCGAAATTTTGACTGGATCTGATACCAGATTTGCGGCAGCTGCTTGTAGCTGCGTAGCTCCTTGCGGGCGATCTGAGTCATGTTCTCTTCGTGAGTCATGGCCAGGCAGAGCTCGGCGCCCTTGCGGTCTTTGAGTCGAAAAAGATTTTCTCCCATCACCGACCAGCGTCCGCTCGCCTCCCACAGCTCGCGCGGATGCAATGCTGGCAAATAAAATTCCTGCCCGATGCGGTCCATCTCTTCGCGAACAATCCCGATGATTTTGTTAAACGATCTCTGGCCTAGAAAAAGATACGAATAAATTCCAGCCGCCAGTTGCCGAATATACCCTGCGCGGACGAGAAACTTATGGCTAGCGACCTCGGCATCCGCCGGCGCCTCGCGAAGTGTGGGAATAAAAAGCTGTGACCAGCGGTGCATAGTAGGAGTCCGATGAAAAGGAATTGAATATTGTACGTG
>Ga0102924_1003531_pt1 | contig 16382 bp, 16 predicted proteins | sample PaiPotPPM11metaG_FD_80116 | JGI IMG/M metagenome (GOLD analysis project Ga0102924, IMG submission 80116) | Iron sulfur acid spring bacterial and archeal communities from Banff, Canada, to study Microbial Dark Matter (Phase II) - Paint Pots PPM... ... | reverse complement strand
TTCGGGCAGCACGTCATGCCGATGGTCGCGACCTGGGACGGCGCCAGCTGGCGGGTCCAGGACATACCCGTACCCGCGAACGCCAGCGGCGGTGACCTGTCCGGGGTGTCCTGCACATCAGCCAGCGCCTGCACCGCCGTCGGCGAGTACTACACCAGTGCCCCCGATCCCGGAGCCCTCGCCGAGTCCTGGAACGGCACCAGCTGGAGCCTCCCCGCCACCCCCAACCCCGTTACCGACGGCAGCCTGCGGGCGGTGTCGTGCACTGCCACCAGAGCCTGCACCGCCGTCGGCAACTACGGCTCCTTCGGCTCGAACGCGACCCGCAGCCCGGTCACGCTGGCCGAGACATGGGACGGAACCCGCTGGCAGACTCAGCACACCCCCAACCCGGCGGGGAACCCCCCGACCGCCCTCGCGGGCGTCTCGTGTGCCTCGCCCCTGGCCTGCACCGCCGTCGGCGGTGACTCCATCACCGGCATCGCGGAGGCGTGGGACGGTACCCGCTGGAGCCTCCAGACCCCGGCCAGCCCGGCCCACACGGGCGGCACCGGCCTCAGCGGCGTGTGGTGCGTCTCGGCTCATGCCTGCACCGCCGTCGGCGATTACTCGAATTTCTTCAACAGCCTGCTGACCCTGGCGATAACGACGGCTCCCCGCACGCACCCGGCGGGCACGGCCGGAATGGCGCGCGCTACGCGGTCAGGCTGATACCGCAATGCCTACGACTTCAGCTCCGCCCGCGACCTGCTGCTGGGCCCGGCGGGCCCATCCGGGTCCGGCGAAGTGGCGCTGTGCGGGCACGATCCGCTGACCGGCGCTGACCACCGGGTCACGAAGATCAGCGCCCCAGCAGGCGCGATCCTGATCGTCGACTCAGTTTTCGCATTCCGCCCCCAGTACAACGACTGCTGGGAATACCGCATCTGGCGCGAGGTGGACCCCGAGACCGCGCTGCGGCGCGGCATCGAACGGGACTCCGCCGCCCTCGCATCCTGACCCATCGCAGCACCTGACCGGCACAACCGCTTCTGCCGCTACTGGCGTGTCCGGGCTAAGGGTGATCTCGCCGGTGCCCGCGAAGCCACAGCTGCATAGCTCAGTGCCAGGCCGTGCCGTTCCAGTGCAGGATGACCGTCTTGCCGCTCGTCGAGTTGCTGCCGACCGCCCACGCGTTCCTCGCTGAGGTCACGGCCAGGCCCAGGAGGGTGATGTTCTTACCCGGAACCTTGGTCAGCTTCCAGCCGCGGCCCGTCCAGCGCAGGATGAACGGCAGGTTGCCGAGGCTGCCCGAGACGCACTTGCGGCAGTACGTCCCGGCCGCAAAGGCGAGCCGCCCGGACGCGGCGACGGCGCGGCCCACCCCGGCCGACACCGGCCTGGCGACGGGGGTAGACACCGTCTTCCACGCCCGGCCGTTCCAGAACCCGGTCACCGCGCCGGCCGGGCCGCCCTGGCAGGGGCAGCCGATCAGCCACGCGAGCCCGGCGGCCGTGGCCGCCACCTGGACGGGATCGCCGTGGCTGGCCGGGGCCGACGCCACCCGGCGCCACGACCTGCCGTTCCAGTGCAGCGCGAACCCGGTTCCCGGACCCGCGAACTCCGAGTTAAAGGCGCCCACCGCCCAGGCATTCCCTGGCGAGGTCGCGGACACGCTGTTGAGGATCGCGCCCTCATGAGCCGCCAGCGGCAGCCTCGGCAGCGAGACCGACTTCCACCCGCTGCCGTTCCAGTGGAAGGCGACCGGCCGGAAAGGGGCCTTGCCGTGATAGCCGACCGCCCAGGCGTTCCTGGATCCGGTCACCGACACTGAGGCAAGCGAGGTGCCCGCCGGAACCCGGAAGGAGGCCTGCTTCCAGGCATGGCCGTTCCAGTGCAGGAGCACGGTCCTGGCCCGGGTGCCGAAGACCTGGTCGATGGCCCACGCGTTGCTGGCCGAACTGGCGGCAATCGCTCCCATCGTGCTGCCGCCCGCGGGAGCCCCGGTCGCGACGCTGCGCCACGCGTGCCCGTTCCAGTGCACGATGAGTGGCCTGGAGGTGCTGGCGGCCCCGACAGCCCAGGCGTTTGTCGCCGAGGTCGCGGCCACCCCCACCAGGCTGCCAGCGACGGAGTAACCGGCGGAAACCCGTGCCGCCGGGGCACTCCCCGCCTCCGCCGCCGTTGCCAGGCAGCCTCCTGTGATGACTGAGACCGCCGCGGCGGCGACCACGACGAGCCGCACGCTGAAAACGCCCATGATTGCGATTCCCTCCCGGGCGGTACTCCCGACCGCCACCGCCTCCCATGAAGGCATCACCCGCACCTTCTGTCCAGAAGATGTGATCTCGTACACGGATCCCGCGTGGCCGCGCCGGCACGCGGGCGCACGCCAGTCGCGGTAGCTCAGTCCCGGCCGGTGAAGCTCCTGGCCGCGATGCAGAATTCGTTGCCCTCCGGATCTTGCATCACGGTCCAGCGATGGCTCCCGCCTCGAATCTGATGCTCGCCGCTGACCGTAGCGCCGAGCCGGACCAGTTCGCTGACGGCCTCCGGGTCAGGATCCACCAGGTCCACATGGACGCGGTTCTTGGCCTGTCTGGACTCGGGCACCTTGCTGAAGTACCAGGCCGGGTCGCGCCGCTCCCCGTCAGTCCCGCCGATGGAAGCAAAACTCGCTGCTGCCCTCATCGAGCGGACGGCCCAGGACCGCGGACCAGAACGACGCCACCCTCAGGACGTCGTCGCAGTCGAAGGTGACGTTGCCGAGCCTGGCCGCCATGGCATCCTCCCTGGTGCGTGGCCAGGATCGTCGCACCGAGGACGGCCGGCCGCAAGCGAGACCCGCCTCAGGGGATCCCGGATCGGCGCGCTGACCAGCCAGCAAAGGCGGTCGCCGCCATCCGCTAGCGCGGGGAACACAGTTGAGCCGCGGGCTGCGTCAGCGCCCATTCAGGCTCAGCGTGACGACTGCGCCGACGGTGGCGTATCCGCGCCATTCCAGGGAGGCCGCGTCCGAGTAGCTGGTGAAGTCCACCGCCCACCCCCCGTCCTGGAGCTGCCCTTGTTCCAGCCGGCTGAGGTCTTGCGACACGGCCCTGGAATCGAGCAGGTCACGAACCGGGCGCCCGGCTTCGGGCGCGTAATCGAGGAGGTGAAGGGTCTCGCCCTCCGCCCCGCCGGCGACGGGAACCGCCCCGTCCCGCGGGACGAACTGCCCGAGGCGGTCAAGCAGGTCGCGTGCTTCCGGGTGCGTATCGGAGGCGGTATCGAGGAGCCGGAGCGCGAAGGAGAGCACGTAGGCGAACGGGGCTTCGTCGATCCGGCCGATCGCGTCGAAGCAGTACCGTGTCGCCGTCCGCAGCCACGGATGGTCTCGAACGGACTGGTCCCAGCGCGCGACACGATGCGCCTGCGCCGCCACTGCGGCAGTGATCTGCAACGACGACTCCGCAGGATCCGCGTGAACCCAGAACGGGGCACACGCCACCGGATCCCGGATCGGGAGCGCGAAGGGCAGGCCGCCATCGGGAAGCGTCACCGAGTCCAGCCAGTCGAGAAGCGCGCCGGCGGCCGGCGAGGTCAGCGGGCCGGCGTCGGCCAGCGCCTCGAGCGCGTGCTGCGCGCCGCCCGGCTGGCTCTCCGGGGCGCGAAGGTCAGGCTCGAGCCCCCATCCGTAGCCCCCGTCTGGGTTGCGATAGGCGTCGAGCGCGCGGATGACCGCCTGGCGGGCGGTGTCACTGCCGGCGGTGACGGCCTCGAAGCGACGCCGGTCGAGAACTCTTGCGTGCGAGGCCATGAATGCCCTCGCGCGACTCAGGCGGATGCTCATGCAAGAACCCTGGCATCTGGCGGCCAGGCCTGGCTTGAACGAACCGGACACGGGCCCGCGCAGCTCCTGCTAGCCGATAGCGTCCCCGATCCAGCACCTCTTGCCATCGCCCGGCGTATCGTGACCGCCGGCCAGCTGAACGTCGGCGGTATTTCTGGACTTGCGGGTCCAATTTTCCGGAGGCACAGTGGCGGCATGACACGCTCACGCCTGAGGAACAAGACAGCGTTGATCACCGGGGCGACCAGCAACATCGGACGGGCGATCGCGGTCGAGTTCGCGGCCGAGGGCGCGCAGGTCGTCGCGTCGGGCCGGAGCCCGCAGCGCGGAGCTGAGCTCATCGAGGAGATCAAGGCAAGCGGCGGCCGCGCCGAGTTCTTCGCCGCGGACCTGGACGGAACGGCCCAGGCGTCCAGCGCGCTGGCCGCCGGCGCGGCCGAAATGCTCGGCGGGCGCATCGACATCCTCGTCAACAACGCCGGTATCTATCCGGGCTCCGGCAGCCACACGACGACGACCGGGGAAGCTACCTTTGACCAGGTCTACGCGGTCAATGTGAAGGCACCGTACTTCCTGACCGCCGCGGTCGCGCCCGCCATGATCGATGCGGGCGGCGGCGTGATCATCAATCTCGGCTCGTGGATCGCTCGTCTGGGCATCCCGGTCGGCGCGCTCTACAGCTCCACCAAGGGCGCGATGGAGACCCTGACCAGGGCCTGGGCAGCCGAGTTCGGCCCGTCGGGCGTGCGCGTCAACGCGATCTCACCCGGGGTGGTCCATGAGCCGCTGCCTGCGGGCTCTGACCCGCACCCGGGCGACGCCATGATGAGCGGGACCCCGGCCGGCACCCACGGCACCCCCGACGCCATCGCCCACGCCGCGGTCTACCTGGCCAGCGACGAGGCCGCGTTCGTGCAGGGCACCGTGATCGACGTCGACGGCGGCCGGACCGGCGTAGCCGTGATCGCGGCGTAGGCTGCACCGAGGGGGTCCAGTCGCAGAAGGTGCGGTCATGCAGGGTGTTCTGACGCCGAAGGGGCAGGCGACGCGGGCGCGCATTGTCGAGGGCGCTGCCGAGGTCATCAGGGAACTGGGGGTCGGGATCGCGACCCTGGATGATGTCCGGGCCCGGACAGGCACCAGCAAGAGCCAGCTCTTCCATTACTTTCCCGGCGGGAAGGACGCCCTGCTGCTCGCGGTCGCCCAGTACGAAGCGGACCGGGTGCTGGAGGATCAGCAGCCGCACCTGGGGTGCCTGGATTCCTGGGACGCCTGGTACCGGTGGCGGGATTCTGTGGTGGAGCGTTACGAAGCGCAGGGCGACTTCTGCCCGCTGGCAGCGCTGTACCAGCACGTCGGCCGGTCCACCCCCGGGGCACGGGCCATTGTCACCGAGCTGATGCGGGAGTGGCAGGAGAGCCTGGCGGCAGGGATCCGGGCCATGCAGCGCAACGGCCACCTGTCCTTGTCGCTGCCCGCTGACCAGACCGCCGCGGCGCTGCTCGCCGGGATCCAGGGCGGGGTGTCGATCATGCTGTCCACCGGCCAGTCCGTGCACCTGCGGGCCGCGCTGGACTGGGGGATCGACCGGCTGCGAGCCGCCGGCTAGCCGCATTGTTGCCTGATCTGCGCTGAATGGCGCGGGGCCCGGCCCGGCCGGCCGGTGCACCTAATGTGCCAGTTGCGCGTCTACTGGATGGATATGACTGGCGCGTGCAGGCACGAGTCAGCCGCTGGGGCACCGCCCAGAAAATCGCCGGGAACCTCAACGTCGGCGGGATCGCGGGCATTGACACGGTGTCGTCCGGCGCGGCAGGCAGCTGCGTCGCCGGCGGGAGCTACTGGGACGCGGGGCACCACTTCCAGGTCTTCGTCACCCAGTGACGGCCCGCGCACCTCTGTTATCGCCCGGCAGGTCATGATCGGGTAGCGTCTTGGCCCGTGATGTCGGTTGTGCCGTTCCGGTACCTTGCCCACCTGGTTACTGTCCCGGTGCTGGCCGACGGCAGGCCGGCGCGGTTCGTGGTCGATACGGGCATCGCAACTTCGCCGTCACCTATGACCTGCCCGGCACCCGGATGATCTTCGGCGGGGCAGGTGGTCAATGAGTGCTCCTGACTGGCAGCCCGATCTCCTGGGCGACGGCTACCGCCAGCATGTCCTCGATCTGGGCAGCGATCCGGACGGCGAGGGCCGGATCAGTGCCGTGCTGGTGCGGCGCGAGGCCCGGCCGGGCGAGAGGAGCGCGCGCGGGGCTGTGCTCTACGTGCACGGCTTTGCCGACTACTTCTTCCAGATGGCGCTGGCCGACTTCGCTGCGGCGCGCGGCCTGGCCTTTTACGCCCTGGACCTGCGTAAGTCCGGCCGGGCGCGATCGGACGGGCAGACCGCGCATTACGTCTCGGACCTGGCGCTGTACGACGAGGAACTCGGCCGGGCCCTGGCCATCATCGGCGCCGAGCATCCGGGGCAGCCGGTCATCCTGATGGCCCATTCCACTGGCGGGCTGATCGTGCCGCTGTGGCTGAACCGCCGCCGGATCGCGGGCGAGATCTCGCCGGTAGCTGGCCTGGTGCTGAACAGCCCGTGGTTCGACCTGCAGGGCGGCCCCGTGCAGCGCGGCGCTGTCACCCAGGCGCTGCGGGCGCTGGCCAGGGTGCAGCCCTTCCGGGAGCTGAAGCTCCCGCCCGGCGTGTATGGCCAGACCGTGCACATCAGCGGCACGGGCGAGTGGGATTTCGATCTCGGCCTGAAGCCGCTGGCCGGCTTTCCGGTGACGATCGGCTGGCTCAATGCGATACGACGCGGGCACGCCCGCCTGCACCGCGGCCTGGACGTCGGCGTCCCGTCGCTCGTGCTGCGCTCTGACCGGTCCCACTTCTCCCGCGACTATTCGCCGGTGAGTGACCGGGCGGACACGGTGCTGGATGTCAGCCAGATCGCCCGCTGGGCGGGCTGCCTGGGCGGTGAGACCACGGTGGTCCCGATCCAGGAGGCCCGCCACGATGTGTTTCTCTCCCTGCCCCGGCCGCGTGAGCAGGCGTACGCGGTCCTGGCCGCCTGGCTTGACCAGCATGAGTTCAGTTCGCCGGCGGCCGCGCCGCGGCCCGGCTGAGGCCCGCGGTGATTTGCTCGCGGGTGGCGCTCCTGGAAGGCTTGGCTTATGCCCTCGCTTCCGGCGACGTTCGCTGAGGATGTCATCAACCTGCCAGCTCAGGCCCAGTTCGAGGCGTTCCTCGACGAGCACCGCGGTCAGCTCAGTCGCTGCCTGGACGGGCTGACCGAGGAGCAGGCGCGCCGGTCGCTGGTGCCTTCGCTGACCACGTTGCTGGGCCTGGTGAAGCACGCGACCTTCCTGGAGAAGGTCTGGTTTGACGAGGCTGTCACCGGCCGGTCACGTGCTGAGATCGGTATTCCCGAGGTCTCGGGCGACTCGTTCATCCTTGATGACGACGACACCATCGCCAGCGTCGTGCGGGCCCACCGCGAGGCATGCGAGTCATCACGGCGTGCGGTGTCATCCCTGGGGCTGGACGACATCCTGCACGGCTACCGGCGGGGCCCGGTCCCGCTGCGCTGGGTGTACCTGCACGTGCTGCGCGAACTCGCCCAGCACGGCGGGCATGCCGACATCCTGAGGGAACAGGTCCTCAGCGGGTAGTGCGCTGGAGGACCCCCAGCGGCACCGGCGCCTGGTAACCGGCCGGCCGGGAACGCCCTAGCGGGCCAGCAGCCGGCCGGTGTCCACGCGGCCGCGGCCGAAAGCGTCGACTCGTTTCCAGCGGCCGGGCACGTCCAGCAGCTCGAGGTGCCCGATCCAGCTCGGCAACGCCGGATCGACGACCAGGTTGTCCCCGCTCGGCTTGAGACCCAGGCCGACCCGCAGCATCAGCAACGGCGCGCCGGTCGACCAGGCCTGCGGGCTGCAGGCGGTCGGGTACTGGACCGGGTACCTGGTCAGGCCGCGCGAGTAGCCGCCGAAGGCCTCGGGCAGGCGGCCGTCGAACACCTCGGCCGCCTGCATGATGCCCGCGACCAGGTGCGCGGCCTCGTCCCTGAACCCGTAGCGGCGCAGGCCCCAGGCGATGAAGGAGTTGTCGAACGGCCACACCGTGCCCACGTGATAGCCGATCGGGTTGTACCGGGCCTCGCCCTCGGCCAGCGTCCGCACGCCCCAGCCGGAGAACAGCCGGGGACCGAGCAGGTGCCGGGCCACGGCCCTGGCCTTGGGCTTGTCGACGATCCCGCTCCACAGCAGGTGGCCGTTGTTGGAGGTGAGCGAGTCGACCTGGCGGCCGTCACCGTCGAGCGCGACGGCGAAGTACCCGCCGTCCTCGACCCAGTAGTCCCGGTTGAACCGGCGCTTGAGGTCGGCGGCCTCCTTCTCCAGCCGGTCGGCCAGGGCGGGATCCTTCCAGATCAGCCGGGCCAGGCGGGCGCCGCGCATCTTGGCGTCGTAGGCGTAGCCCTGCAGCTCGCAGGTCGCCCGCGGGAACCCGGGCAGGTCACCGTTGCGGTAGGAGATCGAGTCCCAGGAGTCCTTCCAGCACTGGTTCTCCAGCCCGGTCGTGGCGTTGCGGCGCTGGTAGGAGACGTAGCCGTTGCCCTGCAGGTCGGCATACTCGTCGATCCAGTTCAGCGCCGCCCGCGCGGCGTGCTCCAGGTGCTGGACCAGCTTGGTGTCGCCCGTCCACCGCTCGTACTCATCGAGCAGCACCACGAACAGGGGAGTGGCGTCGGCGTTCCCGTAGTACGGCGAGTGCGGCCGCTCCTCGAACGCGGTCAGCTCGCCGTAGCGCATCTCGTGCAGGATCCGGCCCGGATCCTCGTCCCTGAAGTCGTCGATCCGGGTGCCCTGCCGCTCGGCCAGCGCCAGCAGGGTCGTCGAGGCCATCTCCGGAGCGAACGGCAGCGCCTGCAGGCTGGTGAAGATGCTGTCCCGGCCGAAGATCGTCATGAACCAGGGCAGCCCGGCGGCCGGGAGGGCCCGGCCGGGCATGGTCAGCGTCGAGAAGCGCAGGGCGGCGAGATCGGTCAGGCACCGGCGGTAGATCGGCTCGAGCGGTTTCCAGTCGCTCTCCAGGCGGGGCGCTCGCTGGATCCACTTTTCCAGCCCGCGGGCCATGTCCCGGCGGACCCGGTGCTGGCGGGCCCCGTGCTGATGCAGCCCGTGCTGACCGTCCGACGTCACGACGTCGAGCTCGGTTTTCCACTCACCGTGAGCCGGGATTTCAACATCAAACAAAAGGCCGTTCTCGTCGATGCCGGCCCGAACGGTCGATGAGATCCAGGTTTCCCGGCAGTAGGTCTCGCGGCTGTACCGCAGGACGAGCTTGCCGTCCACGACCTCGCGGTCGTAGCGTCCCTTCTTCTTCAGGGCGTCCTTGACCTCGAACAGGTCGGCGAAGTCGCTGTCCGCGTCGACGCGGACGGTGAGCCTGACCGGCTGGTCCTCGTGGTTCAGGATCCGCAGTTCCTCGTGGAAGCCGTCGGCCACCTCCCGCTGGCGGATGACCGAGAGCTGGGCGTCGACGTAGACCGTGCCGGTGCCGGGGACCAGGAAGAAGCGGGTCCGGAAATACTGCAGGTCGTCGGTGGACAGCGCGGTGAGGCGCTGGCCGTTGATGGTCAGCACCCACCGGGAGATGAAGCGGGTGTCGAAGGAGAACAGGCCCGTCGGGTCGGTCAGCGATGCCTCGATGTCGCCGCGGTCGTCGCTGACCACGAAGGTGTTGCCCTCGAGAATCTGAACTAGCCCGTCGCTCATGATGCGCTCAGCTCCTGTTTCCGCTCCGCCATGACCTGCCGTGAGGTGATCGGATCGACCCGGCCCCTGGAGCCCGGCGGGCCGGGCAGGCAGCGCTGGAACATCATCAGGGCCGCGATGTCGCCCTCCACGGTCAGCAGGCCGCGCAGCAGGGCGGCCTGGGCGTTCAGCCGGCCGGTGACCATGGCCTCGAACCGGGGGCGGTCGATCCGGACCACGGCGGCGGCCGGGCGGCCGCGGCGGGTCACGGCCACCTCGCCGTCCGCCACGGTCAGGTACCAGCGGTCGGTGCGCTGGCCGTCCAGGAGGTCAAAGCGCAGGGTGGCGGACTCGCCCTCGAACGTCGTCAGGTGCCCGGGCTGGGCCAGCATGCCGAAGAACTGGCTGACCGGGTCGGAGGCCAGGGACGCGGACCTGGCGTGAGCTGCTGGCATGGAGGCACGGTAGGCCGGCCCTGACCGGGCGGCCATCGCCCGCAATGGGTGATCGCGCGCTGGGTAACGGGCTAGGCGGCCCCAGGTTCACGGGCGCATCTGCCCGGGGTCATGGCCGGGTCACCCGCGCGGGCAGGGCGGCTCTTGCCCGAAGATAGAAGGAGAGCGGGGTCGGCCGCCGGGCTGGCGATCGGGGGAGGAATGATGCGCCGTGCGCGGGCCGTCGTCGCCGGGCTGTGCGCGGTCGCGCTGGCCGGGTGCGGGTCGGCCGGCACTATTGTGCCGTCGGCGCAAAGCTACTATCTGTCGCTCGGCGACTCGCTGGCCCAGGGCGTCCAGGCCGACCCGTTCGGCCACGTCGGCGACACCGACCGCGGCTATGTCGACCAGTTCTACGACATGATCAGGGGGCGGTATCGTGACCTGGGCCTGCTGAAGCTGGGCTGCCCTGGCGAGACCACCCGCACGATGATCAGGGGCAGGCACTGCCCGTACCCGGCCGGGTCGCAGCTCGACCAGGCCATCGCGTTCCTGCATGACCACCGCGGGCACGTCTCGCTGATCACCCTCGACATCGGGGCCAACGACCGGCCCTCCTGCTTCACGGACCCGGTTCACGCCCTCGTCCTGCCGTGCGCCACGGCCCCGGCCGCGCCGACGCTCCGCAACCTGGCGCTGATCCTGCGTCGGCTGCGCGCCGCGGCGGGTCCCCGGACCCTGATCATCGGGATGACGTACTACGCGCCTGAGCTGCCCGAGTGGCGCTACGGTCCGGGCGGCCGGGTGCGGGCACAGGCCAGCGCGCGGCTGAGCCTGGCCTTCGACGCCGAGCTGGCCCGGGTCTACCGGTCGGCCGGGGACCGGGTGGCCAACGTGGCCGGCGCCTTCGCCACCGCCGACTTCGCCGGCCAGGTGCCGGTCCGCCGCCTGGGCGCGGTGCCGCCCAACGTGGCCGCGATCTGCCGGTGGACCTGGGTCTGCGCTCCGCCGCCGCGGGGCCCGAACAAGCACCCAGACGAGGCCGGCTACACGGTCATCGCCCGGGCGTTCCTGGCCGCCTACCGCGCGGCGCCGGCCACAACGGCCCAGAAGCCGGCCGCAACACGCTAGAAGACGTCTACCTCGGCGCCGATGGCCAGGTGATCGTGGTAGTAGCGGGCGTCACGCAGGGTGAGATGGACGCAGCCATGAGACGACGAGCTGAGGCTGCCGGCGTGGAACGCGATCCCGCCGGGGGCGAAGAACACGGCGTACGGTATCGGCACGCCGTAGCTGGTGCTGATGTAGTGCGCGCCGGCCTTCCAGGCGACATGAAAGACTCCGCGCGGAGTCGGGTCAGCGCGCCCGCCGGGCTCCATGCGCACCGGGCCGTAGGTGACCTGACCGCGAGACTGAAGCCAGGTGACGTGATCGCTGAGGTCGACGCACGCGGACGCGGCGTGCGGGCAGGAACGGCGGGAGCGGTCGCTCAGCACGGGGCGGCCGCCAGGGCGGACTGATGACCGCAGGGCGGCGGCCTGGCTCGGCGCCGGCTGGCCGGGAGCAGCACTGGTGGCGGCGGCGTGCTGGCTGGCCCGCAGGGCGGTCGCGGCCGGCCCGGCCGCCTTCATGACCGGCGTGGCCGTCGGCCAGATGCCAGCCGCGACGACGGCTATCCCCGCTGCGGTCACCGCGGCCAGCAGGACCGCGGCGCGCCGGAGGCCATTTCCTGTCGTTCGCTGGTGCCTGCCATCGCGGTGGCCGAGCATGAGGCTCCCAAGGGTCCGAGGCAACGGGGGACAGGGGTCTGTCTGGTTCCCCGGGGCAGCCAGGTCCTTACGGCTGCTCCTGTCCTACGGACGAGCCGGCTACCCGGATGCGTTGCCTGGACACGCTTGCGGCCGCTAAAGATCACGGGCGGGCGGCGTGGCGCAGCGCGCTGATGAACGCGGTGCTGTCTGGCGTGCCAACGCCGGTCATCGTGTCGTAGCCCCTGGCGGTCACCTGGTGGGTATAGGCGTGCTCCTGGGAGTCGAAGACGTTGACGCTCGGGGGGCTCAGCGGCCCGGTCGCTGGCAGGTAGGCGTCCCGGTCCTGCTGGGGCACCGAGGCGGTGACCGGCAGGACGTCGTGGAACGCCCGCGTGCCGGCCAGGTGGTAGATCAGCGGGTTGATGAAGCCGAAGGCCGACTTCTGGCCCTGCTGGGCGTCGGCGACCAGGCCGGCGATCAGGGGGGTGGCCAGGCTGGTGCCCGCGCCCACCTCGGTTTGGTACGGCCCCGGATGGCCGTTGCTCTCCGACGCGATGTCGCCGGTCAGGATGCCGCTCTCCGGGTCGGCGTCGGCGGCGATATCGGGCACGGCCCGGTCGGTGACCGTCCGCTTCCCGACCCGGACCCGTGACATCGACGCCGGGACGACTCCCTTCTGATAGGCCGGCTGCCGGTACACCAGGGTCGTGCCGCCGCCGGTGCCCGCGCCGACGCCGAAGTCGGTCCACTTGCCGCCGGACAGGCTGGCGAAATCGTCGGACCAGCCGGTCTCGAACAGCCGGCCGTCCCTGGCTCCGATGCCGAGGGTGGTACCGCCGACCACGGTCGCGTCGGGGTCGGAGTCCGTCACGTTGAGGCCAGGACCGTCACCGGCGGCGAAGTACATGCCGACGCCCTCGGCCGCGGCCCTCAGGTCGATCGCGTGCACGGTCCTGGCCGGTACCTGGCCGAGGGGAATCTGCCACGAGTTGGACTCGATGGAGGCGCTGGGGCGGGCGCCGTCGCCGGTCAGCACGGAAAGCGCGGCGTCCAGGAGCGCCTGGTCCTCATTGCAGTTCTCGCCGACGACCATCCGCTGGCCGGCGCCGGGCGCCATCGCGTAGATCGCCTCGGAGTCCAGCTGCGGCTCATCGGGCAGCTGCGCCACGTCCGGGGACAGTCCGCCGCACGTGCCCTTCCCGCCTTCTCGCACCTCGCGGAACTGGGCCGGCCTGGGAGCCGGCAGGTGGCCGGCCCGCGCGTAGTCGGTCAGGGTCCGGAACATCGCGACCGGTGCCTCATCCTCGATCACGGCGATGGTCTGGCCTTTGCCCGTGTCGGTCATCGTCGCTCCGTACGCGGCCCGGATCTGGCGCGCGGAGTACCCGCAGGCCGGCAGCGACCCCTTGGTGAGACCCCGGTAGGCCGGGTGGAAGCTCCGCACGTGCTGCCCCCAGTAACCGGAGCAGGCCGGCGTCTTCGCGGCCGGCCCGGCTCCGGCCGGCGCGGCTCCGGCCGGGGAGGTGACTGGCGGGGCGGTCACTGGCGGGGCGGTGACTGGCGGGGCGCTGTCCAGCCCGGTCACGCCCAGCACGCCGGGCACCAGGCTGGCCGGCATCGACAGCGCCCGGTCGCCGGCCTGAATGATCATCGGCCTTCCGTCCGGGCCCGTCACCCGGTACCTGCTGATCTGCACGTGGAACGCCGACTGAATCCTGGCCACCGGGCCGGTCGCGGTCACGTAGTCACGGCCGCTGCTGGCGTGCACCCGGGTCAGGCCGCTGGCGGCCAGCCAGGACGTGACCGCCGTGGCCTGCGCGGCGGACGGGCCGAACAAGGCGGTGTAGGCGTCCGGGCTGAGGTAGTGGTGAAAGCGAGGGGTGCCCGGAGTGGAGACCGCATCGGCGAACTCGGCGGCACCGGCCAGATCGGGCTTGAGCCACACCTGGATCGTCAGCCGCCGTGCCGCCGGCACCGGCCCGACGCGCGCCCCGGCCTGCACCGGTGGGGCGGATCCGGGCAGCCGGGCGGTGGACGCCGCGCTCGCGATGCCGGGCACCCAGAACCCGACGCCCGCAGCCGCCGCGACCGCACCGCCAGCCAGCATCGCTAGAGTCCGGCGACCTGTTACCCGCATTGAATCCCTCCATAGCCCGAAACGACGCTGGCCCGGTCGGAACAGATCATGACAGGTGATCCTGGGCTCCGCGTAGTCGTCCGTTCCGGCCGACTCGGGGCACCGCTCGTGCGCTACGCTCCAGGCTGCAGGTCGCTGTCATCGCCTTCGGCAGGCTGCCTGACCCCAGCGGGGTGCCAGGTCTCTGCCCTCGACCTGGACAAACTGGTACTGACCGCGCGTAAGGCCCGGATAGCCTGCTACGCGTGATTTCCCGTGGAACGACGTGGCACAGGGGGCCGTCGGTGGGCACAGGCGAGGGGCCGCGCGGTTGAAGACGATCATCGTCGCCGGGGCGGTGGCGCTGTTCATCGCGCTGCTCGGGACGCCGCTGTTTGCCGGGCTGATGCGGCGGCACGGCTTCGGCCAGCCGATCCGGGTCGAGGGCCCCAAGTCCCACGAGACCAAGCGCGGCACGCCCACCATGGGCGGCACGGTCTTCGTCATCGCGGCGGTAATCGGCTACGTGGTGGGGCACGTGGTCACCGACGACGCGTTTACGCCCTCGGGCGCGCTGGTGCTGCTGCTGACGGCGGGAATGGGCCTGGTCGGGTTCATCGACGACTTCTTCAAGATCTTCCGGCAGACGAGTGCGGGGCTGCGCAGCCGGGCCAAGCTGGCCGGCCAGTTCATCGTGGCGGCGGTGTTCGCCTGGGGAGTGCTGCAGTACCCGGACAAGATCGACCTGACGCCGGCCGACCCGTCGCTGTCTTTCCTGCGGGACTTCGGCCCGGCCCTGGGCACGGTGCCGTTCATCATCTGGGCCGTGATCATGGTGGCCGGCACGTCCAATGCGGTGAACCTGACCGACGGGCTGGATGGCCTGGCGGCCGGCTCCACGATCCTGGTGCTGGCCGCCTACGTGCTGATCGGGGTCTGGCAGGAGCGCAACGACTGCATCAGCTTCATCTCCTCGCGGTGCTACCAGGTGCGGGACCCGCTCGACCTGGCGGTGGTCGCCTCGGCGATCCTGGGCGCCGTTTTCGGGTTCTTGTGGTGGAACGCGCCGCCAGCCAAGATCTTCATGGGGGACTGCGGGGCACTGGCCCTGGGCGGAGCGCTGGCCGGCCTGGCGATCTGCACCAAGACGCAGCTGCTGCTGGTGATCCTCGGCGGCCTGTTCGTGATCATCACTATGTCCGACGTGATCCAGGTGACCGTCTTCAGGGTGACCAGGGCGAGAACGGGCAAGGGGAAACGGGTCTTCAAGATGGCGCCGCTGCAGCACCACTTTGAGCTGCTGGGCTGGGCCGATGTGACGATCATGATCAGGTTCTGGCTGATCTCCGGCCTGTGCGTGGCGCTCGGCCTGGGGATCTTTTACGCGGCCTGGCTGCAGACCTGACGCCGGCGATCAGGAGGCGGAGCGGGTTTTGCCATGATCATGAGGCCTGCTGACCGAGGAGGAGACCCAGTGCCAGAGCTGGCCATCGCCGTCATCCCCGGCGACGGGATCGGCCATGAGGTGCTGGCCGTCGGCCGGGCCGTGGTGGATGCGGTGGCCGCGCACTCGGGCACGTTCCGGGTCCGGTGGACCGAGTTCCCCTGGGGCTGCGACTACTACCTGGACACCGGCCGGATGATGCCAGCCGACGGGCTCGACCAGCTGCGCGGCTTCGACGCCATCTACTTCGGGGCGGTCGGCTGGCCCGCGGTCCCGGACCACATCAGCCTGTGGGGACTCCGGCTGGCCATCTGCCAGGGCCTCGACCTGTGGGCCAACGTCCGGCCGGTCACCTTCCTGCCGGGCGTCCGCGGGCCGCTGCGCGATACCGGGCTGGACGGCACCAGATGGGTCGTCGTCCGGGAGAACAGCGAAGGCGAGTACGCCGGCATGGGCGGCCGTAACCTGAGCGCGCGCGGCCACGGCGGCGAGGTGGCCCTGGAGACCGCGCTGTTCACCGAGGTGGGCTGCGAGCGCATCATGCGCTTCGCCTTCGAGCTGGCCCGGTCCCGGCCGGCCCGGCACGTCACCAGCGTCACCAAGAGCAACGCGCAGCGGTTCGGGATGGTGCTGTGGGACGAGGTCTTCGGGCGGGTGGCCGGCGACTACGCCGACGTGTCAGCCGACCGCTGCCTGGTCGATGCGATGGCCGCGCGGATGGTGCTGGAGCCGGGCCGCCTGTCGGTAGTTGTGGCCTCGAACCTGCACGCCGACATCCTGTCCGACCTGGGCAGCGCCCTGTCCGGCAGCCTGGGCCTGGGGTGCAGCGCGAACCTTAACCCGGAGCGGCGCGCCCCCAGCATGTTCGAGCCGGTGCACGGCTCGGCCCCGGATATCGCCGGGAAGGGCATCGCCAACCCGGTCGGCGCGGTGGCCAGCGCCGCCATGCTGATCGAGCATCTCGGATACCGCCAGGAGGCCCAGCGGATCCAGGACGCGATCCGCGCCACGGTGGCCGGCGGGATCCTGACCGCCGACCTGGGCGGGTCCAGCACGTCGGCCGAGTTCCGCGACCACCTC
>Ga0102924_1003530_pt1 | contig 16383 bp, 17 predicted proteins | sample PaiPotPPM11metaG_FD_80116 | JGI IMG/M metagenome (GOLD analysis project Ga0102924, IMG submission 80116) | Iron sulfur acid spring bacterial and archeal communities from Banff, Canada, to study Microbial Dark Matter (Phase II) - Paint Pots PPM... ... | reverse complement strand
TGTAGCAGTTGGCCACCTGCCACCGGGTGAGGTCGATCGGGCTGTCGGTGGTGAGCTGGTCATACACGAGCTTGTCGGTCTTTCCGAAGCCGAGCGCGGTGTAGCCGCCATTGTTCTCGGGCGCCTTCTGCTTGATGATGTCCGCTTCGATCGTGACCCCGATGTGGTTCGCCTGGCCGGTGAGGTCGGCCGAGACCGAATAGTCCACGCCGTCCTTCTTGAACGCGTCGTTGCGGAGGTAGCACCACAGGACCGTGAAGAGGCCAAGCTCGTGGGCTTGCTGGAACGCCTCGGATACCTCGACGATCTGGCGAGTGGCCTGCTCGGAACCGAAGTAGATGGTCGCGCCGACGCCCACCGCCCCGAGGTTGTACGCCTCCTGCACCGAGCCGTACATCACCTGGTCGAACTTGTTCGGATAGGTGAGCAGCTCGTTGTGGTTGAGCTTGACGATGAACGGGATCTTGTGGGCGTACCGGCGCGACGTCATACCGAGAACGCCGAAGGTGGTCGCAACCGCGTTGCAGCCGCCCTCGATGGCCAGCTCCACCAGGTTCTTCGGGTCGAAGTACGCCGGGTTCTTGGCGAACGACGCCGCACCGGAGTGCTCGATCCCCTGATCGACGGGCAGGATGGAGATGTAGCCCGTGCCCCCGAGGCGGCCGTGCCCGAACAACTGCCCGAGGTTGCGGAGTACCACCGCCGATCGGTCGGTATCGAGCAGCACGCGGTCGATGAAGTCCGGCCCGGGCAGGACGAGGTCTTCCCGGGGCAGGCTTTTCGCCTGGTGCCCGAGCAGGTCTTCGGTCTCGTCACCGAGCAGCGCGTGCAGGTCCATGGGGTTGGGTCTCCCGGGGTGCGTGGCCGGCTACGGCCGTGAGAACTGGCACGGAGAGCCTACTGCAGGGGGGGTTCTTGATCGTCGAGGTGGCGGAACACCAGGCCCGTGGCCGGCTTCGGCGTGAAGAAGGTCGTCTTCGGCGGCATCCGGTCCCGGCGCTCCGCCACGTCGGCGATCTGCGCGACCGTTGCCGGGCGCAACAAGATGCCCGCTTCGGCGGTGCCATCTCGGACCGCCGCGACGACGTTGGACCACCCGTGCTGAAAGCGCACGTCGACCCCCGGCAGGTCAGCGAGCGCGACGTCCAGCCGACTCGAATCCAGGTCTTGGTCGGCGGTCTCAATGAGCTTCGGGCGCGGATGGAGGAGCCACGTTCCCCCCCGCGTGACCAAAGCAAGCGCGCCGAGCTCGCGTTGGCGGTCGGCGATCGATGCATCTGCTGGGTCTGCTGGGGTGACGTCGAACCAGCGCTCGAGGCTGGCCGGACCGAACGCCGCTGGCAGGCCAGTGAGGAGGCGGTGGATGGCGGCCACCGCCAGTTGCTCCTCGGACAGCTCGACGAGGTAGGCCAACACCGCGTCGTGGGGACCCTCGGCGTGGCCGAGCGCTCGTCGCTCGGCCTGGTAGGCGAGAGCGACCTCGAAGCGGTGGTGGCCGTCGGCGACGACCACGGGTGATGCCGCGACCGCGTCGGAGATCGCCTTCACCACCCCGGGCTGAGTGATCCGCCAGAGTCGGTGGTGCACGCCGCCCGCGTCGGTGGCCTTGGCGTCCGGGGGCCCTTGGGGCTCGCACAGGGTCGAGAGGCCGGGAGTGAGTGACAGGCCCCAGATGGGGGAGAGGTTCGTGCGCGTCTCACGAAGGAGGTTGAGGCGGTCCTGCTTGTCCTTCGGTGTGGTCCTCTCGTGGGGGAGGATGCCGGTGCCGGGCGGTTCCAGCCCGAGCGCACCGAGTAGGCCCGACGTCTGTCGAGGCCGACCGTGCTCGTCCTTGAATCCCATCCGGTAGAGGTAGAACGCCGCCACATCGTCGGTCACCAGGGGGCCGCCCGGCTGGCGCCATGTGGCGAGGGTGGCGGCAGCGGAGTCATACGGCGACAGCTCACCGTGAGACCGCGGAAGCTCGAGTCGTACGCAGTTGTCCTCGTGCTCGGCCTCGAGTGCCTCGCGCTCGGGCTCGGATATGACGTCGTACGGGGGGCAGATGACGCCGGACAGGTCGGTGGCGTCCGGGCCGTATCGAAGTCCACGGAAGGGCTCAAAGCGGGGCACCCCGAAGTCGTAGCAGACCCACGGTGCCTCGCTCGCGGCCGGTGGCTGCTACACCTGCCCGGGTGACGTGGGTGCTCGACCTCGACGGCGTGGTGTGGCGCGGTGATCAGCCCATCGCGGGTTCGGCCGACGCAGTCGCCCGTCTCCGGAAGAGCGGAGAGCGCGTGGTGGTCGTCACCAACAACTCCGCACTCACCCTCGCCGACTACGAAGCCAAGCTGGCCCGCTGCGGAGTGCCGACCGACCCGGCCGACATCGTCACCTCCGCGCAGGTTGCCGCCGGGATGGTCGAGGCCGGCGCTCGCGTGCTCGTCGTCGGTGGTGAGGGCGTCCGCGAGGCACTTCGGGGACGGGGGATCGATGTCGTCGACGACGGGCCGGCCGAGGTCGTGATGGTCGGGTGGACCCGGGAGTTCGATTACCAGCACTTGACGATCGCGATGCGGGCCGTGCGGGCTGGCGCCCGCTTGATCGGGACCAACGACGACGCGACGTACCCCACACCCGAAGGGGTGCTGCCCGGGGGCGGTTCGTTGGTGGCCGCGGTGGCATATGCGTCCGGGGTCGATGCCACCTTCGCGGGCAAGCCGTATCCGCCCATGGTGGACGCGGTGCGGACGCGCTTCGGACCGGTCGACGTCATGGTCGGGGACCGGCCCTCGACCGACGGGCTGCTGGCCCGCGGACTGGGGGCCAGGTTCGCACTCGTGATGAGCGGCGTCACGACAGACGCCGATTTGCCGGTGGACCCGACGCCGGATCTGGTGGCCGCAGACCTGGCCGGGCTCGTCGCTCAGTAGCGGGCGTACTGCGGGTGGCGCAGCGGGCGCCTCGACGTCAGCCGGTGCGCCAACCCGGCGACGACGCCGAACGTGAATCCCCCGACGTGGGCGGCCCAGGCGACGCCGCTCGAAGGGCTGAGGAAGAACTGTGTGGTGAACCAGAATGCCAGCCACCAGAAAGCCGACAGGTCGAAGATGATCGGGATGATGATCAGCAGCACCAAGGTCTTGATCCGGACGCGGGGGTACAGGACCAGGTACGCGCCCATGACGCCGGCGATGGCGCCGGACGCCCCGATCATCGGTACCGGGCTCGACGGGTCGAGGGCAACCTGGGTGGCGGTGGCCACGATCCCGGCCGCGAGATAAAAGAGCAGGTACCGGGCCCTCCCGAATCGATCCTCGATGTTGTTGCCGAATATCCAGAGGAAGAGCATGTTGCCGCCCAGGTGGAGCAGGCCGCCGTGCAGGAACATGGAGACGAGGACTGAGACCCAGATGTTCTTGGGCGGCAACGGGTCGCGGGTGGGGCATCCGTTCGCGGCGAGTTGGCTGCGCCGAGTTGCGGCGCTGTGAGCGTGGCCCGTGGTGAGCTCATCAGGGATGGCGGCGTGGTCGAGGTTGAACTTCAGGTCCGCGCAGCTCGCTGAACTGGCCGGGTTCGACGTCCGCCCGGTCATCACCCGGCCGACCGGCTGCACCCCGAAATACACGGCGCAGCACCCCACGATGAGCAGGAGCGTCACCCACGCCCTGCGGCGCGTCGGGTTGTTGTCGTGAAGTGGGATCACTCGAACTCCTCGTGCAAACTATTGCTAGCACTCGGGGGACTCCGGTAGCATCCGACGATGCCCGAGAACGATTTGCTCCGCCGCTCGCTCGACGCGGGAGTGGCCTTTACCCAGCTGACGCGCAAACGTGCGGAGAGCATCGTCCGCGAGTGGGTGAGGAACGGTGAGGTCAACCGGGAACAGGCGACGGCCCGGGTGGAGGAGCTGCTCGAGCGCAGCCGCCAGAACACCGACGCGTTGCTGGCGGTCGTGCGCAAGGAGATCGACGACCGCGTCGCTGCGCTCAACCTCGTGACCCGTGAAGACCTGGCCCACCTCGCCAGTCGGCTGGGCCTGCCGATGCGTGGGGCAAAGGCCGCGACGCCACGTTCGTCGGCCACGAAGAGCGCCGCGAGCAAGAGCACCGCGAAGAAGGCGACAGCGACCAAGAGCCCAGCCGAGAAGACGGCAGCCAAGAAGGCGGCAGCCAAGAGGACCGCACCACAGAAGTCGAGCGCGGCGAAGAAGTCGGCATCCGTCGTTGGCACTCGGGCCACCTCGGCGCGATCTGGTTCGGTCCCCAAGGCGGCGAAGTCGCCGGCCAGCAAGGCCGGCGCGCCCTCCAAGAAGGCTCCGGCCGGGCCGAGCTCCTCCCCCCGGGGCTGAGCCCGGGCGCATACCGCCACCACCCTGGCTGCCCGACGTCGCCTCGATCTCGAGTTGGTCCGGCGCGGCCTTGCCCCCAGCCGTGAGGCGGCCCAACGCGCCGTCTTCGACGGGCGTGTCACGGTGGCCGGTGCTCCCGCCGACAAACCGGCCCGCTTGGTCGATGCCGGCGAGGCAGTCGCAGTACGAGCCCCCACTCAGGAGTGGGTGAGCCGTGGGGGGCACAAGCTCGACGCCGCACTCGCCCATTTCAACGTTGCGGTCGCCGGCCGGCGGTGCCTGGACGCGGGCGCTTCGACGGGGGGGTTCACCGATGTGTTGTTGCGGCGGGGCGCGGCCTCGGTGTGGTCCGTCGACGTGGGTCGGGGCCAGCTCCACGACCGGCTCCGTCACGATCCGAGGGTGATCGCCAAGGATCGCACCAACGTCCGCCTGGTCACGCTCGACGACCTCGGCGGAGAGCCATTCGACGTGGTGGTCGCCGACCTCTCCTTCATCTCACTGCGCACGGTTGCGCCGGTCCTCGGTCACGATCTCGCCGCGACCGACGCCGATCTGGTGTGGCTGGTGAAGCCGCAATTCGAGGCCGGCCGCCGTCTCGTCGCGTCGGGACGGGGCGTGATTCGAGACCCGGGAGTGTGGGAGGAGACGGTTCGTGGGGTCGCTCGCGCCCTTGAGGAGCACGGAGCGGCGATCATGGGGGCAATGCCCTCTCCGTTGCGCGGTGCTGACGGGAACGTCGAGTTCCTCCTCTGGTCTCGAGCTCACCGCGCAGGCGGGTCTTCGTCTGCGGTCGATGCGCTGATTTCCGTCGCCGTAGACGAGGTTGGCGGCGTTGCCGACCGCCCCGACGCCGGTCCCGAGGCGCGTCCGTGAGCCTCGTCGGCCTCGTGGTCCACAACGAGCGGCCGGTGGCTCGTGAGCTCGCCGTCGCGGTCGCGGAGTGGCTCGTTGGCGAGGGCCACCACGTGCGAGTGCCTGCTTCGGACGCCGACGCGATCGAGCGGTTGGAACGCTGGTCGATTCCGGAGGGCGAGCTTGCGTCCGGCCTGGATGTCGCAGTCAGCATCGGGGGCGACGGGACCATGCTCCGGGCCGTGCGGCTCGTGTGCGAGGAGGGCACACCCGTCCTCGGGATCAACGTCGGGCATCTCGGCTATCTCACCGAGGTCGAGCCGGCGCTCTGGAAGGACGCGATGGTCCGGGTGCTCGCCGGCGACCATCTCGTCGAAGAGCGCATGACGTTGTGTGTCGAGGTCCTCCACGCCGACGGGCAGGCATCGGCGATACATACCGCGCTCAACGATGCGGTTGTCGAGAAGCTCGAGGCCGGTCACACGGTCCGCGTCGCCGTGACCATCAGCGGCAGGCCGGCGATCAGCTATGCCACCGACGCACTGATCGTGGCCACCCCCACTGGGTCGACCGCGTACAACCTGTCTGCCGGGGGCCCCCTCGTGAGCCCCCGTTTGGAAGCGCTCGTGGTCACGCCTGTCGCACCACACTCCCTGTTCGGTCGGGCCCTGATCGTGGCCCCGGACGAGATCGTCGACATTGAGATCGTCGCCGGTCGGTCTGTGATCGGGGTTGACGGAAGACACCTCGGCTTCCTCCAGGCCGGGGATGTGGTCCGGTGCAAGGCCGGACCGCGCCCGGCTCGGTTGGTGACGTTCGCCGAGCGGGAGTTCTGGCGGATCCTGAAGACCAAGTTCGGGCTCAACGGTCTGTAGTGCTCCTCGAACTGACCGTCCGGGACTTGGGGGTCATCGAAGATCTGACCCTTGTGTTCGGCCCCGGGATGACCGCGCTGACCGGGGAGACGGGGGCGGGGAAGACACTGGTCGTCGAGGCGATCGAGCTGCTCGTCGGGGGGCGACCCGACACCGTGCTCGTCCGCCCCGGGGCCGAAGAGGCCTGGGTCGAGGGTCGGTTCGTGTCAACGGGCGGCGAGCATGAGGTGATACTGGCCCGGGCCGTCCCTGCGGCCGGTCGGAGTCGGGCCTACATCGATGGGCGCATGGCGACGGCGTCCGCGCTGGCCGACACCGGCGCAGACCTCGTGGACCTGCACGGTCAGCACGCTCACCAGTCACTGCTCATGGCGGCGGTCCAACGCGCTGCGCTGGACCAGTTCGCCGGAACCGATCACGGGCCCCTCGACCAGGCGCGCGCAACCGTCAGGTCGATCACAGCGACGCTCGAAGGCTTCGGGGGCGACGTTCGGACGAGGGTCAGGGAGATCGATCTGCTGCGCTTCCAGCTGGAGGAGCTCGTTGCGGCGGGTCTCGAAGATCCCGACGAAGAAGATCGGCTGGCCCAACTGGAAGGGATCCTGGCGGAGGCGAGCGCGTGGCGGGAGGCGGCCGCACGCGCGTACGAAGTCCTGCAGGGCGATGGCGGCGCGGGCGACGCCATCGGCCGAGCGCTCGCTTTGATCCGGCCCCGGGCAGGGACGGAGGGTCCGTTCGGCGACCTCGCAACGCGGATCGCGGCGGCGGCCGCGGAGATCGCTGACGCCGCGAGCGACCTGCGCGGCGCGGGCGAAGCGATCTCCGATGACCCCGAGCAATTGGCCACGGTGCAGGAGCGCCGCCACCTTCTTCGAGAGCTCCGTCGAAAGTACGGCGACACCCTGGTCGACGTCATCGCGTTCGCCGGGACTGCGCGCGACCGCCTCGAAGAACTGGAGTCGTTCGAGGAGCGTGCCGCGCAACTCGAGGCATCGCTCGCCACCGCCCAGGCCGAGGTTGCTCGCGAGGCCGAGGTGGTGGCCATCGGACGCCGCGGTGCCGCCTCCGGACTCGGCACAGCGGTCGAAGCGCACCTTCGAGAGTTGGCGCTGCCGCGGGCGCGGTTCGAGGTCACGGTCGACGGTCCGGCCCCCGCTGACAACGTCGTGTTCGGATTCAGCGCCAATCCCGGGGAGCCGGTCCTCCCCCTGGCCAAGATCGCGTCGGGTGGCGAGTTGGCTCGCGTGATGCTCGCGGCGCGGCTGGTGCTCACCGCCGGACCCCCGACGCTCGTGTTCGACGAGGTGGACGCCGGGATCGGAGGGGAGGCCGCGGTGGCAGTGGCGTCCGCGTTGGGCCGCCTCGGGCGGGAGCCCGGGCGTCAGGTGATCGTCGTCACCCATTTGGCCCAGGTGGCGGCGTTCGCAGACTCCCAGATCGTGGTGTCCAAACGCGAGGAAGGAGCCCGAACAGTGGCCCGAGCTCAGCCCGTGGAAGGCGATGATCGGGTGCGAGAGCTCGGGCGGATGCTGTCCGGCCGCCCCGAGAGCACTTCGGCGCGAGAGCACGCGCAGGAGTTGCTGGACGCAGCCGCTGCCGCGCACGGGTCGGCGGTACGGAAAGCCGGGGCCCGCCGGCGCTGACCGCCCGTGCCGATCTGACCGGCGCGACAGAGTCGCCAAACCCGGCCGACCCCAGAAAGGTCTAGCTGGCCAGGCTCGCGGGCGGCTCGGAGTGTTCCTCGACCCCGATGGTGGTCCGCGTGACGAGGGCCCGGCTCGGCGGGGCGAGCGCGATGCACACGACGCCCAGCACGACCTCGAACGCCAGCCCGGCCAACGACGCGGCCTGGTCACCCGAGGACAGCCTCCCCTGGTGGCCGAGGTGGTACACGAAGTGGGGGAGCGCGCTCACGACCCAGGCCGCGCCTGCCGTGCGCACCATCAGCCGGCTCCGAGAGCACAGCGCCACCACCGTCACCACCAACAGGGCCAAGGAAAACGCCCCGACGTCGCCGACCAGGTGGTGGTTGTACGGGCCATCAACCGCGACCCACCGGTGGCCGGGCCCGGGGAAGTTGTCGAAGAAGCTCCGGGGCGCGAACGTCGCCCACAGCGCGAGCGGCGCGTCGCTCAGCACGAGCACGGCCAGCGCACATCGGACGGCGAGGCGGCGGCGCCGCTCGCTCGTCGACCCAGACGTCGGTCCCATCCCGGCAGCCGAGACGACCGCAGCCCATCCCTCCGCCGGGCTCGGGTACCGAGGAGCCCAACCGGTCGCGCTCCGGAACGCCCGGTTGGACACCCGCTGGGACGACGTGAGGTAGCTCATCCCCGGCACCCGCGCCGCCGGCGGGGGAAGCCACAGCGGGGCGACCCCCATCGCGGCGGCGACCGCGTCGGCGATCTCGGCCCGGGTCCCGGGGCGGTCCTCGACGATGTTGTACACACCGGCCGGTGCCTCGAGTGCGGCGACGACGGCCGAGGCCGCGTCGTCGAGGTGGACCTGGGGCTGGTAGGCCCCGGGCGGGCCGGGGAACGCGGAGATGCCCTGACGGGCCGCCTTCAGCTGGGCGTGGGTGTGGACCGCGTCGGGCCCGTAGAAGTAGCCGAAGCGCAGCACGACCCCCGTCCCGCCACCCGCGCTGAACCGGGCCACGGCCGCTTCTGCCGCCCGCGTCGACTCCGTGGGGGCACCGAGAGCGAGGGGCGCCGACTCGTCGAGCCAGGCGTTGCCGCCCTCGCCGTATACGAACGCCAACGCCTCCTGGATGAAGCGGGTGGCTCCCGCGGCCAGGGCGGCGTCGACCAGGTTGGCGGAGGCCTCGATCCGGATGCGGTTGTTCTCGGCCCACGAGCTCGGGAGTGCCGCCCGGCTGAGGGGCGGGATGTGGGTGGCGAGGTTGCACACGGCATCGTGGCCGGCGACCGCGGCGCGGACTGCCGCGGGGTCGAACAGGTCGACCGAGACCGGGGTCGCGCCCGCCGCCTGCAGCTCTTCGGCTTTGGCCGCTGAACGGCTCACCCCGCTCACGGTGTGACCGGCCGCGACCAGAAGCGGTACCACCCGACGGCCCAGCACGCCCGTAGCTCCGGTGAGGAAGATCTTCATGACAGCACCTCCTGCATCCATGCGACCCCTTTGCGGACCGCGTCGGCGGGTATGGCCTGCGCCAGGCTGCCTACGAGGTCGGCGAGCGTGATCGAGCGAAGCGAATCCCTCCACGCCTCCTCCGCCTCCCACATCGCGGCAGCGATGGTGCACACCGGGGTGTACTGGCGGGCCGGGACCGCGCTCGGGCCGCGACGCCGGATCTCGGTGCACCGGAAGGCCGGCTCGTCCCCGTCGACGGCCAGCACCACGTCGAGCAGGGTGATGTCGGAGATGCCGCGAGCCAGGCGGTACCCGCCACGCCTGCCGGGCACGGCCTCGACCAGCCCGGCCGCGGACATCCCCTGAAGGATCTTGGCCAGGTACGTCGGTGGGACGCCGTGGAACTCGGCCAGCCGGTTGGCGGGGATCGGCATGCCCGGGGGGACCATGGCGAGGACGGTGGCGCAGTGCAGACCCCACTCGACACCCTCACCCAACCTCATATCCGGAGTATCTATATCCGGATATCAGATGTCAAGGATGATTGCCCATGGTCGCCGCGCCCGGCACAATCACCGTCGCCATGGACCTTACGCCGCCCGAGACCAGGGTCCTCGGCTGCCTGCTCGAAAAGCAGCTGGCCACACCGAACGTCTACCCGCTGACCCTCAACTCGCTCGCGGCCGCCTGCAACCAGACCTCCAACCGCGACCCGATCGCCAGCTACGCCGAGACCGACGTGTCCGAGGCGCTCGGCGGACTGCGCCAGAAAGGGGTGGCGCGGATCGTCTACGGCTCGGGACAGCGGGCCGAAAAGTACCGCCACGTGCTCGACGACGTCTGGGGCCTCGACGAGCAGCATCGAGCCATCCTCGCCGTCCTCATGTTGCGCGGACCGCAGACGACGGGCGAGCTACGGGCCCGAACCGAACGCCTGGCCCGCTTCGACTCGCTCGGCGAGGTAGAGCAGATCCTGCGCATCCTGGCCATGCGCGAGGAGCCGCTGGCCCGACGTCTCGAGCGGGCCCCGGGTCAGAAAGAGGCCCGCTGGGTGGAGCTGTTCAGCGGGGAGGCAGCCGCGCTCGACGCTGCTGCTCGGACGGAGGAGCCCTTGGACAACTCGGCGGGGCAGGCCGTCGCCCCGCCGCTGGCCGGCAATGATGAGCTCGCTGCGCTCCGCACCGAGGTGGCCGACCTGCGGCGCGAGGTCGCCGACCTGCGAGCGGTGGTCGACGCGCTGGGGGCGCTCCTCGGCTGACGGTCGGCGCCGGCGACCCGCCCCACCAAAGCGACCCGGCGACCGGCCCCACCAAGACGACCCGGCGACCCGCGGCCGTGCCGGCCCACCCCGCGCCCATCGCCCGGTTGGGCTGCAGCCCTGCGCTACCCTTCATTGGCCGACGCGCTCGGGCGGACGCCGTTCGGAGGTGGCTTTGACCAAGCACATTTTCGTGACCGGCGGCGTGTCGAGCTCCCTCGGCAAGGGCCTCTCGGCCTCGTCCCTCGGCCGGTTGCTCAAGGCCCGGGGCGTGCGGGTCACGATGCAGAAGCTCGATCCGTACATCAACGTCGACCCCGGCACGATGAACCCGTTCGAGCACGGCGAGGTGTTCGTCACCGACGACGGGGCGGAGACCGACCTCGACCTCGGGCACTACGAACGGTTCATCGACGAGAACCTCCACGGTGACTCCAACGCCACGACCGGCTCCATCTACCGATCGGTCATCGCGGCCGAGCGCCGGGGCGACTACCTCGGGCGCACGGTGCAGGTGATCCCGCACATCACCAACGAGATCAAGGGCCGCATCCGCCGTCTCGCCACCGACGACGTCGACGTCGTCATCACCGAGGTCGGTGGCACCGTCGGCGACATCGAGATCCTCCCGTTCCTCGAATCGATCCGGCAGATGCGCAAGGACGTGGGCCGGGACAACGTGCTGTACATCCACGTGACCCTCGTCCCGTTCCTCGGCCCGAGCGGCGAGCAGAAGACCAAGCCGACGCAGCACTCCGTGACCGAGCTGCGCAGCCGGGGAATCCAGCCCGACGTGATCGTGTGCCGCAGCGACCGGCCGATCTCGGACGGGCTGAAGCGAAAGATCTCCAACCTCTGTGACGTCCCGATGGAGGCCGTGGTCAGCGCGGTCGACGCGTCGTCGATCTACGAGATCCCCCTCGTCCTCCATGACGAAGGCCTCGACGACTACGTGTGCCGGCTCCTCGGGTTCACCCCCGAGGCCGGCTTCGCGGCCACGCCCGATCTGCGGGAGTGGGAGGCGCTGGTCCACCGCTCGGAGGCGGCTACCACCCCGGTGCGGATCGGCATCGTCGGCAAGTACGTCGAGCTGCCCGATGCCTACCTGTCGGTGGTCGAGGCCCTCCGCCACGGCGGGTTCCACGTCGGGGCCAAGGTCGAGATCGAGTGGATCCAGGCCGAGGAGGTCGAAGGCCTGCTCACCGCGGGCAGGCTGGCCCACCTCGACGGCATCGTCATCCCGGGCGGGTTCGGGCCGCGGGCGATCGAGGGCAAGATCGCCGCCGCCGGCTACGCCCGCGAGAACCACATCCCGTGCCTGGGCCTCTGCCTTGGCCTCCAGGTCATGGTCATCGACTACGCCCGCAACGTGGCCGGACTCGAGGCGGCCAACTCCCGGGAGATGGATCCCCGCAGCGCACACCTGGTGATCGACTTGATGGACGACCAGCAAGACGTCGTCGACAAGGGCGGGACCATGCGCCTCGGTGCCTACATCGCCGAGCTCCAGCCGGGATCGACCGTCGCCGAGCTGTACGGCAAGGCCGTTGTCTCCGAGCGGCACCGCCACCGCTACGAGGTCAACCCCCGGTACCGCTCCCGCCTCGAAGCCGCCGGCCTGTCGTGCTCCGGAAGCTCCGCCGACGGGCGGCTGGTCGAGTTCATCGAGCTACCCGGCCACCCGTTCTGGGTCGGCACCCAGGCCCACCCCGAGTTCAAGAGCCGACCCGACCGGGCCCACCCGCTCTTCCGCGGCCTCGTCTCGGCCGCCCTCGAACGGGCCGAAGGCCGCGCCCCCCGCCTCCTCGACATCGACACGCTCGCGCCCCGCGCGAGCGCCACCGCCGACGCCTAGCGGGTGGCATTTCGCAGCATCGGTGAACGTGACATCCACGCCTGGCACGTCTATCGCCTCGTCGAGGGCGAGTTCGAGGCACCCGACGGCGAAGGCTTCCGGCGTACCTTCCTGCGCCATCCCGGCGCGGTGGGCATCGTCGCGCTCGACGGCGAGGAGGCGATCCTGGTCCGCCAGTTCCGACCCGCCATCGGGCGCGAGGTGCTCGAGATCCCGGCCGGGACCCTCGACCGGGAAGGTGAGAATCCGGCGGACTGCGCCCGGCGTGAGCTGGCCGAGGAGACCGGGGCCACGGCATCGCAGTGGGCTCACCTCGCGACTTACGGCGTGGCGGTGGGCATCAGCGACGAGCTGATGCACCTGTACTTGGCGACCGGCCTCTCGTTCGGGGCCCGGACCGCAGACGGGGTCGAGGAGCAGACCATGACCGTCGAGCGTCTGGCCCTCGGTGACGTCAGTTCGGCCATCGCCGACGGGCGGCTGGCGGACGCGAAGACGATCACCGGCCTGCTGCTCGCACGCGACCGCCGAACCTGAGCGCCAGGCCTCGGCCAGGCCGTCGCCGTCGCCGGCCGAGCCGGCTCCGCCGTCTGGCGCCCCCGGCGGTAGCCTCCGTCGTCGTGCAGGTGGGTGTGCCGGCGGAGACCAAGGTCGCCGAGGCGCGGGTGGCGATGACGCCAGACGGGGTTCGGGAGCTGCGCAGCCACGGCCACGAGGTGCTCGTCGAGCGGGGAGCCGGAGCGGGATCTTCGATCGGTGACGCCGAGTACCACTCGGCAGGCGCGCGGATCGTCGATGAGGCGGCCGAGGCGTGGGCCGCAGAGTTGGTGGTCAAGGTCAAAGAGCCGCAGACCCCCGAGTTCGGCTTCTTGCGGCCTGACCTGACCCTGTTCACATACCTGCACCTGGCCGCATACCCGAACGTCGCCGACGCCCTGCTGGAGGCCCGCACCACCGCGGTGGCCTACGAGACGGTTGCGCTGCCCGGCGGTGAGCTTCCACTGCTGGCTCCGATGAGCGAGGTGGCAGGCCGGATGGCCACCCAGGTCGGCGCCCACTACCTCGAGTCGTCGAACGGCGGGCGGGGCGTGCTGCTCGGCGGCGCCCCCGGTGTGCGGCCGGGCCGGGTGGTGGTCCTCGGTGCCGGCAACGTCGGTTGGAACGCAGCCTGGATCGCCCAGGGCATGGAGGCTGAGGTCCTGCTCCTCGACCGCAACCTCGATCGCCTCCGGTGGGTCGACCAGATCCACCAGGGCCGGATCATGACCCTCGCATCCAATCGCGGCGCGGTCGAGCGCGCCGTGGCCGAGGCCGACCTGGTCATCGGCGCAGTGCTCGTCGCCGGTGGCCGGGCGCCGACCGTGGTCACCGAGGCGATGGTGGCAGGTATGAAGCCCGGTGCCGTCATCGTGGATGTGGCCGTCGATCAGGGCGGGTGCGTCGAGACGACCCACGAGACCACCCATGCCGACCCCACCTATCTCGTGCACGGCGTCATCCACTACGCGGTGGGCAACATGCCCGGCGCAGTACCCCACACCTCCACCTATGCCCTCACCAACGCCACGCTGCCCTACATCGCCGAGATCGCCGAGCACGGCATGGCCGGCGCGGTGGAGCGCGACGGCGCACTCGCGGGAGGAGTCACCGCGGTGGGCGGCGTGCTCGGCAACGCAGCCGTCGCCGGCGCCCTGGGACGTGACGCCATCGACCCCCGAAAGCTCCTTGGGATCGGCGACCGGCCGTGAGCACGACCACCGGGCTCGAACCCCGGCGTCCCGCGTCCCTGTCCCGGGCCGCGGAGGAGTACCTGTCGTGGCTGGGGGTCGAGAAGGGGCGGGCCTCCAACACGATCGCGGCCTACCGCAGGGACCTGCTCGCCTACGAAGCGTGGCTGTCCGTTCGGCGCCTGACCGTCGAGACCGTCGCGGAGCAGGACGTCGAGGCCTACGTCGCCCATCTGCGGGCGGAAGGCCGCAGGCCGGCGTCGGTGGCCCGGGCGCTGTCGGCGGTCCGCAACCTGCACCGCTTCTTGGTGGAGGAAGGCACGGCCGACGACGACCCGACAGGCGACGTGGCCGCGCCCCGGGTGCCGAGCGCGCTGCCCAAGGCCCTCACCGAAGCGGAGGTCTCGGCGCTGTTGGCCGCGGTCACGGGGGCGTCAGCGGTCGCCCGTCGAGACCGGGCCCTGCTCGAGGTGCTCTACGGCACCGGTGTGCGTATCTCGGAGGCGGTCGGGCTGTCGCTCGGCGACGTCGACCTCGAGGGCCACCTCATCCGCGCGTTTGGCAAGGGTTCCAAGGAGCGGATCGTCCCGGTCGGACGCCTTGCCCGCGAGGCCCTGGCGGATTGGCTGGGGCCCGAGGGCAGGCCCGCTCTGACCCCGGCCCGATGGTCCCGGCGAGGTGACGCCGACGCCATCTTCTTGAACGCCCGGGGCGGCCGCCTGACCCGCCAAGGAGCGTGGGGCATCGTCCACCACTACGGCGAGCGGGTGGGGCTCGGCCACCGCCTGACCCCCCACGTGCTGCGGCACAGCTGCGCCACCCACATGCTCGATCACGGGGCCGACATCCGGGTGGTCCAGGAGCTGCTCGGGCACGCGTCGATCTCCACCACGCAGCTCTACACCAAGGTGTCGACGGACCGGCTGCGGGCGGTCTACGACGCGGCGCATCCCCGGGCCCGCCCGGTGCACGGTTCCGCCGTCGCCGGTCCGGGCAGCCGGGGAAAGGGGTAGCGTGACCAGGAATGGTCGCCGAACCCGCCCTCGCCACCGTGCGCGCCACGCTCGAAGCTGAGCGCGCCGAGTTGCGCGCCCAGCTGGCCGAGCTCGGCGGGGGAGCGATCTCCGGGGACCACTACGACGCCAACTTCGCCGACTCGAGCCAGGTCACCGCGGAACGGGGGGAGGCCGAGGCGTTGGCCGGGCGGCTCCAAGAGACGCTCGAGGACGTCGACCGGGCCCTGATCAAGCTCGAGCAAGGCACCTTCGGGAAGTGCGAGAGCTGCGGGAAGCCGATCGGGGAGCCACGTCTGGAAGCCATGCCCACCGCGCGCAACTGCATGGAGTGCGCGTCCAAGCGCTGAGCGAGCGCGGCGTCCGGCGGCTGCGGCTCGCCGTCCACCTGGTCACGAGGTTCGTCGGCGCCCTGTCGCCCGTCCCGCCGGCCGCCGGTGACGAGGCCTGGGTGGCGGCGGTGCTGGGCGAGCACAGCGCCACCCATCACCTCTGGGCCACGATGTCCGCTCCCGATCGCCGCCACGCGATCGGCGTCGCCCGCCGGGTCGACGATGCGTGCGGCGGTGCCGGCCCCGACGAGTTGGCCGCCGCCCTTCTTCATGACGTGGGCAAGGTGGTCGCCGGGTTCGGAACTCTGGCCCGGGTCCCCGCCACACTCGCCGGCCTGGGCGGCGGCCGGCAGCTGGCGACGGCGTGGAGCACCCGGCCCGCTGGCCTACGGCGACGGGTCGGGGACTACCTGATCCATGACCTGGCGGGCGCCCGCCTCCTGCGTGACGCGGGAGCGCCCGCGCTGGCCGCGGCGTGGGCCGAGGAACACCACCGGCCCGAGGCGACCTGGACCGTCCCGATCGACGTGGGCCGGCGATTGAAAGGGGCCGACGACGACTGAGAGCGACACGCCCGGTGATGTCAGGCTGGGACGCCGCAGCGCTGCTTGAGTGCGCGTTCGGCCGCGTCGAACGCGGTCGCCGTGGCCGGGCCAGGGGTGCGGGTCAGTGCATCGAGGGCGTGCGAGAACCGAACAAGCTGCCCATCGGCGTGCGCCTTCCCTCCGGCCGGGAGCTGGGTCACGTACAGGTCGACGTCGTTGGCGACGGCCACCATGTCCGCCGGTGTCGCCTCCAGCCGATCACGGTCGACGCGCACCAGCCGTGGGCGTATGTACGGACAGGCCTTGGCTCCGAGCCCGGCCGGGCCGTGGGAGCAGGCGCCGAGCCCCAACGCGAGCAGCGCCAGCGCGACCGGCGCCCGTCTCAGCACGGACGTGGGGTGCGAACGGTCACGTTCCCCCCAGCCGGAGCAGCCCGATCGCCTCCCTCGCCCTCCCGAGCACCTCGTCGGCGACCGCGCCGGCCTTGGCCGCACCTCGAG
>Ga0102924_1003529_pt1 | contig 16387 bp, 10 predicted proteins | sample PaiPotPPM11metaG_FD_80116 | JGI IMG/M metagenome (GOLD analysis project Ga0102924, IMG submission 80116) | Iron sulfur acid spring bacterial and archeal communities from Banff, Canada, to study Microbial Dark Matter (Phase II) - Paint Pots PPM... ... | reverse complement strand
TGCGACGACCTTGCCGCTGATCCGCGAGGCGGTGCGCCGCGACCTGCCGATCCTGGCGATCTGCCGCGGCATCCAGGAATTGAACGTGGCGCTCGGCGGCACCCTGTTTCAGCGCATCTTCGACATGCCGGAGCGGGTCAACCATCGCCGCCGGCGCGGCGAGATGACGATGGACGAGCGTTACGGCCCGGCGCACAGCGTCGCGCTGACCCCGGGCGGCTTTCTCGCCGAGCTCGCCGGGGCGACCGAGATCATGGTCAATTCGCTGCATGGCCAGGGGATCGACACGCCGGCGCCCGGATTGCGGGTCGAGGCGGTGGCGCCCGACGGCCAGATCGAGGGAGTAAGCCTGACCGGCGCCCGCTTCGTCGTCGGTGTGCAATGGCATCCGGAATACAAGGTCATGGAAAACCCGTTCTCCCGCGCTCTGTTCGCCGCCTTTGGCGATGCTTGCCGCGGGAAAACGTTGCGGGCCGAGCCGAGCCGCCATGCGGCGTAGGGAGCGTTGAGCAAAGTTCCAGAGGGTCCGCATTGTTTTTTTGCCGGTGCGGCATGCGTGCCACGCATTTTGGAACTTTCAATCGCGGCCCATGTTCTATGATCAGAAGCGGAGAGGGTCCCAAGCCCTCTTAAAACCCGGTTCCGTCTCCCCTGCGGGCCCGGTTTCCCCCAAGCGCTTCTGACAAGCAGGCGCCCGGTCCTCCCCCCCGACCGGGCGCCTATTTGTTTGGCGCATGACGTCCCGTCGCCGGCCGAATTCAACGTCTTGCGGGACCAGCGTTTTCGCCACATATGTCGCGGCGGTACCCATCCACTACCGGCCGCCATGACCCAGGAAACCGTCCAGGAAACCAGGAGCTTTCAGGCTGAAGTCAGCCGGCTCCTCGATATCGTCGCCCATTCCCGCTACAGCCAGAAAGAGATTTGCCTTCGGGAGCTGATCTCGAACGCGTCGGACGCCTGCGACCGGCTGCGCTATGCCGCGCTGACCGCGCCGGAGCTGACCGAGGGCGAGGCGAATTTCCGGGTCGTGCTGACCCCGGTCAAATCGTCCCGGACGCTGACCATCGCCGACAACGGCATCGGCATGAACCGTGACGAGCTGATCGAGAATCTCGGCACGATTGCCCGCTCCGGCACCGCCGCCTTCATGAAGGAGCTGACCGGCGATTCCGGCAAGGATGTGAGCCTGATCGGCCAGTTCGGCGTCGGCTTCTATTCCGCCTTCATGGTCGCCGACCGGGTCGAGGTGCTGAGCCGCAAGGCCGGCGAAAGCGAGGGCTGGCGCTGGGTCTCCGACGGGCAGGGCACCTTCACCGTCGAGCCGGCGGCCAACGTGCCGCGCGGCGCCCGCATCGCCCTGCATATCCGCGAGGGCGAGGACGAGTACCTCGAGCCGTCCCGCCTGAGCCGGATCGTCAAGACCTATTCCGACCACATCGGTCTGCCGATCGTGCTCGCCGACGGCAGCAAGGAAGAGACGGTCAACACCGCCTCGGCCCTGTGGACCCGGCCCCGCGCCGAGATCACCGATGAGCAGTACAAGGAGTTCTACCACCACGCCGCCCACAGCTTCGACGAGCCGTGGCTGACCTTGCACGCCAAGGCCGAAGGCGTGCTCGAATACACCTATCTGCTGTTCGTGCCCTCGCAGAAGCCGTTCGACCTGTTCGATCCCGAGCGCAAGGCGCGGGTCAAGCTTTATGTCCGCCGCGTCTTCATTACCGACGAGGCGACCGAATTGTTGCCGGGTTATTTGCGCTTCCTGAAGGGCATCGTCGACAGCGAGGACCTGCCGCTCAACATCAGCCGCGAGATGCTGCAGTCGAACCCGATGGTCGGCCGCATGCGCCAGCAATTGACCCGGCGCGTGCTGAGCGAACTCGGCAAGAAGGCAAGCGAGGCGCCCGAGGAATACACGAAGTTCTGGGACAATTTCGGCGCCGTGCTGAAAGAGGGCCTCTACGAAGACCGCGAGCAGCGCGACAGCCTCTTGGAGTTGGCCCGCTTCCGCTCGACGACGCGCGACGGGTTCGTCTCGCTCGACGATTACGTCGCGGCGATGCGTCCGGGCCAGGATGCGATCTATACTATCACCGGCGACAACCTCGATTTCCTGCGCAAGAGCCCGCAGTTGGAAGGCTTCCGCGCCCGCGGCGTCGAGGTGCTCCTGCTGACCGACCCGATCGACGAATTCTGGCTGCCGGCGATCGGCACCTATAAGGAGAAGCCGTTCAAATCGGCGACCCGCGGCGGCGTCGACCTGTCGAAGATCGAGGCCCCGGACGGCGAGAAGAAGCCGGACGAAAAACCGGAGCCGCCGGCCAAGCTCGCCAGCCTGATCGCGATCTTCAAGCTGGCGCTCGGCGAGGCGGTGAAAGACGTGCGCAGCTCCGAACGGCTGACCGACAGCGCGGTCTGCCTCGTCTCCGACGAGGGCGACATGGACATGCATCTCGAACGGTTGCTGAAGCAGCACCGCCAGCTCGATACCGCGGCGAAACGCATTCTCGAAATCAACCCGCAGCATCGGCTGATCGAGCGGCTCGCCGCGTCGGTCGGTGACACCGGCACCTCGGAACAGCTGTCGGAATTCGCCTGGCTGCTGCTCGACCAGGCGCGCATCCTCGAAGGCGAGCAGCTGCCCGACCCCGCCGCCTTCGCCCGCCGCCTCGCCGCGCTATTGGAGCGCGGCCTGCCGGCGGCGGCCTAGCGAAATTCGGAGCGGCTCACTCCGGGAAATACGGCGTCTGCCCGGCCGGCAGCCCGACCTGGAACACGTTCAGCGCGTTGCCGATGGCGGTGTAGTAGCCGATGATCGTGCCGAGTTCGACGACGCCCTTTTCGCCGAACGCGGCGATCGCTTCGGCGAAGCTCGCATCCGACAGGCGCTTGGTGTCGATCAGTTCGGTCACCAGCCGATACACCAGCGCCTGGTCCTTCGCCTCGAACCGCGGAGCGCCGCCGGTGCGGATCGCTTCGAGCGCTGCGGCCGGCACGCCGGCCTCGATCGCCAGCGGCGCATGTGCGTGCCACTCGTAATTGGCACGGATGTGCCGCGCCGTCAGGCAGATCGCCAGCTCCGACAATTGCGGCGGCAGGGAGCTGCCCCACCGCAGGTACTCGCCGAGCCGCGACAGGTGCCGGCAAACTTCGGGCGACCGGATCAGCAGCTGGAACGGGCCGCCGAACCGGCCCCGCTTGCCGGCGATGATCTCCTCATGGACCTGCTTCTGTTCCGGGTTCATGTCGGCGACGCCGATCTCGCGATAACGGGCCATGCGATCTCCTTCTGTGTTATGCCGCCCGGGATGATAATCAAGCCGCCGGATCGGCGCCATGCCGGCGCGGGTAACGCTCGCAACATAGAGCCTGTCGAGGGTGGCAGATGAATATGACCTTGCTTAAGTCCGCTGCCAGGGCAGCGGCAGTGTTGGTCTTGCTGGCCGCCGGCGCCGACGCGGCGCCGCCACCTGCAGCCGCGCCCGCGCCCGGGACTGCGCGGGTCTGGTTCTACCGGGTATTCTTCCCGCTCGACTCGCGCGACATGCCGGCGATCTCGATGAACGGCTGGCCGGTCGGCTACGCCAATGCCGGCGGCAGCTTCTACCGCGACGTCCCCGCCGGCACCTATCACGTCGAGGTCGACAGCTACGGCCGCGACTACGACCAGTCGCAAACGATCGCGTTCGCGCCAGGCGTGCAGTATTTCGTCAAGATCGAGTCGCTGCCGACCTGGGAGGAGGGCACGAGCCGTCATGCCTTCCAGCGCGGCACGTATTACGTGCGGCTTGTCACTCCGTCGCTGGCTTCACTGGAATTGCCGCAGACGACCTACGAGGGCAGCCGCTGAGCCGCGGCTCAAACGCCCAGACCGATGGTTACAGCGATTTAACATCGCTGAAAGGATGCTGTTACGGCTCCTGGCGCATCTCTGCCGCATGCGATCATGCGCAAAGGAGTCTTCAGAATGACAAGCGTTCCGACGGGCCGCGGCCCGCGGGTGACCAAGATTCGCGCTGCCACCGCCGCCGGCATCGGCGTGGCCGCGGTGCTGGCATTGTCGCCGCTGGTCTCGGCCGAAACGACGGCGCCAGTGCCGCCGACGTCCGCCGAGGTCGTGCCGCAGCAGAGCTTTGCCCCGCTAGTGAAAAAGGTGCTGCCGGCGGTGGTGAATATCTCGGTCACCGAAAAGGCGACAGCCTCCGATGAGTTCGGCTCGCAAATGCCGGACGAATCACAGAACTCGCCGTTCGACCAATTTCTCCACCGCTTCTTCGAACAGCAGCAGGGCGGGCATTTTAACGGTACCCCGCGGGATGAAAGCGGCGCCAAGCGGGTCGCGCTCGGCTCCGGTTTCATCATCAATCCGTCGGGCACGATCGTGACCAATAACCACGTCGTCGGCGAGGCTGCGAAGGTCGAGGTCATCCTGCAGGACAACACGAAATACCCGGCCAAGATCATCGGACGTGACCCGCGGACCGACATCGCCGTGCTGAAGATCACCGCCGACAAGCCGCTTCCCGCCGTCAGCCTCGGCGACAGCAATGCCGCACAGGTCGGCGATTGGGTTGTCGCGGTCGGCAACCCGTTTGGCCTCGGCGGCTCGGTGACAACCGGCATCATCTCGGCGCGAGGCCGCGATATTCACTCCAGCCAATTCGATGATTTCCTCCAGATCGACGCGCCGATCAACCGCGGCAATTCCGGCGGCCCGACCTTCAATTTGAGCGGCCAGGTGATCGGCATCAACACTGCGATCTATTCGCCCAATGGCGGCAGCGTCGGGATCGGCTTTGCGGTTCCGTCCAATGTCGCGAAGAACGTCGTTCAGCAGATCGAGGACCATGGCAAGGTCACCCGCGGTTGGCTCGGCGTTCAGATCCAGGAGGTGACAAAGCCGATGGCGGCCAGCCTCGGGCTGAAGGACGATCACGGTGCGATCGTCGCCGCGGCCTCGCCGGACGGCCCCGGCGCCAAGGCGGGCCTCAAGCAGGGCGATGTCGTGCTGTCGTTTAATGGCACCGAGATTAAGCAGATGCGCGACCTGCCACGGCTCGTTGCGGCGACCGTCCCCGGCGCGAAGAGTACGATAACCGTGTGGCGCAGGGGAGAGACCATCGATCTTGCGGTGACGGTCGGCGACATGCCGGAGAACCCGCAGGTGGCGATGACCAATCGCGATCCATCGGGTGAAGAAACCCGGCAGGCACAAGCGCTCGGCCTTCAACTCGCCACGCTCAACAACGATCTGCGGCGCGAATTGCATGTCGGCCGCGACGTGAAGGGCGCGGTCGTCACTGGCGTGAACAATGGCGGCACGGCCGGGAACCTCGGCTTCGAACGCGGCGACATCATCGTGTCGATCAACCAGCAGCCGGTGCAGAACGCCGGCGACGCAGCGGAGATGCTGAAAAAGGCTGTCAATTCGCCACAGAAGAGCGCGCTGCTGCTGCTCAATCGGCATGGTACGACCCGCTATGTCGGCGTCGATCTGAGCGGCAACCAAGGCTGACGGAAGGCACTCTCGCCGAATAAAAAGGGCGCCCGCGGGCGCCCTTTTTTCGTCCTGAGAATGGCGGCTCAGCGCATGCGCCAGGCCGGCTCGGCGCGGCTGGCGGAATCGCGCGGCGGCAACGGCACCCGCGCTTCCAGGCGTTCGAGTTCGATCCGGGTGCGCGCGCCGGCGCGCAGCAGCCGATCTGTCGCTTCCCGGAGCGCCGAGCGGCTTTCCTGCGTGTCCCGCGCCAAGGCGGCATCGAAGGCCGACAGGAAGGCGGCGATGTCGCCGTCGACCCGAACCCGCAATTCTTGGTCGATATAGGCGCCTGATCCGCCTTTGCCCGACGCATCGCCGTTCGCCGATCGGCTCTGTTGCGGATACCCGTAATGCGGCTGATCGGATGAGTTTGCCCTGGAGGCATAGTCGCCGCTGCCGTTTTGACGTAGCGGTTCCGAGAGCGATTGGCGGTTGGGGCCTAGTCCGCCCAGACCGTAGCCGGCGCGCTCCAACCCGACGCCGGAACCATCGATCGGGGAAGATGGCTGTGCGGCGGATGTGACACCGTTCGAGTTCGGTGCGCTGCCATTACCGAGCGCGAGATGAAGCTTCGGACGGTGATCGCTCGATTCCGGCTGTGCGGCCTCGGTGGGTGCAGTTGACAGCGGTCGCGATGCGGCTCGCGGCAAGCCGGGAAAACCCGGCTCGCGGTGTTCGGCACTGCGATCGGCTCCGTTGCGGGCGGCGAACTCATTGCCGGTGACAGGCAGCGGTGTCGAGCCGTTGCCGGCGGAGTCTGGATGGTGGGGCACGTGCGATTGAGCGGGTGAGGCAATCAAAAACGCCGTTTCAACCGAAGTCTTGGCGGGTGCATCCTGCGGGTGCGCCTTGACCAATAGCGGTTCGGCTGCCGCGGGACCTGCGGCGCCATTGGCGTCGCGCGCGCGGCTTCGACTTACGATGTAGCTGATTGCCGGGGGTGAGCAATCGTAGGTCTTGGCGATGCTGGCCAGCGTTTCCCCTGCCTCATATCGGACCATGATTTGCGGCCAGTCCGATTGAGGTATTTTTCCCCTCTTATTGGATTTTTCCATTCCTCGACCTTGAGTAAACCCTTTTGTTGGACCCTTCGCTTTATCTGTGCATCGGCAATCAATCGCCATAGACGTCTTCGACGTCATTATGCCGCGCCAACTCCCGTCAGACCCGGGTTAGAGAAAGCGAAAAAGAGAACGAGTGCACAGGCCGGCGATTTGCCGGGACCCTGTAGGAGCACGAAGTCTGCTCCTGTCATTGATAGTTGGAGAATACGGCTGGTGTTGTCAACAGTGAACCGTTTAAATCGTTCCTGTCATTTTTCTTCCACTAAAGGTGAAAGAAAGTCGTTGCCCGGCGGTCACACCCGGACGATCTTGCCCGGGTTCATCAGGTTGTCGGGGTCGAGCGCCTGTTTGATCGTGCGCATGACATCGACCGCCTCGCCGTGTTCGGCGCGCAGAAATTCGAGCTTTCCGTAACCGACGCCGTGCTCGCCCGTGCAGGTTCCTTCCATGGCCAGCGCCCGGGAAATCATTCGGTCGTTGAGACGACTGGCCTCGGCGATTTCTTCCGGCTTCTTCGGATCGATCATAAATACGAGATGAAAATTGCCGTCCCCGACATGCCCGACCAGGGCCGAGGGCACCGTAGACTGGGCAAGATCGAGCTTGGTTTCGGCAATGCACTCGGCCAGGCGGGAGATCGGCACGCAGACATCGGTGGCCCAACCTTGCGAGCCCGGCCGCAGTGCCAACGCGGCATAATACGCATCATGCCGCGCTTGCCACAGCTTCGAGCGCTCTTCCTGCGTCGTCGCCCAACGGAAGGACTCGCCGCCATGCTCCGCGGCGATGCCCTTGACCAGTTCGACTTGCTCGGCGACGCCGGCTTCGGTGCCGTGAAATTCAAAGAACAAGGTCGGCGCTACCGGGTTGTCGAGCTTCGAATACTTGTTGATCGCGTCGATCTGCGCTTCGTCGAGCAGCTCGATGCGCGCAACCGGAACGCCGCTCTGGATCGTCAGGATCACGGTATCGACCGCGTCGGCAATCGACGGGAAGGCGCAGACCGCGGCCGAGATCGATTCGGGAATCCCGTACAGCCGCAATGTCACCTCGGTGATCACTCCGAGCGTGCCTTCCGAGCCGACGAAGAGTCGGGTCAAATCGTATCCGGCTGCCGATTTCCGCGCGCGCCGCGCGGTGCGAATCACCCGCCCGTCGGCGAGCACGACGGTCAGCGACAGCACATTTTCGCGCATCGTGCCGTAGCGCACCGCGTTGGTTCCGGAGGCGCGAGTCGCGGCCATGCCACCGAGCGAGGCGTCGGCGCCGGGGTCGATCGGGAAGAACAGGCCGGTATCGCGCAGGTATTCGTTGAGCTGCTTACGGGTGACCCCGGCCTCCACAGTACAGTCGAGGTCTTCGGCGCTGACCCGCAACACCCGGTTCATCTGCGAGACGTCGATGCAGACGCCGCCGTTCAGCGCCGCGACGTGGCCTTCGAGCGACGTGCCGGTGCCGAACGCGATGACCGGCGTCTTGTACTCGGCGCAGAGTGAGACGATCGCGACGACCTCGTCGGCGCTTGTCGCGAATGCGACGGCGTCGGGCGCATGTGGCTCGTGGTAGGATTCGTCCTTGCCATGCTGGGCGCATACCGCGGCCGAAGTCGACAACCGGTCGCCGAGCCGCTGCCGCAACGAGGCAAGCAGTGCGGGATCGATGGCTTTGCGAGCGAGAACCGGCACCGACATGTCAGCCGAACCGAAAACGGACGATTGGCGAGCATTACTCCCGTGGGGCACCTTCGGGCAATCGCGATGTGGCATAATGCTTAGAGCTTAGGCGCCGGTGTTTTTGGTAAATGGCGCCGAAGGAGATCTCGATGCATACCGAATCGCTCGACGTTTGGCGCCACGAGCACGCGTTCCTCGGCGAACACCATGAGCGCAACGAGCGGCGCAGCTGGGCTGTCGTGGCGCTGTGCGGCACGATGATGGTCGCCGAGATCGCCGGCGGCTGGCTGTGGGGCTCGATGGCGCTGATCGCCGACGGGCTGCACATGTCGACCCATGCCGGCGCGTTGGTGATCGCCGCCTTCGCCTATGCCTATGCCCGGCGCCACGCCCGGGACGACAGATTTACGTTCGGCACCGGCAAACTCGGCGATCTGGCCGCGTTCTCCAGCGCGATCGTGCTGGCGCTGATCGCCCTGCTGATCGGCTATGAAAGCGTCGAGCGGCTCTTTCACCCGGTGCCGATCGCATTCGCCGAGGCGATCCCGCTCGCCGCACTCGGGCTTGGGGTCAATCTGCTGAGCGCCTGGCTGCTGCAGGACGATCACGCGCATCACGAAACCGCCGAGCACCGCCACGGGCACGACCATCAACACCACCATGATCACCGCCATAGGGCCGACCACAATTTGCGCGCCGCCTATGTTCACGTGATCGCGGACGCGGTGGTTTCGGTGCTGGCGCTGATCGGGCTGGCGACGGCGCGCGAACTCGGCTGGCTGTGGATGGACCCGGTTATGGGCATTGTCGGGATGCTGGTGATTGGCAACTGGTCCTGGAATCTGGTCCGTGCCTCCGGATCGGTGCTGCTCGATATGCGGCCGGGCGAGAGCACGGCCGGCGAAATCCGCCGACGCCTTGAACAGTCGGGCGACGACCGGCTCGCCGATTTGCATCTGTGGCGCGTCGGGCCCGGTCACTATGCCGCCGTGATGTCGCTGGTCTCCGACCGGCCCCAACCGCCGCTATTCTATAAAGAGCAGCTCGCGGGCATTCCGGGGTTGAGCCATGTCACGGTCGAGGTGCAACCCTGCCCGGGAGCGCACCCGGCGCACTGACCGGGCGTACCGTCGCCCTCTCATTGAGAGAGCGCGCGCTAGCGACTAAGTTGTGTCTTTGCATCAGGGCTGCGGGAGGCCCCCATGGCGGTGGCTGCGGTCACGCTCGACGACAAATACACGCTTGAGAAGGGTCGCGTTTATCTGACCGGCACGCAGGCGCTGGTGCGTCTGCCGATGCTGCAGCGCCAGCGCGACGCCGCCGCCGGGCTCGACACCGCCTGTTTTATCACCGGCTACCGCGGCTCGCCGCTGGGCGGGTTCGACCAGGCGCTGTGGGGCGCGCGCCGTTTTCTCGATAAGAACCAGATCAAGTTCCAGCCGGCCATCAACGAGGAATTGGCCGCGACGGCCGTTTGGGGCACACAGCAAGTGCGCCTCTTTCCGGGGGCGAAGCACGACGGCGTCTTCGCGATCTGGTACGGCAAGGGGCCCGGGGTCGACCGCAGCGGCGACCCGCTGAAGCACGGCAACGCCGCCGGCTCGGCGTCGCTTGGCGGTGTATTGCTGCTGGCCGGTGACGACCACACCTGCAAATCCTCGACCCTGGCGCATCAATCCGAGCTGGCTTTTATCGATGCGTCGATCCCGGTGCTGAACCCGGCCGGGATCGAGGACATGCTCAATCTCGGCCTCTACGGCTGGGCGATGTCGCGCTATTCCGGCTGCTGGGTCGCATTCAAGACCGTGGCCGAGACGATGGACAGCTCGGCTTCGGTCACCCTCGATCCCGGTCGGGTCGAGATCGTGCTGCCGACAGATTTTGCGATGCCGGAGGGCGGGCTGAACATTCGCTGGCCGGACCCGCCGCTCGACCAGGAATACCGGCTGCACCGTTACAAATTGGCCGCGGTCCAGGCCTTCGCCCGCGCTAACCGGCTCGACCGGATCGTGATCGATAGCCCGCGCCCGCGCTTCGGCATCGTCACTACGGGCAAATCGTACCTCGATGTCCGTCAGGCGCTTGACGATCTTGGCATCGACGAACGCGAAGCCGCCGCGATCGGTCTGCGCCTTTTCAAGGTGGCGATGCCGTGGCCGCTCGAACCCGAAGGCGTGCGGAATTTCGCCGAGGGACTAGACGAGGTTCTCGTCGTCGAAGAGAAGCGCGCCGTCATCGAGCCGCAGCTGAAGGACCTTCTGTATAACTGGCCGGCTGACAGGCGGCCGCGAGTGTTCGGCAAATACGATGATTCCGGCGCCTGGATCCTGCCGTCGACCGGCGAACTGAACCCGCATCAGATCGCCCGCGCCATCGGGCAGCGGCTCGGTAGGCTTGTGCCGTCGGAACGGCTGTCGGAGCGGCTCGCCCGGATCGACGTCGCCGAGCGGCAAGGGAGCGGCAATGTCGTGCCGTTCGCGCGCACCCCCTATTTCTGTTCTGGCTGCCCGCACAACACTTCGACCCGGGTGCCGGAGGGTAGTCGCGCACTGGCCGGCATTGGCTGTCACTACCTGTCGCAATTCATGGACCGCAACACCGCCACCTTCACCCAGATGGGCGGGGAAGGGGTGCCGTGGATCGGGCAGGCGCCGTTCACCGAGCCCCAGCATGTATTCGCCAATATCGGCGACGGCACCTACACGCATTCCGGCGTGCTAGCGATCCGCGCTGCGGTCGCCTCGGGTGTGACGATGACCTACAAGGTATTGTTCAACGACGCGGTGGCGATGACCGGCGGCCAACCGCTCGACGGCAGCCTGACCGTGCCGCGCGTTGCGCAACAGCTCGCCGCCGAGGGCGTGCGTCAGGTCGTGATCGTCACTGACGAGCCCGACAAATACCCGATAGGCGCCGCGTTCCCGACCGGCGCGACAGTGCGTCACCGCGACGAGCTCGACCATGTCCAGCGCGAGTTGCGCGAGTTGTCGGGTGTCACCGCGATCGTCTACGATCAGACCTGCGCCGCCGAGAAGCGGCGGCGGCGCAAGCGCGGCCGCTTCCCCGACCCACCGAAGCGCGTCTTCATCAACGATCTGGTCTGCGAAGGCTGCGGCGATTGCTCGACACAATCGAATTGCGTGTCGGTGGTGCCGGTCGAAACCGAATTTGGCCGCAAGCGCGCGATCGACCAGTCGAGCTGCAACAAGGACTATTCTTGTCTGAAGGGCTTCTGCCCGAGCTTTGTCACTGTCGAGGGCGGTGAGGTGCGGAAGCGCAACGCCGGCGATCTGGGTGAGGACGGGCTGCCGCCGCTGCCCGAGCCGGCGCTACCCGATCTCCATGAGCCCTTTGGCATTCTCGTCACCGGGGTGGGCGGCACCGGCGTGGTGACAATCGGCGCTTTGATCGGCATGGCAGCGCATCTGGAAGGCAAGGGTGCCACCGTGCTCGACATGACCGGCCTTGCGCAGAAGGGCGGTGCCGTCTTAAGTCACGTACGCATCGCTTCGTCACCCGACGCGATCCATGCGGTGCGCATCGCCGCCGGTCAGGCGCTCCTGCTGCTCGGCTGCGATCTCGTGGTGTCCGGCGGCGCCGAAGCGCTGTCGCGGCTACGGCACGGCGTTAGCCGTGCGATCGTCAACAGCCACGAAACGATCACCGGCGATTTCACCCGCAATCCCGATTTGGCGTTTCCGGGCGAATCGCTACGCCTCAGTATCGCCGCCGCGACCGGCGCGGAGAATGCGGAATTCATCGAGGCGACGCGGATTGCGACGGGCCTCCTCGGCGATTCGATCGCGACCAATCTGTTCCTGCTTGGCTATGCCTATCAGCGCGGGTTGGTGCCGGTGTCGGCCGAGGCGATCGACCGCGCAATAACGCTGAACGCGGTCGCGGTCGAGTTCAACAGCGCCGCCTTCCGTTGGGGCCGCCGCGCCGCGCTCGACCTCGGGCTGGTGACGGAACGTGCGACGCCCCGATCGTCGAAGAGGGTAGGGGACCGTCCGTCTGAAACGCTCGACGAGGTGATCGCACGACGCGTCGAGTTTCTGACGCAGTACCAGAACGGGACTTACGCGCAACGGTATGCCGAACGGGTGAAGCGCATTCGGGATGTCGAGGCGGCGCGTGTTCCCGGTTCAACCGCGCTGACCGAAACGGCGGCGCGGTCTCTGTTCAAGGTGATGGCGTACAAGGACGAATACGAGGTCGCGCGTCTTTACATCGACCCCGGGTTCCTGCGCCGCGTCGGCGAGCAGTTCCAGGGCGATTACAAACTGCGCTTCCACCTGGCGCCGCCGCTTTTCGCCGAGCGCGATCCCGAGTCCGGTCATCTGAAGAAGAGCGATTACGGCCCGTGGATGCTCGGCGCCTTCCGCGTGCTCGCGAAGTTGCGGTTCCTTCGCGGCACCGCCTTCGACCCGTTCGGTCGGACCGAAGAGCGCATGCGCGAGCGGCGCCTGATCGCGGAGTGTGAGGCGATGCTCGACGAGATCGCCGCCGCGCTCGATGCCGCCAATTATGAGGTCGCCGTCGAACTCGCCGCTACCCCGCTGGAGATCCGCGGCTTCGGCCACGTCAAGGATGCGAATTTGGCGCGGGTTTCGGCAAAGCAGGGGCGGCTGCTCGAGCGCTTCCGAAATCCTGTGCCGGCTCCTGCAGTCGCCGCCGACTAGGTATCGGACGTTCTCAGCCGGTTTCGATCGGCAGTGCGATAAACCGGGTGTTGCCCTCGCGCTCGATGCGGAGCAGCAGGTTCTTGTGACCGGCCTTGCGTGCCGCGGCGGCCAGTTGCGTCGCTTCCGACGGCGCGTTCAGCGGCGTATCGCCGACGGCGACGACGAGATCGCCGGGGCGCAGACCCTGATTTGCGGCAGCGCTGTTCTGCGCGACATCGACGACCACAAGGCCGCGCGCACTATCGGAAAGCGAGAACTGCTTGCGCAGATCGGGGGTTAATTTCGCCAGCTTCAGCCCGACGACGTCGACCGTAGGCGGCGGCTTCGGCTTTTCCGGCGCGGGCGGCGGCGGCGCCGGGCGAGTCGGGTCGAGCGCCGCCACCTTCATCTCGATGTCGTAGTCCTTGCCGTCGCGCCACACGGTTAGCTGCACCGGCTTGTCGGGGGCGCTGTCGGCGACTAGGCGCGGCAATTGCCGACTGCGCTCGATCGGCTTGCCGTCATAGCTCAGGATCACGTCCCCCGGCACGATCTTCGCGATCGCGGCGGGACTGCCCGGGTCGACCGAGGCAACCAGCGCGCCGCGCACCTTATCGAGGCCGATGCTTTCGGCGATCTCGTCGGTGACCGGCTGGATGCGGGCGCCGATCCAGCCGCGCTCGACCTTGCCGGTGGTCTTCAACTGGTCGGCGATGCGCTGGGCGAGCGCCGACGGGATCGCGAAGCCGATGCCGATCGATCCGCCCGACGGCGAATAGATCGCGGTGTTGATGCCGATCACCTCGCCGCTCAGGTTGAACATTGGGCCGCCCGAATTGCCGCGGTTGATCGAGGCGTCGGTCTGCAAATACTCGTCGTAGGGGCTGGAATGAATGTCGCGTGCAGTCGCCGAGATGATGCCGGAGGTGACCGTGCCGCCAAGCCCGAAAGGGTTGCCGATCGCCAGGATCCAGTCGCCGACGCGCGCCTTGCTCGAGTCGCCCCATGTCGCGGCCGGGAGCGCCGCCTTGGCGTCCACCTTCAGCAGGGCGAGGTCGGTCACCGGGTCGCGGCCGACCACCCGCGCCTGGTAGGATGTATCGTCCGACAGCGTGACCGTAATCTGCTCGGCGTTGGCAATCACGTGATTGTTGGTCACGATCAGCCCGGACGGGTCGATGATGAACCCCGAGCCGAGCGAGGCGACCGGCGGCGCGCCCGGTCCGCCGGGCGCTCCGGGAAGCCCCTTCTCGCCAAAGAAATCGCGGAAGAAATCGTCAAGCGAGGCGCCGGGCGAGTTCGGCCCCGTGTCAGGACTGCCCTTTGGCAGCGGCGCCATCGCCTTCATTGTCGAGACGTTGACGACGACCCCCGAAACGCGCGCGGCCAGTTGAGCGAAGAGCTCGGCGAATGAGGAGTCCGGCACCTGTGCTTGGACCGGTGCGGTGGGCTGCGGCGGCTCCGCCTGCGGGGTTGCTGCCGGTTGTGCGGTTGCCTGCGGTGTTGCCGGTTGGGGGACTGGAGGCTGCGGGGCTTGCGCTCGACCGGGTGCCATGACCGTCAGCGGCAATGCCAACAGAGCGGCAAGGAACGCCCCTTGTCGGCCAAAAAACCTCAACGCCGCTCTCCTACTATCCGGGACCGCTCACCCGCCGACGCGGCGGCAGCCTGCCGCAGCGTCCAATCTGGCGCTGGCCTTTTCCCGCGCGCTCGATAAGTAATGGCAGAGAGATTGGCAAGACGGAATCGCGATGTGAACACGCGCGATCGTGTCGCGGCGGGTGCGCTGTTGCGCAGCCTGTTCGATGCCGCCCTCGACGCCGCCGACCCAGCGCGCGCGGTCGCGCAGCACCTGCCACAGCCGGTCGCCGGCCGGACCGTCGTGGTCGGTGCCGGCAAGGCATCGGCGGCCATGGCGCGGGCCTTCGAGCAGCACTGGCGTGGCCCGCTCGAAGGCGTGGTGGTGACGCGGCACGGGCATACGGTTCCGTGCGAGCGGATCGAGATCGTCGAGGCGAGCCACCCGGTTCCGGATGCCGCCGGCGAGGCGGCGGCGCGGCGCATCCTCGACCTTGCCCGCGGGCTTGGCCGGGACGACCAGCTGGTGTGCCTGATATCGGGCGGCGGCTCGGCGCTGCTCGCGTTGCCGGCGCCCGGGCTAACGCTCGCGGACAAGCAGGCGGTGACGCGAGCACTGCTGCGGTCGGGCGCGACGATTGGCGAGATCAACACGGTGCGCAAGCACCTGTCGGCGATCAAGGGTGGCCGGCTCGCTGCCGCGGCAGCCCCGGCTCGAATCGTCACGCTGGCGATTTCGGACGTGCCGGGTGACGATCCGGCAGTGATCGCCTCCGGTCCGACCGTGCCCGATCCGACGACCTTTGCCGATGCGCGGGCGGTGCTCGCCAAATATCGCATCGACGAGCCGGCGGCGGCGCTCGCCCATCTTGCTGCCGCCGCGGTAGAGACGCCGAAACCGGGCGATCCGGCGTTCCGGCGCTGCCGATACGAGATGATCGCCAGCCCGCAGCAGGCGCTCGCCGCTGCGGCCGAGGCGGCGCTTGCCCAGAACGTCACGCCGATTGTGCTCAGCGACCGGATCGAGGGCGAGGCGCGCGATGTGGCGCTGGTCCATGCGGCGCTGGCACTGCAATTGCGGCGGGGCGATTTCCAGGTCGGACGCGAGAGTGTCGGTCTCCCTGCGGTGCTGCTGTCCGGCGGCGAGACCACGGTGACGGTGAAAGGCGGCGGCCGCGGCGGCCGCAACAGCGAATTCCTGCTGGCGCTGGCGGCGGCGCTCGACGGTGCGCCAGGCATTGCGGCGATCGCCTGCGACACGGACGGCATCGATGGAACCGAGGACAATGCCGGGGCGATCTTATATCCGGACAGTATTGCGCGAGCCGCCGAGGCCGGCGTGGCTGTCCGGGAGGCGCTCGCCGGGAACGACGGCTTCGGGTTTTTCGCCGCGCTCGGCGGCCTGGTCACGACCGGCCCGACCCTAACCAATGTCAACGATTTTCGGGCCATTCTCGTGACCGGTGAGAACGCGCAAAGGAGCGATTGATGCGGCGTCGGCGCAGCGCAAAGATCGTCGCGACGGTTGGTCCGGCGAGTTCGAGCCCCGAGCGGCTGCGCGCGCTGTTCGACGCCGGCGTCGATGTGTTCCGGCTCAATTTCAGCCACGGCAAACACGACGACCACCGTGCCCGGTTCGAGACGATCCGCGCCATCGAGGCCGAGACCGGGCGGCCGATCGGCATTCTTGCCGATATGCAGGGGCCGAAATTGCGGCTCGGCAATTTCGCCTGCGGCCGGATCCAGCTGGCCGTTGGCAGCCGCTTCCGTCTCGACCTCGACAATGCGCCGGGCGATGAGAAGCGGGCGCCGCTGCCGCATCCCGAGATTTTCGAGGCGATCGAAACGGGCACCGAACTCCTGCTC
>Ga0102924_1003525_pt1 | contig 16393 bp, 19 predicted proteins | sample PaiPotPPM11metaG_FD_80116 | JGI IMG/M metagenome (GOLD analysis project Ga0102924, IMG submission 80116) | Iron sulfur acid spring bacterial and archeal communities from Banff, Canada, to study Microbial Dark Matter (Phase II) - Paint Pots PPM... ... | reverse complement strand
TCTCTGCTCATGGTGTTTGCAATGTTAGATCCTATGAAACCGGCTCCACCAGTTACAAGTATCTTCATAAATTCACTTAGTTATCTGGTTGGTAGGTGCCATATTTTTCTGTTATTGGATTAATCTAACATATTGCTGGTCTTTCTCGCGAATATCAGATATGTGGTATGCCCAATCATCCTCATCGAAGGTCTGCTCATGCCTTCTCTTGCCTCTATATTTCGAATCATCAGTTCAACACAGTCTACATCAATGAAATTATTTTGTTTTAGTTCTGTTGCGGACTTTTCCAGCTGATTCATAGTCGGACAAATGGCGACGAATGCACCGCTAGGCTTTAACGCACGATAGACTTGGCTGATCATGGTCCAAGGGTCGCCAAGATCGACTATGGCTACGTCGACATCTTCTATGTCAAGACCAAGGTGTGGGTCGTATAAATGAGTTGTAACATATGCTGTCATTGCAGCCTTTTCTAGATTGCGCTTGGCAATTTCAATAAAAACCGGATTTACGTCGAAAGTGTAAATGTGTCCACTAGGTTTTACGATGCTGGCCAGAAAAGTAGTAAGAGCTCCACTCCCAGTGCCGATCTCCAGTACCTTTGATCCGTTTTTCAATCCTGTTCGAGCAACAATATATCCCAAATCTTTTGGATATATGATCTGTGTCCTTCGTTCGGATTTCATTATAAAGTCGTGAATAGTTGGCTCCACTAGGTGGATAAGTTTTCCCTCGCTGGTTTTAACGATGCTACCGTATTCTAATCCAATAATCGATGGGACATCGATTACTCCGAGATGCGTGTGTACTTTCTTTTCACTATTTACCCGCGTCAGCCATTTTTTTCTCGAGGTGTGAAAAAGCATAACGTAGGAACCTTCCTGGATCGTCATTAATAAAAAGTAACACAAGTTACAGGAGATAAAAATCCTTCTTGGTGTAGAGCCGTTATACGGAACATTATTGTTTGATAATTAAAGATGATATATGATAACGACAAAAGATCACTTGATTTGGTGCTAAAGCTAACGTAAACTGCATCGCAGTGTGTGATATGTCTTTTATAAGGTATTTAACCTGTGGTTTATACAGACGATTTAATGAAGGGGGTTATCTTCGATCTAGACGGCGTCTTAGTAGATTCCATGCCAATGCATTATGAGGCATGGAAGATAGCATTTAGCGAAGTAGCAAATATCAAAGTTGATGAAAGGACAATTTATTTGCTTGAAGGAATGCGAGGGATTGAATTAGTCAGAAACCTTTTTGAGCTCAAGCGGATTGGACCCTTTGATGAATCGATTTTAACGCAGATTACAAAAAGAAAAGATGAATATTTCAGAAAGATATTTAGTTTCAAACCTTTTGAGGGCGTGAAGGAATTGGTTACAAATTTAAGATGTCGTAAAGCAGTCGTCAGCGGTTCTGCGAAAAAAGATGTTGAAAGAATTTTAAGCCAAGCACTCGGATTCGGGAAGGAGCAGTTTGATGTTGTAATTACCGCGGACGAAGTTACGAAAGGAAAGCCGGATCCATCCTCGCTATTTTCAGCTGTGGAGAAACTGCAGCTCAATACAACTGAGGCGCTAGTAGTTGAAAACGCGCCTTTAGGTGTTGAGGCAGCAAATAGAGCCGGTATCCCATGCATAGTAGTCTTGAATAATACACCTCTAAATACGACAGATTTCAAATCCCTAATACCAGAGGAGAGAATTCTCAAACGAACAGAATCGGCTTTCATCTTTCTGCAGAAGTGGAGTACTGAATGAAAGCGATTATATTTTCTCACGAATCTGATCTCGACGGGGTATTTTCGGCTGCTATTGGGTTGATTCGATATCCGCAAGCACGACTCGTATTTCTCAATTACGGTGCGGAGAGCTTTCTAAAAATGAGAGGGTTCGTCGAGTCTGCAACCCGTTCCTCGCAGGAGAAGGGTATAGTCGTCATTTCAGACTTAGGGCTCGGCTCTGACCCTAGTCTGATTGATACCTGTAGAGAAACCTTTTCAATAGCCAAGAAAAAAAACTGGAGTACTATCTGGATCGATCATCATCCTTGGCCTGAAAACGCGATCCAGGGTATAGAACCTTTTGTTGAGCTCGTGTTGGACAGTGTCAGCTCAAAGTGCGCCGCAGAGCTGATTTATGAAAGATTTCTTTCAGGACACCGCCTGGCAGAAAAACTTGCAAGTCTAGCCCATACAATGGATTACTTTACAAATGATCAATATCTAACTCCTACTTCAGAGCTAATAAAATACTATCATAACTTCCCTGATTGCTACACCCGCCTCATCAATCTCGCACAGAAATCTTCGCATGGGATACTATGGGATATTGAAATGCAAACAGATTACAACGAATATGCGCTATTGCGAGACGAGGCAAAGGAACGCGTACTTTCAACGATGCGAATACGAGACATTCATAATATCAAGATCGCATTTATACAATCATCACCCTTCATTCAGAACAGTTTATTTTCGGATGAAGTTTTCAAAAAAACAGGCGTGGATCTTGCTATGATTTACGGCACGGATGGCAGAGTAAGTATAAGACGTAATAACAATAAAATTTCTTGTAATGATATCGCAGCGAACTTACCTGAAGGAGGCGGTCACATATTCGCAGCAGGTGCAACTTTTCGCACTAATCCTAGTGATATTGAGTCGGTCATATTAGAGTTGGAGAGCGCAGTTTTGACGACCTTGGAAAGTACCGATACGGCAGTTAATCTGTGAACTCGCTCAAGTTTTAATCTATTTTGGAAAAGGGACAGAAGATAGACGATTGGTAATCATCGCGGGTTGATGGCGATCTTAAGTATAAGCATAGCATATCCTCTAAGGATAACAGGTAAAATTTAGTACAGGCTGTTTGTGTTTGTTTTTCAGGGAGAGTTGAAACAAATGGTGAAATGTCCATTATAAGGAATCGAAGAAAATTAAAGAAGGTCTGGATTCGTGTCTCATAATGGAATTTATATAGATTTTGCTAATCAATTGGCAGATGGAGACGTGTTCTAGAAAAAGTGAATTTACAGTCTACCAGTGTTATAAGAGAGGGCACACTTTAAAATGCGCATCGATCATAAAGACTGGGGGGGTAATAGTGTTTCCCACCGATACGGTATATGGAATTGGTTGCAATCCATATTTGGAGGACTCAGTCGAAAGAATCTTCGAAATAAAGGGTCGAAATAAGGTCAACCCTTTTCCCATCTTAGCATCAAACTTAGAGGACATAGAAAAAATTGCGTTACTAGGTAAAATCGGTAAACGGTTGGCTAAGATATTCTGGCCAGGCGCCCTTACCATAATCTCCACACTTATTGATACACGAATTTCCACAAAGGTGACCGCAGGTAAAACAACCGTCGGTGTCCGAGTTCCGAATAATAAATGCACAGTCGCTCTGTTGAAGCATTGCAAATACCTTGTGGGTACCAGTGCAAACAAATCAGGAGAGAATCCTGCAAATTCGATTTCGGAAGTGATTTTGTCGTCGTTGAGAGGTTTCGATGCGATTTTGGACGGAGGTAATATTAGACATGGGAGCGCATCAACTATTTTGGATCTATCAGGACGCGTCCCCAAAATAATTCGGGAAGGAGCAATCTCATCGGAGGAAATTGCCAGGGTTCTTTCAACAAACAACAACTGATCTAGTTATGGACTTTAATCTCATAGTTTCGACATATAGACATCGAGAAGACGATGCGCAAAACGAACTCCACGAGATACTTGAATTGTTTGGAGATCCAAAACCAGGGTCATACATTACTGACCTTGTCGGTATCTTGATAGGGCGTACGGCGCTCGAACCCTTTGAAGTAGTGAAGAGAATCAAAGAACTAGTCAATGACGAGCCGTGGCGTGTCAGATACATTCTCAGACTTATTCCCATAGAATTTGCTTTTACTGAAGACGGACTGGATTCTATTAAAAGTGCTGCAAAGCGACTCGCTTCAAAGATGCAAAAATTCGAGACGTTCAGGATAACTGTCGAAAGGAGAAATACTTCATTGCGTTCTTCTGAAATAATCGCAACCGTTGGTTCAGAAATTGACAACAGAGTAGATCTAGAAAATCCTGATTGGATCGTACTGGTGGAAATAATCGGAAAACTTGTTGGGATCTCTGTTTTACGGCCAACAGAAATATTCAGCTCACTTATAGAGAAGCGACAAGGGGGGACAGTTACTTAGTTAACAAGGCTGCCTTCTCTGAAAGATAGCTCGTGAAGGCATCATCATTTGATAGAAATTTATTCAATTGGACTCCGAGCCGCCTGCAAATAAGTGCTCTCTTTGTTTTGTTTGGTTTTAAGACAGAGTCGTCTATCTTAAGATGCGTGTTACATATACGTCTGGTAACTTTTATCAACTTCTTTTTTTCTTTTGAGAAAAGAATAAAGCAGCCTGGTGCTTGATTCCTTAAGCCTATGTCCTTCAAAGCTCTCGATATTTGATCTGTGCAGGATATTCGAAGAAGAAGATCCATTTCGGGTTTATCTACCAATATGATTTTTCTTTTTTCTGACTCGATAGTGATTTTTAAGGCTTGGAGAATGTGTTCGAGTCCATACACAGCATCTGCACATACAGCCTGTATCGACACCCCTCCATTCGAGGTTTTTCGTAAATCGTCAATAAATTCACCGACATCTTTCACATCTAAATCGGACACTCCTATAACAGTCGTAAAAATATTACCCACTTTGTGTATTCGGTTCTGGTATTTCAGGAACTTCCTCTCTCCTAATTACGATGTTGTATAAAGACCTTGTTTTAGCGGTCATTAAATGATCTATACTGGGCCAGGGCACACATTTCTACGTCGGGTGATATTTACTGTCCCGTAAGCAAAACTAGTATTCAGAAGTCGAATATCGATCATAATCATAGTATTCATTTTAATATCTATTCCTTTTACATGCTAAAAAGATTTTCGAGATTAGTTAAGACCTCATGCTGGTGAATCGGCAATATGAATTCAGCTGAATCTTCCAGCTTCCAAAAATTAACCTGCACCTCGATGGTATGAATAAAAAACCAAGAGCTATCAGTGCCTTCTCATGCAGATTTCGGGCTACCGCCATGTACGACTGTTACAATAGTAACGGTATCTCCGCTCTCTATTACGGTATCATTGCCACCAAGTGAGGAAGATTCAACACCATTAACTGCTATCAAAATATTATGAGGACTCAACACCTCTGGTTCCTTGACGTCACGCCGCAACAGCATTAGTATTTCAGATAAGGAGAGATTAGACTCCTCTAGGATAATTGATGGCTTGCCAACCGCTTTTTTCACGCCACCTAGGAGTCTCACGTTTATCATGATTCATACCGCGTCTATTGTATTTCTGGCTCTGTTGTACCGTCTGAAGAACGTTTTTCTGTATGTTCCCTGCGAAGATATGCCGTGATGAATCCAGCTATTCTATTTCTGAGCAGTTTGGATCTTACAACAGCTATTTTCTTAAGAGTCGCCTTGTTTTGATCAAAATCTGTACCGAAATTTTCCGGATATCTTTCCAAAATCTCAGCAGAAATCCGCTTAATTCTATCCATTCACCAAAATATTAACAAGACGTAATTTTATCTTATTGAAACCGCGGGGTAAAAAAGCGACTCACGTTGCGGTCTTGCCTGCTGTCATGTGTACGCAAAATACAATAAAAGTTATCGTATAGGAGCATTGCAGACTGCTCGTAAGATAAAATAGGACAGACTGCTCTGTAGGGCGTATGGTTTCAAGCATCCGCTTAAACGGTGACAAAGTCGAATCCTTGACGTCTCTTGCGAAGGATTCTTTACCTTGGGAATCGTGTGCACTTTTGTTAGGCGAGACTAGCACTGAGAATTCGGACGAAATTATCGTGAGCGACGTGATCACAGTGAAAAACAGCGATTCCTCGACGGTAACTTTCAGTATCGATCCAGACGATCTTATCAATGCATATCAGGTGTCCGAAGCTAGGAACCTGCAAGTTGTTGGAATATTTCATTCGCATCCAGCGGAGCCTTTTCCCTCGTCAACAGACAAAAAATACATGAAGATTAACCCTGTCGTGTGGCTTATCTATTCAACGGTAACAAATGAGTCGAGGGCTTATATTTTCGAAGATAAACTAAAGGAAGTGGAATTGCGGGTTACGGTATGAGCCGCTCCGTATCCCGAGGATACAGCACCGTTTCTCTGATATTGTCGGAACGAGTCAGGACCATCATTAATCGGTCGAATCCAAGTCCCCATCCTGAATGAGGGGGCATTCCCCAACCGAATACTCTTAAATGGCGGTCAAAATTCATAGGATTTAATCCTTGATCTATTAATCCCTTACGCAACTTTACTGGGTCATGTTGTCTCTGGCCCCCAGATATCAGTTCCAAATATCCGTATTGAAGATCAAAAGACTGACTAAGTTTTAGATTGTCTAGTTTTTCATGTATGTAGAACGGTTTTAGGTTAAGCGGCCAGTCTGTGATAAAATAAAATCCCTTATGTATTTCACCGAGTTTTCGAAGCGATGCATCCGAAAGATCCTCGCCGAATTCGAGCTTTTCTCCTTCCTTCCCTAGTTCTTCTATACACTGCTCGTAAGTGAGCCTGTCAATAGGAAATCTTGGGGTTGGAATCTTTAGCTGGTCATGTGATACATCGCTATCCGTTCTATCAATTAGTTTGTTAATGTTAAAAGTATTCCTTATAACTTCCTCGGCTAGATCCATAGCGTCTTCGTAATTTATGAATGCAGCTTCTATATCTACGCTCAAAAATTCAGTTAGATGCCTTACTGTATGCGAATTCTCCGCTCTGAAGTAGGCGGCTATTTCAAAAACTCTATCAAGAGCTAAGATTAATTGTTCTTTGTAAAGCTGTGGGCTCTGTGCTAGGTATGCTTGCTTCTTGAAATATTCGAACCCAAAAAGATTTGCGCCTCCTTCGCTCGCACTACCTATGATCTTCGGGGTATTTACCTCAACAAAGGCCTTTGACCTTAAGGTCGTTCTGATATTATCGAGCACAGCCGACCTTAACACGAAAATCGAAGAGGTCTTGGGGTTTCTCAAATCTAATGCTCTGGAATCTAATCGTTTGTCTATTGCTGACTCAACCCTGCCAGTCGGATCGATGGGCAGAGGGTGGGTGGCCTCGGTGACAATATTTACTTTTTCAGCTTTTATCTCTAGCGGAAAAGCTTTTGATTTACTATGTTGTACAACGCCTGATACAATAACTGCGCTCTGCCGAGGCTTATCTTTGACTGCACTCAGAGTATTTGCTGATAGGACAACTTGAGCTGCTCCTCGGATATCTCTAATCGTTAGAAAGGCGACTTTGCCGATGTCGCGGATATCCTCTATCCAACCCGCGATGCTTACCAGTTGTCCAATTAAGCTCTCCTGAACTTGATCGGTGTAATGCGTCCTGTGGATATCATCAAACACGCTCATGTTATGGTTTCATCTGTTAAGTTTAAGCTCCATATTCTATTATTAACTCGACGTTTCTAAGCTCCTTGGCAAGTTCTTGGATCCTTGCGGTTTTAGTGGCGTTCTTGGGGTCTTTTCGGTCTATTAGTACTCTAGTTAACTTCTTGCCATCCGGCAGCCAGAAGAAGTTCATGTTCAGCACTTTCGACGGAAAAAATAGATTCTCCATAAACCTCCTGTCAGTTGCTTGCGCTTCAACGAACCAGACTGCTCCTCCAAATTCTACTTCTACCTTCCTTAAAAGCTCGGGATTAGACCTCAGAAAACTGATATCAGAACCCCTAAGAAACAAAACAGAGTCCAGTCCAGATTTGGCCGCGCTGATCATGGACAACGTGTTGACCTCTTGTTCTCGTTCAGCGAGTCGAGTCAATTTTATTGCTATTTCAATTTCTGTAGGAGTTAATTGGCCAGCTTCTAATTTGGCCTCACAGCCAGCACACAGGACGCCAGTCTTGGCATCGAAGGAACAAATCGGCGTCTTCAACTCTTACCCCTTTTCATAAACTAAGTTAAACGTTACGCCAATTATATATTTGGCTAATAAAAGACCATGACCTAACTGAGTCTTAGTTATTTGTTAGACTTGTAAACTAGGGATTAGGTTGTGGTCTGACCTGTAATGACGAAATTGCATGGTCATCTACCATTGCACTTGCGCCTAGGCTAACAGAGATTATTTGGATCTTCAGATGAGTTTGTTCCACATTTGACAAGTTATATTTGGCTGCTAAAATATTCCTAACCTGAGCTTCAGGGTCGATGACCTGGTTTACCTGCGATTCTAGTGTAATATCAAGCGTTTTTCCGACCAACGGTGCTGGAAGTTTTCCTGATGTATCGTTTAATATAGAAAAAAGAACCTTATCCATTGTTATAACATGTGGAAGCGTCGAGAGTGCATTCGCTGAATAAAACACTTGCACATTTAATAAATTGAGCTGATCTTGTGACAGGGGGCGTGAAGTTACTGTAGCACTATTACCTGAAAAGGATGCCAACCCACCGGCATTGATCTGCGGTCTTATCACAATAAACCCTTCTACTAGGTTACCCGTGTTATTCTGAATGTTGTACAATTGGAGGATATTTTTGCATATTATACTTGCAGATGTCTGAGGTTGGAGGGTCCTTAAAATAGACGTAGTACTTTTACCGTTATTGATAACAGCATTCCATAAAAAAGGGACAGTGTAACTTTGACTGTTGAAGACACTAATGTCTGTGTCATAGTGTCCTGGTCTAAGTGGACCATCATTTCCAGACACGGATCCGCATTCAAATTTAGCGCTGTAACTTACATCCTTGATTTGTGAACTGCTGTTGTCCAATCTTCTCCCGTTTAAAGGCAAATGCACGAATGCTGATGTGGCAGTATGCTTTGATGTCAACTCTACGATCCTTGACGAGCCGTTTGCTAAGTAGCCTCCAGGAGCTTTTAATTCTGTTACATTGTATTTTCCAGGTCGCAATCCTGACATCGTACTAATTCCAACCGTTGAATCACCTGGATCAATTGAATTGGCCTTTGCGATATAATTGCTCGAGCTGTCAAATGGGTTTGGCGAAATTGAGTATGTGGCGCCGACTAAAGGAGATCCGTCAGAGCGAATCGTAATAAGCCTAAGAGATGCATCTTGATAGTGAGTGCTGAGTGGCTGTCTATCAATTTGGCTTCTCTTGTCAACATGATTTTGAGAAAGTTCGATTGACGTGAGGGTAATAATGAGAGCTGTCACTCCAACAAAGACTGAAATTATTATTGTGATATTTTTTAATCTCATCGAGCGTGAGGTAGACAAATAGTAATACTTGCATCAATTTATACTCTTGGCAGATAATAGTATAGAAGTTGAATAGAGTCAATGTATGGAGCTTAGACTATCCTCGTGTTCAGTCAGCTGTAAAGGTTTAGATCGGTTATTATACGCTTGAAATAAAATATTATTCTTGAATGACAGAACTATCGCGAGCTAAATTATCAGTCGTTGGACTAAAAGCCTATTATTTTGCTAACAAGGGCGTTGTGAAGGCGGTAGATAACATTACGTTTGCCATAGGTGAGAACGAATCTCTGGGAATAGCTGGTGAGTCGGCCTGTGGCAAAAGTACTCTCGGATCTGCACTCCTACGGGCATTGCAACCTCCTGGCAAAATTATAGGAGGAAACGTGATAATCAGTGGAATTGATATTGTAAAGCTGTCAGATAAGGAATTTAATAAATCGATTCGCTGGAAAAAAATCGCGATGATATTCCAGGGGGCAATGAATACGCTTGACCCCGTTTACAAGATAGGAGATCAGATGCGCGAAATTATGCACATACATCAGTTCAAAGGAAATATCGAGGATAGTATTGTGGAATCATTAGAGCAAGTTGGACTTGATCGAGATATCGCGAGGAGGTATCCTCATGAATTAAGCGGTGGAATGAAACAGCGTGTTGTTATAGCAATGGCGCTACTATTGAAACCAGATATTGTTATTGCTGACGAACCAACAACCGCCCTCGACGTGCTTGTCCAAGCACAAATAATTAATGTCCTTAAGAGGTTAAAAAAGGAAAACGCGATGACGATAATCCTGATTACACATGACCTCGGTATCATCTCAGAAATTGCAGACAAGATCGCAGTAATGTATGCAGGACAAATAGTAGAAATAGGAAAGGCTTCGGAAATATACGAAAATCCAAAGCATCCGTACACTCAAGCCTTGATATCCGCCATCCCGACACTACACGATAATAGGAAGCAAGTAGAGTTCATCAAAGGTAATCCGCCGGATTTGACACGGCCGCCACCAGGATGTCGTTTCTACGAGCGCTGCCCCCATGCAATGAGTATCTGTAAAGAAGACCCTCCTGAAATTGCGACCGAAACAGGCTTTATACGGTGCTGGTTATATGCCAAGAGCTGATAAAATCTTCATTGATAGTCGTGTAATGGTTTATCTTTATGGGCGGCTACTTTAGCATTCACCTGATTACCATGATGAGTGTTAATATGAGTATTTGCACATAAATCGTGCATAATTCCGATTTCGCAGAATTCACACGAAGTAACGAAGTCTAGATCATTGAATCTCTCTTTACAATAAGCACATTTCTCGGAACCTAAATCATACTCTGACAATGGTTTTATCCATGCCTCGCGCCAAAGAAGCATCATTTGGCTAAGTCATAGAAATGGCGCATTATTAAATCTGACATTACTAGGTTACACTGAGAAGACTAGGCAATGAAAATTACAGTTTCGAAGTTTTCTGGGCGAAAAAACTAATTACTAAGTTTATTGTCTGCAAATCATGTCATTAGTCTATGCGTTTATATCTTAAGGAGTGGTTATAATAGCAATGCAGAAGAGTGCCCTGAGTGTCTACGAGATCAGACAGGACTTTCCTATTCTTAGGCGCAAAGTTGGTGATAATAAGACACTAGTCTATTTGGATAACGCTGCTACTACCCAAAAACCGTTCTCGGTGATAAACGCAATTCACGATTACTATTCTAATTACAATGCAAACATTCACCGGGCTGTTCACCAATTGGGAGAGGAGGCAACACTTGCCTATGAGCAGACTCGGGAAAAGGTCGCCAAATTTATCAATGCAAGCTCTACAGAAGAAATAATTTTTACTCGTAACGCCACTGAAGCTATTAACCTCGTATCTTATGCGTGGGGGCGCAAAAACGTGAACGATGGTCAAAGTATTGTAATAACCGAAATGGAGCATCATAGTAATATTGTTCCTTGGCAGATCCTGAGCAGAGAAAAAAACGCAAAACTCTGCTACATCGGAGTAGACGATCGTGGATATCTGAGGATGGAAGATTACAAAAGCTTTCTAGACAAAAGCAATGTGGGGCTGATCTCGCTGAGCGAAATGTCGAACGTTTTGGGTACCATAGTACCTTTAAACGAGATAATAAAAATGGCTCATCGTGATGGTATTCCAGTGCTTGTGGATGCAGCGCAGTCGGTGCCTCATATGCCAGTGGACGTACAGAAAACAGATTGTGATTTTCTCGCATTCTCTGCCCATAAAATGCTTGGGCCGACAGGAGTCGGCATTTTGTATGTGAAACGAAAGATACTCGAAGAAATGCCTCCCTTCATAGGTGGTGGGGATATGATAAAAGAGGTTCACAAACAGAACACTGTATACAACGACTTACCGTACAGATTTGAAGGCGGCACCCCAAATATAGCAGGCGTCATTGGTTTTGGCGCTGCCCTCGATTATCTTAACAGAATAGGCATGAATAGAGTACGAGATCACGAAATCGATATTACCAAATATGCAATGAGTGCTCTTGCTGATATCAAAGATGTAATACTCTACGGTCCTCTAGATGCAAACGACCGTGGTGGAGTAATATCATTTAATATAGCTGATATCCACCCCCATGATCTGGCCACTATTATGAATGAACGTGGAGTTGCAATCCGTTCGGGTCATCATTGTGCACAGGTGTTAATGGAGAGACTAGATGTGCCTGCAACATCTCGGGCAAGTTTTTATATCTATAACACAAAAGAAGAGGTCGATATATTCATTGATGCACTCCATAACGCACGGAGAATATTCAAGCTATGAGCGATGATATTTATCGTGAAATTATTCTGGACCACTATCGAAATCCTAGGAATAAAGGAAGACTACCTAACCCTGACGTCAGCATCCACGACAGTAATCCGCTATGTGGCGACGAGATTGATATGCATCTCAAAGTTGAAGAAGACAAAATTAAGGATATTAAATTTGAAGGAAGGGGCTGTGCAATCAGTCAAGCGAGTGCCTCTATGCTTACAGAAATGGTTCTAAATAAGCCATTGAAGCAGGTAAAGGATTTGGTAAAGGAGGACATCTTGGAAAATATAGGGCTGACAAACTTAGGACCAGCAAGGATCAAATGTGCGCTACTCTCCCTGAAAGTGCTCAAAATGAGCATGGTGAAGTATTATGCTGATAGAGATCCGGAGTCAGCCAGCAAGTACGAAAACGAACCTGGGGCATATTGAAACTGTATCATAAAACCAGAGGACCTGGTAGTTTGACAATAAAAAGAAAAACAATAACCGCCATGGCTTGTAGAAATCACTAAAGTCTGAACACCAACATTAATTTATTGTTTAAAAGGCAACGATTGACCCTGCTATTTATCACACCACTCATCCCGTGGAGCCTCTGTTTCGGGAGAGGGCATTTACTGTAAACAATTAAAATGAATAAACCCATAAGATGCTCGATGCAGCCGTCTCGAGTCTGGGCGCACTGGATAGTGAAAATTAGGTCATTTGAATTTATGATATTAGCAATTGCATTTGTTTGCCTTTCAGCTATGATTGCATCTGGATTAACTACTAGTTTTGACAAAATCATAAACGCACACGTGAAGGATGTTCAAGGAAATGAGAAGCTGGATATTCTGATGATAGCCATTACGTCGTTGGGCGATCTCTCTACCTTAGTTATCATCGGGATCATCCTTACCATTATTCGTCGAACCAGAAAAGTGGGCCTCATTTTCTTGATAAGCATCGTATTCATAGCGATTTCAATAATCTACCTGAAGCCTGTGATTGGTAGGCAAGCCCCTCCAAATGACTTTCAAACGTCTTTGGTTTTTCCAAAATACTTTGTACTAGAAGACGATAGTGTGACACCATTCGCACGCGGCGATTCGTATCCTTCTAATCATGTTGCAATCGCAACCGCCTTCGCTTTTGTCGTGGGCTTTCAAATTAATAAAAAATCCAGAATCGGCGGTTTAGTAATATGGTGTTTTCCAGTGCTGATTGGCATCACTAAATTATACTTGATGCAACATTATTTCACCGACATAATTGGTGGTTTCCTCTTGGGATTGATTATTTCTATAATAACGAGCAATGTGATGCATCTTGATCAGCCGTTTCTGATGTCTAGATTTAAAGGAAAAGAGGATATGGATACTCAGAGGTAGCTAAAGACTGGCCTGACTACTGTTCAACTCTAGTATGCATACATGCAACCCCATTAAGTGTTCAGTGTTTGAAATAATAACGGTTGACAAATGATACAACAGAGAGCAGTTAATGATTCTTGACTGACGACCCTCTAACAAAGCGTTTACAGATTAATTAATTTTATATCTTACAGACAGGAGGCAAAGACTGCTTATGTTTATTTTTTTCGACGAGCTTTGTCACCTTTTGTACCTTTTCATCGCTGAATTTTGTAAGTTGAGATTTATTTCTTTTCAAATCTCTAAGTATATCATCGATCTCTTCATAAGTTAATCCTATCTCGGCTTCCGCTGTTTGTCCTTTCCATAACCCGGGGCTGCTTTTTTTCTCCAATATGTTATTTGGAATATGTATATATGTTCCCAATTCCCTAACCTCTGTTTTATATAATCCTCCTATTGGAAGGATGTCAGCGGCACCATCGCCATACTTGGTAAAATATCCTAATTCTAATTCACTTCTATCAGAAGTTCCCATCACAATTAGCTTTCTTATTGCGGCATAATAGTAAAGTATACACATTCTCAGCCTTACTGCAAGATTCCCTTGGGCGACCTTGTTTGAAGGTAGTTGTCTTATCAAATTGTTTTTAGCAGAACCGATTTCGATCAACTTATGATTTATCTTCAAATCCTTCGCCAAACCTGCAGCATCTTTTCTTTCGCGCGGATGTGGAATTGTTTTGGAATCGGGCAAAATTAGCCCGAACACTCGAGAAGGCCCTAGAGCTTTGACAGCCAATACTGCGGCTACTGAAGAGTCGACTCCACCACTAAGTCCGATGACAACGCCGTCGGACTTGCGCTGATTAACCTCGCGAACAATGAAATCGGTAATGATTTCAGAAGCTTTGGATGGTTGCATGGTTTCCATAACAGGTGATAATTATTTAATTATGTTGGGAATTTTGGCTCTAGTTTGTTTTTCTATATTCATATGATCTCAATTGATAAAACATCTCGAAAAGAAAGAAAATAAAAATGGGTAAACTTCCAACGCACAGCTCACAACATTAATTTAAATACAAACCTGTGGAACTACATCTAGATGGATACTAGAAATATCGGCTTGAGAAATATAGAGGTTGCTGATACAAAGATCAGTTCCATAGACGGCGAAAACGGCAAACTAATCTATCGCGGATATGATATTTTGGATCTGGTAAACCATTCCACCTTTGAAGAAACAGCCTATCTGCTCTTGTTTGGAGAGCTCCCAAGCACAAGAAGCTTGGAAGATTTTTCTCGTCGACTTAGGGAAGCTCGTAGTCTACCAGAACCTACTATCAAAACTCTGATGACTCGGCATACGCGAGCACGTCCTATGGATGCGCTGCAGTCATCTATTTCCGAGCTTCCTGACTACGACATAAATATGGATGATGATTTGAAGGAAGCTAATATCGAAAGAGCAATTGTTCTCATGTCAAAGATTCCGACAATTGTTGCGGCGTGGGATCGGATTCGAAAAGGGTTGCAGGTTGTCGATCCAAGAGGGGAAGGATCACACGCGGCGAACTTTCTGTATATGTTGCGCGGTAAAGATGCTAACGAGGAAGAATCGAAGATATTCGATATCTGTCTTATATTGCATGCCGAACATAGTTTCAACGCATCCACTTTTGCAGCCAGAGAAATAGCCTCCACTAGAGCTCATATGTATGCGTCGATCGGCGGTGCAGTTGGTGCTTTGTCTGGTGAACTACATGGTGGTGCAAATATTCAGGTTATGAAAATGCTACTTGAAATAGGGGACCCAAATAAGGCAGAAGAGTGGGTGGAGGATAAATTAGAACGAGGTGGAAGAGTCATGGGTATGGGACATGCAGTATACAAGACCACCGACCCTAGAGCAGATGTCCTTTCAAGTTTGTCCCGAATCGTGGCTCATCAAACGGGTACAACGTGGTTCGAAATTACAGAACGTGTCGAGAAAGCAACTAAGAAGTATATGCTTGAACACCATAAACAACCAATATATCCAAATGTCGACCTCTATAGCGCATCCTTATACTACAGCATGGGTATCCCAATGGATCTTAATACTCCAATATTCGCGATTTCAAGGATCTCCGGGTGGTGCGCTCATGTTATTGAAGAAAAGTTTGCAGAGGCTGCTCCGAAGCCTGCTCTCTATCGGCCGAAGGCCCTATATGTCGGAAGGTATTGCGGCCCCATGGGATGTGAATATATTCCCATCGATAATCGAGCAAAGGAGCTAGATGCTTAACTTATCCAATAACAATAATATCGATAATAATAATGATAATAATGAATCTTAAATAACGCTTATGATATTAGTGAATCATATCTCTACTTTCACCAGAACATGACTTTTAAATCTTCATACATTCTAGATCAACAGATTTGAAAATATCTATGCTGTCCAAAACAGAGAGTGCCGTTTTAATGGATCTAATTAGAGAAAAGTGGCCCGAAGATGTTATCCCAAAAATTAAGACCTTCAAGGTATATCAGGTCGATGAAGGTAAATTTTTACTACAGGCTGAGAATTTTTTCGCAATTCAAACTCGTGAATCTGTGATCTTACCATTTCTGGGCAAACCTGATCTGCTAGACCACTTCCCTTCCGTTTATGTAGATATGGGTGCCATCAAATTCGTTTGCAACGGAGCTAAAGTGATGAGACCGGGGATAACAAGTTTTGAGAATTTCAAGAAAGACGGGATTGTTACTGTCAAAGATCAGACTTACAAGAAGGGGTTGGCTGTAGGCCTAGCTCTTGAAGATAGCGAAATAGCTGCCTCTATGTCAAACGGATATGTGATAGACAATTTGCATTACATTAGTGACAAATTCTGGGAGGCTTACAAGTCGATTGCACAGTAGTTCAGTAATAACTTTTGAAGACTA
>Ga0102924_1003521_pt1 | contig 16402 bp, 16 predicted proteins | sample PaiPotPPM11metaG_FD_80116 | JGI IMG/M metagenome (GOLD analysis project Ga0102924, IMG submission 80116) | Iron sulfur acid spring bacterial and archeal communities from Banff, Canada, to study Microbial Dark Matter (Phase II) - Paint Pots PPM... ... | reverse complement strand
TGCCCGAGCCACCTCGGCCAGGACCGATCCCATGGCGCCAAGGAGCCTCAGTAGCGCAGCAACCGACTGGCTCGGATCGCCATTGCGGGGAACGGGTAGGCGCTCGGTCGCCCGAGTGGCGAGGTGGGCGGCGTAGAGCGCGAGCGCATCGACCATGTGGTCCAGGGTACGTCGACAGTCCCATCTAAGATCCCCGGCGGGAGTCGTCCAATCTGAGTCGAGGCGTGATGCTAGAGCGCCTTGACACAGGGAGACGGCTCGGAGCAGATCATCGGGGAGCAGGCGGGAACTGGGCGGAGCGTGGGACATGCTGCCTTCTACGATGATCCCATGATGCGGAACGAGTATTCCACCTGTGCACTGGGAGAGGGCGCGGGAAGGGTTATGGCCGAGCCCGGCGACGCACTATGATCCGGCTCATGGGCGCGAAATTATCGCCTCGCCGACTGACCCTGGACGATCATGGGAAGGATGGGCCACGCCACTGCAGCTCAATCGGAGTGTAAGAGCCGGAACATGAGTCGGACGTGAACGCACTTCCGTGGGTCTCATCACAACCCTACCAGCCCTCGCGGCGGGCCTGGTCCTCCTTCACCCGACAACGCGAGCTGCGCTTCAAAAAGTCACGTGCCGATAGCCCGTACTGGTGCAAGACTCAATCTTGACCATCGAGCAGTGCGGGCGATTCCTTCCAGCAGTACGTATGTACTAAATACTATCCAGTCCATACGCGCAGTTTGGACAGATCGGGCCGGATCACCTGTCTCCACAGAGCGATCGAGAGGGAAGATTCCGCGTCACCAAGCCAAATCTGGATTGCGGCTGTTGACCGTGTACAGTTGAACGTGCCATACTCAACTGAGCTGATCGCCACGGATTCCGCCACACAAATGCGGAAATTTGGCGTCTACAAGCCATATTAGGACGCATGTCCCTATAGCTCAGTTAGAGCCCGACATGTGAATAGTGTGAATGGCTCGAATACCCCGCACAGGTTCCGCAACCTGGCGGGGTTTTTCTCTGGCCTTTGTGAATAGTGCGAATAGTGTGAATGCATTCCGTCATACATTGCGTCACACATCGTCATTTGGATAGTCGCGATTTCGTCCCTATGGGGCGAGCAGAGCTTCGGTGCACAAACCCCGCTACGGCAGCGGCGTCATGCGCACCCTTGTTTCTTCGACAACAGAAAAGTGCCCGGCCCAGTTCGTGCGGCTTTCGAGGACAGTCAATGCCGTGCGTGCAACGCTATCTGGTGAGCTCGGCGAGATGCGGAACAAGACGATGCCACAGGAGGCGGGCAGGCCCAGCCGGAATGCCAGGTACCCGAAATCCTTGTCGAAGGTCACGAGAACCCGCTGTTCGGCCACGGCGCGCGCCATGACATCCTGGTCGGCCACGCCGGGACTGTCCGTCCGCACCCACGCGACGTCGTGACCGTGTTGTCGGAGAAGGTTGACTGCCGCTCCCGGAAAGTTCTCATTGGCCAACAGCCGCATTAGCGGGGGTAGACCTTCTCTTCGTGGAGTAGGTCGCTGGCGTACGCCAAACACGCGAGAATGTCGTCTCGGGTGATGCCCGGATAGTTCGTAATGATGTCTTGCTCTGTCCACCCGTGAGCAAGCAGCTCGATGATGAATTCGACGGCCAGGCGGCTGCCCTTGATGACCGGCTTGCCGGTCAGCACATTCGGATCAATAACGATGCGGTCCTGCCACTCCACGGTTGCACTCCATGAGCTGATCTTGTAGCTATAGCATGACGGAGATCCCGGCCCATTGCCACCATGCTGCGCGGGATCCCAAATGCTCCGCACAGACCGCCATGCGGCGGCGTGCCTCTTGCTTGAACGGCCGGTACGTCTCGGGAGGCACCTCTGTGACCCGCAGGTACTGAAGCTCTTCGATGCGCGTGTTCGCATCCGGACCTCGTCTGGCTCCGACGCTGGGCGGGCACTCTGTCACCTCGTCGAGAACTTCCGAGGTCGTCCAGGACCTTGGAGCGCGCGGACCCCGGGGCACGTCGAGCGCCTGACCACCAATGGCTGCCGAGAGGAGGACATTGGGGTCAGCGACGACGGCGGCGGGCAGCACGCCACTCGGCGAAGTCAGCCAGGGTCTCCCCTTCCGTCACCCCTGCCGCCTCGCGCTCGGCACAGATCGAATCCCCGAGCTGGACGAAGAGGTCGCGTCGCAGCTCGACGGGCAGGTTGGGTTTGTCCCAGGAGATGAAGAAGCCCGCCGGCTTTCCATCGCGCGTGACAGGGACGACGTCCCGAGAGCGAAACATCTTCGTCGCTCGGTCCCGGAAGTCGCGGACTGTGACCACCTTCATTGTGGCCACCTCCGTGGTCACTACAGCAGCTTAAACTTCTCCAGAGTCAGTCATTGAGCACGTTTGCGAGGCCGTTTCCGACGCCCGGCTGAAGTCAGCGCCGGGTTGCGACGCAAACAGAGCCGCCGACATCGGATGATGCCAGCGGCCCCGATTTGTCGATGCGGAGCTTACCCTGCCCGAAGGTGATAGCCGCGGGGTCGCGACCCGCGCAGCAGGGGGAGCAGGTTGACCCGGGCGGAACTGCTGGATCGCACAGCGGCGGTGCTAGCAGTGGCAGAGGCTGGGAGATTGGTCCGGAGAGCCTCATTTGCGGCTAGCGCGCTGGGCACCAGCAGGACCACGTGCTTGTTCCCATTCACGATTCCCACAGCGGCGATCTCACCTTGATCGTTGATGGTGTTTGCCTGGCGTATCTGCGTCAGCGAAGGAGACGGCGCCACCATGCTGTTCAGATCGTGGAGAGCCCCGTTCGTCCAGAGCCAGCCATCCCCCTCATCATTGGTTGCTCCGGTGCAAGTACCGCCCACAATCTGATCGTGCGCATTAATGCTATCCGCATAGCTGCACGGCTGCCCCGGTAGGGTGCCCATGTCCTGCATGCCGGTCCTGTCCGTCCACAGGAACGTGTGGGCAGTCGCATTCCCGGTTGTAAAGGTCCAACCAACGACATCCCCAGCTTGGTTGATGTTTGTTGACACCCCGTGAGTCCCACCGAGGGTACCCAGGTCCCTCATCTTGTACCCGTCCCAGAGAAACGGGTGCATTTCCAGTACACCCGGCACTATCTGTGGGTCCCCAAGAGCGCCGACTGCCCGATCACCTCGCCCCTGTCATTCAGGCCACCGGAGCCATCGGTCGCGGGAAGCGTCAGAGTTCCACCCAGTGTGCCGAGATCCTGCATATGACCGTTCTGCCACAGGAATGGGTGCTCAGTCGGCATCCCGGTCGTTGCATTGACCGTTGCGATGGTGAATGATTGACCGGCCACCTGACCGCGGTCATTTATGTACTGTGCCTGGCTGTCGGGACCGCCCAGAGTGCCGAGGTCCTGCATGTGACCGTTCTGCCACACAAAGGCCCGCATCTGCGTCCCTGCGGGAAACCAGTTGTACATCGTGAAGGAGTCCGGGACCGCATTGGTTGCCCAGCCCACCACCTGGCCCTCATCGTTGATCCAGGACCCAAAGCTCTCTCTGCCACCCAGCGTGTTGAGATCGGTAATGTGTCCATCCTTCCACACCACAGCATGGCCCTCGGGAAAGCCCGCAGCAGATACCAGCGGATCGGGATCGGTTGCTCCGGTTTCTGACGTACCGACAACTTCGCCGGTCGCATTCATTTCAAACGGCTCGCTGACGTTATTGCCCGGCAGCGCACCGAGATCGGTCAGGACGCTGTTGTGCCAGAGGACTGCATGGCTGATGTTGGGATCGACGTTTTCGGTGTTATTGCCCGTCAGGAGATTTGTCATGCTGGCGTAGTCAGGATCGAGCGTCGTTGTATCGGCTTCGGCCAGTACTCCCCCGCTGTTGGTGATCCATTGGCCAGGATTGGAACCGTAGGCACTGGGGCCACCGAGGGTTCCCAGGTCGATGGCGACGTAGGGATATCGCGTGTCGTTTGGTCGCTGCGCAGATGCGTGGACTGGGATGGCAAGCATCGCGAGGAGTGCCGCGATCAGGATCGTTCGTGCCAAATGGGACATCTTATAGCTCCTTTCTCGGTCCTTCACCACTGGGAATCAGGATCGTGTGAGTGAGGCCCTCAATCGATGGGTCTCGGGGGAGTCCCACCGCGAGAACGATCCGTGTGTAGGGAAGCTGGGCAGCGTCGTTGAGGTCCTGGACCAGATCGGCGTTCGTCGCCTCGAAGAACGACTGGCACCGCGACTCGCCGGGGATGAAGGTGCCGCCCAAGTACCGGACTGCGCTTCCCTGTGCAACAAACGTCCGGGCCATCTGGTGGGCTGCGCTCTCGATGCGCTCCACGGTCTCCAGCGTGACCCCAGGCAGCAGACGTTCAACGGCATAGACCGGCATTGTATGGCACCCGCCTTCCTTCGCCACTCCCGGCGTCGATTGGCCTCGTCATGTTGCTCACCTTCCCCTCGTGGTCGCATCTGCCATCCACTCTGCACCCCACTCGGACGAATCACCAGGCACGAATCGGCACTTTTCCCACACAATGGCCGGTCCGCGGTGAAACGCCCCGAACGGTGTGCTACGATTCGTCCCGTCGGGTACATCAAGGTGCCGCTTCTAGACGGGGGGAGCATGGTAACCGAAGAAGCGCTGACATTCGGGGTGCTACTTAGCCGATACAGGGCAGCCATGGGGTTGACCCAGGAGGATCTGGCCGAGCGAGCTGGACTGAGCGCGCGTGGGATTGGCGATCTCGAGCGCGGAGTTAAGACCCGACCCCGGGCATACACCGTACGCCAGCTCGCGGAGGCACTACAGCTGTCGCCGGACGACCGCACCCTGTTCGAGCGAGCGGCTCGGGCTGGGGCTGCAATCACCGCGGCGGACGAGATGCCCCCCGAGGGCAGCTTTCTGGGCGCCGTGCCGGCAAATGAGTTGCTGGGCCGGGAGGAGGAGCGGGAGCGCATCCGCTCAATACTCGCGGCAGTCGAGGAGGGCCGAGGTCACCTGCTGCTCCTGGGCGGCGAGGTGGGAGCGGGCAAGACCCGGCTGCTGCAGGAGGTCACGCTCGAAGCCAGGTCCCGGGGATATCTGGTCCTCACCGGCCACTGCACTATCGCCACGCAGCACAGCCCGTACTCCCCCTTTCTCGAGGCGCTGAGTGAACTGCCGGCCCGAGTTCGCCCCGGCATACGTGCTGAGTGCGAGCGGGCCTGGAAGCGGGTCCAGCGTCTCGTGTCTGGACGCACGGAAGACGGATCGATCGCGGATGGGGCCGTCAACGAGCAACAGCGCTGTACCACGATCAGTGACCTTGTGCTGCTCGCAGCCCGCGGAGCCCCGCTGGCGATCCTGGTCGACGACCTGCACTGGGCCGATGATGTGAGCCTGAATCTCCTCTACCATCTGGCTCGCAGCACCGCCAGCAAGCCCGTCCTTCTGGCCGGGAGCTTCTGTGACGTTCGCCTGGGCGAGCAGCATCCCCACTTGGCCCAGACCCTGGTCGACCTCAGCCGCGGGCGCCTGGTCGAGCGGATCACCGTCCGGAGGCTATCGCTCGAGGAGACCACCCAGCTCGTGGCGGCCACGATGGGCCAGGAGGAGGTGTCGGAGGAGTTTGCCTCCTTCGTGTATCGGCGCACCAAGGGCAACCCCCGTCTGATCGATCAGTTGGTCCGCTCTCTCGGCGGACGGCTGGAGTTGCACGGGGAGATCGGGGCCGGCTCGATGGGTCGCGTCTTTCGCGCTCTGGATCGCACCACCGGGACGGTGGTGGCCGCCAAGCTGGTGCTGGCTCGCTCCGCCATCGAACTGGATGCGTTGCTGCGCTGGCAGCAAGAAGGAGCGGTGCTCGCCAAGTTGCGGCACCCCCATATCGTGGCCGTCCACGACACCTTCGCCGAGGAGCATGCGACCTGCATAATCATGGAACTCCTGGAGGGACGATCCCTGGGACACGTCCTCAAGGACGGACCACTTCCCCTCGGTCGCGCCCGGTCTCTGTCCCTGCAGGTGGCAAAGGCGCTCTTCTACGCTCACACGCAAGGGATCGTCCACCGGGACATCAAGCCGGACAACGTCATGGTGCTCGAGGGCGACCATGTCAAGGTGACCGACTTCGGCATCGCCCGCATTCTGCAACCGGATACCTCCCTGCAGACGATCGCTACCACCGGCATGCGCATGGGCACCCCGCTCTATATGGCGCCTGAGCAGATCGAAGGTAAGACGATCGACGGGCGGACGGATATCTATGCCATGGGGGCGATGCTCTACCACATGGTCACAGGGAGAGCACCCTTTGAGGGTGGCGATGCCCTGGCTATTGCCGTCAAGCACCTGCAGGAGCAACCCGTTCCACCAAGTCAGAATGGTCCCGCTATCCCTCCAGAATGGGACGCCGTCATCCTCAAGGCGATGGCCAAGGATCCAGTTGAGCGGTTCCAGACGGCGGCCGAGTTGCGCGAGACTGTCAGCCGCCTGTCGAACGAGCGCGACCTTAAAAATGCCCGCCAGCCCGAGAGATCTGGCGACGTCATGCCGGCAGGGGCGAGGCGGGCATGGCGACGCTTCTCGCGAGCGCACGTTGCAACGGTTGGCGTGATCCTCGCGACGGTGGTTGCGCTCGTCAGCCTCGTCCGCCCGCCTGGATACAGCGCACAGGCCGGCCACCATCTGGGCCGGCCCAACGCCGTCTGGGGTGTCAAAATGCCTCCTAACTTCCGTTTCCATGTTCCCGTGGGTATAGGTACCGGCGTGAACGGTGATATCTTCCTGGGCGACGATGGCAGCTGGCTCACCGAGGCCAATTTCTACGCTGCCCGCGGGACCTACACTGGCATCCTCCGAGTGTCCCGATCGGGCACAGTTCTGGGCGCCTGGGGGAGCCATGGCAGCGGGCCTGGGCAGGTTGGGGTAATCAATGACATCGTGGTCGACGCGCGCGGGATTGTCTACATTGCCGACGAGCAGAACAACCGTATCGATCGGTTCACCGCGGATGGAAAGGCCCTCCCCTCGATCGGTAGCGCAGGGATCAACCCTGGTCAGTTCTTCCACCCACAAGATGTCGCTGTCGACGCGCACGGTAACTTGTATGAGGCGGACAACCACAATGATCGAGTCCAGGAGATTTCACCGACGGGACAGCCGCTCAAAGAATTCGGCTCACCCGGTCCCGGGCGCGACCAGCTCGCAGGCCCGACTTCCGTCGCTCTAGATCGCCACGGTGACGTTTACGTCCTGGAGAACACGAACTACCGCGTTCATGAGTTTGCACCGAATGGCAGGACCCTCGCGATCTGGGGCAGCCAGGGAGACGGCCCGGGGCAGTTCTCGAACCCACAGGGTATAAAGATTGATGCAGCGGGCAACGTGTATGTCCTAGATGCGAACCACTCCCCTGGGATCGAGAAGTTCACTCCCAATGGGAAGCTACTTGCCGAGTGGGGCAGTTCCGGAACCGGTCCTGGCCAGTTTTATATGCCCGTGTCCATGACGATTGACAGTCGCGGCTTCATCTACATCGGGGACTTCACCGGCCGCGTGCAGAAGTTCACCTCGTCCGGCAAGCTGGTAGGAGAGTGGAGAGCGCAGGACCTCGTCCGGCCTCTCTTCGTGCATCCATCAAGCGTCGCCCTGGACCGCCATGGGGATGCGTACGTAACCGACGCGGCACGCGACGAGGTGGAGAAGCTCTCTCCTACCGGTGCCCTTCTCTTGCACTGGGGGCGCCGGGGCAACCGTCCAGGGCAGTTCAAGGACCCGTCTGGCATTGCGATCGACCCGCACGGAAACGTGTACGTCGCGGACAGCGGGAATGGGAGAGTACAGGACTTCTCTTCCAGCGGCGTCTACCTTTCCGAGTGGCGGACGGGTGCAGGCAGCCAGCCAGGCCGTCCCACTGGCATCGCGGTGGATGAGCGCGGTGACGTCTATGTTACGGACAGTCGAAGCAACATGGTGAATGGGTACTCCCCCCAGCACAAGCTCCGCCTCACGTGGGGCGACACGCCATCGGGATTCGATCTCTATCAGCTCCGTAGCCCAGACGGCATCACGATCGACTCGCATGGTGATGTCTACGTCGCGGATGCAGGGAACCATCGGATCGTAGAGTTCGCGCCCAGCGACAAGGCTGTGTGGTTTGCGATGGGTCCTGGGTTTTCTCCGGGGCGCATGATACGGACCTGGAACGTGGGGGCAGGAACCAAGGCAGCAAAAGCGTTCCGGCCGGCGGGCGTGGCCATCGATGCGAAGGGAAACATCATCGTGACCGACCGATCCGGCTCCTCGATCTGGGTGTTCGGGTCCAGCGGCAAGGAGCTGGCTCGCTGGGGCTCAGTAGGGGAGGCTCCAGGCCAGTTCCGGGATCCTACCGGAATTGCACTCGATGCAGCCGGTAACATCTATGTCGCCGATAGCGGCAACGCTAGGATCCAGAGGTTTCCTTCCTTGCGCTGACCCCATCGCGGCGGTGTAGACATCTGTCAGCAGGATTGCTCAAGCCTCGCTCTGCAGCCTGACCGATGCGCCAGTATTTTTCCTGTCTGTGTCCACGGTTTGGAGGGAATCCAATCCATACGCGAAGTTTGGACAGATCGCTCCGGTACGTCTGTCCTATCAGCTGACGAAGGAGGAAGGATTTCGCGTCAGGAAGCCAAATTTCGAGGAACGACATTGACCACGTGAGGTACGACATGGGATACTTTCGTGGCTTGACCGTCATACATTGCGCCACACAAACGCCGATTTTTGGCGTCTACAAGCCAAAATAGAACACATGTCCCTATAGCTCAGAGTGATTCTGGCCTGTGACTGGCGTGACATGCGTGCCACACGTGCACTTTTCCGCCACTCACAGGCCTCTTTCATTTGTCATCCGTGACATCCGCGACATGAGTGACTCAGCTCCGTCGTCAAAATCGTCGTCACTCGATCCCTCTTTTCCGTAGGGATCGGCTTCCTCCAGAGTGCGGGGGAGGCGCGTATGATGAATCATGAAGGCAAGAATCTCCGTGACTGAGCTCAGCCGGGTCCTGGCGGCTGTCCTGGACCGGGTCCGCCGGCGGGGCGACTTGTTTCTGATCGAGCAAGACGGTGAAGCTGTTGCTGCGCTGGAACCGGTGACAACGGCGGATGCGGCAACCTGGTCCAGCCTGGCCAAGGATCTCCGCGACGTGTCACGGCAAAAATCGGCGTTTGCGGCTGACCTGGAAGAGATTCAGCGACATCAGCCGGGAGTGCCGACCGACATGTGGCCCAGCTGATCGACACGAGCGTCTTCATCGCACGGGAGCGGCAGCGCCTCGACCTCAACGTCCTGGCAGGCATCCTTCCCGACGAACCCATCGCGCTTGCGCCGATCACGGCAAGCGAACTGCTCGCTGGCGTGTACTACGCCGACACCGAGGAGCGGCGACAGCGGCGGCAAGCCTTCGTGGAGCGGGTCCCGAGGGCGCTTCCTGTCATCCCGTTTAACCATTCGACTGCACGTGTGTATGCCCGACTCCTTGTGGATGCGCGGACGTCAGGGCAGACCGCGGGCACCCGCTCCTTCGAGCGCCTTTCAAAACTCAGATGCAGGCCGCCCCTCCGCGGCCGGCACGTGTCTGGACGGAGGCGTCGAAGGTCACTGAAGGAGGGCCGACGGTGAGCACAATGAGCCAGAATCGAGCTGGACCAGAAAGGAGAGGTCAATGGCAAAGGGAATCTCAAAGGGGCGATGCCGATTTTGCGGTGGCAAGTACGGCAAGTCTGGAATGACCAGGCACCTCCAAGCGTGCCATTCGAGAAAGGAGGCCACGACCGACGATGCCGGCGGGAAAACCCGCTCGGCACGGTTACTCCACCTGGTCGTCAGCGGTCGCTATGCCCCAATGTATTGGATGCATCTCGAGGCACCGGTGGACGCCACGCTCGCCGACCTGGATGACTTCCTGCGCGACGCCTGGCTTGAGTGCTGCGGTCACTTGAGCGCTTTCACTATTGGCGGCATCTCTTACGCATCATCTGTCGACCCAGATTGGGGGATGGATGACCGTAGCATGGACGTGAAACTGGGTCGAGTGCTTGCCGCGGGAAATGAGTTTCGCCACGAATATGACTTCGGCAGTACCACCTACCTCACACTGAAGGCCTTGAGCGAGCGGAAGGGACCAATCCGCGGCCGAGACATCGAGATATTGGCGCAAAATGAGCCGCCTCTCATACCTTGTGACCAGTGCGGCCAGGAAGCCACGCAGGTCTGCACCGAATGCTCTTGGAGCGGTGGAGGGTGGCTGTGCAACCAGTGCAGCGAGGCGCACGACTGCGGCGAGGAGATGCTTTTGCCTGTCGTCAATTCGCCGCGGGTCGGTGTGTGTGGCTATACCGGGTGAGTCCGGAGGTGGGCCGGATTGCCGCGGCTGCCCACATGCCTCCTTTGGCAAAAGGACGCTGGTCACGTTCCGCCATATGAGTGACCGTACGGGCAGCTACCGTAGGTGATGGCGGGACCGGGGAACGGTGAGATGGAGTGCAGCGGGGATGACGTTGCTCAGGCTGAGCAGGTCGAGGAGCTCGCGCGCGAGACGACCGCCAAGTCTCGGCCGACGGCAAGCCAGGCCACCATGCCTCAGACCTACCGGGATGAGCGGCTCGCTTTGAGGGAAAATGGACTAAGAGGTTCATGATGACAGACACGACAGGCCGCGGAGGCATGACCCTGGAGCAGCTCCGGCAACGACGGGAGGAGATCCTCCAGGTCGCGGCTGCTCATGGCGCCTCCAACATCCGGGTCTTCGGTTCGGTGGCACGAGGGAAGATCAATCCCTCCAGCGACATCGACGTACTCGTCGACCTCACCACCGATGCCGATGGCTTTGCCTACTTCGGGGTGCTGGAGGAGCTCCGCCGGTCGCTCGAGAGCCTTCTGAGGTGCAAGGTGGATGTCGTAGAGTTGCGCGGTCCATTCTCTCCCCGAGGCCAGCAGATCGCGGAGCGCGTTTTTCAGGAGGCAGTCCCTCTTTCAGCGAGGAGCGGGAGCGTCGATACCTCGACTACATCCTGGGGAGCATCGAACTTATCGAGCAGTGGACGGCGTCCGGCCGTGATGCCTTCTTGACCGACGACCTGATCCAAAACGCCACCCTGTACCGAGTCGAAACGCTGGCCGAGGCAGCAGGGAAACTCCCCACTGACCTCAGAGATCGCCATCCGCAGATCCCCTGGCGCGACATCACCGACTTCCGCAATCGCGTCACGCATGGATACCTCGAGCTTGATCTCGACCTGGTCTGGCGTGTTATCGAGATTGATCTTCCTGCGCTGAAGCGGGTTGCTGAACACGAGTTGGACCGTCTCTCCTCGTCTTGACGTTTTGAATCGTGCCGTGCACATTCCCTGTCAGCACGTGCAGACCCTTTGCGTTTCGCCGAAGCGTTGTTGCACTCTTGGTGGGAATCCATGTCCCTATAGCTCAGAGTGATTCTGGCCTGTGACTGGTGCGACATGTGTGCCACAAGTGCACTTTTCCGCCGGTCACAGGCCTTTTTCATGTGTCATCTGTGACATCTGCGACATAAGTGACATGGCTCCGTCGTCAAAATCGTCGTCACTCGATCTCTACCGATAGTAGAGATATTCCGGCTTGTGCACGCTCTTTGTCCGGCGGTCACCCAGTCGGGCCGGACGGTTTCACGTCTTCACCTGATCGTCTGTCAATGAGCTGATGAATACGCTCCTATGGCTCTGGCTCGGCACATCGATGTTCATCCGTCTGCCAGGTCCAAGGTGATAGGGACCTGGCGAACTACTTCCGCCCCCTTCCTGGCACCTATTGGGTTGTCCCACCCAGAGGTGGGGGGATCAGGGACTGGCCCTGCTCCCGCGTGTCTGGTGGCCCAAGATTGCCGAGGAGTATGCAGCTGGGATGTAAGGACCGAAGCTGGCCGAGAAGTACGGAGTGGGTAGTACCCGGACGATCTGCTTGATCCTCCACAACAATCGTCAGGAGCAGGCGTGGACTTGATGACAGAGCAGGGGGAGTGACCTGGGACACCCAGTTCCGAAGACTGGTCGTAGAGGTGGTGTCCGCCTGTTCGCTCCTGTTCGTCAATGGTCGTCTTTGGCCGCAATCTGGGGGAAATCTCGTGAGGGCAACAACGGCGACCGGCGCCGAATACCGGCGAACGACGAAATAGGATGCAAAAAGGATGCACTTGAGACGGTTAGACGGAACTGAGGACCCCCCAGGACCCGGCTAGTCGGTGTTGAACAGCCGATCGTGCGTCGTGTGTGACTTGTCGGATCGACTACCTTGCCGCCTAGCGCTCAGAGATCTGCCTGAGACGTATAGCGATGAGCTTTTCCACGAGCGGCTTGGGAAGCGGTCTATCGATGGGGAAGTGCAACGAGCCCCTGGTGCCGCCGTATCCTGCGACCTCATCCCCGAGCTCGGGGAGCACAGACCCACTATGCGGCAGGTAACTCAGGTGGTTCTTGAAGGCGCCAAAGCCGGCGACGACCTGGCCGTGCACGCGAAACGCCGGCAAACCGTACGAGATGCACTGCTCGGCCTCAGGGACGATCTCCAGAATCGTCTCGCGCAGTTGCCGGAGCGTGCTGCGCCTGGGCTCGTCCAGCCCCTCCAGGTATACGTCGACCTCGTGCGCTGACATCACTAACTCAGCATAGCGCTCAGTGACGGTTCCTCCCTTCCCGGGTGCTCCCAAGCCTCAGTACAACATCGGCGATCTGGGACCGGCGGGGTGGCCGGGAGGGGCTGAAACGCTGCCGGCACCCCGAGCGTTGCAGCCGCGTTTACCACTTCTGGTCACATCGTCGGCGTGAGCAGCACCAGCTACAACTTGCCCAGACTCCAGCCTGGTGCGATCGGGACGGGCACCGTGTAGTCCTTGCGCGCGGTAGGCTACCCGCTTCAGCGTGTACGCGCAGGGGACCGCATCGCCGTAGCCAGCCCGGAGCGCATGGTCCCAGGACCCTCGACTCTGGTTAACGGTCCGGGAAACAGCCTGGTGCGGGTCCGCGTAACGCCGCGAGCGTGATGAATAACCCAAAATCCAGTCTTGACGAAGCTCAATTGCCGGTGACCAATGGGCTATTCATCGCTGCGGCCGGTTCGCCCTGATCGGTTCCCGGCACGCGGCCCAGTGGCGAGGAGCGACGACCAGCCCGAGCGGACCGGCGCAGGCATCAGTGAGGTCGGTGGCGCCTGCTTTCGCACGCGTCACTCGCTGTCGTATTCGTCGTGGCGGCGAATCCAGAGCTGCGGTGAGTCGCCCTCGTCGCGGCCTTTTGGTGCCCGGTCGAGGATCGCGTAGTAGCTCATCAGGAACTCCAGTCCGCGGGCGGTGGTCGAGTAGGTGTGGTAGACGGCCCCGTCGTCCATGACGAAGGCGCTGAAGCCCGGGCCCTCGCACAGGTAGCCGACCACGTCCGTGCCGGTCTCGCGGGTCATGTGGTCGAGGATCGGCGGCGTTCCCGCCTCGAGCATCGGCGCGATCGCCTCGCGTGTCTGCTCCTCGGTGCGCGAGAAGCCGAAGTCGAAGTTGAAGTCGCTGCCGGCCGACGACACCCAGGGGAAGCTCCAGCCCATCCGCCGCTTGTACACCTGCAGCTTCTCGAGCGGGGCCTGCGAGACGAAGACGAAGGTCGCGTCGCGCGCCTTCAGGTGCACGAGGGCGCCGTCGATGCCGTCGGACATCGACGAGCAGGTCGGACAGCCGGCCTGGTAGCTGTGGCCGAACATGAAGTGGTAGACGAGCAGCTGACTGCGGCCATCGAACAGCTGCGCCAGCGTGCGTGTGCCGTCGTCGGTCTCGAAGCGGTATTCCTTCTCGACCCGGACCCACGGCAGTTCGCGCCGCTGCCGCGCCAGCTCGTCGCCCCGCCGTGTGTGCTCCTTCTCGCGGGCGAGCAGCTCCTCGCGGGCTGCAAGCCACTCTTCACGGGTTCCGATCTTGTGGTCAGTCATGTATCTCTCCTTCTTGTCGATACAACAACGAGGAGTGCTCCCCCGATCCGAGAAACCTCTCCCTGGATCTGCTCCAGCCTCCGTCCGGAATAGAAGCGCACGGCTGCTGCTACAGGCAATGCTGGGATCCACTCAACGCCCGGTGGTACCGAGGTCGTCGGAGCAGCCGGCTTCTAGGCGCGACCACTGGGCGGTGGGACGTCCGTTGATGCGACCCCATCTGACCCCGGCCCGCGGCCTCGGCCAGCCGGCGGGCGAGTCCTCCCACGTCTCCCGCCGCCCATACACGGTCATGTCCAACAACGCATAGCTGTAGTCCATCGCCTCGACGCCGCGGCCGTTGGTCCAGTAGGTCTCGAACACCCTGTCGCCGTGCCGCAGGTAGCACACCAGGTAGAACATGCCGACCCGGCGCCCGGTCAGCAGCGCGCCGGCGGAGTCTTGGGCCGAATACCAGGGCACGTCGCAGCCCATGAAGTCGCGGTAGCGGACGCTCTCGTCGTACGGGCCCTGGCAGAACGTGGCGTAGGTAACACCGCGGGAATGCAGATAGGACAGCTCCCGCACCTGCCCGTTGTAGAATGTGCAGCCCTCGCACTGCTCGGCGGCAGGCTTGCCGGCGTACCACATGTGAAAGTAGGCGATCAGCTGTCGACGTCCCTCGAACACGTCCAGCAACGTCACCGGACCGTGCGGACCGATCAGCGGGAGGGTCGAGTCCACCTCGACCATCGGCAGCCGGCGGCGTGCCGCGGCAATCGCGTCACCTTCGTGGGTGCGCGCCTTCTCTCGGACCCGAAGGGCATCGAGCTCGGCTTGAAACGTTGCCCGGTCGACCAGGACAGGAACCTCCCCCGTGTCGGTTGGTGCAGGTTCCGGCGGCCTGAGGTTCTTCGGCTTGTCGTTCATGGCTCCCTCGATTCGCGTCTTGTCATCGGCTAACGGTTCAGCCGCGCTAGCGCGGCGTCAGGACGATCACCGGGATGAGGCGCTCGGTCTTCTGCTCGTGTTCGGAGAGCTGCGGGAAGCGCTCGGCCTGGGTGCGGAAGAGGCGCTCGCGCTCCTCCCCGGTCGCCTCGCTTGCAGCAACGTCGATCGTCGCGGTCCCGACCTCGATCGTGATATTGGGGTGCGCCTTGAGGTTGTGGTACCAGTCGGGGCTGGTGGGGGCTCCGCCGTTCGAGGCGATCACGACGTAGCGCCCCCCGTCGCTCAGGTAGGCGACGGGGGTGACACGGTGCTTGCCGGATTTCGCTCCTGTGTGATGCAGCAGCACCAGGGGCGTCCCTTCCCACATGTCGCCGACGCGGCCCTCGTTGCCGCGAAACTCGTCGATGATCTGGGCGTTGTAGTCACTCACAATCGTTCGCTCCCTCTGCGTGTCCGCAGTTTCATTGGCTCTCGTACTCGTCGTGGCGTCGGAACCAGAGCCCCGTCTCGTTTCGCCCGCGTGGAGCTCGGTCGAGCCATTGGTACATGCCCCACAGGCCGTCCAGCCCGCGCGCGTATGCCGAGTAAGTGTTGTACACGACGCCTCCTTCGAGCGCGAACACGCTCATGCCGGGCGATTCTCGGCTGTAGGTCGCCCAGTCCGTTCCAACCGGCGACGCGAGCTCGGGGCCCCTGTCGGCTTCCGCCGGTCGTGGATCCCACGCGCGGAAGTTGTACTCGCTGACTCCCGATTGCTGCTGCTCCCTGGTGTGCGCCACATGGAAGTCGTAGTTGAAGTCGCTGTCGAATGAAGACGCCCAGGGAAACCTCCAGCCCATCCGGTGCTTGTAGGCCTGCAGTTTGGCGAGCGGAGCCCGCGATACGGCACAGAGCGTGACATCGTGATTGGCGAGGTGGACGACGAAGCCGTCGAAGCCGTCCGCGATCGCCGAGCAGGCCGGACACCCTGCCGTGTACTCGGGCCCGAACATGAAGTGGTAGATGAGCAGCTGCGAGCGACCTCTGAAGAGATCAGCGAGGGACGCCGTGCCCTCTTCGGTCTCGAAGCGGTACTCCTTGTCGATTCGAACCCAGGGCAGCTCCCGCCGCCACTGGGCTAGTTCGTCGCTGCGGCGCGTCAGTGCCTTCTCGGCCTCGAGCAATTCCAGTCGGGCCGCGAGCCACTCTTCACGTGTTCCGATCTTGTGATCAGTCATTGTTTCTCTCCTTCTTGTCGTTGCAACAGCTGCGCGACCGATGACGGCTCACATCGGTAGGGTGAGTCCAGGTACCCCCGTGAGCGCGGATGCCGCCGCACCCACCCTAACGCTCGTCACCGTCCGACGCTCCCATGCCCGTCTGCGTCGCGGTCTTGGCCAGGCAGGCTGTGCGCTGGTGGGCCATCTCCACCGGCGAGCGAGACAGGACGTGCCCGGTCTCGAGCAGGGACTTCAGGTTCGCCAGAACCGCCGGCCATCCCTTCGATATGCCAGCGAACATGTCGTCATCGAGATCCTCA
>Ga0102924_1003520_pt1 | contig 16404 bp, 14 predicted proteins | sample PaiPotPPM11metaG_FD_80116 | JGI IMG/M metagenome (GOLD analysis project Ga0102924, IMG submission 80116) | Iron sulfur acid spring bacterial and archeal communities from Banff, Canada, to study Microbial Dark Matter (Phase II) - Paint Pots PPM... ... | reverse complement strand
GTCCTGCTCCGCGCCGTCCTCGGCCTCGACGCCGCCACCGCCGCCACCGTCCTGGGCAAACGCCCCGGCGCCGTCCGCACCGCCGCCTACCGCGGCCTGCGCACCCTCGCCCGCCACCTGCAACCCGCCGGAGTACCGAACGCCGAGGAGGAACGAGCGTGAAGAACGGCCTGGGGTCCAAGATGCGCAAGACCCGTGGCGCCAGCCCGGACCGGCCGCCCGCCCGCCGGGCCACGGGGGCGCCGGGGCCCGCGGCCCCGGCGCGCCAGGTGGTCTGGGTCTACGCGGTCGCCGCGGGCCTCGGCACCGACCAGCTCAACGGCCTGACCGGTGTGGCCGGGGAACCGGTCCGGGTGGTGACCGAGGCGGGGCTGGCCGCCGTGGTGGGCTCGGTCAGCGGCGCGGTCTTCGGCGAGATGTCGCTCACCAGCCTGCTCACCGACCTGACCGCGATCGAGCTGACCGGGCGCGCGCATCACGAGGTGATCGCGGCCGCGGCCGCGCGGGGACCGGTCGTGCCGCTCCGGCTCGCCGCCACCTACCCGGACGACGCGACCGTCCGGCTGCTGCTCGCCGAGCGCAACGCCGAGCTCACCGAGATGCTGAACGCGTTCACGGGCATGCAAGAGTGGGGCGTGAAGGTGTACGTAGCGCCCTGGGCCGAGGCCGGCGAGGACGGCTGGCCGTCCGGAGCGGCCCGCGCACCTGACCACGCCCCCGGTCTGGAGTGGCGCTGGGTCACGGCCGAGGCCTGGGTGGAGAAGATCGGCCAGGCGCTGAACACCATGGCGGTCGCGACGCGGCGGCATCCTGCGCCGGACCCGCGCCTGGTCGACCAGGCCGGCTGGATGGCGCTGAACGGCGCCTACCTGGTGAGCAGCGAGCGCAGCGCCGAGTTCGCCGAGATCGCGAAGGCGCTCACCGCGGAGCACGACGCGCTGCAAGCCGACGTGACCGGCCCCTGGCCGCCCTACTCGTTCGCAGACCGATAACCCGTCCCGTGATCGCGATCCAGGGCGCGTCTACCAGGCGTTGCGGGACGCCGCAGCCCGGTTCCGCCGGTCAGCGGCCCCGCGGCTGCGCTCAGGCGGGCGCGGGCCCGGCTGCGTCGCTGACCCCCTCGCCGCTCAGCGCACGATCGGCGTCGAGCCTGCGGCGCAGCACCGCGGCGTCCGGGTGGTTGAGCTCGCTGAGCACGGCCAGGGCCTGCTCCCAGGCTTCGGCGGCCGCCCGGCGGTCGCCGCGCGCCGAGTGGATCTCGCCGAGCCGCATCAGGCTGTCGGCCTCGCTGGAGCGGTCACCGTACTCGCGCATGCCCCGCAGGCCTTCCTCCGCGTAGGCCACGCCCCGGGCGTGGTCGCCCAGCCGGTGGTAGGCGTAGCCGACGCTGCTCGCCGTGATGCCCGCGCCGTAGCCGCTGTCGGCCTCTTTGAACATGCGCAGCGCCTTCAGGCAGTGGGCCAGCGCCAGCTCGTTGCGGCCCAGGTGCATCTGGTACCAGCCGATGTTGTTCAGCGCGCCGGCCTGGCCCGCCTGGTGACCGACGGACTCGTAGAGCTCGAGGGCCTGCTGGGCGTGCGCCAGCGCGTCACTGAACCGGCCCTTCCGGGCGCAGGCGAAGCCCATGTCGATGTGCCAGCGGGCCTCGGCGATCCGGTCGCCGAGCTGCTGGTAGATCTGCAGGGCCAGCGACAGGTGGTCCTCGGCCTCCGGGTAGGAGCTGATCAGGACGCAGGCCCGGCCCAGGGCGTGATAGGAGTGGGCCTGCCCGGGAATGTCGGCCCGGCGCAGCGCGGCCTGCACGGCGGTGCGCTGGACCGCGGCGAAGTCGTGCCAGTGCCCGCGCCGGAACATGAAGGTCTGCATGGCCCACGGGATCTGCCAGGCATGCGGCCCCGGGGTGGTCCCGGCGAGTTCGATGACGGCCAGCAGCACGCGGTATTCCGCCTCGAGCCAGGACCACGACCGCTGGTAGCTGCCCGGGTCCTCCGGCCGCACGCCGGGCTGCGGCGGGTCCAGCGTCGGGGGCTCCCGCGTCGGGTCGAGCCGCCGGGCGATGGCGTCACAGGTGTGCAGGTAGTGGTCCAGCATCCGCTGCACGGCCGCCGAGCGCTCGCGGTCGGTATCGCGCAGGCGGCCCTGCTCGCCGGCGAAGGCCCGCAGCAGGTCGTGGAACGCGAACCGCCCGGGCGCCCGCTCGGAGAGCAGGTGGGACCGGGCCAGCTCGCGGAGCGACACCCGTGCCTGCTCCGGCGGCACTCCGGCCAGGCTGGCCGCGGCCGCCGGGCTGATGTCCGGGCCCGGGTGCTCGCTGAGCAGCCGGAACATGCGCGCGGAGGGTTCGGTGAGGTTCTGGTACGACCAGGAGAACACGGCCCGGACGCTGGTGGCCGCCTCCTCGGACTCCAGCGCGTCCAGCCGGCCCCCGGCGTCGCGCAGCTCCTCCACCAGGGAGGCCAGCGGGAAGCCGGGCCGGCCGGCCGCCCGGGCCACCGCCACGCTCACCGCCAGCGGCAGCCGGGCGCACAGGCTGATCATCTCGCGCACCGCCTGCGGCTCGCCGGCCACCCGCTCGGCGTCGAGCCGGCGCGCCACCATCTCCTGCGCGTCCTCCTCGCTGAGCACGCCCAGGGTCATGAGCTGGGCTCCCTCGGCCGCCACCAGGCTGGTCAGCTCCGACCGGCTGGTCACGATGACCAGGCAGCCCGGGCTGCCTGGCAGCAGCGGCCGCACCTGCCCGGTGTCGTAGGCGTTGTCGAGCAGGATCAGGCACCGGCGTCCGGCCAGCAGGCTGCGGTACAGGCCGGTCTGGGCCTCGATGCTCCCGGGGATCTGCGCCTGCGACCCCGCCACGGCGTCGAGGAACGCGCGCAGGGCGGCCTCGGCGGACATCGGCAGCGCCGTGGGGTCGAACCCCCGCAGGTCGATGTAGAGCTGGCCGTCGGGATAGCGTTCGGCGACCTGGTGCGCCCAGTGCACGGCCAGCGCCGTCTTGCCCACCCCGGCGGTCCCGGCGATCGCCGCGATCATCGCGCCGCCGTCGCCGTCCGGCTGGTCGAGCATTTCGGTCAGGACCTTGAGCTCGGCCGCCCGGCCGGCGAAGTGCCGCAGCGCGCCCGGGAGCTGGCGCGGCACCACGGTCTGGGCCAGCTCGGGGGCTGAGCCGAGGCCCGGGTCGTCGACGTCGGCCAGCCCGTCGGCGACTTCGCGCAGCGGGCGGTCCGGGGGCCAGAGGTGGGCGTGGGAGCCCGCCGCGACGAAGAACTCCTGCCGCGCATCGCCGGACAGCGCCAGCGCGTCGGCGATGAGCTGCACGGACTGGCGGTGCGGCCGGCTACTCCGCCCGCGCTCCAGGTCGCTGATGGCCCGCACGCTCAGGCCGGAAAGACCCGCCAGGTCTTCCTGAGTCAGGCCTACTGCCTGGCGGCGCTCCCGCAGCAGTGCCCCGAACTGGCCGGAAGACGCTGTCGGGACAAGGGCTGCCTCGTTCCCACGCGTCGGCACCTTTCCCTTATACCAAACATGTCCCCGTCACCGCCGATTCCAGCCGATCAGCCACGCAGCCAGGGCTGGACTGCTACCGGCAGTTTTGCTGGCCAAGCTGCCGCCGAAACCTCCTGGCCTGCCAACTCGGCTCCGACCCATCATTGCGACGAGGCGACTGAGCGAGGAACGGAAAACCGCATTGGCAACTGTGACGCGTCGCGAAGCCCCGCGCCATGAAGCGCCCCGCCGCGAGGCGGCCGGGCGGCACGAGGGCCCCCGGCGGACCCGGGCCAGGTCGCCGGTGCCGGACCGTCGCATGGGCCCGCTGGTCAAGCTGTACCGGACCGCGCGCCTGCTCACCCAGCGCCAGCTCGCCGAGGCGGCCGGGGTCAGCCTGGGCACCCTGCGCGACCTGGAGCAGGGACGCCTGGCCAACGCGCGCTGGGAAACGGTCGAGAGCGTGGCCGTGGCGCTCGACATCGATCCCCGGCAGCGCGCCGCGCTCATGGAGGCGTGCCGGGCCGAGTCACCGGCCCTGGCGGCCAGCTCCGCTGAGGACCACGACTCCATCCTGGCGCCGGTCCGGGTCGAGGTGCTCGGGCCGCTCATCGCCCGGCGCTACGGTTCGGCGGTGCCGCTGGGCTCGCTGCGGCAGCGGGCCGTGCTGGGGTTGCTGGCGCTGCACGGCGGCGTGCGGTTGCACCGGGACGCCATCATCGACGCGTTGTGGGGCGCGAAGCCGCCGCCTAGCGCGGTCACACAGGTCCACGGGTACGTGTCGCGGCTGCGCCGGCTGCTGGCTCCCGAGCACGACGACCCGGTCGGCGCGGACCTGGTTGCGACGGTCGGCGCGGGTTACCGGCTGCAGGCCCGGCCCGGGCAGCTCGACCTGGCCAGCTTCCAGCAGACGCTGGACCGGGCCGACCGGCTCGCGGCCCAGAACCGGCTGGAGCAGGCTTGCGACCTGTACGAGGGCGCCCTCGGCCTGTGGCGGGGCGACGTGCTGGCCGACATCGACCTGCTGCGCGAGCACCCGGCCGCCACCGAACTCGTCCACCGGCGCTCGGACGCCGTGGTGCGCTTCGGCGACCTAGCCCTGCGGACCGGCGCCCCGCACCGCGCGCTGCCGAGCCTGCGGGAACTGTGCGCGCGCGAATCGTTCAATGAAGCGGCGCACGCCTACCTCATGGTCGCGCTGGCCGGGACCGGCCAGCAGGCTTCCGCGCTCGACGCGTTCGCGAGGCTGCGGCGCCGCCTCATCGACGAGCTCGGGATCAACCCGGGCCCGCAGCTCATGGCGGCGCACGGCCACGTCCTGCGCCAGCACGCCGTATAGCCTGCGCGCGGCCTTTCCTGATGGCCGGATCGGCTCTACCTGTAACCGGCTGCGCTCGTGCCATTGGGTCGATGGGCCACCGACCACACTCTTTTATGGTCGATGCGCCATCGACCCTAAAACGCTTCGGATGCACGGCCGCGGCGCGGACGGATCCGTCCGCCGGCTCCGGGGCCGCGCGCACCGCGGCGCGGGCGGACCACTCCGCGGGCACTGGGGCCCGGGACCAAGCTGGCGATCAGCCGCCGCTCTCCTCGGCGTCGCGGTTCTCCCACGACGCGGCTTCGGCGTAGGTGTAGGGGTTGTTCAGCACCTTGGTCTCCGGGATCTCCGGGTGCATGCCCTCGGCCCAGGCCTCCGGGCCGAGTTCGAGCATGAGGTGCTCGACGGTCTGCTCGACCGCCTGCCGGGCCCGGGCCAGGTCCACCCCGACCAGGCGGTGGTCGTACTTCACCACCCGGCCGTTCACCACGACGGTGTGCACGTCACCGCGCTGGGCCTGGTAGACGACGTGCCCGTAGGGATGCAGCAGCGGGAACATCGCGGGCGAGGCATCGTTCTTGATCAGTACGACGTCCGCCTTCTTGCCGGGTTCCAGGCTGCCGATCAGCGAGTCCAGGCCGAGCGCCCGGGCGCCGCCGCGGGTCGCCCAGTCCACCACCTGCTCGGCCCGGAGCTTGTGGTGGGTGACGGTCTCGTCCCGGTTGTGCGCCTCCAGGTGCTCGCGGACGCGGTCGGCGCTGAGCGTGGCCCGCATGGCCGAGAACAGGTCGGCGCTCCACCAGACGCTGGTGTCCATGGACAGGGAAATCGGAATCCCGTGCTCGCGCAGCTTCCAGGTGGGCGGGTAACCCTGGCCGGCGCTCTGCTCGCTCTCGGTGGACAGCGACACCGATCCGCCGGTCGCCGCGATCCGGTGGTAGGAGTCGGGTGACAGGCTCGCGGCGTGCACGTAGACCGTGGCCGGGGTCATGAACCCGTGCTCGTGCATGAGGCGGATGCCGTCGTCGCCCGTCACCTTCCACACCCCGGCGTGCGTGGTGACCGGCACCCCCAGGTCGCGGGCCGCCTCGAACGCCGCCTTCTCCGGGAAGTCCGGGGCGGCGGGCGGCACGTCGAAGGCGATCTGGAAGCCGAGCATGTCGTCGCCGCCGCTGAAGTAGCGGCCGACGAAGTCGCGGAACTCGGGGGTGGTCGACCACTCCCAGGGGGCCTGCTGGATATTGCCGTAGGCCAGGACGAACCGGCCGGGAACGGCCCGCAGCGCGTCCACGGCCGCCTCGGCGTGCTCGGTCGTCTGCAGGTTGTGCGACCAGTCCACGGAGGTGGTCACCCCGGCGTCGATCGCCTCGATCGCCGAGAGCAGGTCGCCCGCGTGGATGTCCTGCGGCCGGAACGACTTGCCCCACTGCAGGTAGTTCCAGACGAAGTACTGGGTCAGCGTCCAGTCCGCGCCGTAGCCGCGGATCGCCGTCTGCCACATGTGGCGGTGCGTATCGACCATGCCCGGCATGACGATGCCGCCGGAGGCGTCGATCTCGGCCGTGCCCTCGGGCGCCGCCAGGCCGGGCCCGATCGCCGCGATGGTCTCCCCGGTGATCAGGACGTCGGCGTCGTGCAGCATGCTGTGCTCGTCGTCCATGGTCAGCACGGTGGCGTTACGGAACACGATCGACCGCCCGTGCGTCAGGTCACCGTGCGTCAGGTCACCGGGCGTCAGGTCACCAGCAGTGGGTGCAGCGTTCATAAGCCAGACCTCCACGGTGCGGCCCGGCACTCGCCGAGCCTGTCCGGACTAGCGTCCGCATCACGGCTCAATGCAGCCTGTCCGGAGGACTGCCCGGCCCCGATACCGCTGTCAAGGGGCTCGAACGCCCGCCCGCTGCGCGCTGTCCGCCAGGCGGACAGCAGGGCCGGAGCACGCTACAGTCGTGACCAGCGGCAGGAAAGCGCGGCGGGAGAGGCACATGGCACGGCGGGACGCGAACCCGGACTTCGTCGAGGCGCTGGCCCGCGGCCTCGACGTGATCCGGGTCTTCCAGCCGCGGCAGCCGACCATGTCGCTGGCCGCGGTGGCGGTGGCGTCCGGGCTGGCCCGGCCCACGGCCCGGCGGATCCTGCTCACCCTGCAGCAGATGGGCTACGTCCGCGCGGCCGACGGCGGGTTCGAGCTCACCCCGCGGGTGCTGGAGCTCGGCATGGCCTACGTGCTGTCCCGCAGCCGCTGGGAGATCGCCCGCCCGCACATGGAACGCCTGGTCGCCCGGACCCGCGAGTCCTCGTCGGTGGCCCAGCTCGACGGGTCCGACATCGTCTACGTGGCCCGGGTCGCGGTGCCCAAGATCGTCGCCCTGGCCGTCACGATCGGCACCCGGTTCCCGGCCGCCGCGACCTCGCTCGGCAAGGTGCTGCTGGCCGCGCTGCCGCCGGGCGCGGCCGACCGGGTGCTGGCCGAGCCCAGCCGGTCGGGGATCACGCCCCGGTCCGAGCCCTCCGCCCAGCAGCGCGCGGAGGTGCTGCGGGAGGTGCGGGCGCGCGGCTGGGCGCTCACCGACGAGGAGCTCGCCCCCGGGATCCGCTCGGTCGCCGCGCCGCTGCGGGATGGCGACGGGCAGGTCATCGCGGCGCTGAACGTGTGCGTACACGCGGCCGAGACGCCGATGGACGTGCTGACCGGGGAATACCTGCCGCTGCTGCTGCAGACGGCCGGGGCGATCAGCGCCGACTGGGCGGCCTGCCAGGCGGCGCCGAGCCAGGACATGACCCGGGCCGAATCGCGGATCGCCGGACAGCCGTCCGGCATACGGACAGGAGGGCTTTCGCGAACATGACCGAGCCAATGGTGCAGCCGGGCCCGCTGTCGGGCCTGATCGTCGCCGACTTCTCCCGCGTGCTGGCCGGCCCGTACTGCACGATGCTGCTCGGCGACCTCGGCGCCGACGTGATCAAGGTGGAGAGCCCGGGTGGCGACGACACCAGGGCCTGGGTGCCGCCCACCCGGGACGGCACGGCCACCTACTTCCTGGCCATCAACCGCAACAAGCGCTCGGTCGCGCTCGACCTCAAGGACCCGGGCGACCTCGCGGCCGCGCACGAGCTAGCGCGCCGCGCCGACGTCCTGGTGCAGAACTTCCGGCCCGGCGGGCTGGCCCGGTTCGGCCTGGACTACGACTCGGTGCGGGCCGGCAACCCGGCCGTCGTCTACGCCTCGATCAGCGGGTTCGGGCCCGGCGGCGGGAAGGACCTGCCCGGCTATGACCTGATGGTGCAGGCCATGTCCGGCCTGATGAGCCTGACCGGCGACCCGGACGGCCCGCCGTACCGCGCGGGCATCTCGGCGTTCGACGTGATGGCGGGGCTGCACACGGGCATCGCGGTCCTGGCCGCGCTGCACCACCGGACGGCGACCGGGCAGGGCCAGCACCTCGAGGTCAACCTCATGTCGACGGCGCTGTCCGCGATGGTGAACCAGACCAGCGCGTACGTGGCCGGCGGCGTGGTCCCGTTCCGGATGGGCAACTCCCACCCCAGTGTGTTCCCCTACGAGCCGCTGCCCACCGCGGACCGCGACGTGATCATCGCCGCGGCCAACGACACCCAGTTCCGCAAGCTGGCCGAGGTGCTCGGCGCGCCGGCCCTGGCCGACGACCCGCGATTCGCCACCAACGCGGCCCGCACGGCCAACCGGGCCCAGTTGCGGCCGCTGCTGGTCGAGCGGCTGGCCACCCGGCCCGCCGCTGAATGGTTCGCCCAGCTCAACGGCGTCGGCGTGCCGTGCGGGCCGATCAACACGGTCGACGCCGGCGTGCAGTTCGCCCGCGACATCGGGCTGGACCCGGTGGTCACGGCCGGGAACCCGGGCACCGGCATCCCCACGATCCGCCATCCGGTCGGCTACTCGGTCACGCCGCCGAGCTACCCGCTGTCCCCGCCCGTGATCGACGAGCACGGCGACGAGATCCGCGCCTGGCTCGCGGCCCCGGCCGCCGCACCCGGCCGGGAAGACACCGTCCCCGCCGCCCCCGTCACCGCGGATCGCGAGGCCGGGACGAGCCGATGACCGAGCCAGAGCCGGAGCCGGTGCCTCGCTTCCCGACCTCGCTGGGCCTCTCGGACGCGGACTCGATCACCCTGCTCGGCCAGGACCTGGCCGCGGACCTGATGGGCCGGGTCACGTTCGGGGAACTGGCCCTGTGGCTGGTCACGCAGCAGCGGCCGACGCCGTCGCAGGTGCGGGTGTTCGAGGCGGTGCTGGTGGCGCTGGCCGATCACGGGTTCACCCCGACCGCGATCGCGGCCCGGCTGACCTACCTGAGCGCCCCGGACTCCGTGCAGGGGGCACTGGCCGCCGGGCTGCTCGGCGGCGGGTCCCGGTTCCTCGGGGTGACCGAGGACACCGGCCGGTTCCTGGATGATGCCCTGGCTGCGGCGCGCGAGTCCGGCGTGGCCGAGCCGGCCCCGGGCGACGACGCGGCCTGGGACGCGATCGCGCTCGCCGCGGTGCGCCGGGCGCGCGAGCGGGGCCGTTACATACCGGGGCTGGGCCACAACGTGCACAAGGTGACCGACCCGCGCACTCCCGTGCTGATCCGGATCGCCGAGGAGGAGGGGCAGCGCGGGCCGCACCTGCGGCTGTTCGAGGCGGTCGGCCGGGTCCACCCCCAGGTCCTCGGCCGCACCCTGCCGCTCAACGGCGCCGGCACCTGCGGCGCCGTACTGGCCGACCTGGGCCTGCCCACCGGGATCCTGCGCGGGTTCGCGCTGCTGGCCCGGACCGCCGGGCTGCTGGGCCAGATCGCCGAGGAGCAGCGCCGCCCGCTGGGCATGGACATGTTCCGGGTCATCGACCGCAACGCCAGCTACGAACCCCCTGCCGAGTAGGAGCCGCCATGGCCACCGTCGCCGCGGTCATCGCATCCACCCATCACCCGTTCTACTACCGGGCGAGCACCTCGACGGGGGACGACCGGCCGCCGTTCGCCGACGAGTGGGTGGCCAAGATCGAGGCCTTCCGGCAGACCCTCACCCGGGCCCGCCCGGACGTGCTGGTCATGGTGGGCAGCGACCATTTCCACCAGCTCTGGCTGGACAACATGCCGCAGTTCCTGATCGGGAAGGCGCCGGCCTACGACGCGAACTTCCACAACGAGGAACGGGAGTTCGGGCTGCCGCGGATGTTCCTGCGCGGCGACGAGGAGCTGTCCGGCTACCTGCTGCGCCAGGGCATCGACGCCGGATTCGACCTCGCGTTCAGCAACGAGCTGCGGGTGGATCACAGCATCACCTGCCCGATCATCACCCTGCGCCCCGAGGCCGACCTGCCGATCGTCCCGGTGTACACGAACATCTTCGCCCCGCCGATGCCGCAACCGGGGCGGTTCGTGGAGCTGGGCCGGACCATCCGCCGGCTCGTCGAGTCGTGGCCCAGCGACAAGCGGGTCGCGATCATCGGCACCGGGCACCTGTCGCTGGAACTCGGCGGGCCGCGCCAGTTCGGGCCGCACGGCCCCGACCCGGAGTTCGACCGCAAGGCGGTGAGCTGGATCGCCTCGGGTGACCTGGGCTCGGCGCTGGCCGAGGTGAGCCTGGACAGCCTGTGGGAGCCGGGCAACGCCACGCACGGCTTCATGGACTTCATGCTGATGATGGGCGCGGCCGGGGAGAACGTGAAGGCCGACTACACCGACTCACTCGACCTGTTCCACACCATGGAGGCCTACTTCACCTGGTACCCCGAGGGGGCGGACGCCCCGTGAGCGAGTTGGCGGGCCGCGACGCCGCCTGGACTGAGGAGCGAGGAGTGAGGAACGAGCGACGAGCGACGAGGGAAGGCGGCGTCTTCAAGCGGCCCGCCGGCGAGCGGGAGACACAGTGAGCCGGTACCTGCTGGACAAGTTCCTGTTCACCGTCGACCGCGACCCCGACCTGACCGAGCGGTACCGCGCCGACCCGCGCGGCATGGTCGAGTGGTGGGAAGCCGAGCAGGCCAACGTGATCCTGGGCTGCCACGAGGGCGAGCGCAGCACCTGGCTCGCGCTGGCCGATCCCGAGCGCGAGGCGCTGGCCACCCACGACTACCCCCGGCTGTTCGAGCTCGGCGCGCACCCGTTCCTCACGCTGACGCTGTTCATCGCGCTGTTCGAGCGGGACTACGACGAGCCGCTCGGCTTCCAGCGCGAGTACGCCGCCCGCCTCAGCCACTGGTCCCTCCCCTACCCGGACATCGCGACCTGACCGACCCCCCCGACGTCGCGACCTGACCGACCTGACCGACCTGACCGGAACAGGACGAACGGGGAGTCCTTCTGCGAAGCATGCAGAAAGGGCTCCCCGTTAACCGTTTGTAACCCACATGCAACCGCGCCGCAGGCGGGCTGGCCTACGATGCGACGGGCAATAGCCCAATAGGACACAAAAGGAGCAAACTTATGGTTTCTGTGAGCCTTGGCGCCGCATTCCGGCCCGGCCGGTGCGCGGCGGTCCTGGCGGCCGTCGCGGTTGGCGGCGGGGTGATGCTGGCGGCGACACCGGCCGCCGTCGCCGCCGCCCGGGCCCCGGTATCGATCCCCGGCGCCGCGGGACCGGCGGCGAGCCTGGCCGCCGTGTCGTGCACGTCGGCGTCCGCCTGTACGGCCGTCGGGACTTCCGGCAGCGTGCCGCTGGCCGAGCGCTGGAACGGCTCGACCTGGTCCATCCAGGCCACCCCCGTCCCGAGTGGCTCCGACGACACCGACCTGAACGCGGTGTCCTGCACATCGGCCTCGGCGTGCACCGCGGTCGGCTTCTCCTACGGCAGCAGCAGGGGCATCTCGCCTCTGGCCGAACGCTGGAACGGATCGACCTGGTCCATCCAGAAGACCAGCAACCCGCGCGACGGCAAGAGTGTCGTCCTGGCCGGGGTGTCGTGCCCATCGGCTTCGGCGTGCACCGCCGTCGGGTCTTACGACAACACCACCGGCACCACGCAGGCGACACTGGCCGAGCGGTGGAACGGCTCGACCTGGACCATCCAGACCACCCCCAACGCCAAGCAGTTCAACACCCTGGCGACGGTGTCGTGCACTTCCGCCTCGGCGTGCACCGCTACCGGATACACCAACACCAGCACCAGCCAGGCGGCGCTGGCTGAGCGGTGGAACGGCTCAACCTGGACCATCCAGACCACCCCCAGCGGGACGGCGGGCGCCGGCCTCGTGGGGGTGTCGTGCCCATCGGCATCGGTGTGCACCGCCGTCGGGTCCGCCCACCGCGGCCTGCTGGGCGAGCGGTGGACCGGATCGGCCTGGTCCGTCCAGACCACCGTCGACCCGAGCGGCACCAAGCTAAGCGGCCTGGACGCGGTGGCGTGCACAGCGGCCTCGGCTTGCACCGCCGTCGGGTTCTCCCGTAAAGGCACCGATCTGCCCCTGGCCGAGCGGTGGAACGGATCGAACTGGTCTATCCAGAGCACCCCCAGGCCAATCGGCGCCGGGTACACCACGCTGGCCGGGGTGTCCTGCACGTCGGACACTTCCTGCACCGCCGTCGGGTCCTACTACAACGGCTCCAACACTCTCGTGACGCTGGCCGAGCACTGGAACGGATCGACCTGGTCGGTCAAGAGCACCCCCAACCCACGTAACACCAACAACACCTGATGGAACGGGCGGTGGTGCGCGCCGATTTCGGCGTGCGCCACCGCCCGTCGTTACTCAGCCGCGGACCGTCGGCGGGCCGCGGAAGTAGGCGGCCGGGGTGATGCCGGTCTCGCGGCGGAACGCCGCGACGAACGCGCTGGCTGACTCGTAGCCGACGCTCCGGGCCACGTTGCCCACCGGCTCGCCCGCGGCGAGCGCGGGCAGCGCGGCCCGCAGCCGCAGCCGCGACCGCCAGCGGCCGAACGCCAGCCCGGTGCCGGCGATGAAGTCCCGGGCCAGGGTCCGCTCGCTGGCGCCGACCTCGCGGCCCCACTCGGCCAGCGTGCGCCGGTCGGCCGGGTCGTCGGTCAGGGCCCGGGCGATCTCTCGCGCGCGCTCCTCGGCCGGCAGCCGCACCTCGATCGTGGTCATCGTCACCGGCTGCAGCAGGTCGACTAGCACGCCCTCGGCGCGGCCGCGCCGGCCCGCATCGAGGCCGGGGTCCTCCAGGTAGCCGATCAGCTCGGCCAGCAGCGGGCCGGCCGCGACCGGCGTGCAGTCCGGCCAGGCGACCGGGCACAGGTCGGGCCGGATATACAGCGTGCGCATGGTCGCGGTACCCGCCGACAAGGTCTCGTGGCGGAGCCCGGCCGGGATCCACAGCGCCCGCGACGGCGGCAGCACCCAGGCGGTCGCCGCGGTCCGGACCGTCAGCACGCCGCTGGCCGCCCAGGCGAGCTGGTGATCGTCGTGCGTGTGCCAGTCGAAGACCAGCCCGGCGGGCATCGGGAAGGTCACGACGGTGACGGCCGCCGAGGGATCGGGCTCATCCGCGGCACATTGTCCGTCCTGCGACACAGGATGGCAGCCTACGCCGTTGGCCTGCACCGGACCCGTGCCTAGCGTCGCGGTTATGAACGAGAACCACGCACAGCTGTGCCCGAGCCCCGAGTGGGCGGCCCACATCCAGGACGAGGTCCTGCCCTCGCTGACCGAGCACGCGGACCTGGGCGATGAGATGCTCGAGATCGGCCCCGGCCCGGGCGCGGCCACCGAGTGGCTGCGCCACCGGGTCAAGCGCCTGATCGCGCTGGAGATCGACGACGAGGCCGCCGCGAAGCTGGCCGACCGCTATTCCGGCAGCAACGTCGAGGTCGCGGCGGGCAACGCGGCCGAGATCGGCTACCCCGACGAGTCGTTCGACTCGGTCGGCTGTTTCACCATGCTGCACCACGTACCCACGCTGGCCCTGCAGAACAAGATCCTGGCCGAGGCGTTCCGGGTGCTACGACCCGGCGGCGTGCTGATCGGCTCGGACAGCCTGGCCAGCGACGGCCTGCACCACTTCCACGTCGGTGACACCTACAACCCCATCGAGCCCGGCGGCCTGCTCAGCCGCCTGCAGACCCTGGGCTTCGACCAGATCACCGTCACGGTCGACGGGATCGTGAAGTTCACCGCGACCAAGCCGGACGGGACGAGGTCCTGCGGGGCCGGAGCGCAGGAGCCGTGAGCGGTGGTCCGCAGCTGAGGAGCGCGATCATCGGCCTGCTCGGCATCGCCGCGACCGAGGAGCAGATGCTGCTGGCCACGGCCCCGGCCGACGAGCCGGGCGACGCGCAGTGCTGGGCGGCGCGGCCGCTGATCGCGCACAACACCGAGTTCAAGCGGCAGCAGGTCGAGCGGTTGCGGGCGGTCCGTGACGGCGAGGTCCCGCCGGACTATCCGCAGATCGACCACGGCTCGGCCGCGACCTACCGCGGCTACGCGGCGCAGCCGACGGCCCAGGTCGCTGCGGACAGCCGCCGGGTGGCCGCCGAGCTCGTAGACGGGCTGAACGCGACCGGCGACGACGACCTGCGTGACCCGTCAAGGAACCCCTGGCTGCGGGGCCGGGCGCTCTGGCTCCAGATCATCGTGCGCGGGTTCTGGCACCCGGCGGGCCATCTCGGCGAGTACTACCTCGCGCACGGCCGGCCGGACCGGGCGGTGGACCTGGCCGGGCAGGCCGTCGCCACCGCGGGCTACCTCGGCGCGCCCGGCCCGGCGCGCGGCATGGCCAGCTACAACCTGGCCTGCGCGCAGGCCCGCGCGGGCCGGCCGGACCAGGCGGCGGCGGCGCTCCGCGAGGCGATCGGGCTCAACCCCGACGTGCGGGCCAACGCCGGCCGTGACCCGGACCTCGCCGTCCTGCGGGAGGCCGGCCGGCTCGAGGCCCTGCTGAGCGAGTGACCGCGCGGCCGCGGGCGGCGCTCAGAACAGGCCGGTGGTGCCGATCGCGACGCGGCTGCGGTCGGCGGGGTCGACCAGCACGCTGAGTTCGGTGCCGACCGTGGCCACCCGGGCGCGGCGCTGCGGCGTGGAGAAACCGACCCGGGTGACCGCCGGGTAGCGGCTGCCGTCCGGCGCGGCGATCTCCAGCGTGATGTCGACCACCCCGGCCGGGGCGGCCGGCAGGCCCGGCGGGACCGCGATCTCGCGCGCGTCGGTCACCACGGCCCAGGCGCGCTGCCCGCCGCCGCCCGCGATCATCTGGGCGGCCTGCTCCGGGGTCACTCCCCCGCCGGGCCGGCCCGGCGCGGGGCGTCCCGGCGCGCCGAGCACCTCCGGTTCCGGGGTCAGCCCCGCGGCCTGGAGCGCCTGCCCCACCACGGCCTGGACCGCGGCAGCCGCCTCCGGCGGCAGGGACACGACCTGCGGCGCCGGGCCGCCCGGCGCCGCGGTTCCCGCGCCGGGCCACGGCGCGGACGGCGCGGACGGCGCGACGTTCAGCCGGGCCGCCTCCGCCTCGGCCGACGACATCTCGCTGTCACGCCAGGACACCCGGGTGATCTCCGACCACAAGATGGCGAAGCGCGACGGGTCCGACCGGTCGACCATGACCGGGAGTTCCTGGTGGGCGGCCCAGCGGCCGCGCTCATCCACCTTGTGCTCGGCCGCCGTGGCCGGGATCCCGGGAGCGGTGATCACCCCGGTGATCCGCGTGCCCGGCGGGGTCGACGCGGGGTGCTTGTCGTAGAAGCCCGTGACCCGGAACACCCCGCGCACCGGATCGCGCATCTGCCGTTTCGCACGCCAGTCACTCAGCCCCATAAGGGACATCGTGCCTCAGCTGCGGCGCGGCGGGCCCGGGGTCGGCAACATCCGGCGTTCCGGTCACCGGTCGAGGCGGCGGTAGCGGCGGGCGGCTAGCGGCGCGAAGACCGCGGTGATCAGCAGGGGCCAGCCCGCGGCGAGCGCGATGGCGTGTCCCGCGGCCCAGGAAGACCCGGTCACGCCCGGGTCGCCGGACAGGTGCCGGACGGCGGTGGCCGTCGCCGAGAGCGGGTTCCACGCGGCGATCGCGCCGAGCCAGGCGGGCATGGTGCTGGGCGCGACGAAGATGCCGGACAGGAAGGCGAGCGGCCAGACGAGGATCTGGACCCCGGCCACGGCCTCGGGTCCCTTGACGACCAGGCCGAGGTAGATCCCGAGCCAGAGCAGCGCGAAGCGCAGCAGCAACAGCAGCGCGACCGCGAGCGTAAGCCGCCCGGCTCCGTCATGATCGCGCCAGCCCGTGGCCAGGCCGACGCCCAGCAGCACGGCCAGCCCGAGTGCCGAGCCGAGCATGTCGGCCAGGCACCGGCCCGCGACGACGGCCCCGCCCGCCATCGGCAGGGACCGGAACCGGTCGGTGACCCCCCGCAAGCGGTCGGTGGTGACCGCGGTCATGGTGGTCTCGATGCCGAACAGCACCGCGGCCACGAACATCCCCGGGACCAGGAACGCCCGGTAGCTCCCGCCTCCGGGCACCAGCAGCGCGCCGCCGAACAGGTAGCCGAACATGACCAGGATCAGCACGGGGAACAGCAGGGTGATGATCACTGGCCCCGGCCGGGCGGCCCAGTGCTGCAGATCGCGGCGGGCGATGATCCAGCTGTCCCGGGCCAGCCGCACCCGGACCCGCGCGGCGCCGGGCCCGGCGCC